>Ga0315274_10000898_pt1 | contig 46058 bp, 47 predicted proteins | sample YL17G02_20_MG_FD_203700 | JGI IMG/M metagenome (GOLD analysis project Ga0315274, IMG submission 203700) | Sediment microbial communities from Yellowstone Lake, YNP, Wyoming, USA - YL17G02_20 | ecosystem: Environmental > Aquatic > Freshwater > Lake > Sediment | place: USA: Wyoming | collected...
GCATTGACCCCAAGGCACAGATGCAAAACCCGTTGTACGACGTCATGGGCAATACAGGCGCTGCTTACAGCTTGATGCTCCTCGTAGCAGCCCTTGAGGAAGCCAAAGCAGGAGACAAGCTGCTCCTCAACAACTATGGCAACGGCAGCGACTCCCTAGTAATAACCGTCACCGAAAAGATTGCCAAAAAGGTCGAAGGCCGACGCGGCATGAAAACTCACCTTGCGTCAAAAAAGATAGTTGATGACTATAGGACATACCTGCAGTGGCGCGGCTTGCTCACATTCGAAGCTACGCCAACACCTCCGGGAGGTTATATCTCCGCCGCTGCGCTCTACAGAGACCGCAGCCAGATTTACCCTCTGCATGGCCTGAAGTGCAAGTCCTGCCACAATATCCACTTCCCTCCGCAGAGGGTATGCCCTAAGTGTAAAGCTAAGGACCAGTTCGATGAGTGGCGTCTTTCAGACAGAAAGGCCACCTTATTCACCTTCGCTGCAGACTACCTCTGCCAGAGACGCGAGGCGCCCAGGGTGACCGCTATCGTAGACTTCGAGGGTGGCGGGCGCATGGCTACCATCATGACAGACAGAGTGCTCGACGAGATAAAGATAGGGATGCCAGTAGAGATGAGCTTCAGGAAACTGGCCACCCAGGACGGATTCCATAACTACTTCTGGAAATCTATCCCTGTGAGGGGTTAAGCCGATATTCTGTCAGACACATAGTAAGGAGGAAAAATAGAATGCCTGGCATTAGAGATAGAGTAGCTGTAGTGGGCATGGGCTGCACCCGGTTCGGAGAGCTCTTCGACAAGAGCGACCAGGACCTCATGGTGGATTCCTGCCATGCTGCTTTGGAAGATGCGAAGATGGACCTCAAAGAGATTAAGGCAGCCTGGCTGGGTCTCCAGGGTGCCGAGACTGGATTCGGAGGTTGTAAGCTGGCCCGAGCCTTGAAGACTGATTATATACCCGTCACCAGAGTAGAAAACTACTGTGCCACCGGCATCGAGGCCTTCAGGAATGCCTCCTATGCCGTGGCTGCTGGCATATACGATATTGCGCTCGCCTGTGGCGTGGAGAAGCTTAAGGACACCGGAGCCGCCGGCGTCACCCAGATGGGTGGCGAGGGGCAGTTCGGAAGTTGGGTCTGGGCGCCAGTGATAGCCCCGGCCAGGTTCGCCCTCGCTGCCACCAGATATTTCCACGCTTACGGCTTGACCCCGCAGGAAGGCAAGCGCATGCTGTCCATGATAGCGGTGAAGAACCACCACAACGGCAGCCTTAACCCCAGGGCACACTTCCAGCGTGAGATAACCATAGACCAGGCTATGAATGCCCCTATGATTGCCTGGCCCTTAGGACTTTTCGACTGCTGCGGCGTCAGCGACGGCTCGGCAGCGGCTATCATTACCACTCCGGAAATCGCTAAGCGCATCAGAGATGATTATCTCCTGGTCAAAGGGTTCGGTGTCTGCGCTGACGGCGGCCCGCAGGGTGTCATAGCCAACGACTACGATTACTTGCACATCGAAGCGATTGTACGCTCCGGTAAGATGGCGTATGAAGAGGCTGGCATCAAGAACCCGCGCCAGGAAATCGACGTCGCTGAGGTACATGATTGCTTCACTATCACTGAGGCCATAATCTGCGAGGACCTGGGCTTGACCCCGAGAGGCAAATACAAGCAGGACATCGAGGCCGGCACCTTCAACATCGAAGGGGAGATAGCAGTCAATTCCGATGGCGGCCTGAAGTGCTTCGGCCACCCCGTAGGCGCTACCGGCCTGAGAATGGTCTTCGAGTCCTGGATTCAGCTCAGGGGCAAAGCGGGTGCCCGCCAGATAAAGAACGCCAGGATCGGAATCTCCCAGAACTACGGCGGCCTGCCCGGCGGCGGCATCTCCGGCATGGTCATCATCGGCGCCCGAGATTAGTCAAATTTAATATCTAAACGGCAAAATGCCACTTGTGGGGGCGACCCGCTGGGTCGCCCCCAGCATATCTAATACTTTCCCAAAGCTGTCTCTAACTCGTTCAGGGAGGGGATACAGGAGGTTACAGTAGAGCATTCTTCACTTGACATAATCATCATTCGTAATTCATCGAACGTTGGTTTGCGTTGAACAATCCTATTCCGAAAATGTAAAGGTGCACAGCTGTGCGCCTTCCTCCAATCTTTCAATTTGACAAACTCACCACAACCGACACAGAATGTAGGGGCGAGGTTTCCCCGCCCTCGGTTCAAACTTCTATCAAGTAGGGGAATACAGAGGAGCGTAGCCCTTTTGCCGGGGACATTGGGGGTGTCCCCCACTTGACATAACTTACTTATTGTGGTATAAGAATATATGGCAGAGAGTCAGAAGATAGTCACCGTCAACCGCAAGGCGTATCACGATTACCATATCGAGGATACCGTTGAGGCTGGCCTGGTTCTCACCGGCACCGAGATCAAGTCCATCCGGGGAGGCAGAGTCAACCTCAAGGATTCCTACGCCAGTCCGAAAGACGGTGAGTTATGGCTGGTGAACGCTCACATCGCACAGTATCCCGGTGGCAACCGGTACAATCACGAGCCCACCAGGCCGCGCAAACTTCTGCTGCATCAAAGAGAGATAGACGACCTCCGAGGCGAGGTCGAGAGGAAGGGGTATACCTTGGTGCCCCTCAAACTGTACCTTAAAAAAGGAATAGCGAAAGTAGAACTGAGTCTCGCCAGGGGCAAGAAACAGTACGACAAGCGCGAAGCTATAGCCCAGCGAGACGACCAGCGCCAGATGCAACGAGCCCTGAAAGAAAGCTCCAAAGGCGGTAAACGTTAGCGAATCCCTCTCCCTCGACGGGAGAGGTTAGGTGAGGGTGAAGCTGCAGTCTGCCGAGTTGATAAAGCCATTCGCCCTGAGCCTGTCGAGGGCCTGCCCCGATGAATTACGTAGGGGCGAGGCGCCCTCGCCCATTACCCCTTTAGGTAAGGGGGATACAGGGGTTGATAGAGCAGGGATTATCCCGCTATCATAAATTATGGGGACGTGTGGTTCGACAGGGGAGTTGCGGTTCGGAGTTGCAGGCCGAGATGCCATCTCACTCGTAAAATGGTGGCAAAAAAGTAACTGGCGAAAGAGAATACGCCCTAGCTGCCTAATATAGGCAGCTACGCCCACCTCGACCTCTCCTCGATGGGTTGGGATTGGGCGCCGCAATGTCGAGGTGCTGCGGCCCCGATGCCGGTAAGGGTCGCCTAAGACTCATCGGCTGGCCCCACTGCAATCGGTCGGCGGAGAGCAGTGGAGCGAGGTAAAATCAGCCAACTAAGCTTGTAGATACTCTGAAGAGCGCTCTTCTGGACGGGGAGTTCGACTCTCCCCCGTCTCCACCAGAAATCTTCCAAGGCCTCTCTTTCAAAAAGGGAGGCCTTTTCTCTAACATCGAGTGCATGACCTTAAACAACGATTCGTAGCATTACCGCAAAAGCATTGACAAAGCCCTACTTTGGTAGTATAAACTGTGCCCAGTGGATGTTCTATACGGACAATCCCTGGTTTGAGTATACTCCCAGGCTAATGCTTACTCCCTCGCGAGAAGGATTTTTTGTGTGTCGCTGAAATGTCCCCCATAAAGCATAAATGCCGTAGCCCGACCCCGGTTAATCACGCCGTGGCGATTATCCCGCCTGGCACCAATTCCAAATCGATATGTCTATTTGTCTCTCAAGTTACCTCAAGCAGATATTGATAACGCCATAAAATGACGTGCTAGATAATAACAAAGGAGGTAGAAAATGAAAAAGCTGGGAATCCTGCTGGCTGCACTTGTCACAGTGACGCTGGTCCTCAGCGCCATCGGCTGTGGAGGAGGGGGTGGGGGAGGTGGCGAAGCCACAGCAACTCCCACACATACTGTAGCACCCACGAAGACACCCGCACAGACTACCCCCGCAGGAACTGGGGACGCTGGAACGCTGAGCGAGATTTTGCGAAAGGCACTAGATATCAAGTCCGTGTACGCTGAGGTGGTAGATACACAACCCAATCAGTCACCTGTGACAACAAAAATATGGTCCAAGATGTCACAAACATCGTACAAGATGAGGATGGAAGCCGTGACAGATGCCAGCCTGGCTGGCGAGATCGGTGGTGAGACCGTGGCTGTTGGGGAGACTGTGGTAACCCTTTATGATTTCGGTACCGGGACTTCGTACATATATTATCCTGCACACAATATGGCATGGGATATGAGTTGGCCTATAGAGACGCCAGGTCCAGGAGAGACCCCAACGCCTACACTAGAACCTTACCAGGAATCCCCCTGGGACATGTCTAGTTGGCTCGAGAGCTATAATCCAACCATTGTTCGTAGCGAGAAATACGACGGGAAGGACTGCCTGGTCGTTCAGTACACGACGGGCGGGGAAAATACCACGGAGTGGATATGGAAAAAATACGGAATTCCAATCAAAACTGAGACGACCGGCCCTCAGGGTACGAGCACAATGGAATACAAGAACATCAGCTTCAGCGATATCCCTGATAGCAAGTTCAAGCTTCCAGCCGGCGTGGAGAAAATTAGCATGTGGGGAGATATGGGTGAGTGGCAATGAAGTAATGAATACTCTACGCTCAGAACCTATGGCAATAACACCAAGCAAGAGATAAACTGCAATAAGATAAGCGCAGTCGTATCTTGAAAGAGATTCAGAGGGTGGAAAGGAGCAAAAAATGGCAACTAGTACTGTAGCATCACAATCGCTCATCACCAAGATGATCAGGGCCGCCAAGCTGGACGTAAACCTCTATGAGGAGGTCGAGCACGACTCCAGTGTAAACGGCCAAGCCTTGACCGTAGTCGCCATCAGCGGTTTAGCTTCAGGTCTCGGCACGGGCATCGCTGGGCTTATTGTACTCAGCCCCATCTGGTTTGTCTGGGGTCTTCTCATAGGGCTGGCGACCTCGATAGGGGGTTGGCTTATATGGTCACTGGTGGCTTACTGGCTGGGCACCACTGTATTCAAAGGCCCTGAAACAGAGGCAACCTACGGACAGTTGCTGCGGACCATAGGTTTCTCAAATTCGCCAGGGGTCTTCAGGTTTTTCTCCTTCATACCTTTCCTGGGCTGGCTGGTAACCCTAGCAGCATCCGGCTGGTCCCTGGTAGCAGGCGTCATCGCCGTAAGACAGGCCCTCGATTTCGACACCGGGCGTGCCATAGCCACCTGTGTTGTAGGCTGGCTCGCTTATGTACTGGTACTGTTCTTAATACCTTCGCTCGTGATAGGCGGAGCTGTCTTCTTCTAAACTGAATAACCGCTAGGGCTGCCTTGGATTAGAACTTGTAGGGTGGGTGGAGTCCTCACTGGAGAGGACAAAACCCACCATTTCCCATTGAATTTAAGAGCGCTCTTCCGGACGGGGAGGCGACTACCCCCGTCTCCACCAGTAAGAGCCTATTTCGTGGTGCTTGGGTGAACCAGTCAAATTCATCGAGAGGTAGCAGATTATGCGAAGTTTAAAGAGCTTCTTTAGTCCGTCAGATGAGAAAGCAATCTTGGAGGCCATACGTGAGGCAGAATCTCGGACGTCTGGCGAGATAAGAGTCCGAGTTGAGAGAAAAGCCGGGAAGGACCCGATGGCGGTCGCTCATCAAGCTTTCGACGCTCTGGGGATGCGCAACATCGAGCTTCGCCATGGGGTTCTGTTTCTGGTCGCCACCGAAGACCGCAGCTTCGTTATCCTCGGCGATGCTGGCATACATGCGAAGGTGCCGCGAGGATTCTGGAACAAGGTTCGTGACGTTGTCATTAAGCATTTTCGCAAGAAAGCATTCGCCAAAGGGCTGGTTGAAGGAATAAAACTGGCCGGTGAGCAGCTAGCAACCTTCTTCCCCCATCAAGCAGCCGATGTCAACGAGCTGCCTGATGCCATTTCTTATGCGGATGAGAAGTGACACGGAGGTGGATATTATGGCAACAATATTACGCAGAATTGCCCCCGCCTGCCTGTTAGTCGTCTTGGGAATTCTGCTTTGCGCGGGGATTGTGGCAGCGGCCACGGGTTATCCTACCCGGACCGATACTTATGTGAATGATTACGCTGGAGTGCTCGATAGCTCATCCGAGCAGACAATCCATGACCTGTTCCAGCAGCTTGAAAATGATACTGGCGCTGAGGCTGTTGTAGTCACTGTTAATTCTATTCGGGATTACAGCACTGGAGATAGCACAATCGAATCCTTTGCCACCAATCTCTTCAATACATGGAAGCTCGGGAGCTGGCAGGAAGACAATGGCATCCTCATTCTGGTGGCGGTTCAAGACCGGGGCTGCAAAATAGAAATGGGCGCGGGTTATGGTCACCAATATGATTCAGCCATGCAGCATGTTATAGATGAACATATGCTTCCCTCTTTCAAAAGCGGCAACTATCAGACTGGGATCCTTGAAGGGTCTCGCAGCGTTATTGACAATGTTACGAGCAACATTGCTGAAAATATCGTTGGCAGTGTGACTGGCGAGTCCAGCTCAAAACGTTACGTCTTCTGGAACTCCAGTGAGGATTTCGTCGCCTGGCTATCTAAATACAAAGTGGAGATTATAGCTGCTGCTATAGGCTTGATTGCTATCAGTATTTTCTTGCGCCTCATCTTGCGTCCTCTTTTTCGCTTTACTTCTTCTCTAGGGGACTTTTTCGGTGGTGGTGATGGTTCAGGCGGTTCCGGAGGGGGCAGCTCTGGTGGTGGCAGTTCGGGTGGCGGTGGTGCCAGCGGCAAATGGTAGATAAATCTCAGGGCCGGTTCTGTTAATTGGTCGATGAGTTGACCTGGCATTGGAGCCACACCGTAACTTGATAAGGAGGCGCCAATGAAGAAGCTGAGTTATTTGTTAACAGCCCTGGTGATACTCTCATTTGCCCTGGGTACATTCTCCTGCGGAGGCGGAGGAGAACAGGCACCAGGCGGTGGTACAGCCACGCCAACGCCGACGCCAGGAGGGCAGGACGGTGCCCTCACAATCACCGTCTCTCCGGAAGACAGTGATTCCCTTTTTGACCTCAGCGAATCCCTTTTCGCCATTTTCTCAAAGAAGGTTGCTGAGAGCGATTTCTCGTTTTCCATCCAACCAGACCCAGGCGGGTGGGAAACGGTCTGGATGGAGGAAGGTGTAACCGTCGAGCTCAAGCACAGCAACCCCTTCCAGGCGGCTGGCGAATATCAGTTGACCGTATCGCTGCGAGACACAGGGCAGTCGAAATCGGTGAAGTTCACGGCCTACGGGCCCTCGTCTCTGGACCTGATAGATGAGGCTGAAGCCAGCGGAGAGCTTGACCTCAATGAGGCCTGGACCTACCGGTTACAGGCGCTGTTTGAGCCCAGCAAGCTGCCGGATCAATACCGCAGCCCGACACCCATCGTGTGCGGTACACCGGTCATGCTTGATTTTGACGAGGTTAAAGGCTCCCTGCGACCGGAGACGCTGGAGAAGCTGGAGCCCTACCTGGTGAGGCCCACTGACCCGGAGAGTGTATTCTCCCAGGGGAATGCTACCAGTGAGACATCATCGACGTCATCCAAGCCGGGATTCTCGTTTGTGGGGGTAGCCTATGCAGCCGAGAGGCCTCCCACTGAGGGCTGGTACAAAGCCATGAGCAGTAAAGACCCCATCACGGTCTGGTCACGCAGCAGTCAGGGGAGGGCTGATGAGGTGCTGGGTCTAATTGAAGGCAGAGACATGTACGGCGAGTTCCAGAGCCTCCTGGGACGTGAGCCGCTGAGCGACCTCAACGAGAAGAAAGCCGACGGAAGCCCCAACAATGGCGGAGAGGCTGACCTGGATATCTATCTCGTTCCATTGGGCGGGGCACTAGGCGCATGTCATTACATCCATGGTGGCCAGACCACGCCCTGCTGGATTCTGATCAGAGAGACGCTGAGTGGAGCAAAGCTGGGGAGCACCCTTGCCCACGAGCTATTTCATGCCTTTCAATTTGCTATCGACAAAAACGAAGGCTTATGGTGGCTAGAAGGAACAGCGACATGGGCTATGGACTATATAGGTAAGGAGTGGGACACAGAACACGAATATGTGAAGAGAGCCTTTGATCCCGACGCACACACCCTGAAACCAATCACAGGTGTGGGGAAGCTGCACGAATACGGTATCTACATCTTGCCATACTACCTGAGCAGTAAGTACGGTGACGAAATCATAGCTGACATCTGGAAAGACTGTGAGGTAGAAGGGGATAATGCCCTTGATGCTGTTAGAATTGAAGCGGTGCAAGCTAGCGATTCGGACTTCAACGAAGTTTTCAAAGGGTTCGCCCTGCTGAATTGGAATGACACTGCATCATATAGTAACATCCCTCCTCCACGTTACCCGGAAGTTTTAAACGTATGGACGCACCACGGTAAAGATGAGATACAACTGAAGGAAGAAGAGGTGAATAAACTCATTATGCTTCCCCAGCTATCAGCTTTGTATGTCAACGTACATAACGCTGGTATCGATGTGGAGAAAACGCCGTCCGTCACCTTCTGCCTCGAGGCTTTCACCAAGCATGAGAATGTGGGTGTTCAGGCGGTGATTTATGGACGCTCCGATGTCTGGGTAGAGGATTGGACAGGTAAAGATTCAAGAACGTTCTGCCTGAACAAGGATGAGGGGTATTTCACCGATATTGCCATAGTGTTCTCTAACGCAGAAAGCAAGTGGGTCCAGGAGAACATGGGCATTCTTCTGGGCCCAGAATGCTGCGGCGAAACCTGGCAACTGGAGATGACCTATACGGAGCATTGGAATGTTGCAGGAGGTGACAGGGATTACACGTTAAATTTGCAGGCAACCCTAACACAAACACAGTGTACGCCGTGTGAGCAGGGAAACGTTACCTTAGCGCCAATCATGTATCAATTCCCGCCATGTAATGAAGAGTTTTTCAATATGCCTTTCTTCGCTGGTGGAGCATATGCTTCTGAAGACACCTGCCTGCAGCTTCAAGATAGTATGGATTGGAGTAGTGAAGATGATGCCTTGAGCTGGTCTGCCCACTATAGCGGAAATACTAGTGTCGATATGTACCTTTGGATCGAGTACCCACCGGAGGGTAGTGCACTAAAGCACTATATTATCGACCTGGCTCCGTACCAGTATATTGGACTGGGGAATGCAACTGCCCCTCCAGCGCCGCTTATTCCTTATCAATATGAATTGACAGACGGAAATGAAGACCCACCACTTCATTGTGCGGGCACAGTCGATGTCCCAGTATATGGATTATGTAGTGGAAATCTTTGTGATGAAACCAATTACGAAGGGATATTGAACTGTAGGGCGCAAACAGGTTACTGGCCAGCCGAGGTATTTTGGCTTGTACCATTATCTCAGCGCGTCTACGATCCATCGAGTGACGTACTGAGTGGTGCCTATACCTGGTCAGATAACGACAGCGAAGTTATCTCGAGTATCTATCCTCCATGCTGGGGGGACTGTGGCGCGTGTGGCATGGGGGTATTCCCTTATTCTGTTACTCACAACCTAGTGTGGACACTGACCAGGTCAGTGGGCGATAAAACTGGCACGCTGACTTGCCAGGCTGGCCCTACACCGCCGCCTACACCTACGCCTACACCTGCGCCAACGCCTTCGCCAATAAGTACTCCAGAACCGTCAAGCGCCCCCTCGCCAGCCGGTGCGAGCAACCACCCATTTCCCATGGTAGGTCACGACCCCCAGCAGACTAACAGGAGCCCATATTACGGCCCCGACACTCCGCAGATTGAGTGGAGCTACAACTCCGGGGATTCGGATTTCGTTATTTCGGGGCAGCCGGTCATTGCAGCGGATGGAACAGTATATGTCGCTTGGGCTGACATACCTTTGACTGCGTTAAACCCTGATGGCACCCTGAAGTGGAAATACGAGTTTACTGGGTCTTGGGAGTCTTGGCGTAACCCCACCATTGGAGCTGATGGCACCATCTATATCCGAGGCGAGCCTAGGAAGCTGTACGCCTTAAATCCGGACGGGTCGGACAAGTGGCAATATAAGGTAGAACTTGGGAATTACGGATATTACGACATATCTGACTATGTTACAGTAGGCTCTGACGGCACTATATATTTCGTGGCCCTTGATCAGCTTTTTGCCTTAAACCCGAATGGCACACTTAAGTGGATGTATGATGCAGAAGGGGAGTTGGTAGAACCACCTGTTATAGGTTCAGATGGGACTATATATGTATACTCTGACCAGATCTATGCGATAAACAGTAAGGGACAACTAAAGTGGACTTACGATCCACCATCGTGTGTTTTATGGTTGGCCGCTGCCGCCGCTGGTACTATCTACGCGGGCTGTTGGAGTGAGGTCTATGCTATAAATCCTGATGGTTCGCTGAAGTGGAGTTATGATAGTGCACCAGAGAAACCTTTTGGTTTGGAAACAACGCCTGCTGCTATCGGGGCTGATGGCACATTGTATCTGGTAGGGTATCTCTTTCCACCAGAGGGAGATACGGTTGGCTCGGTGTGCGCAATAGGTGCCAATGGTTCCCTTAAATGGACTTACGAACTTCCATACTCTTTTGATAACGAATTTGCTACTAATCCTATTATTGACGCTGGCGGCACAATCTATGTAGGCTTTAAACAGGGTAAAATACTGGCAATCGGCTCCAACGGCCAACTCAGGTGGAGCCAAGCCACGGGAGAAGGTTGGGCTGGCCCTCCAGTACTAGGGGCCGACGGAACAATATACACGTGGTGTAACGATGGCAATCTGTACGCTATTGGTGAATGAGGCAGTGCATTTGAGAGGGAGACAAAATGAGAAAGCCTAAGTATATGATAGGTGCTTTTATGCTCGTGGTGTTTATCATTGGCGCCAGCGACCAATGGTAGATAGATATGAATACAAAGAGATTCACCATTCTCCATTCCAATGATATGCATGGCGACTTCTTTGCGGAAGTGGCTGAAGGCGGCGGCAAGCTGATCGGCGGTCTGGCTTTGCTCTCAGGTTATATTAACAAAGTGCGCCATGAAGAAGAGAATGTGTTATACGTAATATCCGGCGATATGGTTCAAGGTAATGTCATTGACTTAGAGTACAAAGGCATCTCCACCATGGAAATTATGAACTATCTGGCTCCCGATGTAGTCGCCCTGGGGAACCATGAATTCGATTACGGCCTGCCACATCTACTTTTCTTGGAGAAAATGGCAAATTTCCCGATCGTGAACGCTAATTTATACATAAGGGATTACAATAAAAGACTCATGCACCCTTACGTTATCATAAACAAAGCTGGTTTTGATATCATGTTCACCGGGATTATCACAGAAAAAGTCATGGATTCGATTGCCCAGGACAAACTAATCAGTAGCTTTGTGACTATAGAAGAAGCCAGTCAAGAAGTGGGCAAGATTTGTAATGCCCATAAGGACAGTGACATCGATTTGACTATTCTACTGACCCATATCGGTTTGGAATCGGATATTGAACTGGCCAAACTCCTAAGGCCAGAATGGGGAGTAGACATGATAATTGGGGGGCACTCGCATTCGTGGCTAAAAGAGCCCTTGATGGTAAACGGCGTTCTAATTGCCCAGTGCGGCACAGGTACAGACCAGATTGGACGTTTTGATATTGTAGTGGATGATGATACTAACAGCATAGTCGAATTTAAATGGAAAGCAATAACCATTGATAATGCCATAGCTGAGCCAGATGAGGAGCTCAAAAAATACATTGATTCATATAAAGAAGTGGTAGATAGGAAATACAATAGCGTTATCTGTAAGCTGGCTGAAAAGCTGACTCATCCGGCCAGGGAAGAGGAAAGCACCCTGGGCAATTTATTCGCCGATGCCTTGGCGGAACATGGGGAGTGCAATGTTATGCTTTTGGGCTCTGGCTCCATTCGAGTTGAGCAATTAGGCCCATTGGTCACCTTGGGCGATTTTGTCTCCAGCTTTCCTTATGACGATTTCATCCAGAAATTTTATGTTAAAGGGACACAATTGAAACGGATTTTCGCTCATATTATGAGGCCGGAAAATCGAAACCGTGAGGGGGAATGCTTTCAGGTTAATCGTTCTGTCAAAGCACTGTATAACGATAAGAGCAGAACCTTGGAGTCATTGGGTATTAATGGCGCAGCGGTTGTTGATGATGAAACCTATTCCATCTGTGTGCAGGGTTATCATTACGATAATGCTCAGGCTAATCTAAATATTTCTCGCGATGAGTTGCTGGCTTCGGGTAAATCGAAAGTCGTTTCTACTTCAGCGCACGATGTCGTAATAGAGTACCTGCGTGACAATCAGAACACGACGAGAAAAATTGAGGGAAGGCTAGTCTATAAGAAATGACATATGTCCATTATCGCCTTTGCGGAAGCTGTAATACGGGAATCCATCTTCAAGCTTTAGCCGTCGAAGCAACGAAGCCTTTTCTTATTAAATCCTCTTTTGTCTCCTTTGTCTCCTCATGTCTTGCCCGGGCACGAAACTATTAGATTTCATTACCACTTCACCCTCTTAAACCATCTATCATTTATCAACTTTACATAACGTTGTTCAACGCCTTGCTTTACAAGCGATGTCCACAGTAACCTTAGCTCAATGCGCCCCATCAACCGCGGATTAAATGAAAAACCACTGATAAAAAAATCTCAGCCAACCAATCAGATCAACCCGCCCAAAACCCAACATCTCCTCAATGGTCAAAACCCAGGTGCATTTATGTCGAGGTGTTGTAACCCCGACGCCGGCAAAGATTTTGCCCGAAAACCGACCCACCACCAAAATCCACCCGCCCACCGGCAAAACAGGCCCAGCCCCTTGGCCTGGCCTGCTCCAGCCATACATTTGGTCAGGTTTTAACGCACGGACGCCCAGATTTCAATTCTAGGGCCTCGCAGGTTCGCTGTGGCTTCCACCGCAGCGACCAAAAGCCCACGCAGCCAGGATTTCATATTTCCCGGGTACCAGTTTTCGGGCCTGCGACATTTTCCTCTTCTTGACAAGACCACCTTAACCACCCCTTAAAAGAACCCCACCGGTTTTTCCACAAAATCACATGCCGAGGATTTTATAACCGCCGCCATTTTGCACAAAACGGACTTTCAGGTTTTCGGGGGAAGCGCAATACACTCATTTCTGAACGTATTAAAAAGTCCATATAAGCTGAGCCAAAAAACCTGCCAAAATCGAAGCTGCCAGCTCTACATAATAGTTATAGTGCGACCATAGACATGCAACTGGCTTGACCGGGTGACTGTTAAGGCTGTTCCCGGAAAATCAAGGAGGCTGAAAAAACAAAAAGGAGTAAAACCTTGGTTGAGGTGTCTCCGCAGACATATAAAACTGCCCGCCAGCGTTTTCACCGCCCTATTTTCGAGCTAAGGGGCTTCGCAGGTTTAGTCGAGGGGCTATTTCTTGTGTTTGGCATCGGAGGCCAGGACGCCGCCGGTGGCCCAGTTCTCTTTTGCGATATCCTCAAAGACTATTACGGTCGCCTCAGGCGTGGTGTGGGCTATGGTCACCATCGCCTCGGTAATCACCCGGGCCAATTCCGCCTTCTGAGAATGCGTTCTGCCTGTCCACATCCCGATCTTGACTATCGGCATCTTGAATCACCTCTCATGTCATTCTGAGTCCGCTAATGGCGGACGAGGAATCTCAGATTTGAATTTGCCCCACGCCTATTGTCCACTAGCTTCGTTAGTAGTAAAATTAAAATATAGATACTGAACCCTCAGAGCGAAAGAACACTCATATGAGGTCAAACTGGAGAGACAGGTTAAGCCTGAGAATCAAGAGATTCCTGGGGATAAACCCCATTCTCTGCGATACCTGTAAATGGGACTGGCGCAGCGCTTGCCACAATCCGGAACGTCCCAACGCCACCTCTTGCCCCGAGTACAAGAAACGCGGCACCTAGACCACGATGGCAACACGCCCCGAAGCCCATCCTCAGGCCCGTCTAACGTTATGTCAACTAAATACCGGCTTACTTCTTGGTGTAGTCGTAGAACCCCTTGCCCGTCTTCCGTCCCAGATGCCCTGCCGTAACCATCCTCTTTAGCAGTATCGGAGGTGCCCATCTGGGGTCCTTGAACTCAGCGTACATTGACTCATATACGTAGAGCAGAGTATCCAACCCCACCAGGTCAGCCAGCGCCAGGGGGCCCATGGGGTGGTTGTAGCCGTGCACCATGGCATTGTCTATGTCTTCCTTCGTGGCCAGTCCTGCCTCGTACACTTTCATCGCCTCTATGAACATGGGCACCGCAATGCGGTTTGCTATGAAAGCAGGCGTGTCCTTGGCTATGACGATTACCTTGCCCAGCGATTGACCGAAAACCTTCACCGTGTTGAGGCTCTCCTCGCTGGATACAATGGTAGTCACGATCTCCAGCAGCTTCATCACGGGCACAGGGTTGAAGAAGTGAGTCCCGATTACCTTGTCCGGTCTCTTGGTCGCCATCGCTACCTCAGTTACACATAGGCACGAAGTGTTGGTGCCCATGACCGCATTGGGGGCGCAGACCCTGTCGAGGTCGCCGAAAATCTTCTTCTTTAAATTCATATTCTCTGTGGCAGCCTCGATTACCATGTCGCAATCTCCGAAGTCCTCGACCCTGGTAGTACCCTTGAGCCGGCCCACGATGGCCGCCTCTTCCTCTTTCGACAGCTTGCCTTTCTCCACGCTCTTGGCGAGATTGCCTTTGATAACCTTCAGGCCTTTGTTTAAAAGCTCATCGTTTATTTCCGACACCGTAACCTGATACCCGGATTGAGCGCAGACCTGGGCGATGCCCCCGCCCATGATGCCGCAGCCTACTACACCGACTTTCTTGATTGCCATCTAAACTCCTTCTTCGCACTTAATTTTGGCCTGTTCAAATATACCAACTGGAAGCAGTTCAGTCAAGCTGGCCAGGCCCCGACAGCCATCTATCATCTTCGAACATTTGCCTGAGCAATACCCCCTAAGTGCGTCACATTCCTATTCTCGTTAACCCCTTTGAAGTAGGCCTTCTTTAGCGATTCCATGCCGAAGCTTTTCACTTGATAGAACCCTCTCTGGGAAAGGAACCCCTCGACCTCCTCCTCTCTTAAAGCGAACTTAGGAGGCTCGCCCCTCCGTTCATAAGCTTTCCGCCATTTCTTGGCCTCCTCACTATCGGAAGCTGCATCCAGAGCGAACTGAAACGCGTAGTCGAAAATTAGAGAGCTGCCTTTGCCCGAATTCCCGGCCACAAAAGCCAGGGTCTCATCCACAGCCTCCGGGATAAGGTAAACAGTCACACCCTCCCAGATGAAAAGGGTCTTCTTATCTTTGTCATAGCCGCTCTCGAGAAGTCCTTCACCGAGCTTTTTTTCATCGAGGTCCAGGCCAACATAGACCACATGGCCCGGCAGAGAGCCGAATATCTTTTTGGCTTTTTGTTTCTTGGCCCGCTGTGTATCTGGGTGGTCTACCTCAAAGACCCTGACCTTTCCCTTAAGTCCATCAAACCTGTACGCCCTGGAATCGTATCCGGCACCCAGAATAACCAGTTGCTCTATCCCATCGGCAATGCACTGCTTCAAGTAATCGTCGATATATCTGGTTCGAGCCACCAAACTATTAGCAGCGCCGGGTAATATCCGTTCAGCGTACCACAAAGCAATCCTAGTGAGTAATCTGCTCCGCACTATAACACCGAATCTGAGGCCGAGAAACCGTCTTGCGAACTGGTCATAACATACTCGCTCATCTTCTGGTCTCAGCCATTCGGCAGCCCTAAGGGCAGCGTTCCCTTCTGCAGTAGCACTCGGTTTACCTTTTTTCATAGCACCATCCGTTTCCAGGTCGTTTTTCGCCTACAGCACGTCACCCTTGCAGCTTGACAATATGCGAACATTGCCACTATACTCGACTATATCGTCTCATACTCAATTCAATGGTTTTTCCCTCGTGCCAAGTATTATATCATGTCGTCGTAAACACTGAGTCTTGACAGTAAGTGATTCAAGGAATAAACACCGCGAATAGAACAAAAAATGAACAAAGCAAAGAGACTCAGAGAGCTATTCAGCCGAGATGGCGTCGTAAGGATAGTGGGCGCCCATGATGGACTGACGGCCAAACTGGTGGAGCATCATGGTTTCGATGGCGTATGGGCCAGTGGATTCGAAGTATCAGCTTCACACGCCGTCCCCGATGCAAACATATTAACTATGACCCAGTACTTGGAAGCAGCCTCCATCATGAACGACGCTGTTTCTATCCCGGTTGTTGCCGACTGCGACACAGGCTATGGAAATTCAAATAACGTGGCGCATCTTGTTAAAAAATATGAGGCCGCCGGCATCGCCGCTGTTACGTTAGAAGATAAGAGGTTCCCCAAGGTCAATAGCTACATACCGGGGCGCCAGGAACTAGCTTCAACAGCCGAATTCGTAGGCAAAATTCTGGCAGCCAAAAATGCACAGCAGTCAGAAGCCTTCATGGTTATTGCAAGAGTTGAAGCGTTGATTGCCGGATGGGGTCAGGAGGAAGCATTAAGACGAGCCCATGCCTATGTAGAAGCCGGGGCAGATGCGATCCTCATTCACTCAAAGCAGCCCACTCCAATTGAGATTGTGCAATTCGCTCAGGCATGGGATTTCTCGGCACCTTTGGTTATTGTTCCTACAACCTATCCCACGATTACCCTGGACGAAATGACTCGCTTGGGCATAAAGATGGTCATCTATGCTAATCATGGAATCAGGGCTTCAATAAAGGCCATAAACAAAGTGCTCGCCAAGATCAAGGCTGAAGGATTGCAGGCTGTCGACGATGACATCGTCCCGATGAGCGAGGTCTTCAGACTCCAGGGCATGCCTGAAATGAAGGAGCGAGAGAAAATCTTCCTGACATCGGAGCAGGAACCTGTCCAGGTAGTCATCCTGGCAGCGGGTGCGCCGCGTAACCAGGAATCGCTTGAACCCTTGCTCCGCGATATCCCTCTCGCCTGTCTGGACATTAATGGAAAGCCGCTCCTACAGAGAAATATTGAGACTTTGAACAAGTGTAAGTTGTACAGAATCTCGGTAGTTAGAGGGTATAAGAAGGAGCTCCTCAATATTGATGGAGTAGACTACATTGATAATCCAAAATACCAGTCAGAACACGTATTGAGTTCTATTATGTGTGCCGAGAGCGTTTTGCAGGGCAAGACTATCATCATATACGCGGACATACTGTTCGATGGTTCACTCATCGACCGCTTAAAATCGCTCGAGGCTGATTTTGTGATTGTCGTAGACAATTCCTTCAGCAAATCGCTTCAGAGAAACAAGAAACTCGAGCTGGTTGCAACGAAAGAGGCTTTGCCCCGCGGAGATCGAGTCCTGACCTACGACCGCTTATACAATGTCGAGCGGATGGGCTGCCGATTACCTGAAGAAAGGACATGCGCGGAATTCATCGGCGGAGCTATGTTTTCCAAGAAGGGCATCGAGATTTTTAAGAGAGAATATCAGAAGGCATATGCTGAGTACCGAGATAAGCCTTTGGGAGAGGCGCCAAACATTCTACGGGCTACTTTGGTGGATTTCCTGCAGTATCTGATAGAGTTAGGTTGCAATGTCAAGGCACTGCAGGTGAACTCAGGATGGATGGAAATCCATACTTTTGAGAACTACAAGTACGCTTGTTCCATGGTCTCGGCTATTTAACCTCCTGTGATGTACCGAGTTCGTCCATAGCATGGAGGATGTATAATGGTCAGCGCCAGCCAGTTTTGCGGTATGTTGAAAAGCTATGGATTTAACTTCTGCACCGGGGTTCCCTGCACGATTTTGAAGGATATCATTTTATGTCTTTCGTCTGAACCTGACCTGCCTTACATACCGGCAACCAGGGAGGACGAAGCTATGGGCATAGCAACCGGAGCTTGCCTGGCAGGGAAGCAGCCCATAGTCATGATGCAAAACTCGGGGTTGGGTAGCTCCATTAACCCGCTATCCTCGTTGGATATTCTATACAGGATTCCCATCCTATTATTGATCAGTTGGAGAGGCTATCAGGGAAAAGACGCTCCGGAGCACCTCATAATGGGCGAGGCTATGCTTAAGCTGCTTGAAGCCCTTGGCATTCCCTATCAGGTAATATCCAAAGACAATCCTGAGATCGCCATCTCGGCTTCAGTTAAGTCGATGAGAGAAAGAGGAATACCTGTTGCTGCAATACTTAAGAGCGGTATCGTGCAATGAAAAGATATGACGCCATACGTGCGATAGTACAGGCACTGGACGGAAACGAATTGCTTATTTCCTCCAATGGTATGATCAGCAGAGAGCTAATCACAGTCAGGGATTCCCCTCAAAACTTCTACATGATCGGCTCAATGGGGCTCGCATCCTCGATAGGATTGGGTCTGGCAATTTCGCTGCCGAACGCACAAATCGTAGTCATAGAAGGAGATGGTAATGTTCTTATGAACATGGGCTCGATAGCCACCATAGGTCATTTTGCGCCTAAGAACCTGCTCCAGGTTGTTCTCGACAATGAATGTCACGATTCAACTGGTGGCCAGCCGACTGTCTCGAACACTGCTAAGTTGGAGGAGGTAGCACGCGCCTCAGGGTATCGCGTAGCCGCTAGAGTTACAACCGAGGCCGAATTGGGAAAGGTACTCGGACAGTCATTAGGGAAAGGTCCTGCTTTCATCCTTGTAAAAGTTGAAAAAGGCAGTGTTAAGGGTATAGCGAGAGTTTCACATTCCCCGGAAGAGATTAGGAGTCGGTTTCAACAGGCAGTTTGCTCGCTTTCCGGCTAGCTATAGAAAGGTCAGGAATCTGGAGTTTTATGAGTTTCAGCTTGATATTGCCTCAGAAAGTCATCTTCGGCAGAGGCTCTATTGAGTCAATCGGCGAAGAGGCGAAAAGGCTGGGCGGCAGGAAAGCCCTAATTGTCACCAGCCCGGGGATGGTACGCCGGGCGCATCTAAAACAGGCCGCTGATTCGCTGAAGAAGCACAAACTGCGGTTTGACGTCTTCTCCGAAGTAACACCGGAGCCTCCGATTGACAATGTTTATCGCTGTATCTCATTCGCCCGGAAGAAGGAGCCTGACCTGCTGATTGGTCTGGGCGGAGGCAGCGTTATGGATGTGGCTAAGAAGGCAGCAGCCGACTTATCGTTGCCCAAGATAATGGTGCCTACCACTGCCGGTACAGGGAGCGAGGTTACCCACGAGTCGGTGCTGAAGGTTGATGGCAAGAAGAGGGCCTTCGTAGATACTGGTCTGACCGCTGATGTAGCGATTGTTGACCCGAATTTATGCAAGACGATGTCAAAGCGGCTAACCGCCAGCTCGGGGATGGACGCGCTGGCACATGCAGTCGAGTGTTACGAGTCGAAGAGAAGCAATCCTATAGCCAAGACGCTGGCCTTCGAGGCCTACAATCTTGTCAAGGACAATTTGATGAAGGCAGTGAAGGGCAATACACAAGCAATGGTCAACTTGTCTCTGGGCAGTCTGATGGCTGGTATGGCATTTGGCAACTCGGGGACTACGCTGGGTCACGCCCTTTCATATCCCCTTTCGAATCGAGGAATCTCACATGGCGAGGCGGTCGCCACGGTTCTGCCCTATGCTCTTGAGTTCAATGGCTCCGACCCGGCCTTTGCTAAAAATCTGAGAAGACTGGTGCGAACCATAGAGTTCCGATGGGACCAGACGTGGGATGCCGACGAGATGGCTGCGGAGGTTATGGAGGATACGAGGCATTTGGGAAACAATCCCGTTGAGGTAACCTTCGAAGCCGTCCTCGGTATATTCGAGAAAATAAGGAAAGAGTCTCACAGGCGGTAATGAAAGCCATAATACTCGCATCCGGTGTAGGTAAAAGGCTTCGCCCTTTGACCGATCAATACCCGAAATCTTTGTTAAGAGTCGGCGGTAAAACTCTCATAGACTACCAGTTGGAAGCCCTGGCGAAGCATGGAATTTGCGACATAGTGATAACCACTGGTCATCTCGGTAAGAAGCTCGAAGGGCACGTTCGAGAGAATAGTGCAGTACCGGTTCAGTTCGTTCACAATCCAGAATATGAGAGTACGAACTATATATACAGCCTCTGGCTGACGAAAGGGCTGGTTGATGACGACGTCATATTGTTGCATGGTGACCTTATATTCGACAGTGTCCTTATCCAGAAACTGCTGGAGGCACAGGGAAATCGAGTTCTGGTAAACCGACACGTGCTCTCGCCTGAAAAGGACTTTAAAGCTTTAATCAAACGTGGAAGAGTAATACGAATCGGTGTGAATCTATCCGGCCCGGGAACTTTTTTCTGCGCCCCGTTTTATAGGTTCTCAAAAGCTGATTTCCTGCTCTGGCTCGATAAGATAGAGGACTTTGTAAGGCAAGGCAAGATGAACTGCTATGCTGAGGATGCCTTTAACGAGATATCTGCTGGAGTGCTCCTTCGTCCCCTATACTTTAAGGAATTCTGTATGGAGATCGACACCAAGTCTGACTTGGAGAAAACGAGGAGGTATCTTCAGAGTGAAAGTGGACGGGCAGGACTATGACCAAACTCAGGCCAAAGTGTCGTCCTTCTTGCCACTCCTGGCCTTTTGAGAACGACTCTTCAAAAAAGTCTTGGTTGCCTTCCACAATACTGGTATGGCAAAACATAACCCAACGAAAGCTGCTGCGATAAGAGGAAGGCTGGAACTGCTGCTTTCCTGATTGGAGCTGTCAGCTGCCTGAGCGAGGGTTGGATAAAAGAGGATGAGCATGGTCGGCACCGATGTCAATGGTGTGAAATTTTTCATTCCGATTCTTTACTCTCAGGCAATGTCAATTCCATATGCATTTACAATAGACTGTGTGGATTGTACCATACAGCCTTCAATCTTGTCGAGTTGCAGACATTACGAACATCGCTACCCAATCAAAATTTGGAGAGCGCGCCGATGAAAGCATATATCGTGCAAAGCAATAAGAAGATCGAGCCTTTCGGTGACTCCCCTCGCGATTGCCTTATCGCTAACCGTAAGTTGAGTGAGATTCAGAGACAGGTGCTGCAAAGCCTTGGCATGGAGCTTAAGGCAATACCAGATGCTGCTCAGATAGAAGACCCGGATGAACACATCGTCTTAGGAGACAGCCTGTTCTTCACAAAAGAGTTGATGAAGGAGTTCGTCTACAGGTCAAGAAGGCTGAAAAACTGCACCACATGTGCCATCAAACCGGGACTTGTTACCCTCCATAGCATGGTTGCCACCCAAGATGTAAAGATACACGCTGATAGGGTTGAATATGATCTCCGCTATATGCCTACCCAAAAGCTGCGCGGGGAGCCTGTGCCTATAGTGATCGACGCGGAGCAGTTCTCCCAGGTCATTCCCATGCCTGAGCATGTACGTGGCTCCCAACCGTATCGCATGCCACTAACTGACATATTGCTGATCCAGGTAGACCACTGGACTAACCTGTGGGCGGCCAATATGGCTACCCGGCTGGCTGAAGTAGCTAGGCTTATGAAGGCTCCCAAACTGAAGCTGTTGGGGTTGGCAATCAAAGCACGCTCCCTGAACAAATGGAAAGTCCTTCATCAAGTCAATAAGATCGGCAAGAATTGCGATATTCATCCTACAGCATATATTGAGGGCAGCACTATCGGGGATAATGTGATTATTGGTGCTGGCTCCGTCGTCAGGATCTCCGTTATCGGAGACGGCTCCGCCATTGGTAGCAACGTGACTATAGAATCTTCCATACTTGGTGAGGAATGCACCGTAAATTCAGGGTGTACAGTGTTTTTCTGTGTGCTGTATCCTCGCGCCGTATCATCATCCAGACTGCTCTTAACGAGCACGTGCGGAAGGGATACATTTATCTCAGATTTAGCCGGCCTGGCCGACTTTCGCTTTGATGGGAAACGAATAGAAGTCATGAAAAACGGCGTACCTGTAAACATAGGCGTTATCAACCTGGGTGCGTGCCTTGGGCACGGTGTATACCTGGGTGGCGGCTGCGGGGTTGCCCCAGCAATAGCTATCCCCAATGGATTACGAATTTTACCAAAGAAACCATTGATTGGCGAAGTCAGTCCAGACGGAACAATTCTCGGACATCGCGTAATCAACGTGCAGCATATCTACCGAAGCCCTGACGCTTCTCCAACTAGTAACGACAGTCCTTGATAGAGTATCGCGGGAATGTAGTCGTACCATCCCTTAGTGATAGTGCCCCTTTTTGAAAAGCAGGTACCCCAGATTCACCAGCCGTGGCTCAGCCTTGCTGCGAGGCCGTAAGGTAGCCCGTATTGTCTCATCCTTTGCTGAGTGCTGGCGACATCGTAGGGCACGCGGTGATGCCAGATAACCCCGTGGTCGCTATCGTAGATAGCGTAGCTGGCTCGAGGGTCGCTGTCCCGCGGCTGCCCAACACCCCCAGGATTGATGATGAGACGGTTGCCGTTAAGCGCCAGTGGAGTGTCTACGGGAAACTCAAAGACCGTACAATCACCATCAGGGGCAAGCGACTCGAAAACCAATGGTACGTGGCTATGTCCCACCAGGCAGAACCTGGTCTTGAAGTAATTGAAGCTAACCTTGGCAACGGGCGTGGAAACCACGTACTCCCATATCGGCTCGCGGGGACTGCCGTGCGCCAGGGTGAAATCGCCCTCCCTCATTGTAAGCGGGAGGTTAGCCATGTAATCCACATCCCGCTGCTCCAACTGCTGCCCTGTCCAGCGGCAGGCGGCAGCAGCCTCAGGGTTGAAGTCGTCAATACCTATCTTGCCTATAGCGCCCCAGTCGTGGTTTCCAGCCACACAGATATGGTCGTACTGGCGCAACAGCGCGATGCACTCTTTAGGGTCAGGGCCGTAGCCCACGATGTCCCCCAGGCACCAGATACGCTCGAATCCTCCCCTCGCCTCGATATCCTGGAGCACAGCCTGAAAAGCGGTGAGGTTGCTGTGGATGTCTGAGAAAACGGCGTAGCGCATGTTAATCGTGAGATACTATATCAGGTTTCACCTGATTTCGCTATTATTGTGGACTTAAGCTAAAGCAGCTATAATCACACCCATGAAAGTCTGGGAACTGGGGGAGTTCGGCTTAATCGAGCTTATTGCCAAGACTGTGGGCAAAGCTACGAGACATGACCTTATCTTGGGCATTGGCGACGACACTGCTGCCTGGCGCACTGATAAGTCTATCCAGCTCGGCACCACAGATATTTTGATACAGAACATACATTTCAACCTGGACATTGCTACCTGGAGGGAGCTGGGCTGGAAAGCGCTGGCGGTGAATATCAGCGACATCGCCGCCATGGGCGGGACGCCCAGCTTCGCCATGGTCTCTCTGGGCTTGACTCCGGAGACCGAGGTAGACAATGTTGTCGAGCTTTACCGCGGCATAAAAGAGATAGCTTCAAAGTTCGACGTCGATATCATTGGCGGGAATATCAGCAGAGCCCCTGTAGTCATCATAGACGTCAGTTTGATAGGGAAAGCATCCGATGCCCTGCTCACCCGCTCCGCAGCAGCGCCTGGGGACCAGATCGCTGTAACCGGTTACCTCGGGCTGGCAGCAGCCGGCCTCAAGCTGCTCAAATCAAAGCGCAAGCTTGACTCGAAAACGACCGCCTTTTTCAGAGAAGCCCATCTGCGACCGCGCCCCAGGGTAGCCGAGGGACAAATCCTGGTGCAGCACGGCGTGAGAGCAGCCATAGACATCAGCGACGGTTTGCTCAGCGACCTGACCCATGTCTGCAAGGCAAGCCACGTCGGCGCTAAACTATGGATAAACAAGCTGCCCATACACGCACTATTGAGGTCTGCTTTCAAAAAGGACTGGCTGAGGCTGGCGCTTTCCGGTGGAGAGGATTACGAGCTCCTCTTCACAGCCAGGAGCGATGTTATCGCTAAGCTCACAGACATTATGTCAAGCCCATTGACAGTTATCGGCGAGATAGTAAGCGATGCCCCGGGCCAAGTTACCCTTCTCGACGAGCAGGGCAAAGCAATTAAGTGGGACGAAACAGGATGGGACCACTTCAAGTCACCTCAACGAGGCAAACGGTGAAATCGTTGGAGATGGTCAGCGGCAGCGCCGGGCAAACTCGAAACATAGGGATAAAGCTGGGAAAGTTGGCGGCCGCAGGCGATATCATACTCCTGGTGGGCCCGCTCGGTGCCGGCAAAACATGTCTCACCCAGGGCATCGCCCGGGGACTGGGCATACATGAATACACCGCAAGCCCCTCCTTCGTGCTGGTCAGGGAGTATCAGGGCAAGCTGCCTCTATATCATATAGACCTTTATCGCCTCGATAAGATTGAAGAGGTGACGCAATTGGGTCTCGATGACTATCTCTATGGCAACGGGGTATGTGTGGTCGAATGGGCGGATAAGGGCTGGGGTGTGCTTCCCGAGGAGCACCTGCTCATCGAAATGCAGATTGTTTCCCCGCTGAAACGCAGGCTCAGCTTCGTGCCCAGAGGCACTAGATATTTAAAGATGCTATCGAAATTAAAGAGTGTACCACACGGAGCCAGGAAGTAAACGATGGAGCTAGCTATCGACACCTCAACTGAGACTGCCAGCATTGCTCTATCTTCGCATGGCGAGTTAATTTCAGAGCTAACGTGGCATGCAGGACAGAGCCATACCACTGAGCTGGTACCGAACCTCACCTGCATTCTGGAACAAACGAAGCTGAACCTCAAAGATTTAACTGGTGTTATCGTGGCAAAAGGGCCCGGCAGCTTCAACGGCTTGAGAGTAGGGATGAGCTTCGCCAAAGGGCTCGCCCTCTCTCTGAATATTCCCCTAGTGGGCATCAGCACCCTTGAGGTTGAGGCTTTCCCCTACGCCGCTACGGCTTTACCGATATGCCCGATACAGAACGCAGGCCGCGGTGAGATCGCCACAGCCCTTTTCCAGGTTAAAAGAGGCAAGTGGTGTCGGCTGGTCGAGGAGCATATCACAACTATTGAAAAGTTAATCCCTGAAATTAAAGGCCCAACTATTTTTTGCGGCGAAATGCAACAAGCGGTGATATTTCAACTCGAGGAAAAGCTGGGGCGTAAAGCCCGAATTTTCAAAGGCTCGGCAGCATTTCGTCGAGGCGGCTATCTCGCAGAACTGGGCTGGAGAAGGCTCGAAGCTAGCGATTTCGACCACTCCCCTACTCTGGAGCCGCTATACCTGAGAAGGCCAGCAATCACCGTTAGCCGTAAGGTAAAGATATGAATAATACTTTATATAAAGTTGATTAGCTATGAAAACGGCTTATCTCCTCAGCGGCGAGCCCGGCAGCGGCAAGACCACTATTATTAAGAAAGTGCTGAACAAAGCGAACAAAAGCGCCGGCGGCTTTTATACCGAGGAGGTACGCAACCAGGGTGTGCGGCAGGGATTCCAGATCGTCACCCTCGACGGAAAAAATGCCGTACTAGCCCATGTCAGTGTACGCAGCCAGCATCGAGTCAGCAAATATGGGGTCGATACAGACAGCATGGACAGAGTGGCAGTACCAGCTTTAAAGCAGGCAATACAAAGCAAGGATGTCGTAGTAATCGACGAAATCGGTAAAATGGAGCTGTTCTCGCCATCCTTCAAGGATGCAGTAATAGAGGCACTTGATAGCAAAAAGAAGGTCTTGGGCACTATCATGCTTGCTTCCCACCCTTGGGCTGATAAAATAAAGGAACGGCCAGAGGTAGAGGTGATAAAGGTAACCCGATTTAATCGCGAGGAAGTAATCAAACAGGTGCTGGACCGGCTGGGAACCTGAAGGAATCACCAATTAACAAAGGATGGAAAAATGGAAAGAACTCTTGTCTTGGTCAAGCCTGACGGCGTGCAGCGGGGGCTGGTGGGGGAGATAATCTCTCGACTCGAGAGGACCGGGCTCAAGCTTGTGGCCCTGAAGATGCTGCAGATGGACAGGGAGATGGCAGGAAAGCACTATGCCATCCATCAGGGCAAGCCCTTCTTCGATGGATTAGTAAGCTTCATCACCTCAAGCCCGCTCATAGCAGCCGTTTTCGAGGGCGAGAGTGCCGTGGAAGTTGTGCGTAAGACGATGGGAGCAACCGACCCCGTCAAGGCAGCGCCGGGCACAATCAGAGGAGATTTAGCAGTGGATATAGGGCGCAACGTGGTACACGGCTCAGACTCAATAGAGAACGCTCAAAAAGAGATAAATCTGTTCTTTTCTGGCAAAGAGATAGTCAGCTATGAGCGACAGGTTGAGCCGTGGATTAGAGAATCCTGATTACAGGGGTAGCCTTGCCCCATAACTGTTCCAGGTCATAATACTCTCGTGTGGTCTGGTCGAAGACATGCACTATAACCGCACCGAAATCGAGGAGCACCCACCCTGAATCTGCACTGCCCTCACGGCGGTAGATGTTTATGCCTTCTTCGCTCAATACCCCATCTATTTCATCGCATATGGCGTTGATCTGGCGATCGCTGTCAGCACTGCAGATAACGAAATAGTCAGCGAAGGAAGTCACCTGTCTGATATCCAACATCAGGATATCAACAGCCTGTTTATCGAGTGCAGCCTCCATAGCCTTCTTGGCTATCTCCGCAGATTCCAGAATTGACCTCCCCACCCTTTAGCTGGCTCTATTATAGCACGCCTGTCATCATCTTCCACAAATCCTCTCAGAACGTAAGCCTGTAAGCGCACTTGAAAACTTGACTAATCGTCCCAAACTGCTACTATATGAGTATCTCCTGAGAAAGTGACTCTCTACGTTGAAAATTTCCCGAATAGCAATCCTTATCATCCTTATAATGAGTATTTTATCCCTAACGAGTATCCTCCACGCTGAAGATTTGACTAATATTTTACGGAACTCGAGCTTCGAGGAGGGTACTGCTAACTGGTCAACATATGGAGGCTCTCTTTCTCTAGTTGAATCTCCTGTCCAGAGCGGGTCTTATGCCGCGGCTCTGAGTTCCGATACTGTAAGCACGATTTGGGTTCATCAAACCGTTCCAATACAAGGAGGAGAAAGCTATACGTTTTGCGGTTATGCACTGAAAAACGACCCAAATATTGAGAGCGTCTTTCTGCGAATTTCCTGGTACGAGAGCGAAGATGGCTTCGGAACCGAAATATCACATAATGATTCCTTAGCTGCCTTGACAGATGACCAGCCACAGTACCGTCTTCTAACCACTAACAAGGCAACTGCACCATCAAACTCACGCTCAGCCAAGGTCAAGGCTATAGTAGTTCCTCATGCTGCAACTCCTGCCACTGTCTACTTCGATGAATTTAGCTTTGTCGGCCCAGCCCCCACACCTTCTCCCACCCCCACGGTTACCCCTGCTCTTACACCAACTCCTACACCCACCTTAGAACTTACCCCTATCCCAACACCAACTCCAACGCCCCTGCCAACTCCTACGCCGACACCGACACTGACGCAGACCCCAACACCGACATTAACCCTTACACCTTCGCCATCACCAACACCTAACCCGACTCCTACTTTAACCCTCACGACTGCACCCACACCCAGCCCTATACCAACACCAACCCCCACGCGCACGCCAACCCCAACTCCTTCCCCAACGCTAACCACTACGCCTACGCCACCACCAACCGCTACCCCCTCAAACGAAGGCGATGTCGTGATAAACGAGGTCCAATATGACCCTCCACAACAGGGCGTAGACACAGCCTTTGAGTGGATCGAGCTGCTGAACCGCACAGGGCAGACAATCGACCTGACTGGTTGGAGCCTCAACGACAACCATGAGTCTGACCCTATCCCCTCACTATCTCTGCCCCCAGGTGATTTCGCCGTCATCGCCGCGACAACTGACTTCTACGCCAACTTCCCCAACTTCAGCGGCAACTTAGTATTTATGGCCGATGGCAGCATAGGCAACGGATTAAGCAACACCGGGGATCGCCTCATCCTGGCAGACCCAACAGGGAAGATTATCGATTCACTCTCCTACGACGACGACAACGCCATAATGTCACCGCCTTGCCATGATGTACCCGAAGGCCACTCATTGGAGCGCCAACCCCCCGGGCTGGATACAAACCAAGCCAGCGATTTTGTAGACAATTCAACTCCTTCGCCAGGCTGCAGCTTGCCATCTGCTACAGAGATGCCAACACCATCGCCAACATCTACAACTACACCGACACTGACGCAGACCCCAACACAGACATTAACTCTTACACCTTCGCCATCACCAACACCTAACCCGACTCCTACTTTAACCCTCACTCCCCCACCCACACCCATACCTACGCCAATACCAACCCCCACACGTACCCTAACCCCACCTCCTTCCCCGACTCTAACCACCACGCCAACGCCTACACTTACCCCTACGCCTACACCATCACCAACCGCCACCCCGTCAAACGAAGGCGATGTCGTGATAAACGAGGTCCAATATAACCCTCCCCAACAGGGTACAGATGCAGCCCTTGAGTGGCTCGAGTTGCTGAACCGCACAGGGCAGACAATCGACTTGACTGGTTGGAGCCTCAGCGATAACCATGAGTCTGACCCTATCACCTCCCTGGCTCTGCTCACAGGTGATTTCGCAATCATCGCCGCGACAACTTCCTTCTACACCGACTTCCCCAACTTCAGCGGCAACATAGTATTTATGGCTGATGGCAGCATAGGCAACGGATTAAGCAACACCGGGGATCGCCTCATCCTGGCAGACCCGACAGGGAAGATTATCGATTCACTCTCCTATGGCGACGATAACACCATAATGTCACCGCCTTGCAGGGATGTGCCCGAAAGTCACTCACTGGAGCGCCAACCTCCCGGGCTGGATACAAACCAGGCCAGCGATTTTGTAGACAATTCGACTCCTTCGCCAGGCTGCAGCTTGCCATCCGCTACACCGACGCCAACTCTTACACCCTCACCCACTCCTACATCCAAAACAACTACTACACCATCACCCACGCCTATGCCCACACCTACACCTGCACCCTTGCCCACGCCAACTCCTACCACCACTGCCACTCCTGCTCCTAACCTCACACCTAAGCTCACACTTACGCCGAACGTAACAATCTCCCCATCAGTTAGCCAAGCCCAACCCTGGATACATACGAAGATGCCTGCTTTCCTATTCTTGATAGGACTAACTCTACTTGTTGCCGCTGTCTTCCGGCTGAAAAAGCAGGGCTGATGTTTGCACTACCTCTCACGATGGGATATAATCTATAATCCAGCCTTGCTCCGATAGTTGAGATACGTTCAAAGTAGTTGGCATTATCGACCATAACCAGTCTGATGAGATTGTTTTACTGTGCCGCAACTGCTACGATGAAAGCCTTACTCGTCGCTCTCACTAGATGGCGGGTTGAGGGTAAAGAAAATGTTCCCAGAAAAGGTCCCCTCATAGTAGTGTCCAACCACATGACTTACGTAGACCCGCCACTACTTGGCGCTAGCGTTCCCCGCAGGATAACCTTTATGGCAAAACAGGAGCTATTCGGGCCCTCGCTATTGGGACTTGTGGTGCGCGCCTACGGCGCCTTCCCCGTGAGGCGAAGCGGAGTGGATAGAGTAGCACTGCGCCGAGCGCTTGAAGTATTAAAGAAAGGTGAAGTACTGGGCATGTTCCCTGAAGGCAAGAGGAGCTCTTCTCATCAGTTGCAGGAAGCTCAACCTGGCACTGCGTTTATTGCCGCGCGCTCCGGGGCTCCCATAGTTCCCGTAGGCATTAGCGGCAGCGAGAAGGTCAGAGGAATTGGCTTTATTCTACGTCGACCAAGTATCGTTGTGAGAATAGGTCGTCCTTTTAACGTTCCATCGAATGAAGCCGACAAATCGAATCGCTCTGGGTTAGCTCAACACGCCGAGTTGATCACGGAGCGCATAGCGGAGCTTCTGCCTCCCAGCTATCGAGGCAGCCTCTCGTTCCAGAACAACCAGGGGAGCACCAATGAAAATTGAGAAGGCTGCTGAGATGGGATTCTGCTTCGGCGTGAGGCGAGCTATCAAGCTTGTGCAGAAGGCAGCACAGGAACGTGGGCCACTCCAGACGCTTGGCCCTCTTGTCCATAACCGACAGGTTGTGGACAAGCTCTCAGAGTGTGGAGTGAACCTAGCAGCGAGTTTAGAAGAAGTACGAGGTAACATCATCGCCATCGCCTCCCATGGTGTAGGGCCAGATGTCATGAAGCAGATAAAGGCACAAGGACTCGAAGTCGTCGACGCTACCTGTCCATTTGTGCGCAAGGCCCAGGTCATAGCCCAGAGGTTGGGCAAGGAGGGATTGAGGGTGCTGGTCTTCGGAGAAGCCTCTCATTCCGAGGTCCAAGCTGTACTTGGTTGGGCTGGCAAGAATGCGAGTGCTTCTCTGGAGATTCCTCAGTTCACTGTCCGGACTAAACGCCTGGGTATACTCTGCCAGACCACACAGAATCAAGAGCGCTTCACCAACTTCGTTGCCGCGATTATCACTTCTGATACTGCTAAGTTCTCCGAACTGCGTGTCTTCAATACCATATGCGATGCTACTCGCAAACATCAGGCAGCAGCCCTTGAATTAGCAAAAAGAGCAGACCTCATGATAGTAATCGGTGGTAAGGATAGCGCTAATACCAGGCGTCTTGCCGAAATCTGCGCAGGCACTGGCGTTGTCACCTACCACATCGAGACTGTCACAGAGTTGGACCCTTCTTGGGTGCGAGGGCAACGCCACATTGGTATTACCGCAGGTGCTTCAACCCCTGACGAGGTCATCGATGAAGTTGTGCTGATGCTCCAGGAAGCATCAAGAAAGAATTGACAAGGAGGCCTATGATGCAACACGAGAAATTTGGAATCTACCTCAACACCAAAAAACACCAGGCAATGCGCATCAGTTCGCCCTATTGGATACCTTCAGGTGCTGGTTGGGTGTTTCTCACCCCCGAAGTCAATGCGACCCTCCTAAAAATTCGAGAGCTTGCTAAAGAGAAAGGTCTGGTCAAAGACCCAGAGAAGATTGTCTGGGGCGATTGGAGCCAGGTGCCGAAGCGAGGCTAAGTTGTTAAAAGTTTTCCTTGACTTGTTGTTTAGCTAGCATGATATAATAGCTATGCTCTAAACACAGCTGGCAGGGCTTCATCGTCAACAAAGTTACAATAAAGAGCTGGAGTTACGCTTATCATGAAAAAGAAACGCACGGACGTCGTCTGGTTCATGGAAGTCGATAAGGAAGACCTACCACTGGTAGGGGGAAAAGGGGCGAATCTGGGAGAGCTTACCAAATTGGAAATCCCGGTGCCTCCTGGGTTCATAGTCACCACCCAGAGCTATTTTCACTTTTTGGATGAATCAGGGCTCCGTGCTAAGATCACAGCTAACTTGAAGAAATTAGACGTTGACGACAGCAGACAGCTTGACAAGTCGGCGACCAGAATCAAAGAATTGATTAGCAATGCCAGGATGCCCCAAACTATTGCCGATGAGATAAGAGAGGCCTACGAGAAGCTGGGAGGCTTGGTCGCCGTACGTTCCTCAGCTACCGCTGAAGACCTGCCCGAAGCCTCATTTGCCGGACAGCAACGCACTTTTCTCAATATTCAAGGTGAAGCAGACGTCATCGCCGCTGTGCAAGGATGCTGGGCTTCCCTGTTTGAGCCTAGAGCAATTTTCTATAGAGAGCAGCATGGACTGAACCATATCAAGGTAGGGATCGCCGTAGTAGTACAAAGGATGGTGCAATCTAAAAGGTCTGGCGTAATGTTCACCAGGGAGCCAGTGACCAACGAGGAGAAAATCGCTATCGAAGCTGTTTACGGCCTGGGTGAAGCTGTCGTTTCCGGCGGCGTAACACCTGACCTCTATCTGGTGGACAAGAAAAACTTTGCCATAATCCATAAGATGATAGCAAGGCAAGAATGGCAATTGATAAAAAGTCCCAGAGGTACCGATGACATTGACGAAACAAACGTTAAGCTACCTGTTTCAGAAGCCCTGCAAGGTAAACAGAAACTCAATGATAGAGAGATCGTAGCTTTGGCCAAGCTGGGTACTAAGATAGAGAAACTGTATCAGTTTCCCCAGGATATTGAGTGGGCTACAGAAGAGAGTAAGCTCTACATTGTTCAGACCCGACCCATCACGACACTAAAAATGATCGAAGCAGAACAGATTAGCGAGTTAGCAGAAGCTTCGATTATCCTCAGTGGCTCTCCGGCAGGCCCCGGACTCGGCTCAGGCCCTGTGAGGATTGTCCTAGATGCCGCTAACATAAATGAAGTGAAGAAGGGAGATATCATAGCGGCAGAAATGACCACTCCTGATTTTGTGCCCGCGATGAAGCGAGCAGCAGGTATTGTTACCGACCGTGGTGGTAGAACCTGCCATGCTGCTATCGTCAGCAGAGAGCTCGGAATCCCTTGTGTCGTAGGAACCGGAGATGCTACGCAGAAGCTGAAATCTGGGCAAGTAGTTACTGTGGATGGCTCGCGGGGAAAAGTCTATGAAGGCAAGATCGCAGCCAAAGTAATGGAATCAGCGGAACCAGCATCTAAGGTGAAGATAAAGACCATCACCAGAGTTTATGTCAATCTGGCTCAACCGGAGTTGGCTGAGAACATAGCTGCCCGCGATGTCGATGGGGTAGGGTTGCTCAGAGCCGAATTCATGATAGCTCAGATTGGAGAGCATCCCAGGCACATGATCAAAGAAGAGAGAGGCGGGGAGTTTGTAAGCAAGCTCGCCCATGGTCTGGTCACTTTTGCCAGAGCATTCAATCCCAGACCTGTTGTATATCGAACTACAGATTTTAAGACCAACGAATACCGAAACCTCAAGGGAGGGCAGAAATACGAAGAGTCTGAGGAAAACCCCATGCTGGGTTACAGGGGATGTTCACGTTATATTAAGGAACTCGACGTCTTTAAACTGGAGATAGAGGCAATCAAGAATGTAAGGAAACAGTACAAGAATTTGTGGGTGATGATTCCATTTGTGCGAACTGTAGATGAAATGGCTAGCGTTAAGGGCTTGCTAGCAAATGAGGGACTGCGACAGTCACCAGACTTCAAGCTATGGATGATGGTCGAGGTCCCTTCAAATGTCTTCCTGATAGACAAATTCCTTGATATCGGAATCGATGGTATCTCCATCGGATCCAATGATCTCACCCAGCTTATCCTGGGCATAGATCGTGACAGCCAGAAACTGGCTGAGCAGTTCGATGAGCGAAATGAGGCTGTTCTCATGGCCCTTGAGAGAGTAATAAAAGCTACAGCTAAAAGGGGAGTCACCAGTTCTATCTGCGGACAAGCGCCTTCGGTTTACCCTGAACTCACTGAAAAGCTTGTAGGATGGGGGATTACCTCGGTTTCGGTAAACCCAGACGTCTTGGAAAAAACCAGGGGGATCATCGCTGCTGCGGAGCGGAGATTGGGCAAAACTACATAGCAAACGAAGGCTTTTATGATACATGGGGAGATCCGCCAGCGACTGGAGGAGCGGGAGGAAAGCTTATCGCCATATGCAGCAAAAAGCAGGTTGAGTCGAGGCAGAATAAAGGCTGAGCCGCCTTCACAGATGCGCACTGAGTTCCAGCGAGACCGCGACCGCATCATCCACTCCAAAGCGTTCCGACGGCTGAAGCACAAGACTCAGGTGTTCATTGCCCCATTAGGTGACCATTATGTAACGAGGCTCACCCATACGCTGGAAGTATCTCAGATAGCGCGCTCCATCGCTCGGGCTCTAAATCTGAATGAGGACCTGGCAGAAGCTATTTCACTTGGGCACGACCTGGGGCATACCCCCTTTGGGCATGTGGGAGAAGAGGTGCTTAACGAGCTTTATCCCAAAGGGTTCAGACACAATGAGCAAAGCTTGAGGGTTGTCGATTGCCTGGAGAAGGATGGAAAAGGCCTGAACTTGACATGGGAGGTGAGAGAGGGTATCTTGAAACACCCCAAGAGTAGTAAGCAAGATATACTTGGTGATATGGAGGACCCTCCAGCTACTCTGGAGGCTCAGATATGCAGGCTTGCCGATTCGGTAGCCTACATCAATCACGACATAGGTGACGCCGTAAGGGCCGGGCTCATTACCGAGAGTGACCTGCCCCAGTCAGCGATAACTATTCTAGGTAAGTCACACTCAAAAAGGATTGACACTATGGTCTGTGACATCATTGACCAGTCTTGGTCAGCTACAGGGCTAGGCAATGCCAAGAAAACACCGATAATTACAATGAGCCCTGAGGTCTTGGAGGCAGCCAACAATCTGCGTCAGTTCTTGTTTCAGAGAGTCTACGAGATCCAGACAGCAAAGAAAGAAGCAGAAAGGGCTAGACAAGTTGTCCGTTTTTTATACTATTATTTTGTAAATAATCCAGATAAACTACCCAAAGAATTCTCAAGTAGCAATGAAACAGAGCGTGGAGTAGTTGACTATATCGCCGGAATGACCGATAACTACGCCTTGACGCTGGCCAGCGAATTGGGCGCCTTAACCTCCAATCATTAAGGTTTCCAAAATGAGCACTATCGATGATATAAAACAAAGGTTAGATATAGTAGACGTCATTAGCAGTTACCTCAAGCTAGATAAAGCAGGGCGCAACTTCAAGGCGCTTTGTCCGTTCCATCAGGAAAAGACGCCTTCCTTCTTTATCTTCCCCGACCGTCAGTCCTGGAGATGCTTCGGCTGTGGTGCCGGAGGCGATCTGTTTTCCTTCGTGATGAAAAAGGAAGGGACCGACTTCGGTGAGACCCTGAAAACGCTCGCTGATAAAGCAGGTGTATCACTGGAGCGAAAGAAAGATACTATTGAAAGCAAGAGCATAGACAGGCTCTACCAGATCAACGAAACTGCGGCGCAATACTTCCATGATTTGCTGCTTCGTGCTCCGGCTGCTGAAGGTGCGCGTGATTATGCGATGAAGAAACGCGAGCTTAATTCCAAAACTATTGATGACTTCCAGTTGGGATTCAGCCCGGGAGAAGGGCTGAGAAAGCATCTCTTAGATCGGGGCTATAGCGAGAAGGAACTGCTGGCGCTAAGATTGCTCGGGGAAAAGGATGGCCGTACATACGATTTCTTCCGGCATCGTTTGATGTTCCCCATCAGAGATATCAAAGGCAGAGTCGTGGGCTTCGGTGCTCGTGCCTTGGACGATTCCATGCCCAAGTACTTAAACTCGCCGCAAACAGCCATCTTCGATAAGAGCGGCATTCTCTACGCTATAGACCGCGCCAAAGCAGCCATCAAAGAGAAAGGATCGGTCGTCATCGTTGAGGGCTATATGGATGTTATCACTGCCCACCAGTACGGCTTCACCAATGTGGTAGCCTCGATGGGCACTGCTCTTACCGAGAAACAGATAAAGGTCTTAAAGGGGTTGACAAAAGTCGTGTCTCTAGCCCTCGATCCTGATAGCGCGGGCATCGCAGCCACAGAACGCGGCGGCGACATAGCTCGCACTTGGCTAGAACACGCTGACGTAACACTATCTAATTTAGGATGGCCCACATCTGAACCCAAGGGCGAGGTGAGACGAGTCCAAGGCTTGGCTCCAGAAACTAGCGACAAGCTTGCGGCTAAGTCAAAGCTTATGACCGACATTAGGATTATTACTCTCCCTCGTGGCAAAGACCCTGATAAATTGATAAGGGAGAACCCTCAAGCATGGCAGCAGTTAGTTGACCATGCTGTGCCTTTAATAGAACACTTCATGGAAGTAACAAAATCCAGGCTAGACCTGACTAAGCCAGAAGAGAAATCGAGGGCAAGTCAGCAACTTCTGCCCTTAATTGCTGAACTAAATGATGAGGTGCAGCGCGAATTCTATCTAGGTAAGTTATCCAGTTTACTAGGAATTGGCGAGAGAACGCTTGTAGGTATGGCAGCCCATCTGCATAGTGCTCGGAGTGAGAAAGTCTCTAAGACAGAGACCAAGCCTATTCCTCCTGCATATTTCGGCGACAAAATAGAGGAGTACACTCTCTGCCTGTTGCTGCAGCATCCTGAGCTTAGGGATAAGGCTAAAGAGCTTGAGCCAGAATACTTCGAGCGCAGTGAGAACAGGGAAATATTCACCGCCTGGCGCAACGCCTTAGACTTTGACGGATTACTAGATATAATTGATAATATCGACCTTCAGGAGCATACTAAAGCTCTGTGCGCAAGATCCCTGCCTCCCGCAGAGGGGAAGGATTGGGAGAAGGCGTTAGCCGACTGCATGCACCGCCTGGAGGAGAGAAGATTGATAAATCTGAAAATCCAAGAGGAGTCACTCCTTTCCGATGCCGAATCCGAAGGAAGGAACGATGATATAGCTGTCTTGCAGCAAAGAGGAGTCGAGATTAACTTGAAGCTGAAAGAGACCTTCGAAAATACAGTGCAGACAACTTCTAGCCATAAAGAGGACCAATGAAAGACGAATCTAAAGAACTCAAAACATTTCTTTATGAACAAGGCGATCTTTTGCCTGAAGATATCTTTGCCTCTGAGTCAAAAACGGATGATATTTTCGCCTCTGTGCCCAAGTTCGAAGAAGAGCTACAACACAGAGATGACATCTTCGCCTCCGTGCCCAAGCTTGCTGGAGAGATAGAGCACGAGGAGGATGTCTTTGTACCTCTTGTCAAAGGCAGACCTGAAGTGGCAGATGAGCTAGGAATTCTGACTGAGGAACCTACAGAAGCCGATATCTGGGAGGAAGAGCCTGAAATCGAAGAGCTTGAGGAGGCTGGCCTGGAACTGGAGGAAATGATCGATGACCCCGTAAGGATGTACCTCCGTGAGATGGGGCGGGTTTCCTTACTCAGCGCTAGAGAAGAAAAGCTTCTGGCAAGAAAGATGGAAGAGGGGAAATATATTAAGAGAGTTGAAGAGGATTGGCTAAACAAAAACGGACAGTTACCTTCTACCAGCGATACTGCAATCGCCCTGTTAACCAGACTAAGTCAGGCTTCTGATTTCGTAACTGCTCTGCAGAGAGAGCTTGAACTGCCACGGTCGGCCAGCGTGAGTCAACTGGTTTCTGATGCAAAATTGCGGAATGCTATAAATAACGAGATCCAGCAGCAACTAGCAAAGGAAGTAGGTCAGAAAACTGCTACCGACCCCGGCGAAGTAGAACGGGCACTAAAGGATTTGTCACTCCTCATTGCCATTATACCAACAGACTTGCTCCAACTCATCGGCAATAAATGCTCATTCCAGGAACTGAACAGCCTGCTCTCTAATCCAGAGCTTCGCAAAACTGCCGAACTTCTGAAGCCCCAACTACGAGAACATTGGGAGCATGTGAAGGAGGAAGGCGCTAAGGCACAGCGACACCTGATTGAAGCCAACCTTCGTCTCGTGGTCAGCATAGCTAAAAAATATATCGGCAGGGGCATGTCCCTCCTCGACCTCATTCAAGAAGGCAATATAGGGCTAATTCGAGCGGTAGAGAAATTCGACTACCGAAAAGGGTACAAGTTCAGCACCTATGCCACATGGTGGATCCGCCAGGCTATCACCAGAGATATAGCCGACAAAGCCCGCACAATTCGTATACCGGTTCACATGGTAGAGACTATAAACAAACTTATCCGAACGAGCAGGCGCTTGTCCCAAGAATATGGTCGTGAGCCAACCTCAGAGGAAATCGCCAGGGGAATGGGTATCTTCCCTGAAAAAGTAAGGGAGATCATTAAAATATCCCAGGAACCAGTGTCGTTGGAAATGCCTATCGGTGAAGAGGAAGATAGCCACTTAGGTGACTTTATCGAGGACCGCTCCACCATGCCCCCAGTCGAAGCTGCTTCCCTCAACCTGCTCAAAGATCAAGTAGAAGAAGTGCTCTCCACACTTACTCCACGAGAACGCCGTGTATTGCAGCTCAGATTCGGCCTTGAAGACGGGCGCAGTCGTACCCTCGAAGAGGTGGGGAAAGAATTTGGAGTCACCAGGGAACGTATACGCCAAATTGAAGCTAAAGCGCTTCGCAAACTACGCCACCCCAGCAGATCAAAGAAGCTGAAAGATTACCTAGAGTAAAGTGAACTTTCCCCTTTTAAACGCTGACCAGCAAAGCACTAAAAAAGAGACCGCACCTTTTAGCGATAACGGTTGCTATGCACTGCTCCGCTCAATATTGGCTCGTTAACATAGACATCACCATTTCGGATCTTTATGTTAAAGCCACATTCGGGATTGGTACAAACCCAGACCTTATAGTGGATGGGTGCCCCTTGGCTTCCAAAATCGGATAGAGGCACCAGATCGCCAGTATTGCATTTCTGGCATTTGGGGAAAACGATGTTCTCCACTAGAGCCACCTCCCGCCATAGAATGACACTCACAGTATATACCAAGCGGAGGTTTTTGGCAAGCTAAAGATAGTTCGAGGCTCGATCAATAATAGCGCAATTTGGGCAGTAAACCATAAAAAAGCCGAAACGATGGTCTCGGCTTTCACTTTGTCTATTACCTATCTATACTGAATCACTTCTACTTCTGCTCCACACCAAACCCCCTCTCGCCACCATCTTCATCTGCAAAAGTGACAACATCACCAAGTTGAGTGGCATCTTCATGCAATGGCTCTTCCCCCTCCCATTCACCAGCATCCTCTTCAAAAACTTCCTCCTCATCCTCCAACTCGTATCTAAGCACGGTGTTCTTAACATATGGCCTGAAGTCATCGGTAACTCGCGCTGGGAATGAAGGGCGCCCTGCCTGGCTAGGATGCTGGTAAACTTCTTTAATCATCACCTTGCCCTTATCCTCTGAGATACGAGCAATGGCCGCCGTATATCTATTTCCACCTTCCATCAACTTAATAAGTCTCAGACCTAGCTTAGGTTCAATCTCACCAATATATTCGCCGTCTACGCTCTCCACAATCAGCCTTTGCCCTTTAGCCTTAAGATTGACAGGATCTCCTGCAGCCAATTTTGCCAGCACCCCCTTGGGAGCGATTTGATGAAGATTAGTCACCTCTGTTTTACCCATCTCCTCAATGAAAAGGTGAGCGCTAACCTGCTTCCCCCCTTTTTGACCAGGCGCAGTCTCACTGAGATGTGACAATCGGTCGAGATTCTTCTTAGCGATACTATTGGTGGGTTCAATCTCGAGGGCGCGCCTATAAGCTTCCTTGGCCTCAGCATATTTCCCCATTTGAGTTAATGCTTTGCCCAGTCGATTGTAGGCATCCGCATCATCAGGGAACATTTCAATTATGGCCTTGTTGACGGCAGCAGCCTCCTCCCATCTGCTTTGCATAGCCAAAGCGATAGCCTCATTCGTGCGATGCCGTCTCAGTTTAGCCTTCTCACTTAACTGATAGTATACCATCGCCACCTCAATAAAATCCCGGACTTCTTTTAACCTGGGGGATTTTAACCTCTTTGCACAACATTTGCAAGACCTAAAAGTCCCCTTTTTGACCAATTTCTTTATCTATCTTAACCTTACCTGCCACGTTTGACAAATCCGAGTATTATGTTATCATATCGAGTTAAAAGGGTGTCTCAGTAAGTAGTTAATCACATTATTCATCAGGTAAAGCAATGGGTAATCCTTTTGCACTTATAATTGTTGGTGTCGTACTCATAGCACTGGTCATCGGTGGTTTCTTCGGATTAATCTTCCTGAACATGTTTATCTACGCTGTAAGTCATCTTTACCCTTGGCTGCGAAAAATTGCCGTGTGGGCAGCCAAGGCAGAGAACCTGTTTGCCTTGATTTTGCTGGCCGTGGTTTTAATGATCCTGATCATACTTGGTGCTGTATTGCTTCATCAGATATTGCTTTTGGTGTTGATCGTTTTCCCCCTCCTCCTATTTTTCCCCATTGATCTCGGTGTGCTCGTATTGGTCATCAGGATTATCAGATGGATTTATTTCAAGTGGAGAGACTCGTTGGTCGGCATTTATACCGCCATACGGCTGCAGGTTATTAAAGCCAAGATAAAGATCGACGTACAGAAGGAAACAGACTGGAGGGTCAAACTCGCAGAAATGAAGAACAAGCTATCAGAAGAGGCCGAGCAGGCACGCCGCAGAATATCAGGGAGAGGAAAATAGATATAAGCTGGAGGGATAGAATGCTAATAAAGATTATGAGCAACAGAGTAGTTATCAAGATAATGAGCATACCCATCGTAATGAAGATAATCACGGTAGAGATGAAAGCCTTCATGTGGGTTATGTCTCTCTTTAGCAGGAAGAAAAAGGAAACACCGACCGAACAAGGTCAACCTCCGGAGTCTGGAAGTTCCCCTCCCACCCAGTAGAGGGCCAGCGTTCAAAGCACGGCTGTAGATATCCTCTCTAAAGTGCGTTAGCCCATTGGCGGACCTTTTCCACTGGCTTATCACAGCTTACTGTCAGCTATTTATCAAGACATCCAGACTCTTATGTTTTCATGGTTTGAAAAAAACGAACTTTTGTGGTTATAATAGGGCTGAGGTAGGAGGGATCGCATAGTGGTCTAGTGCGGCCGCCTGCTAAGCGGTTAGGGGGGGAAACCTCCCTCATGGGTTCGAATCCCATTCCCTCCGCCAGTTTGAACTTCTTCTGCCCCGCAAAAGTTCGTCTGAAGACATACCTCTTGTCTGTCACCAAAATTGGAAACCTTGAACTCTTGAGAATCGAAGTACCGGGAGCCAAATGGAGAATTGGCAAAAAGAATTGCGCGTTGACCCCACGTCAGCCCTTATTTCTTCAAGTAATAAGGCTATTGAATATTTTGCCAGGAGAGACCTTCTGGATGAAAAAGTGGAGCCGATAGAAACTTTGTGGGAATTACCTGAGGTCAAGAGAATCCTTCATAAGCAACAGGTAGATGGCTCGTGGAAATACCCCGGCGGAGGCAAAGAGCATCTACGCTCACAAGAAGACTACAATCAATTGGAAACCTATCGTATTCTGGGCGAGCTTGTAGAAAAATACGGACTCAACAATGGGCACCCCGTAATAAGAATGGCTGCGGAATTCCTCTTCACGCGTCAGACTGATGGGGGTGACTTCAGAGGCATTTATGGTAATCAGTACTCCCCCAATTACAGCGCCGCTATAATGGAGCTCCTGATCAAAGCAGGTTACGATGGCGACCCGAGGATTGAAAAAGGGTTCCAATGGCTCTTGTCCATTCGTCAGAACGATGGTGGCTGGGCCATACCTTTGAGAACTGTTAATGCCAAATATGCAGATGCCCTGAAGGCTGAGATAATAAAACCCGACTTAACAAAACCTTTTTCCCACTTGGTAACAGGTGTCGTGTTACGTGCCTTTGCTGCCCACCAGAAATACAGAAGATCAAAAGAAGCAATACAAGCAGGCGAGCTTTTAGCCTCACGTTTTTTCCGGAAAGATACCTATCCCGATAGGCAAACCCCAGATTTTTGGGCCAGAGTCCGCTTCCCCTTCTGGTTTACAGATATAGTTTCTGCGCTTGATTCGCTTTCGCTTATGGGATTTACTGAGGAGAATCCAAACATCTATGGTGCTCTAAACTGGCTAAAAAGCAGACGAGAAGATGATGGTCTTTTTGATTTGAAGCTTCAAAAAGGCAAAGACGAAGACTTGAAATTTTGGATATGTTTAGCAATATGTAGATTGTTCAAAAGATTTTATGGTAGCACATCACCGCGTGCTAGACCTCAGCAGCTGGTCAATTTCCTTAACACGACGACGTCTTGAGGAAACGGATCCCTACCCCCTGTTGCAGAACCTCTCACGACAACCTCTATTTTGAACTTCCCTTGTATCAAGCTATTCAATCCTGTCATATTCATAGCTATACCTGATTCAGGCAATGCTGGGTTACTCGTAAACCAGTTGTAGCTGGTAGGCAACGGCGTAGTAAACTTAAACAAGCTGACCAGAAACGGATTATACTTGAAGATAAATCCCGGCTGTTTCCTTGGTTCTTCCACAATGTGACAAGTTAGCATAGCGAGAGCGTCAGGTTTTAAGACAGTGTATATCTTATTAACATACCCGAAGGCGTCCGCCTCCTGCAGATGGGTGAAAACAGAGACCGCTATTACCACATCAATGGAATTGGCGGTGACAGGCCAGTCGTCCCCGTAAGACCTGCTCCCGGCTACGGCTCTTTGTTGTTCGGGCGAATAGAGAGGGTTGTAATCTTTTGAAACATGGAATTTGACTCCTGGCAACTGAGCATATTTACGCCTGCAATAGTTAATGTAGCTTTCTTGAATATCTATCCCCAGGTATTCACCTTTCGGGTGAGTAAAGAATACACTTACAGGAGCCAGTTTCCCGTGGCCACAGCCAAAATCAATTATCTTTAAAGACTCGTTTTTAGTGAAGCACTTTATTAAAGCTGCAAAAAATCCTTGTTGATAAACCCAGTTAGCATAGTTATCTCCCACCTCCCCCCAAATCTCATCGGGAACATTCTCAATAAAGAACTCGGCCTCTGGCCAAGCTCTTGCCTTCTCCACGCGCTTGAGAATTCTGCAACCGAAAGCGTAGCAAGCATGATTAAAAGCAGCTAAACTGTTAGGAAACATGTGTCCTGCTTTACCTTGTAGCGCTCAATCGTTTTGCGAGATGTCGACCATCGCAGAATGTTAAGCTAATACTTCGCCTCTTGTCAACTCGATAGGCTGCTTCGATCTGAGAATAAAAGCATATCTGATATAATTAGAGAAGGATCCTTTTTAAAGAGCAAAGTAGGAATAGTATGCCTTCTTACCATATCTGGACCATAGGCTGCCAGATGAACCAGGCGGACTCTGAGCAACTGGCAACCAGCCTGGAGCGATTGGGTTATCAACCCACGCACGAGATAAGCAGTGCTGACCTCATAGTGCTCAACAGTTGCGTGGTGCGACAAAGCGCTGAGAACCGCGTTCTCAGTGAGCTGGATTCGTTGAAAGAGCTTAAGAGGCTCAGTCCCGATACTGTAGTAGCCCTGGCCGGTTGCATGGTAGACTCAGAGGTAGGCCATCTGAGGCACCGCTTCCCCCATGTCGACCTCTTCCTGAAGCCGGGACAATTTAACGAGCTTCTAGACCTAGCAAAGACACGAGACTCGGAAGTCTCGAGCAGCTTCGCACTTACCCCATTATCTCCAACTGCTTTTGTCACTATTATCGAGGGCTGTGATAACTTCTGCTCATATTGCATCGTACCCTATCGGCGAGGGAGGGAGAAAAGCCGCTCCGTTGCTGAGGTGCGCTGTCAGGCAGAGAGCCTTGTCAAGCTCGGTGTGAAAGAGGTCACCTTACTCGGACAGAATGTTAATTCTTACGGGCATGATCTTCCTGATAAGCCCACCCTAGCTGATTTATTGCGGGATTTGAACTACATCGAGAGACTAGCGCGTATTCGTTTCCTTACCTCTCATCCCAAGGATATGAGCCAGAAGCTTATCGAGGCTGTAGCCTCACTAGAAAAGGTTTGTGAGCACCTTAGCCTCCCGGTTCAAGCCGGCGATGATAAAATCCTACAAGCAATGGGGCGAGGCTACACTGTGCAGTACTATCGGGAGTTGGTCGAACGAATACGCCTTGCCATCCCCAATGTTGCTCTTTCTACCGATGTCATCGTAGGCTTTCCCGGGGAAACCGAAGAGCAGTTCCAACGCACCATCGATCTCCTCTCCCGCCTCAGATTCGACACAGTTCATGTCGCTGCCTACTCGCCGCGGCCTGGCACAACGGCAGCTAGAGGATTCAAGGACGATATTCCCTTATCAGAAAAGAGGAGGAGGCTGCAAGAGGTTGAGGAACTTCAAGGCAACATAGCCTCTGAGATCAATGCCCAACTCCTAGGCCAAATCATGGAAGTATTAATTGAAGGGAAGAAGAAGGCTAAATGGTATGGCCGCACCAGGACAGACAAGCTAGTATTCTTCCAAGATGAAGCTAATTGGCTCGGTCAGCTAGTCAATATCGAAGTCAAGAAAACAAGTCCCTGGGCACTCCAGGGCTCCCTCAAACCAAAGGAGTCGGGGATTTAGCCCAAAGGCAAATCTATCTTATACCTCTTGAGCACAGCCTCTATCGCTGCTGCCGACTTCTCATCTGGCGGTGTGAGTGGCAAACGCGGCTTACCTACATTGAAACCCACGTAGTTTAAGGCATATTTAATAGGTACGGGGTTAGACACAACGAAAAGGACATTCATTAAAGGCAATAGATTGCGATGGATGGCAGCAGCCTTGGCTGCCTTCCCGCTGACCGCCTTGGAGATCATATCGGCCATCTGAATCCCTACTAGATGAGAAGTGACACTGATAACTCCATAGCCACCGATAGAGAGCATAGGGAAAGTATCGCCATCATTTCCGCTGTAGAGTAGAAAGCCCTTCTTTGCTCCATCGAGTATCTTGGCCGTATGCACGAGGTCGCCATTTGCTTCCTTCAGCCCGATGATGTTGTCAATTCGGCTGAGCTCTATGACCGTCTCTGCCGAGAGGCTGGTAATGGTACGACTTGGCACATTGTACAGAATACAGGGAAGCGATGTACTGCCTGCAATTGCGCTAAAGTGCTCCTTGAGTCCCTGTTGAGTAGGCTTATTGTAATATGGCACTACCAACAGCGCAGCATCAGCGCCGGTCTTCTCTGCCTCCCTGGTAAGCTCTATGCTCTCTCTGGTATTGTAGGTTCCAGTGCCAGCCACTACTGCTCCTCTATCGCCTACTGCCGACTTCACCTCGGCTAAAAGCCGCAGCTTCTCCTCCCTGCTGAGAGTCGGCGCCTCCCCGGTGGTCCCTGAAACAACCAGCCCGTCACTTCCTGAGTTAAGCAATGCCAGGGCCAGCCTCTTCGCCTGTCTGTAATCCACCTCTCCCTTGCCATCGAAAGGGGTAACCATTGCCGTGAGAAGACGCCCTAACTCCTCCAATTGCCACCTCCTTGAAATAGCCTATATCCATCCCTTAGAGATAAGATGCCCAGCAATTTGAACTGCATTAAGAGCGACGCCTTTGCGCATATTATCGGCGACTACCCACATTACCAGCCCATTTTCATGAGAAGCATCGCGCCGGATGCGCCCCACAAAAACATCGTCCGAGCCAGCCACAGACCAGGGATAGGGATAAAGGTTGACGGCAGGGTCATCCAACACCTTGACCCCTGGTGAATCAGCCAGAATCACTCGCGCCTCTTCGGGACTCATTGGTTCGTTGAACTCGACATGTATCGACTCGCAATGCCCTATCACTACTGGCACACGGACACAAGTTGCTGAAATAGCAATATTATCATCATGCAGTATCTTTCTGGTCTCTTCACGCATTCTCCATTCTTCTTTCGTATAGCCATCGTCCAAGAAGACATCTACTTCGGGTAATACATTGAAGGCAATCTGGTGAGGATAGACATGGGATACAGCGCTCTTGCCCTCGAGAACCAGTTTGGTCTGAGTATTAAGCTCGTCAACGGCCGCTGCCCCCATACCTGACACAGATTGATACGTATCAACCACGATACGCTTAATCGGCTTAGCTTTATGCAACGGGTACAAAGCAACCAACATCTGAATGGTAGAACAATTAGGGTTGGCTATTAGACCTCTATGATGCTCCGGGTCTTCGGAATTGACTTCAGTCACCACTAAAGGGACACTATCCTGCATTACGAAAGCGCCGCTGTTATCAATCACCACCACCCCCGCTTAACTGCTATAGGCGCGAACTGTTCGCGTACTTCGTTGCCAGCAGAGAAAAGAGCGATATCAACCGGATCAAAGGAACGGGGCGTAAGCTCTTTAAGCTCCACCTCTCGATGATTGATAAACAGCTTCTTCCCAATTGACCTATTGGAGGCAAAAAGGTGAACCGAGGATAGGGGGAAATCCCTCTGCTCCAGGACCTTGATGAACTCCTGACCCACTAAACCGGTAGCCCCGACGATAGCAATACGGTACTTTCTTAACAGCAATGTTCCCCCTAAAGGCCCAGAAGCTTATCGAGACCAAAAACTGCCTCCTTAAGTTCGGCTGCCTTCTTAATCGCTAAGGTAACGCCGGGCATGAAGGCCTCCCTGTTTATCTGGTCCAAGCGTATTCTCAGCGTCTGCCCCGGTGCGCCCAAGATGA
>Ga0315274_10000899_pt1 | contig 46046 bp, 40 predicted proteins | sample YL17G02_20_MG_FD_203700 | JGI IMG/M metagenome (GOLD analysis project Ga0315274, IMG submission 203700) | Sediment microbial communities from Yellowstone Lake, YNP, Wyoming, USA - YL17G02_20 | ecosystem: Environmental > Aquatic > Freshwater > Lake > Sediment | place: USA: Wyoming | collected...
TGATCGGCATCTGGGGCGGCATGATCGTCGCCACGAGCAGCTACCTGGGCGTGTCTCAAGTGGTCTACTACAAGCGGATGTTCGACGCGCTGCATCTGTACCACATCGCCGGCGGGATGAGCAAAACGTTCGTCTTCGCGGCCATCATCGCCATCGTTTGCTGCCATTTCGGCCTGAAGGCCACCAACGGCGTTGAGGGCGTGGGCAAATCCACGATGCGCGCCGTCGTCGCCTCGCTCGTGTCCATTCTGATCGCCGACTTTTTCATGATCGCTTACGTGTCGGACTTCTGGCGGTGGCTGCTGGGGTAGGAAGCCATGGAAATCCAGGTGCGCGACCTCTACAAGTCTTTCAACGGAAACAACGTGCTCCGGGGTCTGACCCTCGACATCCCCGACGGGAGGGCCACGGCGATTCTGGGCGGATCGGGCTGCGGCAAAACGGTCCTCCTGAAACACATCCTTGGGATCCTCAAACCGGACTCCGGGCAGGTCCTTATAGACGGCCGGGACATCACCCCTCTCAAGGAGCGCGATCTGCTGCCGATCCGCACGCGCATCGGGCTGATCTTCCAAGGCGGCGCGCTCCTCAACAGCTTGTCGGTGTACGAAAATTGCGCCCTGGCTTTGCGCGAGCACCGCCTGGCGCCCGAACGCGAGATCCGCCGCATCGTCCAGGAGAAACTGAATCTCATGGGCCTTGGCGACCGCCTCGAGGAACGGCCCGGCAACCTCAGCGGCGGCATGCGCAAACGGGTCGCCATCGCCCGGGTCCTCACGATGAACCCCGAGGCCATCCTGTGGGACGAACCGACGACGGGACTCGATCCCCCGCGCGCAACGCGGGTGGACAACCTCATCCGCGAGATGAGCGAGCGTACGCGGGTCACAACGGTCGTCGTCACCCATGACCTGATCAGCGCCTTCAGCTTGGCGGATCGGGTCCACTTCATCCACGAGGGCCAGGTGGTGGAATCCGGCGACGTCGAGGCCTTCCGCGCGTCGCAGGACAAGCACGTGCGGGAATTTCTTGCGCGCCATTCCCGAATCGTGAGCTGAGTCGGGAAGACCCGCCTCGGCGCCGCAGGTCCGGCCGCGGCCAGAGCGCCGCATATTCCGGGAAAACCCCTTCGCGGGGAAAAGGAACTTCTCTCAGTCGAATCGCATCGGAGGGAGCGTGATGATGGGCAAGACCCCTACTCTCATTGTTGTCGTAGGCATTTTCTTCATCGTTGGCGTCATTCTCCTGTTCGGGTTCTCCTTGAGAGCCACGGGACCCAATCTGCGCGGAGGCTACGTGCTCTACGCCGAAGTCGACGATTCGAAAGGGCTCGAGAAGGGCGCCGAGGTCACCCGCGCCGGCGTGCCGGTCGGAACGGTTGAGTCCATCGAGCTGGCCGACGCCGAGGAGAACAAAGTCCGCGTCAAAATGCGCATCTTCAAAGACGCCGTCATCCGCCAGGACGCGGTCGCTTCGATCCAACTGCGAAGCCTGTTGGGCACCTACTTCATCCATCTCTCCCACGGCTCCGCGGGATCGCCCGCCGCGTCGGACCAGACGGTCCTCCAGTCGGAGGAAATCGTGGATGTCAACGCCGTCATGCGGGTCGTGGCGAGCTTGGGCGACAAGGTGGGCGGTCTCGTGGGCGGGGCGGAGAAGCTCATCAGCAGCGTCGACGAAAACCAGAAGACCTTCTTCACCAAAGTCAACGGCCTCATCGACGAGAATCGCGAGAACGTCAAGACCGTCTCGGAGTCCTTCGCGAAGGCGGCGCCCAAGGTCGAAGGGTTCTTCGACTCGGTCAGCCAAATCACAACGGCGCTCAACGAGGGGGAAGGCACGATCGGCAAACTGTTCAAGGACGACACCCTCTACCAGAGCATCCGGACCGCCGCCGGCAATCTCGAAGAGATATCCGCCCGCATGAAGACGGGTGAAGGCACGTTGGGCAAGCTGATCTACGACGAGGAACTCGCCAACCAACTCGATGACACCTTCAAGAACGTGAACACGGCCTCGACGTCCCTGAGAGAAGCGCTCGACGCCAACAGCAAGGACCTCAACGAGCTGATCAACTCGCTCAAGAAGATGACGCCCAACATCGAAGAGGCCGTCACGAACTTCGTGGAAGTCTCCCGCAAGGTCAATTCCGACGCCGGCACCCTCGGCAAACTGATCAATGATCCCCAACTCTACGACGAGGCCCGCAGCGCGGTCACCCAGATCCGCAAGACCTTCGAAGAGGGCGAGGAGCAGAGCGTCCTGCGCACGTTCTTGGGAGTCTTCTTCGGTTCGATGATATAGCGCCGCGGTTGCGCCCGGCCTTTCCTGCGCTGCTCTTGCCCGTATGGCTCTCTTTCTCCTTTTCTACCTCGCCATTTACGGCTCTCTTCACGCTTACTTCGTCTGGAAGGTGGCGCGGACGTTCCACGCTGCCGGGCCGATCCTGCCCATCGCGCTCTCGGCCCTGTGCCTCTTCATGATCGCCGCGCCGATTCTCACGCACGTCTTGGACCGGGCCGGCCACTTTTTGCCCGCCCGCATACTGGCTCTCGTCGGCTACACGTGGACCGCGTGGATTTTCTGGTTCTTCGCCCTGGCGGTCGTCACGGACCTCTGGAACCTCGCCGTGCGGCTCGGGGCCCTCGCGGCGCCTGGGGCGGCGCGATTCCTGATCCCTCCCGCGCCCCTTCTGGCCGTCATCGGGGCTCTAATCTTGGCTGCCACCCTCTGGGGGCTCGCCGAGGCGGCCCACCCGAGGCTCCGAACCATAAGCCTGGAGCTCCAGCGCCTGCCCAACGACGCCCCGCCCCTTCGCATCGTGCAGATCGCTGACGTCCATCTGGGACTCATCGTGCGCGAGGGCCGCCTGCGAAAGATCCTGCGGCTCGTCAACGATGCGCAACCGGACCTTCTGGTGAGCGCCGGCGACCTGGTCGATGCTTCCTTCGAGCGCCTCCAGACCGAGATTGAACTCCTCGCCGCGATCCAGCCGCGGCAGGGGAAATTCGCCGTTCTTGGAAATCACGAGTTCTACGCCGGCCTGGAGAACAGCGTGGCTTTCCACCGAGCGGCCGGCTTCCATCTCCTGCGCGGGGAATCCGTGCAGGTGGGGGACTGGCTGCGTCTGGCGGGGGTGGACGATCCCGCCGGCCGTCACGTGGGCGAAACGGCGGAGTCGGCGCCCGAGGACGCCCTCCTGCCTGCCGCCGCCGGCGGCGAGATCACCGTCCTCCTCAAGCATCAACCGAGAGTCCGCGAATCCTCCAGCGGCCGCTTCGACCTCCAGCTTTCCGGCCATACCCATGGGGGCCAGATTTTCCCCTTTGGTCTCGTGGTCCGGGCCGTCTACCGTTACGGTCCGGGGCTCCACTCGCTCGGCGACGGTTCGACCCTCTTCGTCAGTCGGGGCAGTGGAACCTGGGGCCCTCCTCTGCGTCTGTTCTCCCCGCCTGAGGTAACTCTGATCACCATCGGACCGGCCAGAAGGCGGGACTCGTCGATCCATTCCGCCCCGTGAAGCCAAGGCGGGCCGCCGGGGTCCGGCGCGCGGCCTCCTCGAGGACCCGCGAACCGGCTCGAGGGCGCGCTAACCGCTATCGCCCGGCCGCGAGATGACGACACGAAAAAAGTTGACTGAGCGCCTCGGATCGTTCAGAATAACGACGTTCTCGCGCTGCAGGAACGCCCCGGAATCCGTAAGTACGGAGCGATTCGCCGCCCGCCGGCGAGGGGACAACTGTCAGTAAGAAGAGGGATCGTCATGCGCGCCACACTCGAGACTCTCTACGCCCAACTGATGGTGCAGAGCCAGCGCCGGATCAAGAAGGGCGAGGCGGTGGCGCCTCATCTGGCCAACATGATTCTCTCCCAAGCCATCGAGGTGAACGCCTCCGACATACACTTCGAGCCGAAACCCCAGGGCGTGGTCGTCCGTTTCCGCATCGACGGAATCCTCCACGACATGCTCACGATCCCGCACGACGAGAAGATCAACCTGGTCCCCTGCGTCAAGGTCATGGCCAATATCGACTCGGGGACCGGCGGCTCGATCGTCCCAAAGGACGGCCGGCTCAGCTTTAGCCTCGGCAACCTCTCGGCCGACATTCGCGCCAACAGCTTCCCAAACCTCTTCGGCGAGAAAATCGCCCTGCGCATTCTCATCAAAGAACGGGACATGATGAGTTTGGACAAGCTCGGCTTCTCCCCCCAGATCCTCGAGTCCTACCGCCGTCTGTTGAAGAACGCCAACGGCATGCTGCTCGTCACCGGACCGACCGGCTCGGGCAAGACCACGACCCTCTACAGCACCTTGGCCGAGATCTACTCGCCCGAGATCAACGTCTGCACGCTCGAAGACCCCATTGAGTACGAAGTCGCCGAGTACAACCAGGCGGCCATCAATCCGCGTCGCGACTTCACGTTCGCGTTGGGTCTGCGCGCTCTCTTGCGCCAGGATCCCGACGTAATCCTGGTGGGAGAGGTCCGCGACGAAGAAACGGCCGAGGTCGCCGTGCGGGCGGCGCTGACGGGCCACCTGATTCTCAGCACCCTGCACACCAACGATGCGGGAAGCACCGTGGTGCGCCTCCTCGACATGGGAATCGATCCCTATCTCCTCGCCAATTGCCTGCGGGGGGTCGTGTCTCAGCGCCTCGCGCGAAAACTCTGCCCGCACTGCGGCGAGGACGACCCGGCCGCCGTCAAGTGGTTCGAGAAGAACAACTTGTTCAAGAGCTTCCCCAACGCCAGGATCAGGAAGGGGCGGGGATGCGCCGAGTGCTTTGAGACCGGCTGGCGGGGTCGAACCGGCATCTTCGAACTCCTCGCGGTCAACGACCAGCTGCGCGATCTGATCGGCTCCGAAGGGGCGCGCTCCAATCTCTCCAAGATCGCGGCCTCCATGGGCATGGCCTCCCTCCAGTACGACGGCCTGCACAAGGTCGCCGACGGCATCACCTCCCTGCAGGAAGTGCTCCGACTGGTTCTTGATACCACCTGACCTCGATCGCCTGACGGATGCCACGCCACATCCTCTCGGACGCAGAGAGCCATCTCTTCGCACCACGGCGCGGCATTGTCCGACCGACCGGCCTAAGTTCAACCACAACAACTAACCGCCCCGTCCCGCACGGCGCCTCAGCCGAGCAGGAGCGGCACCCTCCGCCGCCGGCAGGACCTCTGCTGTTGGCCGAGCGTTCGCCCCATGAGGCATCCAGAGCGCCGGCGCATGCGCGAGGATCTCTGCGGCCAGTTCGAGCGCATCTTGCCTCCGCTACGGCGAGGACGCCCCTGGAACGCCCCGGGCCGGGCTTGCCCCGGTCGGGCGAAGGATTGGCGGCTAAGAGGGCAGGTTGCTCCCCCTCCCCCGCGGCGGAGACGGGAGAGAAGTCCCGCCCTCTTAGCCGCCAGTCATGGCTCCGCTGGGGCAAGCCCAGCGGCGGCCTGATCTTGACGAGCTGGGAGTTGGCGAAGGGAGCGGAAGGGAGATGCGCCCGCCAGTTCTTTCCCTGCATTTTTCTGTGGAATTCACGTGGCATTTATGTATAATAGAGCGTTGGCTCGCGGTTTTCTGCTCGCCGCAAACCACGAGAGGAGAGCGATGACGCTCCAATCTTGTGGCGCGGCCCCGGCCAACCGGCGCGAATCCCTCGCGGAAGCCCGTGCCAACGTGTCGGTGCAATGTTCCGGTCCGGCGCCACAGACGAAACGCTTCCAATGACAACGAAGAAGCCGACAGAGGATTCACAGCAAGACACCTCCTCGATCCAAGAGCGGATCAACGCTCAGAAACGCAAGTGCAAGGCTCTAACGGTGACGCCTTCGCCCGCGGCCGCTCGCGCGAACGACAGCAACCACGGCCTCTCCACCCAAACCGACGAAACGAACAAACTGTCCACTCCGGCCGATGAAGCGCTCTACCAGGAGTACAAGGAGCAACTCCGGCACAAGCGCGCCCGAGCTGCCGGCATCCCCCTGGCGGAAACGCCGCCCTCTCCCGCCCCGCGGCCCAACGGCAAGCCCGTTCCGTCTGCGGGCGCCATCTTGCGCTTAGCAACGGGCGAACTCCTCGTCTTCGACCGGGATGTCCCCGCCAGAGACTACCAACTCGTCTACAACCTCCTTCCAGACGGCACGGCCAGTCCGGAAGGGATCTGTTTGCTGGATGCCTACGAGTTCGAGCAGATTGGGCTTCTCTCGAATGACGTTTTCGGCGCCATCCGCCGAACCAACAGCTGGGACCGCGACCCGATTGTGTTTCACCTCAACAGCCTGCGTTTCGCCGAGTTCGTCCCAAAACCGCAGGCCCCTGGCGCCCCGCCCTCTCCCAGAGCCCAGGCCCACCTCCCGCCCGGAGAGCCCGCTTCAGCCAGGATCCCATCTCCTCACGGGGCCGGGCAGGAGCCGAGCCGGTTCCAACGCGGTCAACGCCTGAAGATCGTGTTCGATAAGGAGCGTTCCTGGAAGGCCGTTTTCTGGGGCAGCGATGAGATGGGGATGGTCGTGGCGCATAAGACCGGGGGAACCTGGGCCTTCATGCACCTCGACTTGAGCCGTTTTGCCGACAGTATCATCCTCGAAGACGGGATCCTGACCGAAAAAGAAAAGTACGAACTGGCCGAAGACGTGAAGAGGACCCGCCCGTCTTCCTGAGAGAGCGCTCTCCCGACCCAGAGGCCGGCGCGTCGTCTATGCCACGCCGCCGTCAGTGGCGAGGCACCTTCTCCAGCCCCCAGAAACGCCACCCCAACAAGACTAAGAACAGAACGTTCGTGTACCAAGAAGCCACCAGGGGCGGCACAACGCCGAGCTCGGCCACTCGCCGGGCGGCTCCGAAGAGCGCATAGTAGGCGAAAACGCCCAGCAGCGCCAAGCCGAATTCCAGAACCAGCGATCGGATGCTTGCCCGTACGGCAAACGTGTAGCCGATCATGCCCAGGATGAACACCGCCAGTGGAAAAGCGATCTTGTCGTGCAGCATCGTTCTCCTCCGCAGGTATTCACGCGTTGTCTCGTTGCGCTCGCCCTGGATCCTCACGTACTCCCGCAACTCCGGAAAGTTCATCTCCTCGGGCTTCTTATTGGTCGAGAGAAAACGATCCAAGTCTTCCTCCATTGGAACCTGCAACTCGGGAAACGATTCCCTCTTCAAGAGATTGTGGTTCCCGTCGAAGGTCATACGCACGGCATCGAAGAACCGCCAGTCATGAAGATCCGCCGCCTCTTCACCCTCAGACGAGCCCGTTGGCTGGCCCTCTTCGCCGTGAGGTTCCTGGCCTCGAGAAACCAGGGTCCCGCTCGTCGCGTCGATGCGCCACTTGATGCCGCTGCCGTCTTCGGTCATCTCGAGAATCGTCGGTTGATCCATGAGGTTCGTCGCGCTGTCGAACCCCCTCATGGAGTAGAAGACGCCCGTTTTCCCCTTCGTCGTGATATTCTTGTGGCGCGTGAGAACCGATTCGGACTTCCCCGCAATCTCCACCTTCCGCAAGTACCGCGCGCGCTCCTCGCAACGCGGAACTAACCTCTCGCCGGCAAAGAGCACCAGCAGAGTGACACACGCGCAGACCAAGGCCAGCGGCACGCCCAGCCGCAGGTAACTGATTCCGCTGGCGTGCATGGCCAGCACCTCTTTCCTCTTCGCCATCATGCCGACGCTGAACATCATGGCCAGAATGGCCGTGATCGGCATCACCTCCACCGCCTGGCCCGGCAGCCGGTTGAGGAAGTAAAGAATCACGTGGTACATCCGGGGATCTTTGCTCAACATTTCCGGAAGGTCCGACAGAACGTCCCGCAGCATCTGGACAACCACGAACACGGCCAGAATCCCCGCGACGGTCTTCGTGAACTCGACAACGATGTAACGATCCAGGATTCTCATTCAGCGTCCGCCTTCGCGCTCAGTACGCGCCCTTGCCAAGCAGAACCGCCGGTATGGTCCGCAGCAGGATTTCCAGATCCAACGCGAGCGACTGGTTCTTGACATAGTAGAAATCATACTCCAAGTTCTCGTGAAGAGGCAGGTTCTTTCGTCCCGCGACCTGCCACAGACCGGTCAGCCCGGGCTTCACCTCCAGACGCGCCGCTTGCCATTTCGCGTACTTCTCCGCGATGAACGGCATCTCCGGCCGCGGACCGACAAGACTCATCTCGCCCTTCAGCACATTGATCAACTGCGGAATCTCATCCAGACTCGTCCGCCGAAGGAACCGGCCGAATCGGGTGATTCGCGCGTCATCCTGGTCGACAGGCGCCTCCGCGTAAGGATCACAATCGGGCGCCATCGTGCGGAACTTCAGCATCAGAAAGCGCTCGCCACCCTTTCCCACGCGCTCGTGCGCGAAGAGAACCGGCCCTCTCGAATCCAACCGGATCAGCAGGGCAAACACAAGCGCCAGCGGCGCCAGCAAGATGGCCACCAGAGATCCGCCCACCAGATCCATCGCCCGTTTCATGGCGAGTTCCACGGGGTAGAACGCCTCTGCCCGGAACGCTATCACCGGAAGATCTATGATTTCATCCACCTTCGCCCTATTCACTATCACGTAGAGCATGTTCGCCACGACTTTGCAGACAACAGCAGCCTCTCGCTGGACTTCGAAGACAAGGTCGAAGATTTGGTCGCCTTTCATGCCTTCCGCCGCGAAGAAAACCTCCTCGACCCGATGACGGTGTATGATCCGCAGCAGATCCTTTACCTCGCCGATGACGCGATGACCCTCGATCTCCCGTTTCCGATCGCTCTGCGACGCCGAAACAAATCCGACGATCTCGAACCCGATGTCCGGATGCTCGGTGACGCGGGCCATCGTCTCGCGGCCCAGTTCACCCGCGCCGACGACTAACGCCCGGACTCGCCCGTGACCTCGTCGAATCGCCGCGCGCTTGATGACGCGAAAAGCCGTCCGTGATACGTACAGGTACAGACCCGCGCCGACGGCAAACGCCGGCACAAAGGCACGGCCGAAATCCGGCTTCAGCGCCCAGTTGTAGATGAGACACACAACCACCATCGACACGAGCGCCTCTGCGATCGGCCCGAGCCGGTTCAGGCTCGCAATCCGGTCGTGATGCGAGTAGAACTTGAAATAGGCGAGGACGGCCAACCAGATCGGCATGAGAAACGGCAGGGCTTCGGAGTAGTTCGCGATCGGGTTCATGTATTTCGGAAATAACGGCGTCCCGTCGAACAGGCGACGCAGGAAATACGCGCCCAGCCACATTCTCGAGAGAGCAACGGCGTCCAGAGCAATGAGAACGAGGGTCAAGAAGGAACTGCGCCAGAACGTCTTCATGAGCCATCCCTTTCAACTTTCGGGCCCTGAATTGTCAAGGCAAAAACCGGGCGCGTTCGACCTTTGCTCAACCGAGATCCCGTTTCAGTTGCGGCAGCTCAAATCGTTTCCCCCGGGGATTCCGGTAGAACACAACGCCCTCATCGTCGTAGATTCGCTCCAGTTCGAGATGCTCAACGAAAAGCCGCTCCACCTGGTCCCGATCACGTCTGTTCTTCAGGTATTCAACGTGCACGATGACGCCATCGACCGACAGGAGGTCAAAACCCCTCCGGATTGCCTCTGGAACGGGTCTCTCCGTCGGACGGCCCAGAAGTCTCGGAAACGGATGATCGTAGGCGGCCATCACCCAGAGAAAGGCATTGTCCCTTGTCCTCTTCGCCAAACCCTCGTCGGGTCGCGAACCATAATGGTTGACCATCGAATGTCGATGAATCGTCAGGGGATAAAGGTACGTCCAGCTGTTCTCGGGGAAAGTGTAGAGTCTGAGCGGTTTTTGCACGTCTCTCAAGAGCGAGTAGAACTTTGGCACGCGAACTTCCTGCGTCGCTGCCGGCAGCTGCGTGCGCTCGACGACCACAGCCGCGCACAAGCCGGCCGTCAGCGCCCAGCATGACAGCGCCCCTCGTCGACCCCTAGACAGGGGACCCAGAACTCGCCTTGCAACATCGTCCCATCTCAGGCCTATGAAGATCGATAGGCACAAAAGGACCATGACTCCCATCCGACTGAAAACCTTGTACCCGTCAAGCAGGGGAATAAACTCGAAAACCGCGGCTGGAAGAAAGACCCATTGCTCTTCCGAGCGCCCTACGTTCAACTCTTTTCCCCATCGCAGAACGGGTCCAAAGGAGAGTATCATGAACACCGCCGCAAACGCAAGCCACCGGCCATTCCTGTTTGTCCCGCCCCCAAACGTTAGGCTCGCCAAGAGAATCGCCCAGACGCCGTACCCGAGGAAGAGGTCAAATTCCTTTCTGCCGCTGAGCCGGTACAGATCATCGCCTCCCATCAGTCCCTGCCGCGTTAGGAGACTGCTGATCTCCTTGCTTAGACAGTATGACAGAGGCTGCGCCGACCAGTAGATCTTTGTCTGCATATCAACCTTCACCCGGCTTGAGCTCACTCTCTCGTCACACGCCGAGATCACGAAAAACGGGGAGACGCCAATCAAGACAATCAAAAGCGCGACGATGACTCGCCCACTCAGAAATCGTCCCTCGGGTCTTCTCAATCCATCCAGCAGCAGAACCGCGCCAAGCAGTCCAATGCTGGCAAGCATAACGCAGACGCCGAGCACGTCGAAAAACGACAGAAGCCCCCACCCAAGCCCTATCAGCAGCCAAAAAGTCAGTCCTAACCACGGATCCAGCCGATGCAGGCGCCTTCCCCGTGCCAGCCATAGCCGCCATCCTACATCCATTCCAAGCAGAATCATCGCATGGACGGTCTGATATGCACAGATGTAAAAGGTCGCCACAAGACTGAGCCCGCACGACACGAACCACCGCCAAGCCCTTGAACGCCAAGAGAGAAGAAAGAAGAAGTAAACCGCCACAAACCAATAGGCGCTCAGCACATTCAACCTTGCAACGTGATACTGCAGCATGCTGGGGTAGAACACGAGCGCGCCGGCCAACACCGCGCCTTTTCGTCCCCCACCCAACGCAATAACTACAGAACCGGTCAGAAAACTAAGAAGGGCTATCGAGGAGAGAACAGTCACGTTATAACTGAAAATCTCATTCACTAGAAGCGACACGGGATACAAGATGACGCCCAGGAGAGGAACCATTGTAGTGTAGAGGAGTGAAAGACCCTGTGGAGCAGCCAAGTACGGACAGAACCAGGGATGCTGATATAGGGAAAAAAGGGAATGGGGCAGCCACCAGAGCGCAAAAAGAAACGCGGCTTGATCACCCTCCGGCAGACTTCCGTGCGCATCGTCTGCTATCGGCAGAACATGACCAAGTCTTAGGCCTAGAGGAAGGGTGAAGACCCACGCTCCGACGAACGCAAGGAGGAGAAAGGCGATAGGAAAACCATGCTTTCGCACCTCATTACTCCATGGGAAAACCCACAAAACAACGCACAAAAGTGTGCTCTGCTTCCATCTTGGTGCCCGAGGCCGGACTCGAACCGGCACGATCTCTCGATCGAGGGATTTTCTTGCCAACACCTGGTCGCCCAGGCCTGCTCCAGAATTCCGAAACAGTTGTGGTCTGGACTATCTCATCGCCCCTGAACTCTTCGCGTTCTACCAAGGGCGTCGGGCGTATAGTCTCTGAGGGGCCAACCACGGCTTCCCTGCTGATTGCCTGCACCGAGGGCTTTTTGCCGTCACACTCTATCTCAGCCATCATCGGTCGCGGTCACGACCCGGCACCCTTCGGATCCCCAGGGTTTCCAGCATACAGCCCGATTCTACTTCCAGTCTCTCAACTGGAACGCTCCCAGAAGAACCGACGCAAACTGCACTGCATCACAAGAAATCACCATTCTCCCTGTGGAAGTCCCTTGTGTCTTCCTATTCCACCACTCGGGCCGAGTAACTCTTGCAGAGTCCCTCTGTCTCACCCCTTTCTCCCCGGAATCAGAATAACCTCCCATTCATTGCTACTCCAGCAGATTCATCGAACGCACTTCTTTTTGCAAGAGATTACGTAGCGTGGTAACGAAGGCAATTTTCTTCAACGAACTCGCGGGGAGAGGCGGACAAGAATGACTCTTCTAGTATACAAGTAGAATAGAGAGAAGAAAGAGGAGGAGGAGTAAGCATGTTCAAGGAAGAAAGGAGAAGCGAAAGTGCAAGAAAACGAGCGTTCTAGACTGTGGATAAAAGAGGGCGGGAAAGAAAGTTTTGTGAACATGCGTGAGTGGCAAAGAGGAGGGGAAGGATGTCTGAGGAAGGGGTTGATGGGAAAACTGTGGAGATTGTGCATAAATTTTGAGTGGAAAATGGCCGATAAGGAAGAGGGAGCAGAAAAAGAGGGTGCTTTCAGGCAAGATTCTCTGGGAATTCTCTGGTTGAGTTTTGCACAGGTTAAGGAGAGTGTGAGTGACCATGTGGATTACTGTAGGTAATTGATTTTACGTGAGATAGATGGTTTTTTCGTTGAGGAATGGGTTTTTTGGCACAGGTTATGAACAGATGTGAGACATGGTGATAGGGCAAGAAGTTTGCGTCTTGATGGACTCAGAGGATTGCAGTTACGAGAAGCGGTCGAGGTTGAGATGAGACGGGATTTGTTGGAAGGAGCAAGGAGGTAGGGAGTTGTGGAAAGGACGATAGGGAAAGCCATTGAAGAGGTGAAGAGACTGCTGAATGTAGGGAGGGTAGAGGAGGCCTCTCTGGTGGTAGGGAGGGATATAGTCATTGAAGGCGAGGCGACAGGGAAACAGGGACAGGATTTCTGGCGAGACGTTGCTGTTATATTCCGGGATGTTGGTTCGGTGGAGCGAGCGGGAATGGCATGGAAGAAGGCGAGCGAGAAGGGTCTCTCGTGGAAGACTGTGGAGAAAGAGGTTATCATTGGGTGGGTATTGGAAGGGGCGTTTGGTAAGGCGCTGGAAGGAGCGTGGCGTCTTTTGGAAGAAGGAGGGCCGAACCTAGTCAATAGTGGACTATATGCAACGATCTTGCTCGAAAATGGCCGAACTGCGGATGCCGTAAGAGAATGGCGAAAGCATGGGCAAATGGCGGGCAAGAGGCATTGTCCAGTCTCGACGGAAGCAGTACAGCTCTCACTGACGACCATGGCCATCGAGCGCTTCTTGCTTGGAAAAGAGAATGAGATCGCTGAGCAAGATGGGCTACGGGAGGAAAATACGCACGCAGTGAAGAGTGAAAGCGCGCCGGCGAGGACGCGTTCCGCTCGACTCAGGATGATAGACAAAGCTCTGCAGGCGGGGAATTGCCGACAAGCGCTGGCGTGGATAGAGGGTGAGAGAAGAAAGCGATGGGCGCACTGCGACCAGGGAATGGCGTTTCTGCAGGCACAGGTTCTTGGTGAGATGGGAAAATGGAATAGGAGCAGAGAGGTTCTTGCGTCGTTCATCGGAAGATCGGAAGGGAATAAAGCGCTTGAAGCATTCTACGCGTACTGCTTGGTGCACTGTGGAGAAGCCGAGATGGCTCTTGAGGTCCTGCGACGCGAGGGAGCCGATGGACCGGACGATTACTCCGTCAACTACTTTCAAGGATGCGCCTGGCTGACTCTTGGCGACAGGATCCGGGCTTTTTGCCATTTTCGTTTGGCTTTTCGTCGTTTCTTCTTCGATACGTATCATCTGCTCTTCATGCCCCAGTGGGAGAAGGTGACGCGACTGGTCGAGAAGGAAGAGAAAAGCGGGGAGGAAACCGAAGGATAGTCCTTGACCCGAACACGCGCGTCTGCTAACGTTCGCAGGGAAGTGAGGTTGGGGGTCTTCCAAAGATTGGGGAGGAGGTGCGCAACATGAGACCAGCAGGGTTGAGACTCAGGGTTGTATCCGTTAGCGCCATTCTTCTGTGTGGCGTTCTGGCGCTGTCCGGCTGTCAGTATCGCTATGGCGCCAACCGCGTACATGACTTCTGCGATGTCTTCCAGGCCGGGATCGGCGTGACTTTCGAGAATCCAGACACAGGAATGCTGCCTCCGGCGCTTGGCGTCCACGCGCAGGTTAGTGATTTCGCGAACCTTGGCGGGGTGCACTTCTCAGGGCTAACGATCGAGTGGGACGGGCGAGGCTTCTTCGCAGGGCGGGAAAGTCGCACACGGCTGGGTTTCGCCCCCCTCCAGATGGTTCGGATCGACCAAGATTACAGCACCGGGCGCGAGAACTACTTCAAGAAAAGCGACGCCTTGTGGACTCGACGCATGAATTCACGGGCACAACGATGGGCCGACGCTCCGGGAAAGGAGCTGGACTACGAGTTCTGGGCGGATGAGTTCCATCAAGGAGCGCCCCTCTTCCACCGCGGCTGGCAATACTGGCTCAACAGTGGGATTGAAGCGGCAATATGCGACCCGATTCTTACACACGCAGGGGTTGATCTCAAGTTGGGAGTCGATGTCTCTGAGATCAGCGACTTCCTCCTCGGGATCTTGACGCTCGATTTCAAGCAAGACGACATGACATCGGATGAGTTCGAGGAGTACGCCGAAGGCGGCGGCGGGAGTGTTTCACACAGGAGGAAACCCGCTTCCGACTAGGCGGATGAACGACGCAACGCGAGCGAGAGCAGCCCCGGCCGTTCCTTTGTCGGGGTTTTCTCTTGCCGTTTGCGGCGCATTGCTGGGTCGCGCGGCAGGGTGAGTTGGGCCGGAATCCGCGGCGCTCTTCTTGGCATCTGCAGGGAGTCTCGCGAAATGGGCAGGAAAAGGCGCAGAGAGTTCTCCTCATGGAGTCTCGTTGTCACCTTGATCCTCATCTGCGGGTGCGCCGGTGTGCTCCTGGCTGGCGTCCATGAGCTGACCCTGGAGCCAATCGCCAAGGCAGAGACAGAGGGGGCCCTTCGAGCAGCGGTTCGCTTGGTGCTGCCCGAGCATGGCAACGACCCTATCGCGGATGCCGCGAGCGGCGCCAACGCCGGCGTGTACTATCCGGCGCGGGACAAGCTAGGGAAACTGCTTGCAATCGCCGTTCCGGTGAGCGACGCGAAGGGCTACGGGGGTGAGATCAAGTTCATGATTGGCTTGGATATGTCCGGCAAGATCAGGAAGATTCAGGGACTTGACGCGCCTGGCCGCGAAACGCCCGGGCTGGGCGATGGGATCTTTAAGGAGAAGTTCCTGGCGCCCCTTGTCGGCCAAACGGCGACGTCGGTTAAGTGGAGAGTAAAGAAAGATGGGGGTGACGTGGATGCGGTGACGGCGGCGACGATTTCATCGCGCGCCGCGCTTCGTGCGATTCTCTCCGCCTTCGCGGTCTTCGAGGAGATTGGGAAAGCGCCGGTGCAGACGGAGGGCGCCGGGGATTAGAGTCTCGTCGCAAGTCCAGAGCGCGGTTCAGACCGGATTAGCGGACGGGCGACCCGGGAGATGAAGGGAAGAGGCGCGGAGGTCGCGAGCGTCTTGCAGGTGACAATGAATCCCGCGAGGCTGCAACCGGAACTGACCAAAGGTTTGTGGAGAGAGAACCCGCTCCTCAGGCTCGTCCTCGGGATGTGCCCAGCTCTTGCCGTCACAACCTCGGCGAGGAACGGCCTGGGCATGGGACTCTGCACCCTTGCCGTTCTCTTGGCGTCCAACACGATTATCTCGCTGATCCGAGATTTCATCCCGCCGAAGGTGCGCATCCCTTCGTTCATCATCGTCATCGCGTCCTTCGTAACGATGGTGGACATGGTTACGAATGCGTTCGCTCATGATCTCTACAAAGCCTTGGGCATCTTCATCCCGCTGATAGTGGTCAATTGCATCATCCTGGGTCGAGCCGAGGCCTTTGCGTCGCGCAATGGGGCGCTTGCGTCGTTCCTGGACGGACTCGGCATGGGTGTCGGGTACGCGCTTGCCCTAATCCTCATTGGCGGGGCTCGCGAGATCCTCGGCAACGGGACGCTTTTCGGGTACGGGCCGCTCTTCGGCGGGAACTTCGAGCCCGTGATCGCCATGATCCTGCCGCCCGGCGCCTTCCTAACACTGGGGTTCATATTGGCGGGGATGAACAGGATCGACGCCATGCGCGCCGCGAGGAAGAAGTAGGATCATTCCGGAGAAGGCGCAATGGACACTCTCCTCAGCTACAGTCTCCTCATCATCAACGCGTTACTGGTGACGAACGTCGTCTTCGCGCGTTTCCTGGGCATCTGTCCCTACCTCGGCGTCTCCAGGAGAATCGAGACGGCGGTGGGCATGGGGATGGCCGTAATCTTCGTGATGACGATGGCGACGAGCGTCACATGGCCATTGCAGCGTTACGTGCTGGACCGCCTGGACCTGGCCTATCTGCAAACGATCGTCTTCATCCTGATTATCGCCTCGCTCGTCCAGTTCGTGGAACTGGTCCTCAGGAAGTTCAGCCCGGCCCTTTACCGGGCCTTGGGGATCTACCTGCCGCTCATCACGACCAACTGCGCCGTTCTCGGCTTGGCGATTCTGTGCATTCGCGAATCGCTGTCGTACCTCCAGGCGATCGCTTTTTCGTTCGCGTCGGCCGTCGGCTTCACGCTGGCGCTCGTCGTTTTCGCCGGCATCCGCGAGCGCATCGAGTACGAGGATATCCCCGCCTGCATGCGCGGCACGCCCATCGGTCTCATCACCGCCGGCGTCCTCGCTCTCGCCTTTATGGGATTCTCGGGACTTGGGCGATAGCGCGCGCCGGCGCTCCTCCATCGGGCGCGCCCGCAAACTCAGCGCTCACTTCGGTCGCCCAGGGCTCTATCCCGCTGCGTTTCCCACCCTCCACCAGACGGCCCCCGTTGCGCGCGCGGCTTCGTCCGGCCGCGCTTTCAATGCTCTCGCCAGTTGTGAAAGAGCCCGCAGCGGCTTTCAATGCGGTCGCTCGGAGGGACCCCCCTCGTTCTTCCCCGCACGTTTCCGGCTCCTGACGGCCTGCCGCAGGATGTACTCGATCTGACCGTTCACGCTGCGCAGCTCGTCCTTAGCCCAACGGTTGATCTCTTCCCAGAGATCGGGGCTGATGCGGAGGAGAAACGTCTTGCGCATTCTGCCTTTGTGGCACAGCCGCCCCCGGCTGTGCGGCCCTTCATTGCGTCCGGCTAACGACGGGCGACGCGCCCTTCCGACGAGTCCGATAGGAAACCGCGGGAATCCCGGAGATTCAGCTGTAGAGCGTGCCCGTGTTGACGACCGGTTGGACGTTCGTCTCGCCGCAGAGAACCACGAGGAGGTTGCTCACCATGGCGGCGCGACGCTCCTCATCCAGTTGGACGACGTTCTCGGCGTTGAGCTGATCGAGCGCCATGCGAACCATGCCGACCGCGCCTTCGACGATCTTCTGGCGCGCGGAAACGATGGCGGAGGCCTGCTGGCGCTTGAGCATGGCTTCAGCGATCTCCGGCGCGTACGCCAAGTGGCTCAGGCGGGCCTCGAGAACCACGACCCCCGCTTTCGAAAGTCGCTCCTGCAGTTCCTTCTCGAGCGCCTCGGACACCTCGTCGATATGGGCGCGCAACGAGATGGCCGACTCATCCTCCCAGGAATCGTAGGGGTAGGCGCTCGCCAAGTGGCGGATGGCCGACTCGCTCTGGGTCGTGACGTAATCGTTGTAGTCGTCAACCTCGAAACAGGCCGCGAAGGTGTCCTCGACCTTCCACACGACCACGGCGGCGATCTCGATGGGATTGCCCGAGTTGTCGTTGACCTTCAGTTTCTCCCCGTTGAGGTTGCGCAGACGCAACGAGATCTTGCGCTTCGTGTAGAAGGGGTTCGCCCACCAGAATCCTTCGCTCTTGATCGTGCCGATGTAGCGGCCGAATAGGAGCAAGACGGACGCCTCGTTGGGCGGCAGAACGATAAACCCAACGGTGGTTAGACACGCCGCGACGAGGGTAAGCGGCCCGAGGATGATAAGGCAAATGCCCAACACGGGCGCTCCGCCGCCGCGGTGCGTGTTGACGTAGACGATGCCGTAGATGAAGACGGCGATTGCCAGAAGGTAGAGCAGAAGGTCGAGCGCCAGCATAGGCCACCCGGATTTGGCTTGGCGTTGGGTTTCTCGTGACATGGTGAGATCCTCCTTTCGCGGATAGCAAGATGATATCACTCTGATTTCGCTTGTCAAGATCTTTTTCCTGCTTTTTTCGCGGCCTGCTGCGCCAGCCTTGTTGGGGGGATCTTCCCCGATGAGACGGGGAAGGGGACTGTCTCAGGGTGGCAGAAGACGGTGGGACATCGCCAGTGCGGCCGGGTCAGGAGGGTGCGCACAAGCTCGGACGGATGATTGGGGCGATGATTGGGGTTGACATTGGCCCGGCCGACTGAGTAGCGTCTAGATAGTTCAAGGCGATGTCTGCCTCGGCCGAGCTAGGTCCGCCTGTACGATGCCAAATCCCATGCCGCTCCGCCTGGTCAAAGTCAACTCGGTTGCCATTGGGACTTTCAATATGTATATCGTGCGGCCAGCATGGCTTGTCAAGGAGGGGATTATCCCGGAGGGAACCTCGCTGAAACTCGACATTGGCCTTGACGAAGCGACGACTCGAATCTCCGTGCAAGAGCCGAGAACCCAATGGCTGGTTACACCTTCGCGGTTGATGATCGAGTCTGACAATGCTCGGGAGAACTGTGGAAAGATCCTGTGGGAAGTTCTTTCGAGGTTGCCCCACACGCCCCTCAGAGCCCTGGGAAGCAATTTCATCTTCGAGGCTGACGCATCCATCCTAGCGAAAAGGGATGCCTTCGCGAGCTTTCGCATGCTTGCTCTACCTCGCGGCTGTCGGCATATTTCCAACAGTTTTCGTGTCTCTCTCGAGCGGAAAAGCTACGTCTTCAACCTGGATGTGATTCAGCAAGGTGAGAAGGTCACTCTAACGGCGAACGCTCACGCGGATCTGACAGAAGGCGGCATCAAACGGGCGGAAGAAGCCGCCCTTAGTTTCGAGGAACAGCGGTCGATATCGCGCAGATTGATCGACAGACTCTTGGGATCCGGGGGCCGGAAATGACCGCAGTGGTAACAGAACCTCTACTGCCTGTCTCGGCGGCGCCCGCTACCGACATGGTGCGGAGTTCCCTGTCGGGGGCTGCTCAGGAATGGCTTGAAAGTACCCGTGCCCACACAAGCATGGGAATCGGGCGCCAGGTGGAAAAGGAACTTGCCCAGATTGGCCGTCTGAAACCGAATTGGGATGGTTGTGGTAGTCCCGGAATCCACCCAGACATCCTCGCCGCAGCACGGACACTCATCTCCTCATTAGAGGCCAAAGGTGCTGTAGCACCTCTCTGCAACGTGGTTCCGGTACCCGGCGGAACTCTGCAGCTCGAATGGTATGAGGGGGCTAGGTCCCTCGAAATCGAGATCGAAGATGCCCGTACCCTTCACTATCTGAAGTGGGATCCGCTGGAAGGCGTCAGGGAAGAAGACACCGTTGGAATCACCGAGATTGACAGGTGTCTTGACCTACTAGATTGGTTCACCAGGACCGTCCGCGAGGCGAACAGAGACTTTGGAATGACGTTTTGCCGTGACTCAAGGCACTACGACGACACCTGGCGAACAGTCACTCCCGTGCTTCGCGCAGTCTGACGAAAGGGGCTCTCGTGCCCGAGCGAAGCAAGCGAGGACCGAAAGTCCCGACACACGAGGACCTCTATCGGGCGATCTTGTATCCATCGTGGTGGAAGGAAGACCGGTATCCCCCTCTAACGACGGCAGCTTTTGCACAGAATCCCTTTTCCGCAGACATCGCGTCTCTCACAACTCCCTCCAGAACTTTGGCTCGCTTTGAGGAAGGAAGCGGCCTGGTAGCGTTCAGTTGCGGGAAGGCCCGCGAGCTCGGCTTCGACGCGCGGCAGGAGCAGGATGAGAGGTTTCCTGACAACGAGGCCCATGCGAACGTCTACTGCAACGGAGCCAGGACACCCAGCAGGAGCATGGCGAAAAACCTTACGCAAGTCTGCAGAATCATCGAAAAACCACATTTCGCAACGCCCGACGACCATCCGTAACGCACGAGCGTTCAAGACGGACCTCCGCCGTTCTTCGACCAAGTCCCCTCTGCTGGCTTGGGATTGTCTTCTAAGGCGCCTTCCGGACCAGCACGATGGGCGTGCACTGGTCTTTTTGGCCGGCGGGGTTGTCGCGCATAATCTCTTCGAGAAGCGGGCGGTCGACGCCGTCCGAGGCGCCGAGGACCCAAGAGCCGCCGATGTCGTTGACGTCCATGACGGCGGCCTCGCAGCCCGTGCGCTCGCGGATGCGGCGCGCCACGCCGTCGGGGTCCTTCGGGCCGAGGATGACGCATTGGTCGTAGGGGGGGACGGGCGAGGTGTGGGCGGCGTCGATGGTGGCGGCCTGCATGCCGGCGACGCGGTAGAAGTCGCCGCGCCGCCCTAAAAGCTTCCCAATCGCGCCGACAGCCGAGGCAAGCAGAATCCGCGCCGCGCCGCACTCGTTGATGGCGCACTGCATGGTGGCCGGGCTGCGCAGGCCGATTCCGTAAGGCACTTTCCGCACGCCCCGCCAAAGGAGTCGCGCGAGGAGACCGACCCGGATGTCCTTCTCCGGGATCGCGCGGCCTTGGGAGATGGCCGTCGGGCTTTCCGCGACGACGATGATGTCTCCAGGTTGTCTCACGTCGCGCGTGTAGCGGTCGGCCACCTCCACGATGTCGTCGTCGGGGGTGATGATGTGGGTTTTCTGCGGGAGGCGGAGGTAGGTTGTTCCGTCGACAACTCGTGAGGCTTCGCGTTCAGCCATTTTTCAGAGATCCAGAGCCGGGATCTGTTTAGAAGGGGGTGGAGCCGGCAACGGAGCCGATAGCCTGAGTAACTCCCGGCTCTCTATTGGGAACCGGGGTTCATTCGGAGAAACGCGGAGGCCGTGATCTCAGACCGTATGAGGCGGGAGGTTCTCTGGCATCCCCACCATTACCAGCCGGTTGCCGACGGGTCTCTCCGGGTGAAACCCAAAGCACCATTCTCATCGAACGCCAGGACTAGCTGATCCTAGAAAAGTAAACGTTCTCGGAACAGGCTATCTGCGTGACGATTTCACGGAGAGCGCGGATCTCCTCGAGTTCCTGGCGGTCGACGGTCCAGTCCTTCTCGACGTCATCGCCTTGCTCATCTCGATAAGCATCGATTTTCTGCAGAAGAATGCGGAACCAGAGGGGTCATTCTTGCTCATCATCCTGGCCTCCTTGCGTCAGAGGACGACTTTCCTCCCGCTTCATGATTCTCTCTTATCTCACCAGACGGACTCAGAATCCGGCCCCACACCCAAGAGAGCACATACTCTTTCCCGTCCAGCGTTGAGATGTTTCCGACCAGCCACCGCTCAGCATATCCCAATGAGCGACAGTCTGTCAATTCGGATCTGACCAGACGTTTTGGCCCGGAGCGCGCGATGGGCTTATTCCCCGCCGACAAGGGGTCGCGCAGGCAGTTCGTACCGGCCGCTCAGATGGAAACCAGCAACGCGCGACAGACAGCGGTCGACGGAGGCAGGGTCAAACGACCTCGAAGCATTTGCCCAGAGCCTTGAACGCCGCAGTCTCGTCGGCCTCCAGTTTGCGCCGAATCTCCTCGAATCGCCGGATGGTTTGGGGAGCGTAGAGACGCTCGCCGCAATGGAGACAGACATCCGCACGCGCGCGGACGATGGCGGTGTTGTCGCCCCCCCGGAGGATTTTCTCTACCTCTTTTTCCACCACGTCCCCCGAGCAGACGGGGCATTTCTCCGTGAAGCTCATCGTTTTTTTCTCCTCCGCCAGTCGATCCAGAGATCGGGATCGGGACGATAGACCGTGATGAGGAACGCCTTTGCCTTCTCTGAATGGTACGCCCAGACGCTGTGGACGGGCTTCTTCTCCGGAGTTCTTCCCAGGACGAGGCAGCTCGGAAAAGGCCTGTCGTCCGGGTACTCCTCTATGATCTCGCCGGCAACGGCGGAATGCAAGATCTCAGCCAACGTGAGCCGATCTGCGGCGGCTTCCTCATCGGCGTGGTCCGTTATGCGGATGCGCCCCGCATGGATGGCGTCCCGAAGATCCTGGAGTCGCATGGGGATCTCTCTCGTCGCTGGCCATAGCGGGGCCCCTGTCGAAATCTCTCCGGGAAACGCCGTTCAGATCGCCGATTCCCTGCGCAACTCTTCCCTGAGGATCGAAAGGGCCTTGTCGGTTTCCCCGTCCGAAACCGTCAACGGCGGGAGGAGACGGATTACTGTGTCGCAGGTGCAGTTGAGGAGCAGGCCGCGCTCTTCGCAACGGTCGACGACGGGGGCGCCGGGGCGGTCGAGGTCGACGGCGATCATGAGGCCGAGGCCGCGGACCTCTTTGACGCAGGGGATTTCGCCGACCCACGAGCGGAGCGCCGCGAGGATCTTCTCACCGAGCGCGGCGGCGCGGTCGGCCAGTCTCTCTTCGAAGAGGACTTTGCAGTAAGCGCGTCCGGCGGCGGCCGCCATGGGGTTGCCGATCATGGTGCCCCCGTGCGAGCCCGGGGCCATGACGGCGACCTGGGGCTCGCGGGCGATGATCGCGCCGGCGGCCAGCCCTCCGGCGATCGGCTTGGCCAGCGTCAGGATGTCGGGTGCGACGCCGTAGTGTTGGTAGGCGAAATTCTTCCCCGTGCGGCCGAGGCCGGTTTGGACTTCGTCGAAAATCAGCATGAGGCCGTGCTCGTCGCGCAGGGCGGCGAGGGCGTCCATGAATTCCTGCGTCGCGGGCCAAACGCCTCCTTCGCCCTGAATGGGTTCGACCATGATGGCGCAGACCGTTTCGTCGACCGCCCCGCGCATGGCGTCGGGATCGTTGAAAGCGACGTACTTGAAGCCCGGCATGAGGGGGTCGAATCCCTTGCGAACCTTCTCCTGACCCGTTGCCGTCAGGGTGGCCAGGGTCCGGCCGTGGAAGGAGTTGTGACAGGTGATGATGGTGCGACGGTCGGGCTTGAAGTGGACTGAGGCGTACTTGCGGGCGACCTTGATGGCGGCCTCGTTGGCCTCGGCGCCGGAGTTGGCGAAGCAGACCCGTCCGCCGAAGGAATGGCGGCTGAGCAGTTCGGCCCACTCAATCTGAGCCGGAATGTAGTAGAGGTTGGTGCAGTGAATGAGTTCGCCGGCCTGCTTGCGGATCGCGTCGACGATGGCTGGATGGCAGTGGCCGAGGTTGTTGACGGCGATGCCGGCCAGGAAATCCAGGTACTCCTTCCCTTCCGCGTCCCAGACGCGGCTTCCCTCGCCGCGGACGAGGACCAGCCGTCTGCGGCCGAAGTTATTCCATTCGACGGCTTCGAAGCGTTGAATCCATTGTTCGGTTTGGGTGCTTTCCTTGAGCATAGCGTTCTCCAGAAGATGCCGGTTCTATTCTGCTCGGCTTGTGCGCGTCGCTGGGGCGAGAGAAGCACGAGCGGCGGAGGCGACGGGGATCGGCAGATGTCAACAGAACGCGCGGGCTGGGGGGCCGGAAGCGTCGCGATCGGGTGGGGAAGCGCCTACTTGGCCGGCGCCACGACCACGTGGCGGCCCCAGCCCTCTCCCCGACTGTAGGACTGGACCCCGTCGATCCCTTTCAGGAGAGTGTGGACGATCTTCCGGTCGATCGGCTCCATGGGATCGAAAGCCTCTTCCTGGTCGCGCTCGAGGGCCAGGCACGCCAGATCCTCCGCCACCTTGCGCAAACGGTGTATCCGGCGCCTGCGGTAGTTGGCCACATCGATCATGATGAGCGGCATGTCGCGTCCGCTCAGGCGCGTCATGCGGACGACCAGGTGCTGCAGAGCGTCCAGGGTCTCGCCGTGGTGCCCGATCAGGGCCTGGGGATCTTCGCAAGAGACGTTGAGCAGGGCCATTCCCATCTCGGTTTCGGCGGAGATCTGCACGCGGACATCCATCGCCTCCAAGAGTCCGGCAAGGCATTGGTGCACCTTCTGCTGGACGTAATCGGGGCGTATGGAGACGCTGAGTTGCACGAAAGGCCTGGCGCCTGCCAGGAGTTCGTCGGAGGGCTCTTCACCCCATTCCAGGTCGAGCGCTTCTTCCGGCAGGCGCAGCCGCTCTAGCGCCTCGCGCAATGCCTGCTCGCGAGTCTGGGCGGAGATCTGAAGCACGCACATCTATCATTCCTCCCAACGGTGCGGGGCGCTCCTCAATCGGGATCCGTCCCGTTTCGACGACCTTGAAGATAGGGACGGCCCAGAGCGTAGGATTCTATCCGTTCGTGAAGGGCTTTGGCAAGTTCTTCTTGCCCGGTCCGGCTCGCCAGGTCGAGGGCCCGCTGGGCGGTCTGGCGAGCGCGGTCGAAAAGGCCCGCCGCCGCTTGGGCGGCGGCGAGGACGTCCAGATGCCGAGGGTCTTCGTGTCTGGAACCTTCAGAGAGTTTCTGCGCCAACTCGAGAGCGAGCTGCGGGTCGCGCACGGCCGGGTCGGGATGCGTGGCCAGAATCCAGGCAAGGCGCTCCAGGGGGGGCGGCCACGCGGGATCTGCGGCCAGCGCTTTGCGGTAATGGGCGGCGGCCTCCGCGGCGGCCTGGGGCGACTGGGCCTCGAGGGTGCGAGCGAGGTTGAAATGAGCTCTTGGGAAGCCCGGCTCGAGTCGAAGCGCCTCGCGGAAACAACGAATCGCCTCTTCAGATTGGCCTCCCTCGGCCAAGGCGGAGGCAAGGTTGTTGAGCGCCGTAGGGTTCTCAGGATAGAGACTGAGGGCTTGGCGGTAGTGCTTGATGGCTTCCGCGCGGGCGCCCCGTTGCAGGAGGGCGGTAGCCAGGCTGTCGTGGGCGAGCCAGGCGTCCGGGTTCACCTCGACATTGTGGCGAAAGAGAGCCTCGGAGTTCCGGTAGAAAGCGCTCTGTCGCCACGTGAGAGACCCAAGGGTTGGGAGCAAGAGACATAGCGTTCCTGTCAGGATCCAATGTCCGCGCTCTTCTCCCAGGCGCACGGCGCTTTTCGCGAGACCTGCGGCGAGAAGAGCGATCGGGCTCGCGCTGGCCAGGTACTGGAAGCGGTCGGCCACGAAGGACAGGCGCATAAAGTCGAAGTCGATGAAACCGAGCATCGGCCCCAGCGTGGCCGCAAAGAGGAAAGCGGCGGCGAAAGGTCCGCGCCCGATCCGCCGTCGCACGCCCCATAGAACGCCCGCAACCAGGGCCGCCGAAAGCGGAAACAGAAGGTCCCAAACCGACCGCGAATCGGTTGCCCACCGCGGATAGACCGCGACAAGGCCCCGCGGCCAGACGATCTTGCCCGCGTAGAACCAGAGCGCCCGCCCAGCGACCACAAGCCGGTCCGGGAACGATAAAGGGAAGGCGGACGGCGCGCCGACGCGTCGGGAGAAGGCGAGGTCGCCCAAGGCCAAAGCGAGCGCCAGGATGAAGAACGGCGCCAGGAAACCCGCGTCGCGGCGATCGATTCGACCCTTTCTCCACCAGACACACGCCGCGAGCGCCGCCGGCAGAGAGACGACGATCGACTTGCTCAGCATGCCGCACGCGAACAGGACGAGAGCGGCGGCGTAGGAGCCCTTGCGTCCCCGTTCCTCGAAGCGAAGCCACGCAAGGAAGGCAAGAAAGTAGAACGCGGCCGACAGGAGGTCTTTCCGCGCGACGATCCAGGCCGCCGATTCCACGTGAACGGGATGCAGGCCGAAGACCGCGGCGGCGATCCAGGCCCCGGGGACCTTCAGCCGCCGGAGAAGCCGCCAGAAGAGGAGGGTATTGATCAGATGTAAGACGACGTTCGTCAGGTGGTATCCAAACGGGAGAAAACCCCAGAGCCGGCACTCGAGCCAGAAGGAGGTGTAGAAAAGGGGCCAGTAATGGGTTTCCCTCGGAATGGCCGACGGCTGGGTCCAGATTCTCCAGAGGCCGTCTCTGGCGGGGATGAGGGGGTTTTCGGTCAGCGCGACGTCGTCATCCCAAACGAACCCGGCGCCCAACGCGGGCAGGTAGGCCGCCAGGACCAGGAGTTCGAGCAGAACCACGCCCGCCGCCGTGGCTTGGGTCCGCGAGGGGGAGGTCATTTTCCCGGCTTTTCGGTCTCCTTGGAGTTTGCCTCGAGGTAGGTCATCATGCGCTCCTGCCAGCCCGGCTTCCCCTTTTTCGGGGTCCGGCCGGTCTTCTGCAGGATCGGCGCGGCCCGGGCGGTCCTTTTTCGCTCCTCGAACGCTTCGTGGGCTTTGCGCTCCGCGTCCTCTTTCACCCTCTTGTTCACAAAGCCCTGGAAGGCGATCTGCCAGAGGTTGGAGACGAACCAATAAAGGCTGAGTCCGGCCGGAAACCGATAGAGGAGGAAGATGAACATGATGGGCATCATCATCATCATCTGTTTCTGCGTGGGGTCCTCGATGGTGGTGGTCTGGAGGCGCTGGGCAAGGACCTGGCTCACGCCCATGAGTATGGGGAGGAGATTAACGTGAGTAATGCCAATGGTCTTGTGGCCAAGGAAGGGGATGTAAAAGGGAAGCGTGAAAAGAGCGTCTTCCGCCGTGAGATCGTCGATCCACAGGAAGCCGGCGCCCCGCAAGTCGATGGCGCCGCTCAGCAGACGATAGAGGGCGTAGAAGATGGGCAGTTGGACGAGCATCCAGAGGCAGCCTTTGAGGGTCCCCAGAGGATTGACGCCGTGTTCTCTGTAAACCTTCCAGACCTCTGCGTTGCGCTTTTGAGGGTCATCCTTGTGCTTCTGGTTGACGGCGTCGATGAAGGGCTTGAGCCGTTGCTGCTGGACCATCATCTGGGCCTGGCTCTTGATGCCCAGGTGGGTGAGGGGTTGGGTCAGCAGGCGCATGACGAGTACGACGAGGATGATGGCGACGCCGTAGTTTCCCGTCAGATCGTGGAACCAGTTCAGGAGTTGGAGCATGAAGACGGCCAGGACGCGGATCAGCCACATCGAGTCGTGGAAGAGGACGTAGCGGAGATTGTCGTTCCGCTTCTCGTCGATGGCGGCCAGGAGGCTGCGCTTTTTCGGCCCGACGAAGAGCGTATAGCGGAACTCCTTCGATTCGCCCGGCCGAAGCAGGAAATCGCCGCTGTAAACCTCCATCGTGATCGGCGGCGCCATGCGCTCGCGGTACTGGGCCCAATCCCTGTCTCGAAGGATTCCGTCGGAGAAGGGGGGAACGTGCTTGCGCTTGATGCTTCCACAAACCAGAGGGGCGCCTTCCTCGGGGATGACGGCCGCCATATAGAAGCGCGAGTCGAGCGCCGCCCATTTCTGTCGGCCCGGAAGAGACAGATCCAGCAAGGCCGCGGAACCCCCCAAGTGCGAGGGAAGGGCTTTTTCCGCCTTGCCGAAGCGCTCACTGACGAACTTCTGGCCGTCATAGCCGGCCAGCGAGTAGAAACTCTCTCCCCATCGGTCCTGAACGTGCGTCTGTCCGATCCCCGGTCCCCACATCAAGCCGAGGCCGGGCCATTTCGAGTCGCTGAAGGCTAGGTTCTGCGCCCCATCCCGTTGCACGTTCTCGACTCGCACGGTCAGATCCGTCAGATAGCTCTTCGGCGGGAAACGGAACGTCTTCGTCATTCTGAGTCCGGCTGAGGTCACGGGAGAGGTGAAGGCCAGGATCTTCGCGCCGTCCGCCTCCTCCGAACGCGCGACCCCGGGGTAAACGCGGGAGTTGAAATCGTGGTGGAAGGGACCGCCGCGTTCCTTGAGCACGACCAGAGTTGGGTAGTCGCGCAACGGGTCGATCCCCTCGAAATCGGGAATAATCTCGATGGGAAGGAAGTTGCCCATAGCGGGCGGCTCGCGACGCGCTTCGAGCGCCTGTTCGATGTCCTCGCGCGTCGCCTTGGCGAAGGCGGGATCGATGATCTCCCATCGCACCGGATAGGCGCCGGCAGTCGAGAAGACAACGCGGCACGTGTCGGTCTCGACCGTCACTTCTTCGCCCTTCTCGCGTTCCGCGGGGGCGTCGGCATCGTCTGGTCGGACGGCGCCTTCAGGAGGGCGACCGGCTCCCGCGACGCCGGGCTCCTTCTCCCCATGCGTCGTCGTCTCGCTGGGGGCAGGCGCGGTCTCCTGGTCCTTTCCCTTGTTCCGTGATCCGGGCTTGGGCGCGAAGACCATGACAATCACGAGCGCCACAATCCAGAAGCTCAGCCAGCGTTTCGCGTTGTCATCCATGCGGGTCTTTCTCCACGGAGAAGATCTTCTTCTCCCTCGCGCGCCCTCGCGGCGACGCGTCACGTCCCATTGTCGTCCTCGTCCGGATCAAGGGGATCGTACCCCCCCGGGTGAAAGGGGTGACAGCGGGCGAGGCGGCGAGCCGTGAGCCAGCAGGCTGACAGGAACGGCCTGCGTCGGAAAGCCTGGCTGGCGTACTCGGAGCAGCTGGGGTGGAACCGGCATGACCTTCCGAAGAGGGGAGAGAAAACGCGCCGGTAGAGCGCGATGAGAAGAAGAAAAGGCGCCGCAAGTCCTCTGTCCACAAGGGAACGCCCGGAGAGGGCTGAGCGCCCGCCCGCCAGGACCGCGCTCTTTCCTTCGGCCGCGAGGCTATCGAGATGGTTTCTCAAAGGGCTTGCCTCTCTTGGGAATCCGGCTCCAGCAAGCGTGCCTTCCTCACGATGTCCTGAAACAGGCGGTCGAACTCCGAACGAGTCATTCCTGCCAGGTTCTGGCGGCAGTTGACCACGATATCATGGCCCGGCCGCAGTTGGGAGTACGCCAGCCGGAAGTTCTCGCGCACGAGACGCCGCACCCGATTCCGCGCCGTCGCCTGGCCCAAGGCCCGCGTCGTCGTGATGCCCAGGCGAGTGGGCTCGGCGGCCTCCCGTCGGCGCACGAACAAATGAAACCCCCCATTGCGGTACGGGGTCCCGGTGTCGTAGACAAGCCGAAAAGCGTTGCGCTTCAGCAACCGGTGACTCTTGGGAAAGCGCTGATTCAACTCGAATCCCGGTCTCGGGCGATCTGACGGCCCGGGGATGGCGTCGTCAAACCGCCAACCTTTTCCGGCCCTTTGCGCGACGGTCCTTCAGAACGCGCCGGCCCCCGACCGTGCGCATCCGCATGCGAAAGCCGTGGGTTGTCTTGCGTTTGCGGTTGCTCGGGTGATACGTCGGCTTCATCGCTCCATCAGTCTCCTGTCCGGGTTCTCCCCTTCTCGTCCCGCCAAAAAGCGGGATACTGTATAGGAAGCGCCAGGCATCGTCAAGGTGGATTTTCCCGAGGAGTTTCCCGCGCGGAACGACCGAAAGGCCCGCACGTTCTCCCGGTTAAGCTCTCGGAGAAGAAGGATAAGGCGTGCTGGGCCAATGTGGCCCCGCGGGACGCAACGACAGCCAACCATTCGACGGCTATCTGGACGCGGGTCCAGGGGACCAGGCGGGGGAGTGGTTATTGCTCTGGTCCGTGATGGGGCGCTGGTTCGATCCATCGGTGCGCATAATGTAGATCTGGAACTCACTGAAGCGCAGACGGTCCGACGCGAAGACGAGATGCTCGCCATCGGGCGCCCAGGAGGGGTCCTCGTTGTTGCCCTGTTTGCGAGTAAGCTGGCGCTGGTCCGTACCGTCAAGGCGGATGGTGCAGATGTTATGGTGTCCGTCTTCCCCGCGCGAGGAGTAAGCGATGAGATCGCCCTTGGGCGACCAGACGGGGGCCTGATTGTAGGCGCCTTGGCGCGTCAGCAAACGATCGCCGGTGCCGTCGGCGTGCACGATGTGGACCTGAGGCGTGCCGGTGCGGTCGGAGACGAAGACGATCTGATTCCCAGCGGGGTTCCAGCAGGGAGAGGAGTCGATGCCGGGGGTCCACGTGAGGCGTTGCAGGGACTTCGGATTTCCGCTGCGGTCCATCGTGTAGATCTCGGAGTTGCCGTCTTTTCCGAGAGTCAGAACGATCCGCTCTCTTTGCGGCGACCAGTTGGCGGCGTAGTTCATTTTGGGGAAGCACGAGATGGGCCAGGTCTTCATGGCCCCCAATTGCAGCCCGAAGAGGTCCGGGTTCCAGTCTTTGTGAGAGGTATAGTAAATCTCGGCGCCGTTCTGGCCCCAGCAGGGAGCTTGGGTCAAGCTGTTGTCGAAGGTCAGGCGCTTCTGGTCGTGCCCGTCGGCGTCCATGAGGTAGATCTCCTTGTGAGGCGAGGAGCCGCGCCGCGAAACGAAGAGGATTCGGGTGGTGGCGATCGGGGCCGTCTTGAAAACGGCGCCGGCGACGTCATCGCTGATCTGGTGGGCGAGATGCCTGGCGGCGCCAATGGGGCATTCCGCGTAGCGCTTGCCGAAAACGCGTTGCTGGTGGTCCACGTCGTAGAGATAGCAGTCGGCCGTGATCTTGTCGGCGACGATCGAGAAGGAAGCTTTAAGAACGAAGCTCGCCTCCAGGCGGCGCCATTCCGTGAAGTCGATTTTTGCCGTGCGCACGTCCTGGCGATGGGTCTGTTCGACGAATGTCTGGTTCTTCACGCGCTCGAAATAGCTGAGGAGATCGAGATCGTTATAGATGACCTCGTGGAAGAGCTGGGGATCCACGCCGCCGCTCGATCCCGCCACCTCGAAGGTCGGGATGGCGATCGTCGTGGCCACGGGGGTCTGGGCTGTCACAGGGCTCAACTCGACCTCGGGGTCCGAAGGCCTCTGCGCGGCGGCGGGCCAGGAGGAGAGGAGCGTCAAGGAAAGCGCGGGGAGGAGGAGCGGGAGAATGCGCGGGAGAGATAGCATGAGCGTTCAGGGTCCTTTCTCTTCGGGAGATCAAGGCCGGAGCGGGCCTTTGGACGACGGGGGCGGCAGACTCGGCGCGTGCGGCGCCTCGTCTGGGGGCGGCGCGAGGGCGCAACCGTCGGCCCCCAAAATCATGCATGCGCCGGGAGAGTGCAACAGAAATTCGGTCGCATTCCGTCTTATCGCCCTTGCGTTCCGCTAACAAGCCGGCTTTGGGCCCTGGCGATTGCAGATTTCGGCAACGGCCTTCCCGATCTCCTGTCCGATGTTCTCTTCTTCGTCAACGACCAGGAGCGCTCCAGCGGCCCGGAGATCGGCGGCGTATTGTCGGTAGCGCGCCCTCGCAACAATGGGCACGTGGGGAGCTGCGTGGACGCCCTGGGCGATCACGGAGACGGCGGTTCTGTGGTCGGGAATCGTGACAACCATAGCTGTGGCCGAACCCAGGTGAGCATGTTCGAGCATTTCCGGCTTGGATGCGTCGCCGAAAACTCCGATTGCGCCGTCCGCTTGGGCTGAGCTCACGCCCTTCGGGTTAACGTCCAAGACAACCACCGGGATTTTCCGGTCTTTCAGGGTCTGAAGGACCTGTCGGCCGGCCGGCCCATATCCGACGACGACGACGTGGCCCGCGATCGCAGGGCGCGCCCGTTCTGGAACGTCCGCGGAGATCCGTCCCGGCCACATTCTTATCGCCCACCTCTCGAACACGCTTCCTGTTCCCGAGGCGACTCCGACAAGATAGGCAGTGGCAACCATCGTGAAGATTATGGATGTGGACAAGAGTCGGAACGTCTCCGTCCCCAGCAAGCCGTGGCCCACTGCCAGAGCGCCCAGAACAAAGGAGAACTCGCCCACTTGCGCGAGACAGAGGGCCGTGGCAACGGCATTTCTGACCGATAGGCGAAAAGCCAGACCGACCACGGCCAACACAACCGCTTTGCCCAGCAGGATGACAAGAACCGTGGACGATAGGGCCAACGCGTGCGACGGGATCCAGCGAAGGTCGCCCAACATGCCCACGGAGACGAAGAACACGGTGAGAAACAGAGCGCGCAAAGACGCGATGTCGGCCCGAATCTGCGGGCCAAAAGGCGAGCCGGCAATAAGCAGACCTGCGACAAAAGCGCCGAGGGCAGGAGACAGCCCCAATCTGTGAGCAACCCAGGAAGCGCCGAGCGCGGTTGCCGCCGCCAAGAGTGCGAGTAGTTCGCGGTTCTTCAGGGTCGCCGTTAGATTCAGCAGGCGCGGAAGAATGAGAACGCTCACTCCGTACAACAGAACCACCAGGAGACAGAAGAGAAGACCGCCCTTTGCCAAGTGGGCGAGAGCGTGTTGCCAACCGCCGCCGCGCCCGAGAACGGCTATCAGCAACACCAGAGGGACCAGAGCCAAGTCCTGCAGGAGTAAAATCCCCAGGGCCCGGCGCCCGTGCAGGCTGTCGATTTCCGCGCGGTCGGAAAGCAGACGCACGACGCAGGCCGTGCTGCTGGGCGCGACCATGGCGCCCAGCACAATCGCCGGTTTGGGATCAATCCCGCACAGCCATGCCCCGAGGGCGAACAAGGAGCCCGTCAGAAGGATCTGAAGACTCCCGCCGGCAACGGCGAAGGCGCCCTGAGACGCCAAACGCTTCAGGGAGAATTCCAGCCCGATGGAGAAGAGAAGCAGCGAGACGCCGAGTTCAGCCAACCCGCCGACGACCTTTGCGTCGCCAATGAAGTCAAATCCTCCGGGTCCGAGGAGCATTCCCGCAACGAGATAGCCGACAATCGCGCTCTGCCGCAGACGCTCGAAGAGCGTTCCAAACAGCGCCGCGGCCCCCAAGAGAAGGCCGAGATCCAGGAAGACCGCCCACACGTCCAATTCAAGCCACTCCATCTCCGAATGATGTCACACACGGCGTCGCTCGTTAGCCTCTCATGGCTACCGGCGCGGCCGCCCCGTCCCCGGGGCATAGTCGGGAGCAGCGACCGGATCTGAAGAGAGCCGCTTCAGTAGGGCCCGCCCTTGTAGAAACCCTTGTTCGTCAGGACGATCCAGCCGGGCGACCTTGTGCCGTTTGAGGCGTCATAGATGTAATCGGTCGTGCCCGCCAGCATGATCTGCGTCTCCCATACGCCCCAGAATGTGCGCGAGGGCCCCACGCTTCGGAGGGACCATACGTAGCCTTTACCCTCGAGTTCTCCGCCGGCGCGAGCGGGCCAGGTCGCCTCCCAGTGATAGTACCAGCCGAAATGCGTGTACATGTTCGTGCTCAGGGTGTCTCCTGCGGCGAAAATCGCGAAAGGGTCCTCCGGAATGCCGCTCATGTACGCCACGGGCGTTGTGAGATGGCGATAGGGGCCGAAGTTCGAGGCGTGGCCGGGGACCCAGTTCCAGAGACCCAATCCCACGCCCTCCGACCAGCCCATCGGATGCCTGTTATGGTCCACCGTGTAGGACTCCATCGCGACCGCAATGCTGCGCATGTCGGACATGACGCGAGAGACTTTGGACCGCGTCTGCGCTTCGAGGAAATTGGGAACGGCAATGGCCGCAAGGATGGCGATGATGGCCACGACTATCAACAGTTCGATGAGTGTGAACGCGCGCGTCCCTCTTTTCATCTTTCTCACCCTCCCTTCGTGGAGTGTTCGGACTGGCGAATCTCGCCCCTCTCTGCTCTTTGCCTGACTCTATCTTGCACCGCAAGCTCCTCAACCCCCAAGAGGCGCAATACTGTCTGTGGAAACTGGTGATCGACTGGTCCCGGAGATCGAGGAGATGCTGCATTGTCCCGAGCGCAGGGGCCGTCCGCTCGGGAGCGAGCGCTTCGTGAAGGGCTCCCTAGTAAGGCCCGCCCTTGTAGAAGCCCTTGTTCGTCATGACAATCCAGCCGGGCGACCTCGTGCCGTTTGAGGCGTCATAGATGTAATTGGTCGTGGCCGCTCGCATGATATCCGTCTCCCAGACGCCATAGAACGTGCGCGAGGGCCCCACGCTTCGCAGGGACCACACGTAGCCCTGTCCCTCGAGGGGAACATGGGCATCCGGGTTGGTGTGCCACTTCCCCTCCCAGTGATAGTACCAGCCGAAGTGCGTGGCCACGTTGCTGCCTAAGGTGTTCCCCGCCGCAAAGAGGGCGAAGGGGTCGTCGGGAATGCCGGTCATGTACGCCACGGGCGTCGTCAGCTGGCGATAGGGTCCGAAGTTCGAGGCGTGGCCGGGGACCCAGTTCCAAAGGCCGAAGGCAACCACCCCCTCGGCCCAGACGATGGGGTATGTGCCGTGGTCCACCGTGTAGGACTCGATGGCGACGGCAATGCTGCGCATGTCGGACATGACGCGAGAGGCTTTGGATCGCGTCTGCGCTTCGAGGAAATTGGGAACGGCAATGGCCGCAAGGATGGCGATGATGGCCACGACGATCAACAGTTCGATGAGTGTGAACGCGCGCGTCCCTCTGTTCATCTTTCTCACCCTCCCTTCCTTAGGCGTTCGGGCTCGCGAATTCAGTCCCGCTCTACTGCTTATCTGATTCTATCCTACGCCACAAGCTTTTCAACCGCCAATCGGCAGGGGGAGGCGCAAAGTCAAATGTAAGGGCCCCCCCCTCTCCAACGCGTTCGGAGGTCCAGCTTCATCCGGAACTCCGAACCCGCCGGAATCGGTCGCACCTAGTCTCCTTCGTGCCAAAGGAGCGATGGCAGGATGTCGCGTGTCTGGCCGTCGGGTTCGGCGCATTGGACTTGGAAGGAGTGGATGCCGAACATGTTGGACCAGGCGATCGCAACCGGGTGCTTTCCCTTTCGGAGGGCCAGGAAGCCCTGCTTCACAACGCCCCATTGCTGGGCGTCGCGGTTCGAGATGATTTCCTCGCCGGCGACGTTCATGAAGCCGACGTCGTCGGAGATCATGGAAAAGGTGTAAATGCCGTCGCGCTTGGCTTCGAAGAAGCCCTCAAAACGCAAACCGCCGCCGGTGGTGCGCTCGGCGAAGGAGTCGTCCACGGTGAGGGCGATGCCCGTCTTTGCCGGCCGGACGGCGGCGGACGGGTCGGCCATGGAACCGTTGCCCTCATAATAGCCGTACCGGAGGCCGGGCTGGGGGTCCTTGACCTCGACCGGCTCGATCCAGCCGAGTTTCCTGCTCTGCTCTCTGAGGTGAGCGCAGCGCTCTCGGAACTCCGGCAGCGTCATGCCCCATTCGGTAAAGCGGCTCACGCCCATTCGCTCGACGTGGAAGAAGAACCGGTCCATGCGTTCCAGGAGCTGCGGATTGGGGCTGAGTGTCAGTTTCTCCTGATCCACGATCCAGGCGCCGCGCCCGCCGGTGCGCGCGAGTTCGATGAAGGCGTAGTCGAGGGTCGTCCGGGCGGCGCGGACGCGGAAGAGGACGTCGAGCTTGTGGGCGACCGCCTTCTCGGCCTGGTCCCACAGCGCGTCGCCGCGGGCCATGATCTCGGGCGTCAGGAGATCGCCGCCGCAGGTCATGTTGAAGGGCAGGTAGATGTTGTTCTCGATGACGCGCCGCTCGATCAGGTCGAGGTACTCGCGAATGGGTCCCGCCGCGGCGCCGTAAACCCCCTCGAGGAACTCGTCGCGCGCGCGGTCGCGCCCGTACCAGGGGTCCCAGAGGAACTTGGCGAGCATGTAGCCGTCGAGTTCGGCCATCTCGCCGCCGAGGGTGTTGTAGACGTTCTGCTCGAAGACTCCCTTCACGTTGTTCTCGACGAAGACTTGGATGTTCTTGTCGAGGACATGGCGGTTGGGGAAAGGCGTCATGTAGTGAGCGAAAGAGGTCGTGTAGTCCCAGATCCAGATGCGGTTGCAGATCTTGGACCAGGCGCGGAGGTCTTCGACGAAAGCCGCGTTCTGCGGCGTCTTGGCGATGGTGAACGGCTCTCCGAAATTGCACTCGATGCTGCAGAGTCGAATGATGACGTTGCGGCGCGGGCGCATCGTTTTGGGCGCCCGGCGGCTCCACGTGTAGGCGAGCGTGCTGATGGCGTGGTCGGGAAACTCGCCTTCGATGGCTTCCGCCACGCGGTTGACCAGGTGCAGGACCGGTCCCATGTTGGTTCCCTCGCGTTCGACGAGGGCGCGGCAGTTCGCGCATTGGCACGGGAGGTCCCAGTCGTTCTGGGAGACGCAGACGACCTTGACTTCCGGCTTCTCGCGGAAGAACTGGCGGACCTTCTCGGTCATCAGGGCGATCACGTCTTCATTCGTGCAGCAGAGTTGGCTGCGTTCATTGCGCTTGCCGCCGACCTCCGAGAAATACTCGGGATGCTCGGCGAAGTATTCCTTCGGCGGGATGAAGCGATAGAACGTGTGGACGCCCCAGACGCCTACTTTCCCGCCGTGTTGTTCTTTCAAGGACGCCGCGAAGCTATTCACCCGGTTCCGGGCCGCCCAGTCGCCGTCGAAGCACTCGCGCACGAAGGGCTCGCGATACTCGAGAACCGGTACCTTCGTCTCATCCAGAGGGGGGATGACGAGCGGGTCGCATTTCGGGATGCGACTGACGGTAACCGTGAACCAACGGCAGCCGAGATGGTCCTCCAAGAGGCCGTAGACACCGTACAGATTGCCGCGCTTCTCGCCTCCGGCGATGACCAGCTTCGGTCCCGCCGTGCGGAGGACGTAGCCTTCGTCGCCCAGTTTCTTGAAGTCGATGGGCAGCCGCAGGTCGCGAAGGCGCGCGCTGTCGCCGAGGAGGATCTCATGCTTCGTGGCGGGTGAAGCGTCGTCAACAATGGCGAGGCGCGCGCCCGTCATCTCGCCGAGGAACCCTTGCAGCTCCTCGGCGCCGTAGCGCGTCGAGGGCGAGGCGCTCTTGGCGATGACGATCCGGTAACCCGAAGCGCTGCCTTTCGCGATCTCGAGTCCCGCGGGGCGATGCCCGCCGGCAAGGCGCGCGCATGCCGCGGCGAGGGCGAGTCCTCCGAGCAACAAGATCCGAAGCGAGCGTTTCATGGTTCCGACTCCTTTCTTGGGTGAGGGACTTGTTCGTCAGTCTCTGCCTGGGGCCTAACACTTCCGGTTCGCGCAGGCAATTCTTTTTCCCTGGTTTTCCCCCGAAGGACCTGCGAAATGGAGCATTCCGTAGCGCCGGCGGGACGCCGACGCTACAGGGCTGAGCCGAGCGCCGTCTCTGTCGAGGGGTGAAGAGGGGCGGGAGAAGTCTGGTACTGCGCGGAAATGGGCGATCTCTGCCATGGCTCCGGCGCTCCCCCCTTCGCGGCCCCGCCCGAGCCCGTCCGGAGACGACAGGCCCCCGTCAGCGCGCTCTTGACACGTTGGGGTTTCTTGTGTTAGCGTGTGCGACCGAATGGGGCGCGGGAAGCGCAGGCTTCCGCGGGAGGTGGGTTGTCGCCCTCGTGGGACCGGCGGCGCGCGGCGCTTGCCGGGGTCGGCGCCTATCAAGGACAGGTCCCCGGCGCCGTGGGATTTGGCCTCGGAAGACTGCCTCAAAGGGGAGGAGGAAGGGGTCTTGCTCAGCCGCTTTCATCCCATCTACCACAGCTACACCTACCAGGCGGGGTCGCGCGTCGACATCGAGCGGGTGCTTGAACCCGCGCTCGATTACGAGGACCGCGACGACCTGATCGATCGGCTGTCGGCCGCTCCGACTTTCTTCGAGCGGCTCAGTCCGGTTACGACCACGGTTGGGACGACCGAGATCAAGGGCCGCAACTGGACCGACATGATGATCAAGGGCTACCGGGTCTTCGGCAAGATCTACACCCGCGTTACCACGTTCCTTCGGCAATCGTTGGTCAACAACTACAACGAGTCGACGATGGTGCCCTACATGTCCATCACGGTGGACCCCGACACGTTGGTCCGCCTGCTCGAGCACGACTACGAGGCGGGCGAGAACTCGACCTCGAAGCTGATCGAGCTCTTCCGGACCGGCGTCGTCGCCCCGTCGATCACCACGCCCTTTCACAGCGTGCTGCCTCTCCTGCCCGACGCGTTCGACCGTCGGCTGAGCATTCGTCTGGGCTTGCTGTTCTATGCTCCCGTCCTTCGGGCGTACGAGCAGTACCTGAAAGACATTAAAGAGAACCAGATGGTCGTCGCCTTTTGGCCCCCCGAGGGCCTCATCACCGAAGAGATCATCCGGATCCTTTACGAAGAGTTCCTGGCGATGTGCCAGCGCGAGAGATTCCGCAAGCCCCACCTCGTGCTCCTGTTGGACGCGAGTCTCGCCAAGGGTCAGCCCCTCGATCGGGTGATGAAGACGTGGTGCCAGATCAAGGCGGGCAGCGAGGACGGAGCGAGAGCCTCTGTGGTCTTCCGCGATCCCGCTTTCAGCGCCTGGATGATGACAAGTCACCCCTCGATCAAGAAGATCATCGATCGGACGATCGCAAAGACGGACCGCGGACTGGACGAGCATGGGGTGGACTACGGGTGGTCTCATTTTGAGAGCATCGAGGCCCTGACCCGTTCCCCGAAAGACGCCGTGAACCTGGAGCAGCGGATCCTCAAACTGTGCGAGCTCGGCTACCTTTCCGTTTCGCCGGACGTTTACGTGCGCCGGAAGATCGCCGGACGTTTCGGCATCGGAGAGAACGAGCCGCTCCTCGTGGAGCTGAACGAAGTCGATCCGGAGAGCGATCCCGTCGGCAAGTCCGGCTCTTTCGGCGCCTGGCGGGGCTGGGGGGTGGATAAGGCCGGCAATCGCCGGGTGGCGCCCAGCGCCTCCTACACGCGCAAGTTGCGACGAGGCGTCGAGAAAATCGCCGGTTCGCCGTGCTGGAAGATCGCGTGGACCCTCACGCGCGATCATTGCTTCGAATTGGTCGGCGGAAAGCCGTCGACCATGTCGGGGGGCATGCTCGGGGTTCTTGCCGACCTGACCGGCATAAAGAAAAAGGAAACGATTCGCAGCAACGTGGAGGATTTCCTCGTCGAATACGGCCTGGTTCATTGGCGCGAGCATTTCATCCAATACGACATCACTGAGGCGGACATCCGCCTTGATGAGATCATTGACAGCGCCTTGCGCAAAGGCGCGAGGAAGCAGCTGTCTCCCGAGGAGATCGCCGCCGCGGGCTACGCGGCCCAAGCGTACTTCTTCCTTCTCGACAGCTGCAATTCCTATGGTCAGGAGCCCGAGAACATGGACCAGCGGGCCCTGTTCCAGAACGCGGTCATGCTGACGCTGGCCTTCACGAACGCCGTCGCCGTGCACCATTATCTCGGGCAGAAGAAGAAAGCGGATCAGACGGTCGATCTTCTCGAGCGCGAACTCCTGGACTTCGCGTCCGCTTACGATCGCTACGACCTGGCGAGTTTCGGCGTCACGAAATCGGCGTGGAACAGAGCGCTGAAGTCGGAAGTTCCCGAATCGACCGCCAATGTCGTCGAGCGGGCGGCGCGCCGCACGGCAGCGCGCCATCTGCCGGAGTTTGGATACGGCGGCCGCTTTGGCGAAGAAGACGAGGAGATCACGACGAACGTGGGCCACATCTGGAGCAGAGAGGTCGACATCCCCAACTACCGTTGGGCCAATTCCCTCTTCTGCGGCGTCCGCGAGGCATGAAGCCTCGCCTCCTCAGTCCCGCCATACTCGCGCCGACGCGCCGCGCCGTCGGCCCCCTCGACTGGCTCGTCTGCGGCATAACCACGCGCCACGCCGTCATTGCCCGGGAATCGCGCCGCGACCTGGCGGCCCGTCTGCCCGGTCTCGCGGGTCTCGGCGCCGTTCGCGTCGTCTTGGCGGAGCAGGTGCACGGCCGTCGCATCGCCATCATCACCCAGGGGAACGAGCGGAACGGGCCGGCCGAAGGGGCGGAGCGTTGCGGCGAACCCGGGACGCCGGCTGTCGCCGACCTAGAGGTCCGCGCCGGCGCTGACGCCGATGTGGTCGAGATTCCGCCCGGACGCAAGGAAGCGGGGGACCCCGTGGAGGCGCCGGGCGTGGACGGCTTGATTGTCGCCGAGCCGGGGGTCCTGGTTGCCGTTTCCACGGCCGATTGCGTCCCGATCGTTCTCGCGGACGAACGCGCGCGGCGGATCGCCGTTCTACATGCGGGCCGCGAAAGCACGCGGCTGGGGATCGTCCCCAACGCGATGGAGTGTCTTCGACACCTGGGATCCCGACCCCAGGACATGCGCGTCTGGATCGGCCCCTCGATCTCGGCGGCGCGCTACGAGGTCAGTCGCGCGATCGCCGAGGAATTCCGCGCGCGGTTCGGTCGTTACGACGGGGCGACGACCGGCCCGGAAGGGCGCCATCTCGATCTTGCGGAGATCAACCGCCGGGAACTCATATCCGCCGGCGTTCATCCCGACCGCATCGAACGCGATCCGCGCTGCACGTTCGAGCGGGACGATCTCTTTTTCTCCTATCGTCGCGACGGCGGCGTCGCCGGGCGGATGTTGGCCTTTGCCGTGATCGTCGCTCGTCCGGGCGGCGCCCTTGCTCCTTGACTCGCGCCCCGCGTCTTCCTAATGTTTGGGAGCAATCGGACTCGCGTTGCTTCGGCTTTCCCAGGCCGCGCGAGAAGGGCCTGGAGGAACGTCGAAGAGCGATCCTTCAAGACGCGGTTTCGCGGAAGATATAGAGGGGATGAATGAACATGAGTTACGAACGGGGAATGGCGGCCATGCGCCTCGAGGCGCCGAGCGAGATCCCGCACACGCAATACATCTCGCACCCGGAGTGGATCGAACGCCTGCGCGAGCGGTCGGGAAAGCCGAATGCGGGCGCCGCCGAGTTGCTCGATTTCGATTACGTGTGGTCGGTCGACGGCCCCGAGCCCCCAAAGGGGCGGTGGACCGACATGGGCCACGCCGTCTGGATGCCCGACGGCAGCGATTTTCGGCCGATGCAGGAATCGCCTTTCCGCGATCTCGAGTCGATCTACGCGATCGACCCGTTCGAAGAGTACGGGAGGATCGACCACCGCGAGCAGATCGCGAAGTACCAGGCGTGGTACGACGAGGCCCGCAAGGGAGACTACGTGATCTCCGGCGGCACGTATCGGACGGTCGTCAGCTACGCCATCGCGGCTTTCGGCTGGGAGAACCTCTTGACGGCCGCCGGCGCCGATCCCGGGCGTTTCGGCGATCTTCTCAACCGCTGGGCCGACTATCTGATGCAGTACGTCGAGGCGTGGGCGAAGACCGACATCGAGATCTACCTGACCCACGACGACATGGTCTGGACCCAAGGCGGCATCTTCAGCCCGGCGTTCTACCGAACCTATGTCTTTCCCAACTTCCAACGCAACTGGGACTGCATTCGCGACGCGGGCAAAAAGGTTCTTTTCTGCTCGGACGGAGACTTCACGGAGTTCGTCGACGACCTGGCGGCGGCGGGCGCCGAGGGGTTCATCTTCGAGCCGCTGACCAACCTCGAAACCGTCTGTCGCAAGTACGGCCGGACGCACGTCATCATGGGCAATGCCGACTGCCGCATCCTGACCTTCGGCTCGACCGACGACGCGCGCGCCGAGGTCAAGCGTTGCATGGACCTTGGCCGCGACTGCCCGGGGTTCTTCTTCGCCGTCGGCAATCACATCCCGCCGAACATTCCCATCGAGAACGCCGACGCCTGCATGGCGGCTTACCGCGAGATGCGCAAGCGATAAGTTCGGGTTTTTCCGTCCGGAGCGCCGCCCTTACGGGGCGGGGAGTTCGCAGTCTCGTCTTCATGCGGGAGCAAGTTCGGAGTTCCGTCTCCAGGCGGGATTTCGACTCTCAGGCGGTGTTTCGACTCTGTTGGAGGCGGAGACCGGCGCAGGCTCGCACTCGCGGAGCCTGCGCGGCGGCGTCCTCGCTGTAGATGAGCTGGGTGAGTTCGTGCGCGGCGTTGTGGCTGTACGCCGTCGCCTTCGTGACCCCGCCGGCGACCCGCCGCGCGCGCGGAGTCCTCAGGGATGTTGGCCGAGGGAATGGTTCGGCGTTACCCTTCGCCAGTTCGTCCCGTCCCTACCGACTGTCCAGTACGCCCCAAGTCCGCAGGAATAGCGCCTGTCCTCCTGCACAAGGAGCAGGATGTCCTTTCCGTTGGGCAGAAGAACCGGCTGGCTCATGTCCGGGCGGAGCGTCTGCGGGGGGCCTCCAGTCGGCACACGGGCAAGATCGCGCGTGTCCCAGTTCCATATGCATAGCGCGTTCGGAGCCGTCAGGACGATCACTTCGTTTCCCCGCACTGAGACTGGATCCTGGCCGAAGGTCGAGACATTCAGGGACCCAACGGGCGTTCTCTCCTGCCCTTGGGAATCGATCAGCCAGAACCCGTTGCGCTCTGATGCCATGCCGCTCAGGAACAGGATCATGTTGTCATTGGGAAAGAAGGCGACAGATGTCTCTGATCGAGGGGGAGTCGACAGGTTGACCGTCAGCTGGGTCTCACTCGTGCCGTCTGTGTTCATCGTGAATACATGCCAGCTGCGCGGCGCGCCCCAGAGATTGATGGATGGTTTGCCATTCTTGCCCGGCAGGAAATAGCGATCGAAGCAGATCCTTCTCCCGTCGCGCGAGAAGGATGGACTTGCTTCGCGACAATCGCTATGTGATAGGCGAGTTCGCCCTGTCCCATCTGCATTCATGATCCATACTTGCGGACGATCGCGCGGCGCATCATGCTCCGACACAAAGACTATCTTCTTCCCATCAGGAGAAAAGGACGGCATGCCGTCATAGGCTGTGTGCGTCGTCAGCCGCTTGAGACCCGTGCCGTCGATGCGGATCGTGTAGATATCGCCATTGTCCGAGAATGAGCCCCGTGTGGTCTCAACACCGGAGAACACAATCATCCTGCCGTCAGGGGACACATCTGGAGCGCCCCCGTAAAAGCTGCCCCGTCCGGAGACGATCAGCTCCGCAAACGAGCATCCGAGGCAACAAGCATAGAGGGATAGCACGGTTGTGAATCGAATCCCGCGAAGGAGAAGGTGTTGTCTCGTACCTGTCTGCGCGTGCTGGGGTCTCCGGTACCGCCGCGAGGGATCATGTGCTCTCTCACGAGGTGCGGAAAGCCTTCCGCGCAATTCCGGACATCTCTGGAGCCAACACGCCAATGTTAGAGGTCCTTACCGATGAAGAGAATGCCGTTGGTCGGGGCGTCGCCGCCGGCGCTGTTCCATTTCGTCGTCAGGTTGCCGTAGGCGTCGTACTCGTACTTGTAGAGGTAGCCGCCGCCGCCGGAAGTCCCCGTCCGCGCCTCCTCACCAGCCCAAGATCGCGTTCTCGCCGTCCTTCCGCAACTTTTCGAGGGGGCGGCGAAGCGGGGAAACTATTGCCCCAGACCGCAAAGGGCCGCCCTTCCCCCCCACCGCCGCGTTCACGCCTATAGTCCAGCCGTCCTTGCCGCCCTTTCCCGTTCCGAACGCCCGAAAGAAGAACACCCGCGCTCAGTCCAATGGGCATTACGCGTCGGCAAGCGACGCACAACGCCCTATCTACTTCCGCGCTCGTCCGCCAGCGCTTCCGGATTGTCCGGCTTCCGCCTCTCCTCGTACTGCCCTAGCAGTTCAAGAATTTGGTCTGTGTTTGCGGAGCGCGGGCCGCGCTCGAGCTGTTCCCGTATGGTGGCGCCGTCCCTATCCTTCACGGTCGGGTCGGTGCCTTTCTCCAAGAGGAAGCGGACGGCCTCAACGCGGCCTCCCGAGGCTGCCCATGAAAGGGGTGTGGCGCCAATGTCGTTTCTGGCGTCGACCTCTGCGCCCCTCTCTATCAGAAGCTCGATGGTCCGCGTGGACGTCGGGGCAGCTTTAACCACCGTGTGCAATATGCTAGTGCCCCACATAAACCGCGCGTGCACATCCGCACCACTATCCAACAAGATCTTCACCATATCGTAGGGGTCCCAGGACGCCCCAAGCGCAGCGTCCACCTCCCCGATAGGAACGGCCGCGAACAGGGGGGTGAAGCCTTGCTCGAGTCCCTGCAAATTGGGATCGGCGCCCTTTTCCAGGAGGAGTTTCGCAATCTCAGCACGACGATAGGTCACTGCTGCTAGTAGGGGTGTAGCTACTCCGTCACTGGCGTTTACGAGATCTGGTCTTTTCCCCAAGAGAGACCGCACTTCGTCCACCTTGTTGAACTCAATGGCCCAAAAGAGACGCTCCTTGCGACTCATAAGACTCAACGACAAAGACGGCCCTTCGCACGAAAGGAGAGATGCCGCTGCGGCGATCAACAAGAAGCAGACAGGACTTGAAAACGACACTTTCATTTCTTCTTCCCCCTTTTCAGAGAGACCTGCTGTGGTAGAGGACGTGGCCTACGGGCTCGTGTTCGGAAGAGAAGAGTGACGCTCATTTCTGTGCCCGCGCTGAATCGCACTATCGCGCCGTCGCGATGTTGTGGCCGGCGTAGGACCACAGTTTCGTCACGGCCCCCCTCGACGCGTTTCACCCGGTCGCCCGACGGGTTGTAGTCGTACGTCGTCGTCGAGCCCGCCGAGACCTCCGCCTTCGTCATGCGCCCCATCGCGTCCCACTCATACGTCTTCACTTCGGTCGTGAGGCCGCCGCCGGCCTTCGTCACCCGCGTCGTCTGCCCCGCCGCGTCGCAGCCATAGGTCTTCGTGTACTGCGCCGTCCCGCCTTCGCTGTAAATGAAGCGCGTCAACTGCTCGCCCGCGTCGTACGTATAAGTCGTCCCCTTCGACACGCCCCCTTCGGTCTTCGTCATCCCGGTGCGGTTGCCGCGGTGTCCAACGTGGTAGGGAAAGCCGTGAACGACGACCCTTGCCAGTCGGCCATGGCCGCACTCTACGCGGAGAGATCCCGCTGACACAAGAGAGAAGCATCCTGTCCCCAGACGCCCAAACACCGGAATGCTGTCCCCGATCGTGGCATTGCCCATTGCGTCCCCGACTGTGGCCCTTTAGCGGATCGGTATTGTGTCCACCAAGCATGTGCCCGATTGCGTCGTATGTCCGTTTCATCTCGCGGACAACCGCATCATCGAGATTATCTCAACGAACTCCTGTTCCCCTCCCACACTGCCCGTGTATGTTATCTCCATACTCTCATCGAGAAGATAGACAGAGAGCGAGACGAGTTCCTTGTCAAGAGTAAATCGCACCGCATCATATTGCCTGGCCCCGACATTCAATAGCGTAATGCGCGAATCGCCCTTATTGAGTCTCGTGAAAAAGGATGACAGTCTCGTCTCTTTATGGTACATGATGATGCATGGATGCTTCCTCCCATTCCCGTGGTTCCGCCCCTGTTCTTGTGGAGAAAGAAAAACGCCGGTTGCGGGCGGGCCGGATGTTTGCGCGGGGAGTCCACCCGGCCGAAGTGGCGCGGCGCCTTGGGGTCTCGCGCCAATCGGCCAGCCGTTGGCGTGCCCTGTGGAAGGAGCAGGGCCAAGAAGGACTGCGTTCGACCGGCCCCGTGGGTCGTCCCTCGGCGCTCGACGCCCAGCAGAAGCGGCGTCTGGCCCGGGAGTTGATCCGCGGTCCGCAAGCCCACGGCTGGAAAACCGACCTGTGGACGCTGCCGCGCATCGCCCAATTGATCCGGCGGCTCTTCGGGGTTTCGTACCATCCCGGCCACGTCTGGCGAGTGGTTCGCGCCTTGGGCTTCACGCCCCAGAAACCCGAACGCCAGGCCCGCGAACGCGACGCGCAGGCCGTCGCGCAGTGGTTGCGCCGCCGTTGGCCCGCCACAAAAAAAACAGCGGCGGCTGAAGGCTTGGCTGGTTTTGCTCGACGAGAGCGGCCAAAGCGAGAAACCCAGCGTGCGGCGCACGTGGGCCCTGCGGGGCCGGACGCCGATCCTGAAGCACGCGTTCAATTGGAAGCGCGTGGCGATGAGCGGGGCATTGGCCGTCTCGCCCGATCGCAAGCGGATTCGATTGTTCCTCTCGACCAAGCCGGGCAGCGTCAACAGCGCGTCGGTGATCGGGTTTCTGCGCTCCTTGCGCCGCCACCTGCGCGGGCCGGTCATCGTGGTGTGGGACGGTCTGCCGGCGCATCGCAGCCGCGAGGTGCACGCCTATCGGGCGGCCAACCGCCACTGGCTCCACGTCGAGCGCTTGCCGGCCTACTGCCCCGAGCTCAACCCGCTGGAGTATTTGTGGGAGAACCTGCAGGCCAACGAACTGGCCAACCTGGCCCCGCAGGGACTGGACGATCTGGAGCGCCAGATCGCTCGCGGCTCGCGGCGCATCCGCCGCAAACCGCACTTGGCGCGCTCGTTTTTCAAACACGCGGGACTGTCTCTGTAATGGCGACATGTGTCACTGTATTATGCGAGATTCAATAGGGCCCCCGTCCACGCGTCCTGGCGAGAATTGCGAATAGATGTAGGACGACTTCACTCGATCCTCAAAACGGGCCTTGATATCTTCTACTCCGTACAATATGCTGATGCTGTTCAGCCACCCAGAAGTGGCAAATATCAACGATATTTCGTTTTTGCCGCGTTCAAGGTACTTCATGTTGTGGGGTGTTGGAATAGCCACTCCATCTCTGACCTCAATATATCTCTGTCCGCATGAAGCCATCAATA
>Ga0315274_10000902_pt1 | contig 46004 bp, 36 predicted proteins | sample YL17G02_20_MG_FD_203700 | JGI IMG/M metagenome (GOLD analysis project Ga0315274, IMG submission 203700) | Sediment microbial communities from Yellowstone Lake, YNP, Wyoming, USA - YL17G02_20 | ecosystem: Environmental > Aquatic > Freshwater > Lake > Sediment | place: USA: Wyoming | collected...
TGATTAAAGGGGCGGGATTTCTCCTGGTTTGCGGGTGACGTAAAATCATGAAGGTTTAAACCCGAGGAGTCTGGAGAGGAAGCCGCACCCCCAAGCGAGGTGCATCGTCACGAACGACCGGAAGACGAAAAGCCTGACTTTCAAGCCGGGCCCCTCATCGAACCGCGATCCCAGAGAAACGAGCAGGACCGCGAACAAATACGCCGCGTGGAAAGCCAGCGCGACGGGGGCAAAAACCGCCAAAACGGCCCCCCCAGCCAAGCCCAACACCAGGAGCGTCGGGGCCAACTGCCGCGGCGACGTGAACCTCCGGTGCTTGAGCGTCGTGTAGCAGCGCCCTTGGCCGTATTTAAAGAACTGCCGAAAGAGCCGGCCGAAACTCGATCGGGGGAAATACGTTACCTTCATCGAGCCGTCGAGATAGATCTTCCGCCCGCTCTTGACGATGCGGATGTTGAGCTCGGAGTCCTCGTTCGGATGGGCCTTAGGATCGTACGGCCCGACAGCGTCGAAAACCTCCTTCTTGAATGTTCCGACATAAGCTCCCTCGGCGTAGCCCGTGTAATGGCCGAGATGGCATTTCGCGTCCCCGACGCCCACGGGATGGCGCATGGCCAGGGCGATGGCCTTCTCTTTGGCCGTTACGCCCACCGGAAACCAGATCCCACCGGCGTTAAAGACCTCTTCCCGCTCGAGCATTCGAACGCAGCGGCGGATATACTCGGGCGGATAGACGCAGTGGGCGTCGGCCCGGGCGATGATCCGGCCGCGGGCTTCCGTGATCCCGATGTTCAACCCGTGGGCCTGGAGCCGGCCGGGATTGTCCATAAGCCGGACGGGATATTTTCCGGCCAAATCGGTCACGATATCCCGAGTACGATCCGTGCTTCCCCCGTCCACGATCAGGATTTCGCCGTGCCGGAGGACATAGTCGTCGACCAGGCTCTCCACCGCCCGGGCGATATGGGCTTCTTCGTTCAGGCAGGGCATGACGATCGTGACGAGAGGATCGGCCATCGTTCAGCTCTTGACTTTGATTTCCTTCGATAACGGACCGGCCGTGTTTCGGATGTTGACCGCCCGGACTTTATAGTAATAGGTCCGTCCCGCCTTGACGGCCTCATCCCGGTAAAGCGTTTCCTTCGTCGCGGCCAGGAGATACGCCGGAGCGGCCGGGAACTCCGGCTCCGTTCCCTTGTAGATCTCGAAGTGCAAAAAATCCCCCCACTCCCGCCATTCCCATGGATGCCCGTCCCAAATTTTTCCCGAAAGCCGCAGTTCGACGGACGTCCCCCCCGTCCTTTGGCGCCCGCCGCTCAATCCGACCACTTGGGGCGGCGTGAAGACGATGGCAAGGTCTTTGTTCCGCCCTTTATCGCGAATCCGGCGGATGAACTCGCGCAGGGCGGTTTCCTTGTTCCTTCCCTTGATCCGATGCTCGCCGTTATTATCGATCCACCGCCAGAAATTGATGAGATAAGGGCTTTGCTCATAGACACGGAGATATTGGCCCAGGATGAAATCGGACGAGCTTTCGGAAACCTTGAATCCCGGGGGATACGTCTCCGGGTCGTACTCCATGATCGCCCAAAGGGGCGAGATCGCCGCCACGGCGGGCAGGGCGGTGTCCGTCGAGCGGGCAACCCAGTCGGGGAATTTCACATCGTAGATCGTCGCTCCGATCCCGCCGTACGGGCGGATGTCCGCCGTCCATAGGGGCGAAGCCGAGGAATAATACCGGGGATTCTTGTTCGGCGTCGCCGGCGTCGTTCCGAAGATATGATCGGCCGGAATCTGGTGGGAAAACCAGCGGTCCGGGGCGATTCCCGACTCCCTCGCCCAGACGGCGGCGTCGCGGACGTAGTTGGCGACCATCGTTTCGCGGAAAAGGTTCCAAAGATCCCACCATTTGTTTCCCGGGGACATCGTCCGCGGCGGATCGAACCCCCCGGAAATATAATGCGGCCCGTCCGCGGGCCGCATCCGTCCGTGGGCGTATTCGGCATAGGGAATGCGGCCCGGGTCGTCGTTCTCCGCGTCTTCGGGGACCTCGTCAAAGTCGTCCTCGCGGGACCAATGAAAATAACGCAAATCCCACGTCGTAAAATCCGTCCCGAAATCGGCGCTAAGTCGGGCCAGTCCGCCGACGCCTTGGTAACGAGACCCTCCTTGCGCGTAGCCTTGGCCTTTGAATTTGCCGCGGATATCGTCGTATTCGCCGGTATGACGGAGCCAGTCGCGGAACTCGAGGACGACGAAGGGCGAGTAATCGCAGAAATAATCCTGAACGCTTTTCAGGTCGTCGATCCGGCGATAATTCAGTTCGGACTCGCCCCAGCCGCTCACGGCGATGAGCGTCTCGGGATGGTCGGCGATGACGCCGCGCAGAAAAGCGAAGCCCGCCCTGGCCTTGGCTTCGAGGTTGGCCCGGACCTTGCGGGCATAGCGGGACAGCGTCCCGAAGACATAAGTCTCCAGAGCATCGGATTTTCCGATCTGGTCGTCGGCCGCCAATTTATTGTCGTTGTACCACTGACAGTTGCGGATATCCTCGGTCATCGCCTCTTTATAGAGGCCGGGGCTTCGGCACAGGCCGGCGACCAGGACAAGATGAAGCCGGACGTTTTTCGCCCGGGCGGCCTCGACGTAATCCCGGACCTCGTCCTTGAAAGACCGGAGGCCGGCGTCGGCTCCCCCGAGCGGCGTCCGCCAAGGGAGTTCGAGGGAAACGGCCGTGACGGAGAACGACGGCCAGGCGTACAGTCCGAAATCGAAATTTGTCTTGATGTACTCAACCTCGGCGGAGTCCAGAGGGCTATGCTCGAGGCTGACGATCGTGGCGTTTTTCGAGGAGGGAACAGGAAGCTCTTGGGAATGGAGCCCGGACGCCGCAACCAAGGCGAAGGCGAGGGCGCAGAGGCCCCCTCTTTTCTTCATCTTAAGAGAATCTCCATCTCAATCCGTCCGCGTATTATAACAAACTTCAAAGAGAACGGGCGAGGCTGTCGATGACCGGGTCCCAGCGGTAATGCGCCCGGACGTCCGCGGACCCGGATTCGCCCATCCTCTTGGCCAGATCCGGATTCTCGAGGATGGCCCGGATCTTCGCCTCCAGGTCGGCGGCGTCGCGGTCCTCGAATAAAAAGCCGCTCTCGCCGTCGCGGATGAGTTCCCGGACCGCCTTGACCCGGGCGCCGATGACCGGCTTCCGCCTCGCCCAGGCTTCCAGGAACACGATCCCGAACGACTCGTTCGAGGATGGGTTGACGAGGACCCGGCAACCGTCGAGAAGGCCGACTTTGTCGGGCTCGGCGAAATCGCCGAGGCGGACGATCCTGTCCCCGTGGCGCGAGGGGAGCGCGGCGATCAGCCGGTCGATCGTCTCGGAATAGCGGGTCCGCGCCCCGGCGATGACCAGAGGGTTTGTCCGGCCGCTCTCCCAGACGGCCGTCATCGCCTTGATGAGGAGGGGAATCCGCTTGTGCTCGCCTTCCTGTCCCAAATAAAGGACATAATCGAGAAAGGGCGCGCCGTCCTGAGCGAGCGGCGGAACGGACCGAGGCGTATCGAGGAGGAGATCGTCCACCGCGGCGACAATCCGCAAGACCCGGTCGCGGCGCACGCCTTTTCGGACAAGATAGTCTTTCTCGTCTTCGGACAGGATCAAGACGAGGTCGGCCCGTCGAAGCGCCAGGCGGTTCGCGAGGGCCGTATGGAGCTTATCGCGGGTGTGGAGGCAAGGCACGAAGACGAGCCGGGAGGATCGCCTCAGCCGTCTGAACAAGAGCCCGTAATAAATCGCCGTCGTCGGAACGGGTCCGGCGACGACCGTGTCGAAACGGGTCGCAACCAGCTCGCGGAACGACCGGGTGAAGTGGGGTCCGAACACGAACGGCCGAAAGAAAACCCCGAGGCGGCCGAGGCGGCGGGCGGCCTTATCGAAGAGCTTGAGCGCGCCGTAGATGGGCGCCCGGATGGGCTCCCGAATGACCCGGACGCCGTTCCGGACTTCGCGGCGCGGCAGGCGGTTTTCGGCCCGGGTGAAGAACTGCTCGGTGCTCAAGGCGTCGCTCGTCAGGACCGTGACGTCGCGGCCCCGCCGGGCCAGGCCCTCGGCGATCCGGCCGAAGAGCCGCTCGGCCCCACCGATGGAGGGAGCGTAAAGATGGGTGATGAACAGGACGTTCAAACCCATGCCCGGACGACTCCGTGATGCGGCCCGGCCTTTCCGTCCCGGTAGTCGAGGCGGAATTCCGAGATCCACTCGACCCGCCCGAACCCGGCGCTTCTCACCCACGACTCGAGGCAGGCCTTGTTCGGAAACCACCAGGCCAGAGCCCCCGGGTGGCCGACGAAAAGGGCCAAGGGATTCGACGCCGGCTCGGGATGAATGACCGTGGCGATGACGGCCGTTTCGCGGGTGACGCTCCGGATCTTCCACAAGGCCTTGACCGGGTCGGTCAGATGGACGAGAAGGCTTCCGCAGAAGACGAAATCGAACGTCCCCGAAGTCTCGGGCGACAAGTCATAGACGTTGATTTCCTTCCGAACGACGCCGGAATTCAAGGCTTTTTTTGCCAAGAGAAAGGGATCCCGCAGATAGCTTCGGGCCTGGGCCTCGGTCAGCTCGGAAGCATACCGCGGACCGAAGTCGTGGTCCGACCACTCCGGAAGGTCGGTGGCCGTGACCGCGGCGCCCCGGCGCTCGAGCTCGAAGGCGAAAAATCCGCTGGCGGCTCCGATATCAAGGGCTGTTTTCCCCCGGAGCGACTTGGGAAAGCCATAGTGTTTTAGGTAGAGCCGATGGTCGTAAATACCGGGGGTGACGATCCCGCGACCGAGGTCGATCGTATGATACCAGATCAGAGAATCGACCTCGCGGCGAAGGTCCGCGATTTCGGATTCCGTGGTTTCGCTATTCTTTCCGGCAAACAGCTTAAACGGCAATTCAGATCCCCGGATAAGGCGATTTCGCGGTCAAATGAAATACGGGGACGATGAGTCCCCAGAGGACGTAGTTAAAGAAAACGAACATCAGGACGAGGACGGCCCGGAGGACGAAAGCTCCCTTCTTGGCGAAAAGGTCGAAAAAGGCCTTGATCCCGAGGATAAAAAGGAACGCCGCCGGAACGATATAGGGAAAAAGATACCGTCCCTGGGCGTAGATGTTGTCCGGGGAGGCGGCGATCCGGACGGCCAGGACTTGAAGAAGCACGGCGATCATCGAAAACACGACGATCCGAAGGCTCGAACGGCCCGCCGCATCGGAAGAACCGGCGCCCTCGCCGGGGGCGGAAACAGCTTTGTCGTCCGGCCCGGGATCCGGGGATCGATCGGATTTCCGTTCGCGGTCGATCTCGCGAAGCCGATGCTTGAGCTTGAACAAAAGAATGCGTCCGGTCCAGACAACGGTGCCCGCGCCCGCGACGATCAGGAGTCCCCGCCAAACCCAATCGACGACCCGTCCCGCGCCGAAGGTCAGCCAGCCGAAACGGAAGAAAAAACTGTCGACGAGGCGGCCGAAGAATTCCCGGTTGAAGGGATCGAGGGCGAAATACGATTTATAAGAAGAGAGGGCGCGCCGGAGGTTCGTCTTGAGGATAAGGACGAAGTGCTCCATCTGAAGAGGAAAAGCCAGGGCGAGGAAATAAATCGCCAGGATCAGGACGATCGACAGGAAAAGCATCAAGACGATGACATTCCGATAGTTTTTCCGGTTCATGGAAAAAACGAGGACAAGCGCGGCCAGAGGAAGAAGGGCGAAGAGGGATTTATCCACCATCGCGCCGGCCAGGGCCGCGGACGCGAGAAAAAGATAGTGAACCGGACGGATCTTCCCGCCGTCCAGAATCGCGAACGCGCAGGTGAAAAACAGCGACCCGAGAAAGAGGCAAAGAGCGTCGGGGCTGACGGACATCGAATTCACGGCCAGGGCCGGAAGAAAAGCGGCGAACAAAAATCCCCAGGCCGGATATCCCCCCCGGTCCTCCGCGATTCGTTCGGCCAGGCGCCGGAACGTCAGGAAGATCAAGGCCATCGCCCCCAGATAGAACATGAACGAGACGAACCGGGCCAGGTAATAAGCCCGGACGACACTCGCTCCCGCAAAGGGGCCGAGGACCTTTCCCAGCCCGAAATGATAAAGGACGGCCCGGTTCATCAGGACGATGTAATCCTCGACGCCGTAATAGCCGACCAAAAACGGGATCTCCTCGAAGCGCCCGGGCCGGGCGACGGGCGACCGCATCCCGATGAGCCGCCACCAGCCGTACCGGTCCATGAGCCGGATGATCTCCTTCTGGACGACGCCGTTTTGATCTTCGCCCCGGGCGAAGCGGAGGATCGTGGCGAAATGCTGGGGCTCGTCGGGGTTCTGGAAGGGCGGGATCGCCAGGTTGAGGACGGCGCCGAGCGAGAGAAGGAAAAGGACGACCGCCGCCTTTTTCATCGGGGAATCATTATATCACTCCACTCGCTGCCCGAGAACTGCCTCCACTCCAGATCGGGTTTGAAGTTCCGCTCCTCGGGCGGCGGAGGGCCTCCGAGCCTTCCAGCCGTCGGATAAAAAGCTTCTCATCCCATCCGAAAGAAAATTCAAACAAGGCTACCTGATTCAGACGAGAAATCGGCGGGCGCGACGCCGGCCATAACTCGGCGGTAATATCCCGCAACGATCGCCGCGTCGATGACCGGATCGTTGTTCTCGTCCAGGGCGGAAAAAAGAAGGGGGTTCATCGCCAGGATGTCGTTCGCAGACATCTCTCCGCGCCGGCTTCGAGCGAGCCTTTTTCTTAGGACGAGGATTCCCGGCGCCTGGAGCGCCAGAGAGAGATAGGCCGCCCCATACGCGGCCGCGGAACCCCACTTTCCTCGGAGAAAGAGCGAGAGGGCGTTCTTCGCGTCTTCCCGGAGATAATTCCGGAGGAAGACGAGGAGCGCCCGGCCGTGGAAAAGCTTGAGAACAAGCCTCAGCCGGTTGCGCGCGGCCAGCCTGAGCTTTCCGGCCCGCGGATAGGAGGCTCCGAACTTATGATAAACCACGGCCCGCGGCTCGGACACGATCGGCCGGCCTTTCAGCCGGCAACGAAAGCTCCAATCCGCATCCTCATAGAAGGCGGAATAGCCTTCGTCGAGAAGGCCGACGTCGTCGATCGCCTCGCGGTCAAGCATGACCGCTCCAAAACAGGCGGAGGGAACTTCCCGGAGGCCGTCGAATTGCCCGACGTCCACGAATCCGATGAAATTGTCGCTTCCCCATCCCCGCGACCGGATCTGGTTGCCGAGACCGTTGACGAAACCGCGAAGCTGGAAAAACTTCATCAAGGGGACGACCGCCCCGGCCCGCGGCCCGGCTTCGCGCTCCAGCTGTCCAGCCAGGACGGCGACGCCATCCGGCGCGACTTCGACGTCCTGGTTGAGGACGAAGATGAAGCGGCCCTTCGACCGCCGGAGGCCCCGATTGACTCCCCGAGCGAAATGAAGGTTGCGGGGCAAGGAGAGAACGTCCACTTGAGGATATTCTTTCCGAATGAGGTCGGGCGTCCCGTCGGTCGAGCCGTTGTCGATGGCGATGATCTCAATGTTCCGGTAGCTTTGGGCGGTCAACGACTCAAAGCAATCCCGGACATGGGCGGCGCCGTTATGGGTGATAACGACCACGGAGACGAGTTCTCCCCCGGCAGCGGCGGACTCGTTTTCGACGTTCCGCTTTTGTACGAAAACTGCGGCGGAATTCGTCTTTTCAACGATCCCTGCGGATCCAAGCACCGAGACGAAATCTGTGATCAGATTCTTTGTCTCTTGCTCATCGCGACCCCCGGCGGACTTCAGGACCGAGATGAGTTCCGAACTTTCGGCCGGCAAGGCCTCCCAAATGATCTCCCCCAGACGATCCGTCCGGACCCTGCGTCCGCTCGCGTGGACGAAATACAAGCGCCCGTTTTCGCGCCGGAAGGTAAAATCGGAGGCCCGCCTCAGGATTATTCCGGGCTCGGTGGTCACGCCTCGAACTCCCAGAGAAAGATCCGGCGCTTGGTCACGCGGCCATCACGAAAACGCCGCCCTCCTAACATAGCCCCTCGTCGGAAGAAAAGACAATGTCCGTAAACCCATCCCCCCGCCTTCGGGACGAAAAACCCCGACGTTAAGCTTTTTCTCAAAACGGCCCGGGGAAGGCGTCCGGCCCAAGCTTTCTTCAAGGAGAGGGCCCACCCGGCCCGTTGCCAGGTCAGGAACCGGCGGCGGAGGCAAGGCGAAACGAGGAGGCCCTGTTCGTTTCCCTTTCTTCGTTCGAGGTCTTTGAACAGGCTTTTCACGGCGTCCGGCTCGAGAAGGACGCTCTCGTCGACTAGGAGAACATACGGCCCCCTCAGCTTCAGGGCGATCTCCCACAAGGCGTCCACGGTTCCGACGCCTTCACCGGTGCGGAAAATCCGGACACCGGGGAAACGCTCCCGGAGACGCTCTTCGAGTCCCGGATTCCCGCCGATCCGCCAGACCCAGACTTCGAGGTCGAAATCCACCTCCTGGGTCAGGAGGCGGCCGAGACAGGCGGACAAGCGCTCCTCGTTCCCCGTGGAGACGACCACGGCCGAGACCATGTCCTGACGCCGATATTCCTCAAGCGAGCTCCGAAGCTCGGGCATGTCGACCGCTAATCTTTCTTGCCCGAGAAGCGCCGAAAACTCCACCAGCCGCCCGGGAAGCGCTTTCACCCATGCCCCGAGCGCGGCGGCCGACAGGCTTTTCGAGGAGGCATAATACCGCCGATAGGAAGGATGATCGAATTCCCCGGGAGAAATAGACGAGGCGAAATACCGGTCGACGATTTCAAGCCTGTCGGCCGAATCCCGGCGGAAAAAGAGCTCGGTCCGAAAGAGCTGGGCGAACAGCCAATTCGGGAGAGACCCGAAATCGAAGGCGGCGCAGGCGGGCCGGATGCCCGCGAACTCCCTCTCGACCTCGGCGCTTTCGGGCAGGCCGCAATCCCGATGTTCCTGAAGCTGGGTAAGTTCGGTCCCGTAGAGGTCGCGGACCCGGGCGGCCAGAAGCGCCTCGGCCTTTTCCACGGCCGGATCCCGCCTCGGCACGGAGACCAGGATCCCGTCGGCCGAGACGCGGCCGAGCTCCGCCAGAAAACCCTCGCGGCGGCCGGAAGGAACGTGCTCCAGGACGTCCAGGGCGGCGACGAGATCGAAGCTCCCGTCCTTGAAGGGCAGGCGGTCACCGCTTCCCCGGATAAACCCCGTCGCGGGGACCGGGACGAGGTCGAGGGCATAAACGGATGTCTTTGACGGTCGATCTCCCCCCCCAAAGGCGAATATCTCGGCCGCCGGAAGCCAGGTCGTCCGGCCGTCCCGGGCCGGCGACGCCCCGCCGACGTCGAGGACCCGCAACGGCCGGCCGGGACCGAACGCCGCGGCGAACTCCCGAAGGACGGCATAGCGCTGGAACTGATCGACCGTCCAGGGAAAACGCCGCGGCTCAGTCACCCTCGAAGTCCCAGCGGGATTGGATCCGGACGCAGCCGAATTCGCGGGTCGGGCCGTCGAGGACCCGGAATTGGTACATCATGTCGTGATGGTCGTAGGCCTGGCTCAGGCTCGGATCGTAGGCCGAGGCGGAAAACAGATAATCGCCCCGAAAGAGCGGCAGGGCGGGGATGATGAACCGGACGATCCCGCTTGCGGGAAGGATCCGGTCTTCCGGCGGGCCGCCCTCCAGGGTGTTGGGCCCGTAGATCAGCATCTTGTAGGCCGTATGGATGGCCGCTCCGAAGATGGGACGCTCTCCGGAAGGGAGCTTCGAGATATAGTGAATCCGGGCTTCGAAATAATCGCCGGGGGCGAAGGCCGCGGCCGGATGTCCATCCCGGTCGACGAACGACACCCTCCGGATTTCGACCCTTCTGTTTCCCCAGCGCCGGGAATCGGCGAGCGGGGCGGGACCGGACTCGTCCGCCCCCGCGGTGCTTCGCGCTCCGTTCCCGGCGTCGAGGCCTTCGCCCCGCCGGAGAAGTTCGTGATAGCGGTCGATGGCCTCCTCGGCCGGGCCTAAAAACGCGGTCCTTCCCCGGCTCAGGACGAGGGCCCTCCGGCAGATCCGGCCGATCAGGTTGAGGTCGTGGGAAACGAGGACGATCGTCGCCCCCCGCTCTTGGAAGGACAAAATCTTCTCGAAGCTTTTCTGCTGGAAGACTTCGTCCCCCACGGAGAAGACCTCGTCGATGAGGACGATCTCGGGCCGGAAGAAAATGATCGTCGAAAAGGCCAGGCGGATGAACATCCCCGAGGAGTAATTCTTGACCGGCGTGTCGATGAACCGGCGCAGGCCGGAGAATTCGACGATGCGCTCGAAGTTCTCCTTGATGACCCGGCGGGGGATGCGGTAGATCGAGCCGGTGAGAAAGATATTCTCGGCGCCTGTCAGATCCGGATTGAAGGCCGCCCCCAGCTCGATGAGAGGGGCGATCGTGCCGTCCACGGCGATCGTGCCCCTCGTCGGGGGGAAAATTCCGGCGATGAGCTTGAGGAGGGTGCTTTTGCCGGCGCCGTTGCCGCCGATGATTCCGAAAATCTCGCCTTTGGGGATTTCGAGATCGATGTCGCGCAGGGCCCAGAATTCCGACTTCCGGGTCCGCGTCATCAAGGCCCGGAAAACCCGAATGCCTTCGCGGCGGAGGTCGATCTCCTTCTCGACATTCAGGAAAAACCGGAGACCGAGCGAGGACAAGCGGATCGCCGGGCCGGAGATGTCTTTTTCCATGTCCGTTTACGAGAGATGAAAGACGAAATATTTATCTTTGCGGAGAAACGTCCACAATCCCAAAACGAAAACGGCCAGGCTGAGGCCCGCGGCGGTCAGGACGAGGCGCCCCGGGGGGAACCGCCCTTCATAAACCGGATAACGCAGCATCTCGACGAAATAGGAGAACGGGTTCCAGCGGAAGAGCGCCCGGTAGCGGTCCGGGACCAGGCTCAAGGGATACAAGACGGGAGTCGCGTAGAAAAGGGCTTGAAAAACGATGGCGACGACATGCTGGGTATCCCGGATTTTAATATAAGCGACGGCGCAGAGAAGGGACAGCCCGAGCGAAAAGAAAAAGTGCATCGCCACCGCAACGGGAAGAAAGGCCAGGCTCCAGGTGAAGGGAGCCCCCCGGACCGCCAGGAAAACCAGGAGAATCAGGACGAGAATGAGATGGTCCGTGTAGCGGGCCAGAACATTGGACACCGGGAAAGCCAGTTTGGGGACGTAGACTTTACGGAGGAAGGCCTGGTTGTTCACGACCGAGGCGGTGGCGATCGTGACCGTCTGCTGGATCATCAGCCAGGAGACCAGCCCGGAAAAGAGAAAAATGGGATAGTCGGGGACCTGGAACCGGATGATCAGGGAGAAAACGGCGGAGAGGATGAGGAGATAGAAGAGGGGATTGAGGACGGTCCAGAGGAAACCGAGGAGCGAGTCGCGGTAACGGAGCTTGAGCTCCGCGACGGTCAGGTTGAGGAGGAAATCGCGGTAATCAAAGAGCTCCCGGATCGGAGAGGCGCGTTTCATCGGTGGCGGGCATTATTCTACCATATCCGGTCCTCCGAGTTGACAGGCCACGAAGCCTAGGATATAAAATTCACGCTCCAAACGCAGCCGCGCCGAAATAATGTCGTATCCATCTCAAGAACCGACCGAAGTCCTCGCGAATGACAAAGGAAGCATTTCGCGGCTCGGATTCATCGGTCTGACAATCTTGGTCTATTTTCTGCTCAGGTATAGTTATATCCATGTCATTTCTCCTCTCTACGGTTACATGGGGCTGATCGATCAAGTCCCCTCCGTCGCCGGCGAATTCGCCGCTTTCCTCATCGGCCTCCTTCCCGCGTTCTGGGCGCCGTGCGAAGCGAAACGGCCGTCCGATTTCGCCTCGCTCCTCCTCTATTTTTCGGTCGTGATGCCGATGCCGCTGATCGCGATTTTCATGGCCCCGTTCGGCGAGCGACGCGCTTTGGTGTTATCTCTTTGGATCGTTGGATCCTATGCCCTCTTCGAAATCGTCCGGCGCGGGAATCGGTTTTTTGTGCCCGTTATCCTCGATGCCGCCTGGCTTATTAATCTGGCCGTACCTCTTCTCACGGTCGGAGCGATCATCTCGTGTTTAATCCTCACAAAATTCCAGTTCCATTTTTCGTTCGAGGATATTTATGAACGCCGTCTCGACGCCCGCGCGATCCTCCCGGGAGGTTCGCTGGTCGGATATTTATTGGCGGCCTTGAAATTCGCCTTCACGCCGATCATTCTAGTCCTGGCCTTAACCCGACGGTCCTTTCGCTATATCGTTCTTGCCGTTCTCGCCGTTGCCGCGATCTTTTCGTTAGACGGGAGCAAAGACACGATCTTCAGGCCGCTTCTTTTATTGACGGCCGCTTGGATCATCGGGAAGCGCGGAAAAATGATGGGAGTGAAGACGGCGTTCGGCATCGCCGCGGCCCTGGCGATATCTTTATTCGAGTATGCCGCCGTCGGCAACTATTTTATCGCGGGGACGGTCATCCGGCGCCAGCTCATCGTTCCCGCCGAAATGACGGCCTATTACTATGATTTTTTTTCCCAGGCCGGTTTCACCTACTTTAGCGATGGGATCGTTGGAAAAATCCTGGGATGGCAAAAATTCGATTTGGCGAAAGCCCCGCTCATCGGCTATGAATACCTGGGGAAAGTCGAAAGCAATGCGAACGCGAATCTCTGGGCCTCGGCGTATGCCGATCTCGGAATCGCGGGCTTGATCCTCGTTTCCATTCTGGCCGGCGTTGTCTTGCGGATCGTCGATAGTTATGACGGCCCTTACGCCCGGATCCTGACCGGGATTCTCGCCCTCAGTTTCGTCATGGTCTGGACCCAAGGGGCCTTCGAAACGTCTCTCTTGACGGGAGGTGTCCTTCTCGGTCTGGTTTTTTTGATGTTCTGGCCGTATAAAGAATTTTCGCGTGACGGCTTCGGCCCTGTTCCTGAGGACGTCGGACGATGATTCAAAACCGCCATTAGGGAATCGCCGAAAACTTCCGATGCGCCGTCTAAAAAGACTCTCTTTTATAAAAGTTTTTTTATCCCGGAACATCAAGGTTGGAAAGTATAGCTTTTTATTGGCTTTGGGATCGTCCGCCCGACTGGGGATTGAAAAGCTCATCCTCATCCCTCTTCTCTTGCAAAGACTCGGAGAAAATACCCTGGGAGGATTTATTGTTATTCTCGGATGGGTTCAAGTCGTCGGGATGCCTCCCTCGAGCGGCGCCGGGGATGCCCTCATGCGGCTGTACGGAGATTCGAAGAAAGGGGGAGCCTGGCCGGCCCTCCTGACGTCAGGGATAGTCGTTTCTTCCCTGACGAGCGCGATTCTGCTCGTCACGGCGTTAGGTCTCTATTCGCTTTCGGGGGGGAATCATCGGCTTGTCCTCGACCCCTGGGTCTTGGTCGCCCTGGGATCAAGTACGGTCTTTTTGGCGGCTCGGGGCGCTTGGATGACGGCTTTTCGCGTGGAATTCAAGTTCGGACGCATGGCCTTGATCGAGGCCCTCCATGCCGTTCTTTTGTTGATCGCGATTCCGGCCGCCTATGCCATGGGCCTCCGGGGAGTTGCTCTGGGATACTTTATCTCGTCCCTGCTTATCGTGGCCGTCATTTATCTCTTCACCCGCGGACTTTTCATCGGCCAGAAGCGATTTGATCCCATCTTCGCAAAGCGGCTCATCCTGGCGATTCCGCCCTTCATGCTGGCCTCGACCCTGGGACTCGCCTTCGCTCAGTCCGCCCGATTGGTCATCGGGGCATTCTGTCCACCCTCGGAAGTGACCGTCTATTATGCCGCCGAAGCGGTCATCCTGCTCCTGGGAAGCCCTCTGGGATTTGTCGCCGCGACGGTCTATACGTTTATCGCTCGACGGGACCGTCCCGAGGATTTCGCGAAGACGTTGATCGGACAACACATTCTGGCGACTTTAGCCTGCAGTCTCCTCATGTTTGGCGCCGTGCGAATTGCCGGACCTTGGATTCTTAAATTTTTCTATCCCCCCGTAGCGGCGGACGCTCGGTCGATATTAAAAATCCTTTCGGTGGCGGCGGCCATGAATCCGCTGTTTGTTTTAAGCCAAGGATTCGTCCTTCGGTTCAGTTCCTATCGTCGGATTATGGTTTACGCGGGACTCAATTTTACCGTCCTTTTCGCTTTGCTCATGATTTGGGTTCCCCGGCAAGGGGCTCAGGGGGGGGCGATCGCCGTGAGCCTAGCCAATGTTTTCGTTGCGGTCCTCTGGTTCGGGACCTATCTCGTCAAGTTTTTCAGGCGCCGACCCGCCTGAGAGCCGTCGACTCAAACGCACCGAACGGCTTGTCGGGAGCATCCCGGACTCGAGGAAATGCTCCTCGGCCGAGCCTCCATGGTTTGCTTATGCCGGGTCAGGTTGTTATACTATTTTAACGCTGCCGCGAATAAGAAAGGATCACGGAAATGACTGCGAGAAAAAGAGGACTCGGGGATATTGCCTCCTGCCTGGGTTTGGTTTTAGCTCTCTTCGGCCTCACCCGCCAAAAAGCCGCGGCGTTCCAGACCCAAGAGCTCAACAGGGCGGTTCGGGAGGAAAAAAAACTCATCGCCTTCGGATATGATATCTTCCGCGACCTGCGGGAATCGGTGACCGAAGGCCCGATCAACGAAGAATATGTCCTCAGCCCCGCGGACGAGATCATCATCACGGTTTGGGGACAGCTCAATCTCAAATATCCCCTCCTCGTCTCCGAGGACGGCTTCATCGAAATCCCCGACGAGGGGGGACGGGTATATACGAACGGCGTCAGCTTGAAGGAGCTCCGGCGGCTGGTCACCGAGAGCCTCTCCCGGATTTACGCTTCCTACGTCAACGCCCAAAACCCCGCTCAGAGCACGGCCTTCGTCGACGTCAAACTCGCCAAAGTCCGGAAGTTGCTGGTCTACGTCGTGGGGGAAGTTAAAAACCAGGGTCCCTATTCGATCAACTCGGGGGCGGCCACGCTCTTGAACCTTCTCAACAACGCCGGCGGTATCATGGAAACGGGGACCCTGAGAGATATCCGGATCCGGCGGGCCAACGGATCTCTCGATTCCGTGGATCTCTATGAATTTCTTATCACCGGAAAAGCCGATCCCCAAAAAACCCAAATGCGGGCCGGCGATTATATCATGGTCCCTCTCAAAGGAAAATCCGTGACGCTGCGGGGAGAGGTCAAACGCGAGGGCGTTTATGAAATCATCGGAAACGAGGGCGTCAAGGATCTCCTCCGATATGCGGGCGGACTGACGTTCAACGCCTACCTCAAACGGGTTCAGATCCGGCGGTCGGAGATGAACACGGGCGAGCGGTTCATCGAGTTGGATGGGGAACCGATCTTCCAGGATCCCCGGAAGAATTTTCTGCTCCAGGACGGGGATGAGGTGACCTTTTTCCCCAACGTGGTCATCCGGCGGCCTTTCGTCGAGGTTCAAGGCAACGGCGTCAAGCGGCCCGGGGTGTATCAATATCGAGAGGGGATGACGATCCGCGATTTGATCGAATTCGCCGAGGGTTTGAGGGCGGAAGCCTATCTTGACCGGGCGTATCTCATGAGAACCGAACCGGATTTCTCAAGACAACTTAAGATCTTTTCGTTGAAAGATCTGTATCAAAAAGATCCCGGGGGCCGATATGTTATTGCCGGAACCGCGGAGCGGAATTTCCCGCTTCAGGAATTGGATGTCGTCACGACGTTTTCATCCTATGAGATCAAGGGCCGAGATAAATCGGTCAAACTCGAGGGCCATGTCAAGGAACCCGGGGAATATATCCTCGCGGAAAACATGACTCTTTACGACCTCATTTTTGCCCGGGGCGGATTCCAGGATATGGAATTCATGAAGCGGGCTTTCCTCGGCTTGGCCCATATTTTTCGAAAAATAACCGGAGATATTGAAGAAAAAGTCTTGACGTTCAACCTCGAAAACCTCTTGGCCGGACAGGCCTCGGAAAACGTCGGGCTCGAAGCGGGCGACCGGATCGTGATTTATTCCTTCGAGGAAATGAAGACCAAGCCCTTCGTTACGATCGAAGGACTCATCAAAAAACCGGGGACCTACACCCTCGCCGAGGGACTGACCCTCGAGGATTTGATCCTTGTCGCCGGCGGACTCCGTCCGGACGCCTATAAAACGGAAGCGGTCATCGCCCGCACGGGCCGCCGAGCGCCGGGAATTTCGAGGGCAGAAACGCCTTCCGGCAAAGCGGACATTTCGGCGAAGGAGGAAGGGAAAAGCTATATTCCGACGTTCGTCGTTCCTGTGAATCCTGATTACGCCACCACGGCTTTTGACAAAAAGACAAAGCTCGAGATTTTCGACAAAATCGTCATCCGGAATCTTCCGGATTGGGAACCGCTTCCCATCATCACCATCGAAGGTCAGGTGATTTTCCCTGGCGGCTATTCCCTCCCTTCGCGGGAGGAACGCCTTTCCCAGGGCATCAAGCTGGCGGGGGGCTTGAAAAAGGAGGCTTTTCCGGAGGGCGCCGTCCTCCTCCGACGGAAAGACATCGTCGAGATGTCGTCCGAAACTCAGGCGGGCATCCTCAAGATGTCCATCAACCTCAAGAAAGCTTTAGATAATCCGGGAGGGCCGGATGACCTGATCATGAAAAATGGAGATATTCTCTTCATCCCGCTGAATCCGGGCTCGGTCCAAGTCCGGGGCGCCGTAAAGAATCCGGGAGTCTTTCAGTACCGCTCGGGAAGAACTTATAAATACTATCTGGATTTGAGCGGAGGCTTTCATAAGGAGGCGGATAATAAAAATATCGTCGTTTTTATGCCCAACGGCATGGCCGTTCGAAGAGGATTTCTGGGCAGCAATCCGGATATCCTTCCGGGGAGTATCATCGACGTCCCCTACAAGGGCGAGGGCCGGGAAATTTCCCTCGTCGAAATCCGCGGGGCGGTCAAGAATCCCATTATGATCCAGCCGAGAAAAGGGGAGAAGCTCGACTATTATATCGCCCTTGCCGGCGGATACCGGGATGACGCCGATATCGCCAACATCCTGGTGCACCTTAGCGACGGCCAGACGCTCGAGAGACGAGGCGTGTCCTTATTCAATCCCATCATCGAAGGTCAAAGTATCGTGGAAATCCCATTTAAAAGCCCGGTCCCGGCGGAGAAGGCCGAGAAAGAAAGCCAAGGAGCGGAACCGGTAAGATTCGGAGACGTCGAAATCCGGGGAGCCGTACGATTCCCTGGAGTGGTCCGATTCCGGAAGGATATGAAACTGGACTACTACCTGAATTTTTGCGGCGGCTTGTCCGTGAACGCCGACGCCGACGCGATCTTGCTCCACCTCCCGGACGGACGCGTGATTGAGAAAGTCCTGGAGAAAGAACGGCCGGACGGACGCGTGATTGAGAAAGTCCTGGAGAAAGAACGGGAAGCGGAGAAAGAAAAAAAATTGACCGCAGTTCCCCTCCTCGTGCCGGGGAGTATCGTCGAAGTCCCGTTCAAAGTCGAACGAAAGGAAGTCATTAAGTGACCGGGAGCGGATTCTCGATGAACGGTCGTTCGGCGGATCGAGAATCAACGTCGTTGAGGGGCGTTTATCTCCTGGATTTTCTCACCATCCTCATCCGACGCCGCCGGCTGATTCTCCCCGGAGTCCTCGCCTCCGTTCTTTTAGCCGGTCTCGTCTCCCGCCTCTTGCCGCCGATCTTTACCGCCTCGGCAAAATTCCTTCCCTCGAAAAATCCCGATATGATCTCTCGGATGGGAACGCTCGTCGGCGGGGGGAAGCTGGAAGGATACGAGGACAACGTCACCTCGGAATATTACATCGACTTGTTGAAAAGCACTACGTTCTTGGCCAGGATCGCGCCGAAAAAGTTCACCAGCCGAGAGAAGGGCGGGGACGTCGACTTGACGGCCTATTACAATATCGAGGGGGGCGAAGACACCCAAAAGACGATCAAGACCGTTCTGGCGATTTCCCGGGAATTCTCCCTTTCCTTGGACCGAAAGACAAAAGTCATCACTCTGCGCTACTCCACCCGGGAGCCGGAGCTGTCCGCGGCCATCGTCAACGCTTTTCTGGAAGAGCTCAAGGTTTTCAACCAGGACGTCCGGGATTTCAAGGCCAAGCGGAACCGGGAGTTCATCGAAAAACAGCTTGAGGACAACCAGATTCTCCTCAATAAGGCCGAATCCGCCCTGGCCGAATTCACCGCCCGCAATAAAAAAATCGTCACGCCGGAACTTGAGGTTGATAAAGACCGGCTCAAGCGCAACGTCGACGTGCAGACGGAAGTCTTCATCACCCTCAAGAAGCAGCTCGAGCTGGCGAAAATCGAAGAGCAAGAGAAAAAACCTTCGATCGAGGTCATCGATAGCCCGACCGTCCCGCTGACCAAGAGCAAACCTCGGACCGTCAGAAATATGATCCTGGCTTTTTTCGGCGGCATATTTCTTTTCGGCACGATGGCTTTTTTTCTCGATTATTTCAGCCGTCTCAACCCCGACGATCGAAGGCATCGGGAATTCCTGGAATCCCTGGATGACGTCAAAAAGGACGGATTTCGCGTCCTTCGACTTTTTGGATGGGGACGAGAAAAGAAAGGGAATCGGCATCGCGACAAGACTACCCCCTAACATCCCCTTTTCAACCGGTTCTCCTTCCAACGGTTTTTCCGCCCGAGGACGCGTTCGCGGAATTCTGCCCTTCGGGACGATTGGAGCGATCCCCGGCTTACCGGAAGTCCGCTCTCGGATGGAGGTGGATATTCTTCATAAGAGACCCCCTCTCCTCCGGGGCCTCCCTCCTTGTTTAGGCTCATTAAGCGGTGATTGATTCGAGATTTTGAACAGCCTCCCGAAAACTCGTAAATTCCCAGCCGTTGTCGCGGCACCAGGACACGACCCAGACGTACCAAGATTTGAGACTCATAAAGCCTTCATGAAAATATCGATCATGAAACAGCAAAGTGACGTATTCGAAACCCCGTTCCTCGAGTTTCTTTAAAAGATGCATCGTTTGGAGACGCGCCTGCTCCAGACTGCGATTCTGATAGAAGGAACCGTGATAAAAAAGCCTGTTCTCCATGAGATGGAGCGGCATCTCCCAGAGGGCCCCATGTTTGAAAGGGGCTCGAAGCTGTTCGAGGGTGCTGTCGAAAAGATATCCCGCTTCATCGAGACAATCAAGCGTCCGGGCCTTCCGCCGAAGATAATGAATCCGGATTCCAAAGTGGTCAAGACCCGAGAGCCTTTTAAACGTTTTTCGCTCCCGCAAGATCTCTCCCAACGACCGATGAGCGATCCCATGAACCCCGATATCAAAACCTTGGTCGCGAATCCGGCGCATCCACGGCTGGGCCGCGGACGGTTTATAGCGGAGATGGCAACCCGTATTCACGGCGATAAAAAACGTCGAGGGAATATCGTGCTTTTTATCAAACGACATCTGCGCTTCGAGATTCTGCCATTGATTTCGGAACGTCGCCCGGCATCGTTGGACGAACTCGCGGGCCGAGATCGATCGCGCCCAACGCTCCATAAAAGCGCGGAAAAAAAAGCGGACGATCTGGCTGTCCCGGAAGTGTTCCGAAGCGGTCAGATGGTCGACGTCGTGGGAAACGATGATCTTCATCAGAAAAATTCCCTTTTCGGGATCTTCAAGAAGACTTCATAGAGCCACCGGGCTTTATTGAGGCGATAGTAAGGGACGATCCTCCCTCCAAAGCCGCGAAAATATCGTTCGATCGCGGGTATCATCGATCCCTCAAAATCAAAATACTGCAATCCAAGGCCTTGGGCCTGCTGAATCGCTCCCCAGAGGGCCAGCGTTCCGGCCCCGTGATGCTTGCCCTCGGAATCGTAGCCGCCCAGCAAGTAATAGGCGGTCGTTCGATCGTGAACACAAAAGGACGCCGCCAGCGGACGGCTCCGGGCGTACGCCGCGAAGGCAAAGCTGTTCTCCGGCCGGGCCGCCCGGAAAAGGACGTCATCGAGATGCCGCCGGTCGAAGTTTTTTTTCTGACGGGCGAACGATTTCAGCACGAGCGTTTTCACGATCCGGTAATCCTCGACGGGCCCGGTCGTCAATCCGTCTTTGAGGGCTTTTTGGATGTCATTCCGCTTTTCAGATCCCATTCCTTTGTAAATTTCATCCGCGGATTTTTGGAGGTCGAGGAGATATGTGTATACCGGTGTGACCTTGAATTTTTTCCACAAGAAGGGCTGCGTATCGACGACACTCCGATTCAAGGAGAGGGAAACGATCGAATACGGTAATCGATCGATCGCGAGAGCCATCGCCGCGAGGGCCTCCTTCTGTTTCGTTAAAATCGAAGGATAATTCTTCGCCTCAAGGGAAAGAACCGGACCGATACCCGGGGTCAGGGGCGGATCGCGATAAATCGTCCAGAGCAAACGTTTTTGTCGGTAGAGAGAGAACCCCCCGACTAAGCGTCCGCCCTTATCGTAGAATCCCAGGATCTTCGCCCGGTCGCCAAAAGTGTCGAGCCACTCGGGTCTATTAAACAACGTCCCCGTCTCCGCGGCGATTCGAGAATATCTTTCTTTCTCTTGGGGCGTCCGTATTTCTTCAACGCGCATGACGATTCTCAACCTTCCGGTAAATGTCGAGAAGTTTATCGCCTTGGCTCCGCCAGTTATACTGTTCCAGGACTCTTGCCCGTCCCGTCTCCCCCATTTGGACGGCCTCCCGGGGATTTCTCATCATATATTCCACGGCCGCGGCGATCTCTCGGGGCTTCAAGGGATCGACGCAAATTCCGCATCCGGCATCTTGAATGATGGATTTCCAAAGGTCGAATCCGGAAGCGATGACGGGCATCCCCACTGCCATATACTCGAACATTTTCACCGGAAGGGCCGTGAGAAAACGGGGAAGAGGATGAAGGCAAACCAGCCCAATGTCCCTTTCGGCGAGGAGATCGAAGATTTGGGATTGAGGAATCCAGCCCTGGAAATCCACCTTTTCCCATTCCTCCAGACTCCGAAGTCTCTCGAAAAAATCCTTCTCGGAAAAACGTCCGGCGAGCGTCAGGGTCACTTCGAACTTGGGATCCATATATTTTAAAGAACGGACGATCTCTTCGATTCCTCTCACTTCTTCCAAACCTCCGACATAAACGAGCCTACAGCGTTGGCGCGAAAATCGACGATGCGCCGTTCGCGGCGCATCCGAGATCCAGGGATAGTTCCTGATCGAGGATACCCGATGGCTTTTAAAATTTCGTTCGATGCCGGGGGTCGCGGTGATAATAAAATCAAATTTACGGGAAATCGCTTTTTCGAAAAAATCGAAGAACAAGGAGATCAGCGGCCTAAAAGGATAACTCAGCCAAGGCTTTGACAAGAGTTGTTGGGCGACGTCTTCATGAACATCATAAATGACTCGAAACCCTTTTATTTTCAAGAGCACCGCCCAAGGCAAAAATTCGGGATCATGGAAATGATAGATCCGGGCTTTTTGTCGTAAGGCTAATCGATACGCCGCTCGATTGGTCCTGATGAATCTCCCCCATCGGCGCCGGTTTTTCTGAACGGGCACAATCCGGATTCCCTGGACCACTCCCGATGTCTCGGATGGGGCTACAATCGTGACAGGAAAACCCGCCTGAGCGAGCGTCCTTGCTTCTTTGCAGAAAATCCGTTCATCCAAAGCCGGATGCACGCTGGAAATGTGGCACACAACCCCCTGGTCATCTCGTGGAAGCCGGTTCATATCCAACCCTTATCCTTGCCCGATCCGTAAAAATCCTCCCGCGTTCCGCTCGCGCGTTTGGGCGCTTATTAGCTGAAACGTTGTTCCGCCTGAGGGGGTCTCAGTATATCGCCGGACCTCGGGAAAGGTCAAGGTATCGAACGGATTTGCCCGGGGATGAAAAGCGGGATAGATAAAGACAAAACGTCGTCACCGAGGCCCCGCTTTTGGCAGAAACACCCCCCCGAGCGTCCGGGCGGCGATTCGGGCGTCCAACAGCAGACTCATCCGAGAAATATAATAAAGGTCGAATTCCAGTTTCTCCCGCGAATCCTCGATGGAGGCCGCATAGCGATAATTGACCTGAGCCCAGCCGGTCAATCCCGGCTTGACCACATGTCGCAAGGAATAAAACGGGATCTCGGCCTTAAGCGCCGAAACGAATTCGGGGCGTTCGGGTCGAGGCCCGATGAAGCTCATGTCGCCCCGGAGGATGTTCCAAAGCTGGGGCAGTTCGTCCAGGTGGAGCTTTCTCAAGATCCGGCCGATCCGCGTCACCCGATGATCATTGGCGCTCGCCCAGATCGCCCCCTGTCCCTCGGCCCCGGGAATCATCGACCGAAATTTGATCAGAGAAAAGACGACCTCGTGTCGTCCGACCCGCTCCTGCCGGTAGAAAATGGGGCCCCGGGAATCGAGACGAATGAACGCCGCGATCAGGAGGCCTAACGGCAGCCCCACGACAAGGCCGACCGAGGAAAGCCCGATATCCAGGAGGCGTTTCAGGAGGGCCGCGGTTCGACCGTGAACGGGGTCGAATCCCTGGGAGCGGAAGAGTCCGGCATCATCGGGAATCAGACGAATGGGAATGCGTCCCGTCACGGTCGGATAGAGCGTCGCCGCCTCCGCGACTTCGATCCCATAAAGACGGGCGCGGACGAATTCGTCCGGTCCGAATCCGGGCTGGGGCAAAGGTCCGGGAAGGACGATCAAGTCGAGCCCCCCGGCGTTCCCCCGAGAGGAAAGATCGAGGCGGGCCGGTCCGCCGCCCGCGACGTCGAAGACGGAAAATTCATCGGGATGACGTTGAAAGATATTCCGGAGCACCTCCATCTCGGGTCCCGCCCCGATCACCGCGACCCGGCGAGGCTTGGAAAAACGCCTTAGAATTCCGGCCCCGATTCGCCTCCAAGCGATCAAAAAGACGAACAAAAAGACGTTGCCGATGACCCAAAGCCCGCGGCCGATCGGATAAAGCGACGTCGCGTATTTTAGAAGCAGGGCGAGGAACGCCCCGAACGTCACCGCCAAGGCGGCCGGCCCCAGGAGATCCCGGGAATACGGGGTTCCGAAGGACGCGTACAAATCGAAGATATAAAAGACACAGAGATAACCCGCCGTCATGAGGAGCAGATAGGCGGGAGGAAATTTGTCGAACAGCCCGGACAACTTGAAAAACCGAACGGCATAAGCGCCGGCAAAGGCGGCCCCGATGGCGAGAATGTCCCCGCATCCCAGGATGGCCAGACGAGCGAGGGAACGAACGGACGGCTTTCGCATTCTAGCGCGATCTCCCGAGATGCCGGTTCAAGGCCGTCATCAAGGCCAAGGAAAACCAAAAAAAGACACCGACTTTGGAACCTAACGGAATGCAATCGGTCATCCCGAAAAAAAAGAGGGCCAGTTGGCCGGCGGCCAATCCCTGAACGGCCCGGCGCACCTCGTTCTCGGCGGCCTTTCGATAGGTCCTCCAATACATTGTCCCGGCCGCCGCCAGAACCCACAGATACGCTCCCAAACCGGGGATTCCCAGTTCCGCGCCGGTCTGCAGGAATTGATTATGGACGTGAGATTCGGCCTCGCCGACCGAAGGCAGTTTGCGGACTAGATTCAAACCGATGCCGAGAACCGGATTTTGCCGAATGGTCCGCCACCCGGTCTCCCATAAGGGGAATCTTGCCACGACTTTTTCTTCAAGAACCCGGCCGGCCCACGTTCGCGCGGTCGGGAGGGCGATCAAACACGTCCCGACCGCGACCCCGACTACCGCAAGACTCAGGATTTTTCGCCGGCGGGAAACAAACAGCAGCCAGATCGCGATCAGAAAGGCGAGCCAACTCCCTAACGATTCCGTGATGAGGAGGATGAGCGTGGAAAGGAGGAGGGACGCATAAGCCAACATCGAAAAGACCCGACGGGATTTGGCCGCCCCGTCGGACGCGGAGCCGGACTCTCGGAATGAAAGAAGCGACAGAGCGGCCGGGAGAAAAATGATGATCAAGCCGCCAAGCGCGTTGGGATTGAATCCGTTCTCTCCGCCGGGGATGGGCCATCGGATCCAAGGGTAGCTTTCGGATAACTCCGGCCAGGTCGTCCGTAAAAAGACATCACGCGATTCGGTCAAGTCGGACATGCCGATGAGAGTCGCCAGGGTTCCTCCGGCCACGAAGGCGGCCAGCCCCCAACGGATTCGACTCGCGGACCGCAAGACGTTCACCAGGGAATAATACAGCAGGACGCCGAAGACGATCCCGGCGATTTTGGGAAGCCCGGATTCCGCGTCGCCGACGGCGATGGTCGAAATCAAGACCTGGATCAATAAGAGTCCGATCCCCCAATCCAACGGCGTTCGTTCGAAGAATCGTTTTTTCCTCCAACCTCCGACAAAGATAACGGCGGGCGCTACCAGCAACAGCCCCATCCAGGAGATCCGGGGGAACAAATAAATAGGAGCACTGGCCCCCACGACCGCGAGCTGGATCCAATCCCCGCGCCTGATTTTCGATTCCAAGACTCCGCCTTATCGCCGCCGCCCCCTATCCCTGGGGCGAATGGACGTATCCGATGTTCATCTCTTTCAACGTGGCGATGACGTCGTCGTCCCGGCTCTCCTCGGCCGCCTTGAGGAGTCGCTCCAGAAGGGTAAAAAATTTCGGCTGGTCGACTTCGATCGGGGGGGCGATAAAGATCTTCATGAACTGGGTCATCTGGATTTTTTCCTCGTCGATCAGGATCTCTTCGTTCAATTTCTCGCCCTTCCGCAAGCCGATATACCGGAACTCGAAGTCCTCCTCCTGAAAGCCCGAGAGCTTGATCATGTCCTTGGCCAGGTCGAGAATCCGGATCGGCTCGCCCATGTTGAGGACGCAGATCTCCCCTTTGTTGCCGAGCGTGCCGGCCTGGATGATCAGTTGGACGGCCTCGGAGATCGACATGAAATAACGCTTGACCTCCGGATGGGTCAACGTGATCGGCCCGCCTTCGGCAATCTGCTTCTGGAACAGCGGGACGACGCTGCCCCGGCTGCCCAGGACGTTGCCGAACCGGACGCAGGAAAACCGCGTCGGGCTGCCGGCGGCGATTTCCTGGACGATGATCTCGCCGACCTTCTTGGTGGCCCCCATGACGCTCGTGGGCCTGACCGCTTTATCGGTGGAGATGAAGATGAAACTGAGGACGCCGAAATCCCGGGCCAGCTCGGCCATCTGCTTGGTCCCCAGGATGTTGTTCAAGATGGCCTCGGAGACGTTTTCCTCCATGAGCGGGACGTGCTTGTGGGCCGCGGCGTGAAAGACGATTTCCGGCCGATATTTCTCGAATAGATGCCGCATCCGGGACAGATTCCGGATATCCGCGATCACGGGCTTCAAGCGCTGACCGTTGTACACCGGGCTCAAGCTCCGCTCGACCTCATAGACGCTGTTCTCGTCCTTATCGACGATGATCAGCGCTTGAGGGTCCAGGATGGAAAGCTGGCGGCACAGCTCGGAGCCGATCGACCCCCCGGCCCCCGTCACGAGAATCCGCTTCTGCCGGTACTGCTGGGTCACCCGGGCCAGGTGTTCCCGGAAATGGACGACGCTCCGTCCCAGCAGGTCGTCGATGTTGATGTCCCGGATCTTCGTGAGCTGGATCCGGCCGTCGAGGATCTCGAAAAGACCGGGGACGATCTTGACCTTGAGATCGACCGCTTCGCAGGCCTCGACGATCCGCCGGATGGCCTTGGACGAGGCGTTGGCGATCGAAATGATCGCCTCATCGATGTCATATTTCTTGACGATCTCGCGGAGCTCCCCCGTCGTCCCCAGCACGGGGACGCCCTGGATGATCCGCCCCACTTTCTTGACGTTGTCGTCCACGAATCCGACGACCTCGATCCCCAGGTCGGTCCGCTGTTTGAGCTCTTTCAGGGTGACGTTGCCGGCATTCCCGGCGCCGACAAGCAGCGTCCGGCTCGGAAGGCGGCGGCTGACGTTCTGGAACTTTTTCCGCTCGAAAAGCTCGATGGCCAAACGCCGGGTCATCCGGACGCCGAGGGTGGCGCCCAGGACGAGGAGCAATTCCAAAGCGATGACGCCGAACGACAAACGGATGATCCCCCAGGTCTCCGGCACGACGACGCGGATAAGCGTGAGCAGGACCGTTACGGGAAGCGTGGCTTTGAGGATGGACAGGACGTCGATGATGGAGATGTATTTCCAATCGATGGCGTAGATGGAAAAGAGGGCGAAACTGATGAGCCGGGCGAGAGCGACATAAGGAAAGAGGAAGACCAACCGTCGGAGATGCTCGGGCTCAGGGATCCCCTCGAATCGGATCACGAAGGCCAGCCCGAAAGCGCCGACGAAAAGGGCGATGTCGAGGAGCGGCTGGCTCAACCGGACCCAGAAACGATCGTTGGTCACGTCGACATCTCCCTAGAGGCGTTCGAGCCGCCGGCAGGCTTCTTCCAATTCGTCCTCTTTTTTGGCGAAACAAAAGCGGATGATCGGGGACTCGTTCGGATCGTGGAAAAAGGCGTCGGCCGGGACGCCGGCGACACCCGTGGCGCCCAGCAGGGCCATCGTTTTTTCCTTGCTCGTCCGGCCCGGCAGAACGGACGCGTCGGCCAGGACGTAGTAGGCGCCCTGCGGCACATAAGGTTTCAAACCCGCCGCGTCCAAAGCCCGGCAGATCCGGTTCCGTTTTTCCTCATACGACCGGCAGAGGCCGGCGAAGTAATCGGGACCTAAGCGGTGAATGCCCTCGGCCACGCCGTGCTGAAGGGGCGCCGGGGCGCAGACATAAACCAAGTCGTTCCAGTAGCCGATCCACTGGGCCCAGTCCGCCCGGCAGATCGAATATCCGATCCGCCAGCCGGTGATGCTGAAGACCTTCGAAAAACCGCTGATCGTGACCGTCCGGTCCGCGATTTCGGGGAGGGCGGCGGGGCTCAGGTGGGTCCGGCCGTCGAAGACGAAATATTCATAGATTTCGTCCGTCAAAACGATCAGGTCGCGTTCCCGGGCGATCCGGGCTAGGGATTGAAGCTCGGGAAGGGTGAAGACCTTCCCGGTGGGATTGGCGGGGGTATTGACGACCAGGGCCTTCGTCCGGGGCGTCAGGACGCGTTCCAGCTCCTCGACTTCGAACGTCCAATCCGGCGGATGCAGACGGATATAGACCGGGACAAGCTCCGCGGCCAGAAGCGTATTGACATGGTAGCCGTAGTACGGCTCGAAAACGACGACTTCATCGCCGGGATTCAGCAGGGACATGAGGGCGCAGTAAAACGACCCCGTCGATCCGCCGCCGACGATGATCTCGGACTCCGGATCGGCCTCGATCCGGTTGAAGGTTCGCATTTTATGGGCGATCGCCCGGCGAAGGTTGTCCAGGCCGTCATACCTCGTGTAGCTGTTGATCCCGCCGTCGATGCCCGCTTTGGCCGCCTCGCGAATGGACTCGGGGACGCCCGTATCGCAGATGCCCTGGGCGAGGTTCAATCCTCCCACCCGGTCGCATTCGATCGACATCGCCCGGATTTCGGACTGGATGATTTGGCTGGCGCGTCTGTTCATCGGCGTTTCGTTCCCGCGGCTAGGACGTTTTTCCGTGGAAAGCCAGGACCGTCCGGATTACGTCTTCGATCTCCCCGTCCTCGAGTTCGGCGTTCATGGGGAGGGAACAGACTTCGCGGCTGAGGGCCTCGGTTTCGGGGAAGCCGCGATCGGCGAGCCGGAGGGCCTCATGACGGTAATACGGTTTTCGGAACTGGACGAGGACTTCCACCCCGTTCGCTTTCAAAAAGTCGGAGAAAGCGTCCCCCGCGCGGGATCGGACGACGTAATTCTGATAGACATGATCGAATCCAGGCCGGTCGTAATGAGGCGGAAGCAAATCCGGAAGATCTTGAAAGGCTTTTCGATAACGCTCGGCGAGGCCCTTCCGTTTCACGATCCAGGCGGGAAGATGCCGCAGCTTCACGTCCAGGAAGGCCGCCTGGAGGTTGTCGAGCAGGCAGGTGAAGCCGTGGCCGTGATACTCCCCCGTGTCCCGGTCTTCGCCGTTGAAGCGCATCCGCCGGGCGAACAGGGCGACCTCGGGATCGTCGGTCGTGATCGCCCCGCCGTCGCCGTACCCTCCCAGGATCTTGAACGGGTAGAAGCTCCAACAACCGGTCAGGCCCCAGGCGCCCGCCCGGCGCCCGTCGATACGGCTCCCCAGGCTCTGACAGGCGTCCTCGATCACGGCGAGACGACGGCGGGTCGCGATCTCCATGACCCGGGGCATGTCGGCCATATATCCGTTCAAATGGACCGGGATGACGGCCTTGGTCCGGGGTGTAACCGCCTCTTCGATGAGGTCCGCATCGATATTGAAATCCCGGCCGACGTCGACCAGGACGGGCGTCGCCCCGGCGTTCACGACCGCCGAGCACGTGGCCACGAAGGTATGGGCCGGAACGATGACCTCGTCGCCCGGCCCGACGCCCGCCGCCCGCAGGGACAGGTGCAGGGCATCGTACCCGCTGTTCAGGCCGACGGCGTATTTCACCCCGACGAAGGCGGCGAGTCGGTCCTCGAAGGATTTCAAATGGCCGCGGTCGATGAGGTCGCCTTTGGACATGACCTCGAAATAAGCGGCGTCGATCTCATCCTTGATGAGGCGATAATTCTTCGCGGGATTCACAAAGGGAACGCGGAACTTCACGAATACGACCTCCTCGAACGGTTCTCCCGCTTCATCACCTCGGACGCCGCCCGGACGATGTCTGCGGCGGTCTTGTAAAACGCCTTTTCGAGCGATGAGCTCGCCGGCGCGGGGCAATCGGGCAAGGTCACCCGGCGGGGCGCCGCCTTAAGATACGCCCACCCGCGTTCGATCGTCAAGGCCATGACCTCGGCCGCCAGGCCGCAGGTCCGCCAGCCTCCGTCGACGACGACGAGGCGGCCGGTCTTCCGAAGGGATCGCTCGAGGCTCTTTTCGTCAAGCGGCTTGATCGTCCGGAGGTCGAGGACTTCCGCGTCGATCCCCTCCCGGGCAAGATCCCGGGCGGCCCGGAGCGCCTCCCCGACCATAAAGGACGCCGAAACCAGGGTCACGTCTCGGCCCCGGCGTCGGACGGCGGCCCGGCCGATCGGAACCTCGTAAGCCTCCTCGGGGACGTCCCCCTCGTTTCCGTAAAGCCACCGTTCGTCCACGAAAACGACGGGGTTGGGATCCCGGATCGCCGCCCACATGAGTCCCTTGGCGTCATACGGGGTTGACGGCATGACGACTTTGAGCCCGGGCGCATGAGCGAACGTCGCGTGAAGAGCTTGCGAATGCTGGGCGGCCTGCTCTCCGCCGCGGTTGATGATCCCCCAACAGACCAGGGGAACGGACCGCGTCCCGCCGCACATATAACGCCAATTCGCGGCCTCGTTGAGCAAGGCGTCCATGGCGTACATCATGAAATCCATCCGGGGATGGACGACGACGGGCCGCATCCCGGCGATGGCCGCGCCGACGGCGGCGCCCGTCACCGCGCTTTCGGAGACGGGGGTATCGATGACCCGGCCGGAGCCGAACCGATCTAACAGGCCTTGGCAGGTATTGCCCACGTACCAAGGGCTTTTGACGCCCTGCCCGATGACAATCACGGAGGGATCGGCGGCCATCGCCTGGTGCAAAGCCTCGTTGATGGCCAGGCTATAGGACAGGTTTCGTTTCTTCATGGACATAATACTCGAGCTCGGCCGGATCCGGATACGGACTTCGGCGGGCGAAGGCGAGAGCCTCCTCGACCTCGCGCCCGATCCGCTCCCAAAGGCGCCGACGCCGCGGCGGGGCCGGCAGTCCGCGCCGTTTCATCTCCCGCTCCAGGCGCGGGATCGGGTCTTTCTTCCGCCACTGGTCCACCTCGGTCTCGGGACGGATATCGGTCCGCAGGCCCTGGATATTGTCATTGGGACCGACGTGCCCCCGAAGGCGATAGGTCATGAATTCGAGGAAGACCGGGCCGGCGCCCGTTCGACAGGCCCGGACGGCCTCCTGGGCGGCCTCATAAACGGCCAGGACGTCGTTTCCATCCACCCGGCGCCCCGGGACGCCGAAGGGGACCCCCGAACGGAAGATGTTGTCGTGCGGCCGGCATTCCCGCAGAGGAAGATGGGTCGAATAATAATTGTTCTCGCAGGCGAAAATCACGGGCAGGCGCCGCAAAGCGGCGAAATTGAGCGATTCGTAGAGGACCCCCTCGCCCGTGGCCCCGTCACCGAAGAAGCTGACGACGACGCCGGAGTTCCGGCGGAGAGAACAGGCTAAAGCGGCACCCACGGCGAGAGGAACCGTCCCGGCGACGATCGGGGCCGCCCCTAAAAAGCCCTGTGAGGGCGCCGCCAAATGCATCGATCCGCCCCGGCCGCGGCAGCATCCCGTCGCCCGGCCGAAGATCTCGGCCATCATTTCCGGGAGAGACCCTCCCTTGGCCAGATAATGGCCGTGGGAACGGTGCGTCCCGAAAGCCAGGTCGGACGTCTTCAGCGCGGCGCAGACGCCCGCGGCGACCGCTTCCTCGCCGGAATAAAGATGACACGGCGTCCGAACCTCGCCTGTCAGGATGGGCTCGACGAGGCTCTCCTCGCTCAGGCGGATGCGGACCATCGTTTCATAGAGGCGAAGGAGAAAAGCGGGTGAATAGGCCCGCCTCATGCCGGCTTCCCCAACGGGCGCGCCGTAACGGCGAGATCCGACCCGCTTCGGGCAAAGAGGGCTCGGATCGTCAAGGCGATGATCCGCAAATCCGTGAGAAAGGAATGATCCTCGAGGTATTTCAACTGGAGGCGGATCTTTTCGGGGCGGATCGTCTCGAGATAGGTCTTCTCGGGATCGGAACCGGCGGCGAGGAGGGCGCCTTCGTCGTTGTTCCACAACGACGCCCAATCCGTGATCCCGGGCTTGAGCGATAAAAGAGCTTTCTCCTTTTCGGTATACATGTCGACATAATGTCGGACCTCGGGCCGGGGCCCGACGAAGCTCATTTCCCCGCGGAGAACGTTGATCGATTGGGGGAGCTCGTCCAGCTTGAATTTTCTCAGCCGGCGGCCCATGGACGTGATCCGAGGGTCGTCATCGGCGGTGGACGGTCCTCCGATCCGCTCGGCGTCGACGACCATCGTCCGGAACTTGAAAATCCGGAAGATCCGACCTCTCCGGCCGACCCTTTCGCCGCGGTAGAAGACGGGCCCGGGAGAGGAGGTTTTTATCAACACGGAGATAACCGTAAGAAGGGGGCACAAAACGACCAGAAAGATAAAGGCCATCCCTATGTCGAAGACTCTCTTCATAATCGATCTCTTGAGAGAAAATCTCTCCGCAAGGCGAAGATTCCTGCCTCAATAAGCGGGTAATTATATCTTACCGCCTCCCAAAATAAAAGCGAAGATTGAAAAATCGAGTTAAAGCGAATAGCATAGAAAACGCGAAGGACGGAATGACAAAATTGACTTGAGGGAAAAAACTTGAACATATGGCTCGTGACAATCGGCGAGCCCGTCCCTCTTGAAGCGGATGGCCGGGACCGGCTGCATCGGACGGGGTATTTCGCGAGATTTCTGGCCGGACATGGGCATGAGGTGACGTGGTGGACGTCGACCTTCGATCATTTTCGGAAAATCCATCATTTCGAAGAAGATCGGGAACTGTGTCCGAGGCAAGGATTGACGATCAGGCTTCTCCACAGTCCCGGGTATTCCCGGAACGTCTCTCCGGGGCGGGTCATGGACCATCGCCGCGTCGCTCGGGCGTTCGCCCGGGCGGCCCCGGCCTCCTCTCCCCCCGATGTCATCGTCGCCGCTTGGCCGACTCCCGGCCTCGCCGCGGCCGCCGTCCAATACGCCCGGCCGAGGGGGATCCCGGTCGTGCTCGACATGCGGGATATGTGGCCGGATATTTTCGTCTCGGTCCTCCCCGGTCCGGTTCAACGGCTCATCCGCCCCTTCGTCCGGATTTATCGGCGCCGCCTCCATCAGACTTGCGCCGGCGCGGCGGCCGTCACGGGAATCACCGAGGCGTTCGTCGAGTGGGGCCTCGGGCTCGCCCGCCGGCAGAAAGAACCGTTCGACCGGAGATTTCCCATGGGCTATGAGTCCTCCCCGATCGATCCGGACCTTCGTGTCGGAGCGGACGCGTTCTGGGACCGCGCCGGTATCGTCAGAAAACCCGGAGAGATCGTGGCCTGCTTCTTCGGGACGATCGGCCGCCAATTCGACCTAGGGACGGTCGTCCGGGCCGCCGAGATTCTCCGGACGCGCCAGGTCCCGGTCCGCTTCGTCATCTGCGGAACGGGCGATAGGCTCCCGTTCTACAAACGCTTGGCCGGCCGGAATCCCCTGATCGTGTTTCCGGGATGGATCGACCGGGCCCAAATCTATGCCCTCATGCGCCGATCGACCGTCGGCCTCGATCCAATGATCGATCGTTACGATTTTCTCGCGACCATCAATAACAAAGCGATCGAATATCTCAGCGCCGGGCTGCCCATCCTGTCCAGCCCCGAACGCGGCGTCCTCCATGAATTGCTCACCTCCCAAGATTGCGGCCTGACTTATCCCCGCGGAGATCCGGAAAGGTTGGCCGATCGCCTGACCTTCCTGGCCCGAAATCCGGCTCGACGCGCCGTTCTCGCCGCCAACGCCGCGCATCTCTTCGAAGTCCGTTTTCGGGCCGAAAAAGTCTATGGCGAATTCGAACATTATCTTGCGGACATCGAGGACGCTTGGAAGAGCGGATCCATGATCCGGGGAGGCCCGGCCCGTTGAAGATTCTCTCCATGGGACTCCGGCTCTGGCAGCGGGGAATTCGAGCGATCCGGAGGGATTTAGGAAAGGAATGCGACGCCCGCTATTATGACCGGAGGTACAAGAGAGGAGGGGATCGCCAAGAGTATTTCAAGCCGGCCGAGGAGTGCGTCTATTTTCCGGTCTGGCAGGCGCTGATCGCCCGGCTTCAGAAAGACCGGGATCGCATTCTGGAATTGGGGTGCGGACCGGGTCAATTGGCCGTCCTCCTTCTCCGGGGGGGTTATCAATACCTGCGGGGGATCGATTTCTCCCGTGAAGCCATCGCCCTGGCCCAAAGGACCGCGGGGGAGTCCCACCGGGATAAATTCGTCCTCGGCGACTTGTACGACGCTACCCCCTATCGCGAAGTGGATTACAATACGATCATCTGCTGCGAGGTTCTGGAACACCTCGAGAACGATCTTGGTGTTCTCGACATGATCCGGCCCTCCGTGAAAATCCTGGGCACGCTTCCCAATTATCCCAGCCGGGCCCATGTCCGGCATTTCGCCGATGAAGCCCGGATCCGGGACCGTTACGTCTCCCGCCTGGAATTCCGCACCGTCGAGAAGATCGTCTTGAATCCCCGGGGCAACGCGATTTTTCTCATGGAGGGCAGCAAAAAGCCCTGAGCCGGCCGGCCGGCATCAATCTTGGGAAAGCAGTTCAAAGGTGAACGTCCAAGAGAGGAGATTGAGGACCGGAATCCGGCAGAGCGTTTCGTCCGTTTTTTCGAGAAATGTCGCCGGAAAAACCCTGTCCAGAGGGGCGATATTCACCAGGTTCCAGTATCTGACCTCGCCCAGGCGGAAGAACCTCCGGGCGAATATAACATCCTTTAAGGTCAGGATGTGGGTCCGTTCCCACTCGGTCCGCAAGCGCGGCGTCGTAGCCCGGTAAAAGCGAATGAGCGGATTGTAATTCAAAGCCTCGACGGCGAGGATCCGTCCACCGGGCGCGAGGATCCTTCGGAGTTCGGGGAACGCCTGAGAAAGGGCGAGGTGGTGGAGGGTCCCGCTGCAAACGATCGAATCGATGGATCGGGCGGGCAGTTCCGTTCGCTCGGCGTCGGCCCGATAGAACAGGGTTCGTTCGGCCCATCCTTCCGCCGCGGCCTGAGCTTTGGCGTTGGCGACGGACACCGGACTTAAATCCAACCCGAGCGCGAGAGCGGCTCCCCGGGCCGCCGCACGCAAGGCGTTTCCCCCATTGCCGCAGGCGTAGTCCAGGAAGATCTTGTCCGAGGCATGCCTTTCGATCCAGCGGACGAGATACCGCATCCTCGGCCCGGTGGTGCGATAATATTTCTTGTTGCGGTGGAGCTTGGAATACTCTCCATGTTCGAGGTCCGCACGACTCTTCGGATTCCGGTCGCGATCGTGGAATTGCAGCTCTTTTTTCTTGCGGACATCGAGAGCGGCGAACCTTTGTTCGCCGGGGATCTTCTCGACGTCCTCGATCCACCGCCTCAACATCGACACCCGGGGATCCGTCATCATCCTCTCCGCTTCCGATCAGTCCGGCGGTTTCAAGGCTATCGGCTCGGGAAGGAGGCGACGGTAGAATTCGATGAGCTTCGCCGCTTCATGATCCCAATTATAATCGCGCCGCATGGCCTCGCGGCCGCGAAGTCCCATCGCCTCCGCCTCCCGCGGATGGTCAAGAAGCCATTGGATCGCCTCCGCGACGGCTTTCGGATCGAAAGGATCCACGAGAAGGCCGCATCCGGACGCGGTGATGATCCGACGCCAGAGAGGAATATCCGAGGCCACGATGGGAAGCGAGGCGGACATATATTCGAAGAGCTTGTGCGGCTGGGCGAGAAGATGCCCCGGGACGGGATGATACAGGAGGAGTCCCACGCGGGCTTCTCCGACAAGGGCCGTTATTTCCTGACGCTTTTTGGGTCCTAAAAACTCGACGCGACGCCATCCCGGACGGCGTGAAACCTCCTCGGCCAGGTTCCTCCCCCCGATCTTCCCGGCGATCCTGAGGATCGCCCTCGAAGAGTCGGGGAGGAATTCCAAAGCGTTCACCATTTCCCGGATGCCCCGCGCCGCCGACAACACCCCCATAAAAAAAATAACCGCCGGCCGCTTCGGGTAAGGGATCGGAAAAGCGGCGTCGAATTCCCCGTCGATGGCGAAATTCTGGACGAGGACGGTTTTCGAGGCGCAAAACTTCTCGGCGATCACCGGAGACACGACGGCAACGCCGTCGAAGAACCTGGCGATGAGGGATTCCATGAAACTCGAGAAACCGGCCAAAAGTGTCCGCAATCCCCTAGGCAGCCAGGTCCTCGACCTCAACGACAGGGCGTAATATTCATGAACGTCGTAAACGACCCTCCGGCCCAGGAGTTTCAAGAGAAGGCCGAGAGGGATGAGCTCGGGATCGTGGAAATGGTAAAGATCCCCCCGCTCGGCGACGGCCAAGGGAAAAATACGGATCGCGGAGATCAGAAACCGTCTCAGCCTTCCCCGGGGCCGGGGAAAACGCCGGATCTCGACGCCGTCCGCCCGGTCGGGCTCGGCCGGGTGGCTGGGGGCGATGAGGACCATCCGGTATCCGGCTTTGCTCAAAGACCGTATTTCTTTGTAATAAATCCGGCTGTCGAGGGCGGGATGGGCGGAGGTGAGATGGACGATTTTGGGAGGAATCGATGTCCGGCGCATCAACCTTTTCGGCGGCAAGACCAGAATCATACTCCCTCGCGACGGTCAAAACAAGGCGGGCCTCGTCGAAGGCGTTCTTCTCAGGGCCGCTCTCCGGGGCCGGAGATGAAGCTTGACCTCCCCTCAACGACCGTTTCTTTCGGGGACCAGAGCCGCTCCCGGCGGGATAAGGCCCGCCTTGTCAGGGCCAACAACAGCAGATAGGACGCCGCGGATGTGCCGCTGAAAACCAGGACGGCCTTGGCCGCCGGCCAGCCGAAAGCTTTCGCGGTGCCGAGCGACGCGATCCCGAGGAGGAGCCTGACCAAGTCCCAGGCGAGCTGCAGGCCTTGACGCTCCAGGATGTTGAGCGTCTGAGACAGCGATCCGACGGCGAATTGGAAGACCAGCGCCACGGATAAATAACGGAGGTAGATCCCGGTCATTCTCCATTCCGGCCCGAGGATCGCCGCAAAGCCCGACGGACCGACGGCGATGATCAGGACCATTAGAGCGGCGCCCAGGAGCAGCAACCGCACCAGAGCGCGATCATAGAGGCGCCGCAGCCGTTCGGGATGGTTCGTCGCCAGGGCCGCGGCCTCTCCGAAATAGACCCGAGCGACGGTGTCCCCGGCCAGGGCATAGAGGCTTCCCGTCAATCGCTGTCCGAGCCCGAGCCACCCGGCGGCGACGGGTCCGTAGAGGACGGCGAACAAAAGCATCGGGAGGTTCCCGCCGGCGGAGTTCAGGAGGGCTCCCGCCGAGGAATAAAGGGGAAATCGGCGGAAGCGGCGCGCTTCGCGGCGAAGACCGGCGAGGGTGATGCGGGCGAAGATCCTCCGCCTGTCGCGCCAGATGGATCGCAAGACCCAGACAGCCGCCGATCCGTGTCCGGCGATCTGTCCTAATAGGAGACCGAGCGGGCCGAAGCTGAAAAACCCGCCCGCGAGCTGGGTCGAAATCATCGAGATTCCCTGAACCAGCTTCGCCCTCGCGATCGCGCCGTAGGATTTTTGGCGGATCAGCCAGTAATTCATGATCGAGAACGATCCCATCGCTAAAAATCCGAGGGGCAGAAGCCAAAGATAAGGCTTCATCCCTGGATTGTCCGTCCAACGGATGACGGCCCGGCCCAGCCCTCCCAAGATCGCCACGGCCGCAACGCTCATGGTCCCCAAGACGAGGGCGCAGAGGACCAAGACGCGGGCGGCGCCCGTCTCGTCCTCGGCCAGGGGGATCGCCAGCTCGTAGCGAAGCGATCCCAAGGCGCTGACCAGGCCCAAGATCGAAAGATAAACGGCATAAACACCGAAAGCGCCCGGGACATAGAGTCGGGTGAGGACCGGCGCGGCGATCGCCCCCAAGGCCTGGCTCAAGGCGGTTCCGCCGGCGATGACGGCCACGCCGCGCAAAAGGCGATGCCGCGGCAGACGCGATCTTATGAATTCAAGGGGCATGATGTCCCGCGATTTTCGGACGGCAGAAAATCCCCCCGCGCCCCCCTTTTCCAAAGGGGGGAAGAGAAGAGCCGTCTATCCCCCTCCGTAGAGGAAAAGAATATGCCCCTTCCGTCAAGGAGGGAGAGGGGGGATGGCGAAAGTCGGAAGGGGAATCTCCAAAATAAGCGGATCCTGCATGAGGGGGGGGGGGGAGGCGTTTCATCGATAAAAGTCCCGGATGGCAAGCGCCCAGAGGACGTGGGCGGCATGACGGGGATAGGACTGCGGATCATCCTTATAAGACTTCGGCCACAGCCGCAATTCCGGCGGAGGCCCCAACTCCTCCCGAATATATCGCCAACACGACTCGGCCTGAGCCCGCGATCCCCATCTGGCATAGAAGGCCAGCATCATGCCCGCCCCCCATAAAACGGCCGGTTCGCTCCGCATCGCCTGGAAGTCGCTTCCGGAAGGAAGAAAACGAGGATAATTATAAATCCGGGAATCCTCCCGGTACGCCTCGAGCGAAGCCAGGGACTGCCGTCGGGACCAAGGGAGTCGGCTTCCGCCCGGGCTCGATCGATAGATCTCCATACCCCACAACGTGTAGGCTTGATGGACCAGGTCGTTCGGCGTTTCCGGACGGCCGCTGTCGCTCGGCCAGACGATATAACTCCAGAACGGCGCTCCTTCCCGCCGCTGCATTTTCGCGATGATTTCCCGAGCCGCCTTCCCGGTCTTTTCCTCGAAGAGGACCGCCTTCGCTTTTTCGAGGGCGGAGCGTTGCTCCGAGAGGAGGCGGGCAAGGCTTCCCAGGAACATGGACGAGACGTTGGGCACAAAATAGGCGTCCGCGGGATTCGGGCTGTACCAAAAAAAACCGCCGCTCTCCGTATCCGTCCAGGCCCCCCGGCACCAGCGAAGGGCGACATCGGACAGGACCCGGTCCATTCTCGCTTTCTCTTCCTCCGTCCAGAGGGAGGGGCATCGTAAAGCATCCAGAATGGCGTTGAGAACGAGCGCCGTGGTGATGGTGTAAGGTTGGTGAGCGGGATTCACGCTCCCGTCGCCAAAGGCGTCCCAGGGGTCCGGCAATCCCCAGCCGGGCCGGCCGTCGCCGTCGGCATCGGCGTATTCGAGAAGCCACAAAGCCGCCGTTCGGACATAGTCCCGGCTCGCCGGATTCGGAAAGGCCCGCTCATGGAGAGCCTCCGCCGACAAAGCCAAAGCGGCGGTCATCGGCTGTTCCTCAAGACCCGAAGAAAAGCCATAGGGGTCGATTCCTCCCCCGTGAAGGTCCGCCGGAAAGCGGGCCAGGAGGACGGTATATTCGGAACCGGCCCCCTCCGCGGCGGAAGGCCGGGAAAGCCGGCCGGCCAGACAGGCCTCGCCGCCCGGAAGGGAGGCTAAGAGGATGATCGTCCCGAAGACCGATCTTCTCATTCGTTCGGACCTTTCCTGTTCATCCCCCGCCGGCCTCGCCGGGGGCGGACGCTCCAACTCGGCCAGGGGGCGCTCATATTGACAGTCGCCTCTCATTATAATATGGTAGGCAAGACTTTAACGACGGAGGATCCAAATGACCCAATTCAAGATGGCGAGAGGGCTTCTTTTCGCGATTGTCATCGGCTTGGCCGTATCCGGCGCTTATGCCCAGACGGCGCCGCCTCCGCAGGAAGACAACACCCGGTTCGGCTTCGGCTTCGGTTTCAACGCCTATATGACCTCGGACAGTCGGTTCTCGGGCACCGGGAACATGTTTCTGCTGTGTTTCCGGCTCACGGACGATTTCTACATCTCCCTCATGCGGGAGGAATTCCGGCTCAACGGCTCGGGGACGACTTCCACGGGAGCGAGGAAAGACGTCGATGTCGACTGCAGCATCACCGGCATGCGCCTCGTCCGGCGGGTCACCCGGGTTCTGAATGTCGGAATCGATCTCGGCAGCGTGAATTATTCCAACGCCCTGAACGGCAACTCGATCATGGGCGGTTTCATCGCCAGCTTCACCGCCCTCGAAAGCCGCGACAAGCTCTTCAACACCAAGCTCGACATCGACCTGGGGTACCGGTTCATCAACACCCAGAACGCCGACGTCTTCGGCAACGCCTCGAACATCGTCAAGGACTTGAGCAGCGTCATCCTCGGCTTGAACTTCAAATTGTTCTTTTAAAAAGGGCGAAGACCAAAAGAAGCCAGAGTTTCGCCGCATGATCGAAGCGGCCCGAGGCGTGCTCCCGCCAGATTCGGCCTACGGCCTCGGGATCGTAGAGAGAACTCCCCAAGACCTCATCTTCCCACAGCGACCGCAACTCCTTTCGGAACCAGGTCTCGAGCGGGACCATGAAGCCCTGTTTTTTTCGACGAACGACGTCCGGCGGCAGATAACGCCGGGCGATGCGTTTCAAAAGATATTTCGTTTCCCCGCCGTGGATTTTGAAAGAGAGGGGAAGGTTGAAAACCCGCTCGACGAGAACATGGTCGAGATAAGGACAGCGGACTTCGAGGGCGTGGGCCATGCTCATCCGGTCGACCTTGACCAGGATATCGTCGGGGAGATAATGATGAAGGTCGAACCACATGAGACGGGTCTGATCGTCCAGCCCGGGGGGCGTCTTCCGCCATTCCTCATCGAGAATATCCTCGTAACGATGGCCGCCGAGGCCGAAAAGGTCGTCCCGGAAGAGGGCCGCGATTTCTTCCGGGGCGAAGACGCAGGGCAACGGCGGCTTTCCCGCTCGGATCCGGCTCGCCGCTTCGAGAAATATTTTGGCTTTCTTCGACGGTCGTCGCCCGTAGTATCCCGGGCGCGCCGGCAAGGCCGCGACCGCGGGGGCGATCAGGCCCTCCCGGAGGAACGCCGGGACTTTCAGATAGCGCCGTCCCCAGCGGGCGGCGAGATAGCGGCGATATCCGCCGAACAGCTCGTCGCCGCCGTCACCGCTCAGGGCCACGGTCACGCCCTCTTTGGCGAATCGGGACAAGTGGAAGGTCGGAAGCGCCGACGAATCCCCGAACGGCTCGTCGAACTGAAGGAGGAGCGGCCGGAGGCTGTCCTCCAGGCGATAATCGACTTGGCGGGCCCGATGGTCCGTTCCCAAGGTTTCGGCGACCTTCGCCGCCCAGGCGCTTTCGTCATAAGACGCCTCGGGAAAACCGATCGAAAACGTCTTGACCCGCCCGCCGGCCTCTCCTTTCATCAGGGCGACGATGAGGCTCGAATCGAGCCCGCCGCTGAGAAAGGCCCCTAACGGGACGTCGCTCGCGAGGCGCATCCGGACGCATTCGCGGACTTCGGATCCGATGTCCTCCTCGACGGACGCCGGAGAGCGTCCTTCCCAGCGGGACGGATCCACCGGCACATCCCAGTATCTCTTCAGGGTCAAGCCGGCCGGACCGACGATCCCGTAATGGCCGGGGGGGAGCTTTCGGATCTCGCGGTAAATCGAACGCGGCGAAGGAATATACTGGTATTGGAAGAAATCCATGAGGGCGTCCGGATCGATCCGGAGCTGCAGCCCCGCCTTCAGGAGCGATTTGATCTCGGACCCGAAGACAAACTGCTGTTCGTCCCAATAGTAATAGAACGGCTTTTTTCCCAGACGATCCCGGGCGAAGAAAAGCTCCCGTCGACCCGCGTCCCAGAGGGCGAAGGCGAACATCCCGCGGAGATCGGCGAGGCAGTCTTCGCCCTTCTCCTCGTAGAGATGGAGGACGACCTCGCTGTCCGAGGCCGTCGAAAAGGCGTGGCCCCGGGCGATCAATCCGCGACGGAGTTCGGCGTAATTATAGATCTCGCCGTTGAGGACGAAGGCGAGTCGGCGGTCTTCGGAAAAGAGCGGCTGCCGGCCGGTCGCGAGATCGAGGATGCTCAGCCGACGGTGCCCCAATCCGACATTCGCCTCAAGGAAAAACCCCTCATCGTCCGGCCCGCGATGACGCAAGGCCGACGTCATCGCCTTCAAAATCAGGGGATCGGCCCGATCGCCGTCGGCTAGATAGATCCCGCAAATCCCGCACATAGAGGAAGGTCAGAGGCCTCGCGGGCGAGGCGTGTCGATCGCCCCCTTTTTAACCGGAGGATCCGTCGGGAGACTTTTCATCAGAGCTTCGAACTCCGCGTTCCCCTGAAGAAAGGCGAAGGCCGGGTCACGCTTGATCACGAGCACCGTCTGGGGGACGATTCCGACCGCGGCTTTCAGGTGGATCAGGGCTTGTTCCACCTCCCGGTCCTGGCTGTGCAATTCGGCGATCTGGATGTGCATCCAGGCCCTCAGCTGCTTATCTTGCTGTTCCAGGCGGAGCGCCTCATTAAACCGTTCGATCGCCGGCCCTTTTTGCCCCTTGGCTTTGAACAAACTCCCCAGGGCTTCCTGGATGCGGCCGCTGTTCGGAAGCTCCTTGGCTTTAGCCTCGAGAACGGTCCGGCGCTCCGTCAGGTCGGAATACTTTCCTTCGACATACCGGACGAAGTATCGATCGTCGTCCGGGAAGAATTTCGTCAGGGTCTCCAAAGTCTGCAGATACTTCGGCCCGTCGTTCAGGGCCAAGTAAACCGTCAGAAGACCGACGAAGGCGTTGGGTTTCGAGGGATCGATCGCCGCGGCTCTCTCCAAGTGTTCCCGGGCCCCCGCAATGTCGGTGGGATCGGCCTCGCGGGTAAAATAGTAAGCCAGGCCGAGGTGTCCCCAATAGTAGTTCGGATCGAGGGCGAGGGATTTCCGGTAGAAGGTTTCCGAATCCCGGCCGGCGAGGAGCCGGGCGGTTAGGAAATTGAACATGGGATCGTCGCTGTTTTTTTCCTGAAGGGCCTGATACTCCGCCAGCACGGAGGTCGATTCTCCCAGCCGATTCATGTGATCCTGGTAAGCCCGGTGCGCCTCGACGTTCGCCGGATGCTTGGCGATCCAATCCCGGAGAGCGGCGATTTGCGAGGGCGGGTCCTCCAGGACGCTTAGCCGGGCCGTCAGATCCCGGATCTCGACCGGCTCGCGATAAGGGTAAAGCGCCTGGGAGGAGGATTCACCCGGGCCCGCCGCAAGAAGCGGCGACGCGACGGCCAGGAGGCCGATGATCATCGGCAGCCAGGGAAGCGATTTGGTCATGACGTCTCCTCGAGAGGGATTCGACCTCTCTCAACTGTTGAGATTCCGGTTGTTTTCCATGTCGATCCACATGGCGAACAGAAGAAATTGAAAGCCCGCCAGGATGATGATGACATCGATCAGCATGCCGACCTGCGTGCTCAGCATCATCGCGACCTTCACCACGGTCCCGCTCCCGACCAGGCGTCTCAGGAAGACGCGGCTGAAGGTGATGAACGCCCCGTAGAAGAATCCGGCCGGGATGAGCACGACGCCGAAGAGATAGAAGAAAACGAGGGGATGGAAATCCCGGATCACGTATTTCTCTTTCAGGCGCCAGAAGAGGCTTTTGAACAAGAGCCACCCGATCCGGGGGACGACTTTCCACAACCGGATCCCGGATTTCTCGCCGATGTTATAAATCGGGCGGACGGGCACATCCTTGACCCGGAGGTTGAAAATATTGAGCATGACGGCGAGGTGGTTCGGATAGCCGTAACGGGTGTACAGGCGGCCGAGTTGAAGGACCTTGAGCGCGGCCAGACTCACGGCCGCGTATCCGCATTGAAAATCGGCGATCTGCCAGTAACCCGAGGCGATCTTGGTCAACAACGAGAGCATCGCGCTGCCGAGAAACCTCGACCGAGGCATCACTTTCCAGGCCTCGCCGGTGATCAGACGATTGCCTTTCGTATAATCGGCCCGCCCGTCGACGATGGGATCGAGCAGCCCGGGGAGATCCGCCGGATCCATCTGATTGTCGCCGGCCATGACGGCCGCGATCTCCAGGCCGCGGGCCAGGCATTCCTTGTAGCCCGTCACAATCGCCGCGCCCACGCCCCGGTTGGCGCCATGAACGATCAGGGCGATGCGGGGATCATGAGTCATGGCCCCGCGGACGAGGGCCGGGGTGTCATCGCGGCTGGCGTCGTCGACGACGAGGACCGCATCGACGAACGCCGGGATCGTCCGGAGAACGTCTCCGATGAGAAGGGCTTCGTTGTAAGCCGGGACGACGACGGCGATGGTTTTATTTCGATACATTCCGGCCTCATGAGCTCTTCAAGGCGTTCTCCCGCCCTAACCGTCCGGCGATCAAGGCGATATTATGCCGAATCAACTCGTCGGCGGGGAATACGACCGCTCCCTCGCGGGCGATGCGGAGGGCGTTCTCCAGGATGCGCGCCCTCGCCGCCGGGTCGGATTCTTGGTCGGCTCGGGCGACGAGCGCGGGCGCCAAGTTCGCGAAAAGGTCGGCGCTCCGCAGGCCCCGGCGATAGGCGGTTTCGAGAAAACCGAGCGCTCCGGCTTCGTCCAAGCCGCTCCGCCGCATCGCCTCGACGCCCTCGCCGCCGCCTTCCTGCTTCCCGATATAGAAAAGGCTCCCCGCCGTGACCATCAAAGGGAGCGCGTCGGGATGTTGCTTTATTCCGCTCAGGATGGCGACCGCCGCGTCCTCAAAACGGCCGACCCTCATCAGCGAGATCGCCAGACGTTCGAAGACAAAAGGATACGCCAGCCCCGCGTCCAGCGTTTGGGCGTAGAGCGGCGCTGCCGCGGCGTAGTCCTTCAGGCCGAATTTGACGTCGGCCAGGGCGCCCAGAATCCGGATTTCCCGGGGATTGAGGCTTTTGGCTTTTTCCAAAAATCCCGCGGCTTCGGGAAGCCGGGACCGGCCGAGAAGCCAGACGCCCATATTGCTGTACGGTCGAAAATTTCCGGGCGCCTTCCGGATGTTGTGGGTATAAAACCGGGCCGGGTCCCTCCAGACGTCGTTCCTCAGAATGGTGTTCGTCCCCAGGTAAAGGAGAACAAGGATAAAACCGGCCGTCACGGCTCGCGGCGGGAGCGCCCACCGCAAAGCCAAGTCCGAGCCCGCCGCCACGACAAGCAGAAAGAGAAAGACGGAGGGCAGGTACATCCGATGCTCGAAGGCGAGCTCGAGATTGAAGATCGAGCCCTCCATCACGTGGCCGATCCAGAAAGCCAAGATCGCGAAGGTCACGATCCTATTCCGCCGCAGGGCCCAGGCGGCGGCGACCAGCGTGGCCAGCCCGAACAGAAGGCTGAAGGCCGTCGCCGGCGGAGCAAGGAGACCGTGGGAGACCGGAAAATTATAATCGAGGATATGCCGATCGTAGGACGGCAGGAGGGCGAGGGATATATAGTGGACGAACACCCGCGGCTGGGTCAGAAGCCCTTCCGAGACCCGATAATCCCTGTTGGGAAATTGATCCCGCTTCAAAAAATCGACGAATTCCGAAAGACGCTCCCCCACGAACAGGGCGGCCAGCCCGCCGCTCAGGACCAGGAAAACGCCGGCCCAGACGGCCGCTTTCTTCACGCTCAACCGGCCAAACAGGATCTCGATCAAGAGGACGACGACGGGCAAAACGGCCGCAATTTCCTTGGATCCCAAGGCCAGGACAAAGGCGGCGGCGCTCCCCACGAATAACGGCGTCCGACGTTCCCTCCGGCCCCGCAAGTAAAAGTAGAGGGCCATGAAGGAAAACAATCCGCAAAGCGACGTATACCGCTGGATGACATACGTGACGGCTTGGGTCTGCAGGGGATGGACGGCCCAGACCGCCGCGGCGGCAAGCGCGAGCGGCCGGCGTTTCCGCCGGTAGCGTTCGGCGACGCCGGACAATCCCAGCAGCTCGAGGACAAACAAGAAGACGAACCAGAAGGACAGGATGTGGATCAGGACGTTGGTCAGATGAAAGGGAATCGGCCGGGCCCCCGTGAAAAAATAATTCAGCACGAAGGTGATGTTGGCGACCGGCCGATTATGGAGCTCGCCCCGGAATGACGCCCGCAGAATTTGACCCGGGGTGAGGCGCTCGACCTTGAACGTATCCTGAAGGATGCTGAGGTCGTCAAAATAGAGGGGGACGCTCAGGCTGTTCAAATAGAGGAGGGCCAGCAGCAGCGAAACCGCGCCCCCTAGAACGACCCTCTTTCTCTTTTGCATGGCGATGTTCCGCTGGAATGAGGGGAATGCCGCCCCTTTGCCGCTGGATCTTCGAATTCAAGGAAAAAAGAAGGGGGAAGGGAACGATCCCTTCCCCCTGAAGACTTGTCCTGTTTCAGCTCGAGGTGATCTCGATTACTTTTCCCAGCCGAACGGAAAATTGAACTGCTCGAGCGGGACTTCCGTGTGTTTCATACCGTTACGATACAGCATAAACCCGAAAACGTTGTCGCCTCTGGGCGCCCAGACAAAGACCCTGACCCGCGCTTTGTTGCCAATCCCAATGTCGCCTCCAACAAGCGGGATAATCGGGTTCACATAGGTTTTGAAATCCCAGCTCCGCGTTACCAGCTTCGGAATCGAGGGATACGTCCCCGTGGAAGGATTGGGGAAATGAATGGCGTTGACACCCGTCGCTTCTCGTCCGTCATCCATCCACACCTCAACCCAGACCTCGACAGGGATATCGTTCTCGTTGGCGATTCTCAAGGCCGTGTGAGCGTCGGCATCGGGGGCCATATAAACGGCGGCGCTGCGGAACAGAACTCCGTCGATCGTCCAGCAGAGGAGGCCTTGACAATTTTCGTCCTTCTCTCTGCTGTTGATGACCGGGCACTCCTTGTAGTCCACACAGTCTCCCGCGCAGACGGGTACTGGACCGCTGCAAAGGCTGGAGGCGTCTGAACCCGTGAGCTCCGCTGTGACCGTAAAGCATCGCGTATCGAGGGCAGTCGACTTATCCACTTCGAAGATGACACATCCAGAGGACACCATATCCCCATAGATTTTGAACGCGGCGACATTACCCGGGAATGTGAGCAATTTTTGACCGGCCCACGTAACGGATTTTACGCCCGCGAAATTGCCTGAGATCGTGACCATGATGAAATCTCTGGCCGAAAAAACGGGTTTGGAAAATTCAAGGACGTCACACGTCTCAAGCTGCATGGAGGAATAGGATTTGTACCTGGGTTCGCGATCCTGATCTACACGCCCGGGGTCCATAAACGAG
>Ga0315274_10000903_pt1 | contig 46000 bp, 53 predicted proteins | sample YL17G02_20_MG_FD_203700 | JGI IMG/M metagenome (GOLD analysis project Ga0315274, IMG submission 203700) | Sediment microbial communities from Yellowstone Lake, YNP, Wyoming, USA - YL17G02_20 | ecosystem: Environmental > Aquatic > Freshwater > Lake > Sediment | place: USA: Wyoming | collected...
GCATCAAAGAATTGGATAATGAGATGATTAATCTGGGCGGTTTGCAGATTATCGGAATAAATTATAAAGACACTGGCAGCGAACAAAATTATAAAACCATCATGCAAAGCCTTAACCTTGACCCGGCTCTGCCGAGTATCCTGCTGAAACACTCGCCTTATCGGCCGCAGATTGCCCAGGCCTTCGGCATTGATCTGCAACTTTCCGGCCACGTTCATCGCGGCCAAATCTTTCCGGTCGGGCTGATATCGTATCTGGTTTTTCAAGGATATGATTTTGGCCTAAAACATCTAGGCGAGCTAACTGTTTATATTTCAAGCGGCACCGGAACTTGGGGTCCGCCCATGCGCGTCTTAACAACGCCAGAAATTGTGCAAATAGAGTTTTATCCCTCACCTTTTCAGAATAGGTAGGTCGTTTGGTGATTTTAAATTAAAGAAATTAAATTTAAAAATTTTGGTGAAAAGTATTAATAAACTTACTCACTAAATTTTATTAAGTACTAAATCCTGAGAAGGTGAGGGATTTATAACAAATAAAATGAATAAAAATCGTCTGCCGCCCGGGCAACGACGCGTATCCGACATGATCGCGATGCCGCCCATTAAAGGCGCGCATCCTCATTTAAGTAAAGAGAAATGGCAACTACAGATTTATGGCGAAGTGACTAAAGAAATCATTTGGAATTGGAATGAATTTAATGATTTGCCTCAAAAAGATTTTTTAATTGACTTCCATTGCGTTACTCATTGGTCAAAACTGGATCAGCCTTTCAGTGGAGTAGATTTTTCAGAAATAATCAAGGCGACCAAACCCTTGCTTTCGGCAAAATATATCATATTTGAAGGGGCAGACGGCTATATGACTAACGTGGCGCTCGCAGAATTAAAAGACAATTTGGCGTTTATTGCGACAAAAATGAACGGCAAAGAAATCGAAGATAAGTTCGGCGGCCCAGCCAGAGTGGTCATCCCGCATCTTTATGGTTGGAAAAGCACTAAGTATGTCATCGCTATAAAATTTCAGTCGCAAGATGAACTTGGTTTTTGGGAAAAACGCGGCTATCATAATCATGGTGATCCCTGGAAAGAGGAACGTTACTCCAACTAAAAAATTTAAAATAACACTTATAAATAAGAGTGTGCCTCCCCAAACCATTGTAGCATTCACCCTTTTATGACGGCCCAAATTATTGTACAATAAAAGGAATATGCGCCTAATTGCCAATAGGGGAATACTGTAATTTTATAAGGTAGTATCCCCGAATAGCACGGACTGCTCGGATTTTTGAATTATTTTTTCTAACTTAGTTTGTGATGGGAAAAAAAATTTTTCTTATTTTATTTATTGTTGGTTTTGCAATTATAATAGCACTCCTTGTTTTTCTTATTTTTTTTAGTACAAAAAATTCTTCAGAATCAGCCAATCAAAACCAAGTTTGTTTCAAAGAACATTGTTTTTTGGTTGAATTAGCCAGAAATGATTTTGAGCGAGCGCGCGGTTTAATGTTTCGAGCGTCTCTGGCGGCAGATCAGGGCATGCTTTTCATTTTTGATTCTCAGGGCGAATACCCCTTTTGGATGAAAAATACTCAAATTCCGCTGGATATTATCTGGATTGATGAAGACCGAAAAGTTGTCTTTATCAGTGCCGACACCTCGCCCTGCCTGCAGGCAACATGCGAGAGCATCGATCCTCAAAAACTTGCCAAGTATGTTTTGGAATTAAACGGAGGCGCCGCTCAAAAAATCGGCTTGGAAATGGGCGATCAATTATCTTTTTTGCTCCCCGATGGATTCGCCAAATAACGAAACTATGGTATGATTAGCTTAATAATTAATAATTTAAAATTACGCCAGGTAGTGAAAATTCGACAGTTTAATTTTTATTTTGTAAAATTACCTACTTGGCTCAAACAGGATAAAATTTCGATAAAAATTGTTGACTATAAAAACCACCAATTATAAGTCGAATTTCTACTACCTGGTATGGCAGAAACCCACAAAAAACTTTATCGTTCTAAAAAAACACGTATTTTAGCCGGCGTTTGCGGCGGACTGGGGGAATATCTGGATGTGGACCCGGTCTTAATCCGAATTGGCTTTGTTCTGCTGGCGCTGGCTCACGGCTTTGGAGTTTTACTTTATATAATTTTGATGATTATTATTCCAAAAGAGTCGGCCAAAGGAGAAGACCAGGAAGCAAAAATTAATATTAAAGCATCGGCCCAGGAAATGAAAGAAATCGCCCAAGATTTGGGTAAAGAAGTCAGGTCGGCGGCAGAGGAATTTAAAGATCACAAGGGCTGGTTTTCAGACAGGAGAAACATCGTCGGTATGGTATTAATCATTTTGGGCTTCATTGCACTGACCAATATGGCGTTCCCGGTGCAGATGTTTTGGTTTCGCTGGAATTATCTTTGGCCATTGGTTATAATTATAATTGGCGCTTATCTTATCATTAAACAAAAAAAATAAAGTCTCTTGCCCTAAGCTTTCGCGCGGGGCTCAAGGCTTCAAAACCATATGAACGGAAATCAAAAACCATCTCAGACAAATCCGGAAAATTATGAAGGCTATACCGGCCCGCCCGGTGATTTGCGAAAAACGAAAAAGATAGAACTCAATCTCGGACAATTGTTTCTTGGCTTAATTTTGATTTTTGGCGGTATGCTTTATTTGGCAAAAAATATGGGTTGGCTGATTTTTGAACTTAATTTCCCGCTGGCTCGTTTCTGGCCCATACTTTTAGTTTTTGCGGGGCTGGCCATGATCAAAACCAGAAGTCTTCTGACGACGATTTTAGGCTTGATTGCCGTACTTTTAACTTTCGCAATTGTTGCCTGGATAATTTTTGGAACGGGGATTTACAGTATTGGCAGATAGTTTATTTTTTTAATTTAGAAATAACAAAAGGGCGACTTTCGGGCCGCCTTTTGTTAAGTTTTCTTATTGACAAATAAGGGATAAATAAGTTATATTAAATATCTACGGTTCAGATTATATAGGTTAAAAAATAAAAAATTAATAATCAAACTTAACTACAGAAATTATGAAAAAATTTTTCAAAAGACCCTTATTTATCATTTTAATCATTGCCGTTATTTTTGCGGCGGCTGGCATTTTTTATTTTTATTACGGAAAAAATAAGACATCGCCTTATGAAACAACCGTCGTACAAAAGGGCGATATTTCTCAAATCGTCAGCGTAACAGGACGGGTGACACCCGCCAATAGTGTCAATTTGGCATTTGAAAGAAGCGGACGGATAACTTCGATTACTGTGGATGTGGGAAGCAAAATAATCGCCGGTCAAATATTAGCGACACAAGATGATGCCGATTTAACGGCTCAGGTGGCACAAGCTAAAGCTGCCCTGGCAAACCAGCTGGCAACACTGGTTCAATTGGAACAAGGAACAAGACCCGAAGAGCTACAAATTGCGCAAACTAACGTCATAAACGCACAAAAAGCTTTAGCCGACGCCCAAGCCAACCTAAGCAACGTTCGCACTAGCGCTGATACCAATCTACGACAAGTTTATGACGGAGCGCTCAGTGCTACAGCCAAATCGGTCGCGGTGGGAACGAATAGTCTTTTTGTATTGACCGACATTCAATATGCCCATTTTACGGCCTCCGATCAAAAAAGTAACGCCGTTGCCAGCGCCAAAGCCGATGCCATCGCAGCACTGCTGGGAGGCATTGACGCTGGTCGCTGGACCAATGATTTAATTAGTCAGCTCAACGGCGGCGCCAAAGCTACGGTCCAGAATGCCCAAAATAACCCTCTTAATAATAATATAGATAAATGTTTAAGCGATGTTTCCGCCGCATTAACTAAAATTAAAACTGCGTTGGAAACAGTACCAATAACCACCGATCTAACCACAATCGAAAAAACTAACTTAAATACTGAAAAAAGTAATATCAACACAGAAATCACGACGATTACGGGTAAACAGCAATCTATCGATGTTCAAAAAGCAACTAATGATTACAATATCACAACGGCCGGAATTTCTGTGACGAGTGCCCAAAATGCGCTGGCCGCAACACAGGACCAACTCACTTTAAAAAAAGCCGGTAGTACTCCCGAACAAATAAAAGCTCAGCAGGCACAGGTTCAGTCCGCTCAGGCCAATGTTGACAACCTTCGGGTGCAATTGGCCAAAACAGTAATGCACTCGCCCATTGACGGCGTTGTAACCAAACAGGAAACAAAAGTTGGCGAAATTGTTTCGCCTAACGTCCCGATCATATCCATTATCAGCGCCGCTCAATTTCAAATTGAGGCCAATGTTCCAGAAGCCGATATTGCCAAAGTCAGAGTTGGCGAAAACGCCTCAATTACTTTAGACGCCTACGGCAACAATGTTTTTTTTGACTCAATTGTGGTCAAGATTGACCCGGCCGAAACAATTATTGAAGGCGTGGCTACCTATAAAGTTACGATGCAATTTATCAAGGAGGACGAGCGGATTAAATCCGGCATGACCGCCAACATTGATGTATTAGCCAACAAACGTGAAAATGTTTTAATAATGCCGCAGCGCGCCGTTACTCAAAAAAATAACGAACAGTTCGTGACGATTGTCAGGGCCAATAATCAAACTCAAGAACAAAAAATTACCACCGGTCTAAAGGGATCGGACGGCAACATTGAAGTACTTTCGGGCCTCAACGAAGGCGAAAAAATTCTCGGTTTCAACAGCTCGGTCCAATAAGTTTTTACGGATCTACCCAAAAAACATTAAGGATAAAAAGATGCCGTTAATCCAAATAAAAAATATACAAAAAATTTACGGCGACGACGGAGCCCAGACACAGGCTCTTTGTGGTGTTACCTTTGACATTGAACGCGGAGAATTTGTCGCTATTATGGGACCGTCTGGTTCTGGCAAATCGACCCTGCTGCATATTTTGGGCTTACTTGACCGACCTAGCAGTGGCGAGTATTTATTTGACGGCAAAAAAATCGATGAATTTTCTGATATAGAGACGGCAAAGATAAGAAACGAAAAAATGGGATTTATTTTCCAGACTTTCAATCTCCTGCGACGTACCTCGGTTATTAATAACGTCAAACTGCCACTGATCTATGCCGGTATTAGCGAAAAACAACAGGAAAAAATGGCACGGGATGCCCTCAAGGCCGCGGCGCTATATGAGCGTGTGTTTGAACACGAACCGTCGCAGCTTTCCGGAGGAGAGCAGCAAAGAGTGGCCATAGCGCGCGCTATTGTGAACAAGCCAGATGTTATTTTTGCTGATGAACCAACCGGCAACCTTGATTCAAAATCCGGACAGGTCGTGATGGAAACTCTGCAGAAGCTTCACGAAGAAGGCAATACTATAATTTTAGTGACTCATGAAACCTATACGGCCGAGTATGCCCAAAGAATTATAAAAGTCAAAGATGGGGAAGTGGAATCGGATAAGTGCGTTGAAAAAAGACTGGACGCAAAAAATGGATTCCTGAAATGACGCTCCGAGCGTCATCCCGAGTCCCGCCTTGGCGGGACGAAGGATCCCGTGGAATACAGCAAGATTGCGGAGCCTGTTCCGAGCAAAACGAGGAATCTCGATATAATTATTAGCAAAATAGCTAAGGAGTAAAATTGTTGCGGGTTTGCTTCGGCTTCGCCTCGCAACCGCTGACGTTCCTCGTAATGATTCTTTTTACTTCAATGACTCTCAAAAACACTCTTAAAACTGCTTTGGTCGGTCTTAAAACCAACAAATCGCGCTCGGCGCTGACGATTCTTGGTATTGTGATTGGTATCACGGCTATTATCATCGTTATGGCGCTGGGCCAGGGCGCACAAAATTTAATTTTGGGTCAGATTCAGGGTATCGGCGCCAAAACCATTGCCATAGTGCCGGGCCGGCAACCCAGCGGCATTAGCGACATCGCCTCCAGCTTAACCGACTCTTTAAAACTAAAAGACCTTGACGCTCTAAAAAGGAAAGAAAATGTTCCGCACGCCACCGACATTATGCCGATAGTTTTCAGCTCGCAAACCGCCACGTATGAGAACCAGTTGTACCAGCCGACAATTTTTGGTGTGACTCCGCTTTTTGCCAAAATTTATGATATCACGCCGGAGGAAGGCAATCTTTTTAGTGACGAGGACGTAAAAAGTTACGCCAATGTCGTTGTTATTGGCTCCAAGGTCAAAGACGAGCTTTTTGGTAACAACGACGCCTTGGGCCAAAAAATCAAAATCAAAGGGCAAAATTTTAGAATTGTGGGGATTCTCGGAAAAAAAGGCCAGACGACTTTTGTCAATTTTGACACCGCCGCCATTATGCCCTACACGACCGTCCAGCAATATATTCTGGGAATAAAATATTTTAATCGGATAGTTGTACAGGCCGACAGCGAAACGAATATCGACGCAACGGTTGCGGACATTAAAATAACCCTGCGCAACGCCCACAATATTACCGACCCATCCAAAGACGATTTTTTCGTTGAAACGCAAGCCCAAGCAATTGAGCAGGTCGGCACCATTACCAATGTCTTAACCATGTTTTTGGTCGCAGTGGCGGCAATTTCTCTGCTGGTTGGCGGAGTTGGCATTATGAATATAATGTTAGTTTCAGTGACCGAGCGAACGCGAGAAATCGGTCTGCGAAAAGCTTTAGGCGCGACGAACAAGAATATTCTTTCACAATTTTTACTGGAAGCTGTGATTTTGACGGCCAGCGGCGGGGTAGTTGGCATAACGCTCGGACTCACTTTTTCTTTTTTAATTTCACTCATTTTAAGCCGAATTTTGGCGGTTAATTGGCAATTTACCATTCCGATTTCTGGCGTTTTGCTGGGCTTGGGAGTTTCCACAGCCATTGGTTTAGTTTTTGGATTATATCCTGCCCGCCAAGCTGCCAAGAAAAATCCAATTGAAGCGCTGAGGTATGAATAATCGAGCGGATTTATTTTGCCGGTCTGATTTGTTACAATTACATTAAATGTCACAAAACCCCGCCAGACGCAGAGAAAAATTATCTGCCGCCAAAGTAATCAGGTGGCGAAAATTTGTGGTGGCCAGGATAACTTTAGTGTTGTCCTTCATGTTCTTAATTATTTACTATTCTTATTGGCAGCACATTTTATTAAAATATTTAGCGCCACCCGATATGCCCCCAATCAAAATAAAAATGACCGTCTCGGCGTATTATAAACCGCTGCCCAAACAAAAAAATTATTATACCGGTTCCTATTGGCAAGATCTATTACTAAACGGTCATGGAACAACTTTTTCTGGCAAAGCCGTTGCCGTCGGCGATGCGGCGGCTGATCTTAGATACTATCCAATCGGCTCTAAATTTTCAGTGCCCGGCTGGGGCCAAGTCAGAGTTGAAGACAAAGGCGACTTTATCAAAGGACCGCGTCGTTTAGACATTTTTGTTGGCGAGGGGGAAGAAGGCCTGGCCAGGTCTATTCAGTGGGGAAAAAAAGAAATTGATGTTGAAATAATTTCTCATGGCTGAAACGATTGTCTATCTCATTCAGTCAAAATATTAAATTCAACCGGCGGCTCAATAATTTCAGTAATGCTTGGAGTCTCTGGTTTTTTATTTATTTTACTCCGGAATTTGATATAATAAGGGGGGTTAAACTCCAAAGCCCCGCTTAGCGGGGGATTCAAAAGAAGAATATCCCAACCGTAGCTAAGCTGTCGGGGGTATATTTCACAACACCCTGTATTTTGTTGTCGCCCCGCCTGCCAAAGCTCGATAATGATTAGTTGATATATAATTTAAAACGAACTGGAGTTTGCTAAAAATTATAAGTCCGAATAATCAAGCTTTGGTTATCGGCGGGCAGGTCGGATGATATGCCTACTGGCGCATCGTCCTCGCTAGTCAAAATAAAGATATGTTCCATCACTTTTTGAAGCCCATCAAAAAATTCCGCAAGACTTATTTGCCGGGTATCGTGACCGGCAGTGCCGACGACGACCCTTCGGCCGTTTCAACTTATTCAGTGGTCGGCGCCACGACCGGTTTTTCGCAACTCTGGCTGCTTTTGGTTTCCACGCCTTTGGTCATCGCCATTCAATATATGTCGGCCAAAATTGGCGATGTTACTAAAAAAGGGCTAATTACGTTAATCAAAGAAAATTTTGGCCGCCGTTTAGCGTTCATTTGCGTAGGGGCGCTGGTCCTGGCCAATCTCTTAACGCTCATCGCCGATATTGTAGGCATGGCGGCCGGCCTGCAGCTTTTGACTGACGAAAGTTATATCTATTTCATCATCCCGCTCATAATTTTTGTCTGGTATGTCATTGTCTTTGACAATTATCAAAAAATCGCCCGTTATTTTTTTTGGTTCTCGGGAATTTTACTAGCTTATATTATTTCGGGAATTTTAGCGCAGCCTGACTGGCTGGCAATTTTAAAATCATTTATTATACCAAAAGCAACTTTTAATATTTCTTATATCATGGCTGCTCTCGCCATGCTCGGAACGACTTTTTCTCCATACGCATTTTTCTGGCAGACGGAAGAGGAAATTGAGGAAAAACATGATACTCGTCAAATCAAACAAACTAATCGTTCGGTTTCTTTAGGTTTTATTTATAGCAACGTCATCGCCTTTTTCATTATTGTGGCCGCGGCCAATACCATTTTAAACAACAACGTTAATTTTTTGACGGTGAAAGATATTGCTCAGGCGCTAGCACCTTTGGCCGGCGGCTGGGCAACAAAACTTTTTGGCGTCGGGCTCGTTGGTTCGGGTCTGCTGGCAATTCCAATTTTAGCCAGCTCCTCAGCCTACGCTGTAGCGGAATTATTTAAATGGCCCTTGGGTTTAAATAAAAAGCCCAGCCGCGCCAAAGGTTTCTACGGAGTAATTACTTTTGGGTTTCTTTTGTGCTTGGTGGCATTGATTTTTAATCTTCACCCAATAAGAATTATGTTTTTTTCGCAAGTTTTGGTTGGCATCTTGACACCACTCATTATTTATTTTATTTTACGAATTGCCAGCAGCAAAAAAATTATGGGTAATTATCGCTGTCATTCTTTAAGCCTGGCGGCCGGCTGGATAACAATTGTGGTTTTGGCTTTGGGAGCCTTGGCATTAATCTATTTTATAATTTAAAAAATCCTTTGAAAAAATTAACATTCTCAATCAATTATTTTGTAATAATTTTTATTGTCCTGGCTGGCCTGGCGATTTTTCTGATAAATAGCTATCAGGTAAAAACAATGGCTGAAGTTTCCGCAATATTCAAATCAGAACCTCAAAAAACGCCAAATCCTATCCCCAGCGTAAGCGATCAAAATAAAAGCTCCGAAGAACAGCAAATCGCGCAACTACGCCAGGAAATTGAAGACCTAAAAAAACGACAGACAGCACAGGAAAAATCAGCCCTTAAACCGGTTGCTTCGCCGACAGTTGATCTGAAAACTCAGCAAGAGCTAGACAATGCCAGGGCACAAATAAATTCCTTAACGCAACAGCTGGTTCAGATCCAAAAAGATAAAGCACAATCAACGGCTTCGTCTTTAAGCGATGCGAATTTGCTAAAATCTTGGCAAGCCAGCGATAAGGTTGTTCAAGTCGCCTGTCAGGACAAACTTCTAAATTCCTGGCAAATGGGTTCGGGGGTCATAATCAGCGTCGACGGAAAAGTTCTTACCAATCAGCACGTGGTTCAATCGTCTTTAAGCCTGGCTCAGCCAGATTACTGTCTCATACTTTTTAGCAAGGATTACAACGCCCAGACCCAAACTTATAACAAGCAGTATCGAGCCACAATCGCCGGATTTTTCCAAGACCATGACGCGGCGTTATTAAAAATTAATGATTTGGTCTATGCCGACTCTTCCGGCATGATCCAATCAACGCCAGTTAGCGGCGGTTTTTCTTATTTTCAAATCGCTTCGGCCGCGCCGCAAATTGGCGACCCGGTCTATGTCGTCGGCTTTCCAGAGTCGGCTCAGTTTGCTTTTTCTGTTACCAAAGGAATCATCAGTAATCTCACTTCTGATAATCTATATTACGGCACGGACGCCCAAATTGACCGAGGTAATTCCGGCGGCGCGGCATTGAATTCCGCCGGCCAACTCATCGGTCTGCCGACTTATAAGTTCGTCTCGGCCGGGGATTATCGCGGGTATATTTTAAACATTCAGACAATAAAATTATAATAATTCTGCCGTCTTTCGATGACGGCAGAAAAAATATAAAAATGCAGAAATTGATTAAATCAAAAATCAGAGAAATTCCTGATTGGCCAAAAAAGGGAGTTGGGTTTAAAGATATCACGCCCTTACTCCAAGACCCTATCTGTTTTAAAAAAGTGATAGACGAGCTTGCAAAAAAATTCAGTAATAAAAAAATAGACAAAATTGTCGGAATAGACGCGCGCGGTTTTCTTTTAGCCTCGGCTGTGGCGTACAAATTAGGCGCGGGCGTTGCCATTGTCCGAAAAAAAGGGAAATTGCCCTATCAGTGCATCATGCGTGAATACGACCTGGAGTATGGAACCAATTGCATTGAAATGCACAAGGATGCGATTTTGCCGGGTGAGCGCGTGGCGATCATTGATGATGTTTTGGCTACGGGCGGCACGGCGCAGGCTTGCGCTAAATTAGTAGAACAATTAAAAGGAAAAATTGTCGGAATCGCGTTTTTGATGGATTTGAGTTTTTTGAAAGGGAAAGAGAAATTAAAAAAATATAAAGTGTATTCGTTAATAAAATATTCCAGGTAGTGAAAATTCGACAGTTTATGGAAACTTCCTGGTGAAAAATATAATTTTCAAACTGGATAATTAATTGAAGACTATTATTGCATCAAGAGATGTATAATTAGTCAAATTTCTACTACCTGGTATGAAAAACCTCGCTCAAATTGGCATCATTGGCGGCTCGGGATTTTATGATTTTTTCGGACCAGACGCCAAAGAAGTTGATATTAAAACCGAATTTGGCAAACCCAGCGACAAAATTACTATCGGAAATGCTTTTGGCAAAAAAGTCGCCTTCCTGCCGCGGCATCAAAGACGCCACATAATCCCACCCCATAATGTTCCCTTTAAAGCCAATCTGGCTGCACTAAAGGAAATCGGCGTTAAAACGGTAATTGCGACTAGTACCGCAGGCTCGTTAAAACAAAAAATTAGGCCTAATGATTTTGTTATCTGTGACCAGTTCGTTGACAGAACAAAGCAAAGAGACGATACCTATTTTCACGGCCCTAAAGTTGCCCACATTGAAGCTGCTTATCCTTATTGCCAGGAGCTAAGAAAACTTGCTACCTTGCAAGCAAAAAAATTGGGATACAGAGTTCACCCAAAAGGTACCGTCGTTATAATCGAAGGTCCAAGATTCGCAACGGTTGCAGAAAGTATGTCATATTCAAAAATGGGCTGCGACATAATAAACATGACGCAATATCCGGAGATGGTTTTAGCGGCGGAATTAGGCATCTGTTATGTAAATATTTCTATTGTTACCGATTATGATTCGGGAATATACGCTGGCACAAAAGTTGAACCGGTTTCGGTCGAACAAATTCTGACAAATTTTAAGAAAAACAACGAACGCGTTAAAAAATTAATTTCCGAAATCATCAAAAACCTGCCCGCGGAACGAACTTGTAATTGTCAGCAAAAAGCGAAGAGAGCAGTGATATAGCCTCGTTTCGTATAATCTACAGTAATGACACTAATTAAAAGAAAAAAGACAAAAGAAATCAGATTAGGTCAAATTAAGCTCGGTGGAAATAATCCTATTAGAGTTCAATCGATGTGTAATACTGAGACCAAGAATGTAAGTGCAACGGTTGAACAGATACATAAGTTAGAAGAGGTCGGTTGTGAGATTGTTAGAATAGCAATTCCAGATATAGAGTCAGCGAAATCTGTAAAGAATATAAAAAAACAAATTAATATACCCCTTGTTGCAGATATTCATTATGATTATAAGCTTGCTTTAGAGTGCTTAAGACAAGGAATAGATAAAATAAGGATCAATCCTGGGAATATCCCAAAAGACAAATTAAAAATTATAGTTAAGGAAGCTAAAAATGCAGGTATCCCCATAAGAATTGGGGTAAATATTGGTTCTTTACCTAAAAATATTGTAAAAAAATTTGGTTATACTTCAAGAGCAATGGTTGAATCAGCACTCAAAACCATTAAACTTTTTGAGAGTTTGGATTTTTATGATATTATAGTATCTCTAAAATCTTCTGATATTTTACAGACTATTGAGGCAAATATATTGTTCTCCGAAAGATCTAACTATCCAATACATTTAGGTATTACTGAAGCTGGAACAGTAAGAAATGGAACAATTAAATCTAGTATTGGAATTGGTTATTTGTTACTAAATGGAATTGGTAACACCATAAGAGTTTCGCTTACTGCCGAGCCCACAGAAGAAGTTTCAGTCGGCTATAGTGTTTTAAGGTTATTGGGATTAAGAAAGGGGGCCATATTAATTTCTTGTCCAACATGCGGAAGGGCAAAAATAGATGTAATTAAGATAGCAAATGAAGTAGAAAAGAGATTAGTAAAAATTGAAAAACCAATCAAGGTTGGAGTTCTCGGATGTTTTGTAAATGTCGAAGAAGCAAAAGTAGTAGATGTTGGAATTGCTGGGGCAGGAGAATATGGTATTCTTTTTAGAAAAGGAGAGATAGTCAAAAAGGCCAAAAAAAGCGAACTTATAAAGGAGCTTTTTAAAGAAATTAATAGGGTGATATAAAAATGTGATTGCCAAAAAAAAGCGGAGAGAGCGATGATATAGGCATTTTTGGTATAAATATCTATGAACGATAAATACTGCGAACATTGTTGGCCAACGAAAAGAAGAAGTCATTTTCTGCTTCATTTCGATTATTATCTAGAAAAAATTATTGCTACAATTTCAAAACCGTTAAAATATTTTAAAAAGAGCCAGAGTCTTCAAAATCATTTTTTAGTAATATTTCTTGACTTATTATCTTTTGTTAAAATTGTAAGTTTCGAAGAAGAACCAGATGAATCAAAGTTATATAATAGAAGTTTAATTTTTTTAAAAGAAGCAAAAAAACGCGGATTAGATGTTAAAACCGTCAAAGTTTTAGGAAAATATATAGATGAATTTAAGCTAATTCATAAAAATAAAAAATATTATTATGAAGGTATTCCACTCACTCTTTTCGAGAAGACTGCCTTTGAAATAGATGATAAAGATTATGTAAAAAAATACTGCAAAAAAATAACATACCAACAGCCCTAGGACAGCTTTTTACAAACACTCCCAAAGCATTAAACTACGGCAATAAAATTGGCTTTCCATTAGTCGTTAAACCCCATAATGGATCATTGAGCCATCATGTTACCTGTTCAATAAATTCTGAAAAAGAATTGCTAAATGCTATAAAAATATCAAAAAAATATACTCCCGCTTTTATTGTTGAAAAGTATTTTAATGGAAGCCTATTTAGAGCTTCCGTTGTTGGTAAAAGGCATGTTTTTGTATGTCAAAAAGAAAGGGCTAATGTCGTTGGAGATGGCTGTTCAACGATTGAAAAATTAATTAAAATGAAGAACAGACATGCCAACCGTGGAGACACCGACCAAATAAACACGACACTGCATAAGATACCGATTAACGATGTCTTAATAGACAATCTTAAAAAACAAGGGCTAAGCCTACAATCAATTTTGCCTAAAAATAAAAAAATCTACCTTCAAAATAAATTTGTATTATCTCATGGTTGCGATATTATTAACTGTAATGAAATTGTTCATATTAAAAACAAAAGTCTTTTTTTAAAAGTGGCGAATATTTTACAATCTGACTTAATAGGAATTGATTTTATCTGTCCTGATATTAGCAAATCATACGAAGAACAAGAAACAGCAATTTTGGAAACTAATAGTCTCCCGTACATTGATATGCATCAATATCCTTCGCATGGAGATCCAGAGCCCGTAGCAGAAATAGTCTGGGATATGGTTCTCAATAAATTGGCTGTAAATAATGAATAAAAAAAGAAAAATCCATAGATCGCCTAACACTAGATATGCGGTTCTGCTACGCTCCTCTCATATCCAGAAAGGTTAGGCGAAATTAGGCTATAACCTTAGACTACAGCAGCAAAAATTATGGATACTTCCATTATTTTCACCTCCACAACCGAACATTTGCTGGAAAATTTAAAAAAAAGGGCAAAAGGTCTTGAGTTGATTTTGCCTGAAAAAAATAAAGAAGGAAAAAGATTTTTTCCTGATGGCGAGGTTTATATGAGAATCCGTGGAGTGAAAAAATTAAAAGGCAAGCGGGTAGTAGTTTTGCATTCCGGTGCTCCCAATCCCAACGACGGCTTGATTGAACTTAAATTATTGCTTCATATTTTACGCGACCACGGAATCAAACCGGAACTATTTTTTACTTATTTTCCTTACGGCCAGCAAGACCACGTGTTTCAATATGGTGAAGGAAATATTGCTGAAAGCTTGATTAAAAAATTCCTTAATTACTACGGCGTCAAAAAAATCTACGCAATTGACCCCCATTTTGGAAAAATGCCGTGGGTCAAAAAATATCCGATAAACAGCGTCTCGGCAATCGCGCACTTGATGAAAAAAGTTAAAGAAGATTTGGGCGAGGATATTTTGTTTCTGTCACCCGATAAAGGAGGCAAAAGGAGAACCGGCATTTCCGGATTCAAGAAAAAAAGGACTGATTCGTTCAATGTTGAAATTTTTTCGCCAAAAATATCTATTGAAGGAAAAATTGTGGCTGTGGTTGATGATTTGTTGGAGACCGGTGGAACTTTGGCAAAATTTCACGAAACCGTGATACAATCTGGCAGTAAAGACGTTATTGCTTTAATCACCCACGGGGTCCTGAATTCAGGAATTAAAAGAGTGAAAGGTAAATACTCAAAGCTGTATCTGACAAATACCATTAACAAAAGGGGAACGAATGTAGACATAAGCGATTTGATAGTTGAAGTTTTTGGTTTTTGAAACAAGAAAATTTTTAAATTAATAACTGAAGCTAAAATTTAGTTTCACTCGGGCCGACTCTGGCCTTCTTTCTTTTTTTAAAAATAGTGATAGAATAATTATTGGCGCTAAAATCATAATTAAATTAAACTTTCTAATCATGAATGAGACATTAAAAAAAGCAGCTCAAATTATCAAATTAAAAAAGGAGTACCTGGAAATTCTAGCCAAGCCCCAGCGAGTGGTCATGGTTAATTTTCCGGTCAAAATGGATTCGGGCGAAATAAAAATGTTTTCCGGCTATCGGGTGCAACACTCCAATCTGCGCGGGCCGTTCAAGGGCGGCATTCGCTATCATCTCGGAACCGATATGGCGGAGGTATCCGAATTAGCTTTTTGGATGGCAATTAAATGCGCGGTGGTGGGCATACCTTATGGCGGCGGCAAAGGCGGCATAACCGTAAACTCCAAAATCTTGTCATTAAAAGAATTGGAAAAAATAACCCGCGCTTATACTCGCGCCATTGCCGATGTCATCGGTCCACAAAAAGACATTCCTGCGCCCGATGTTTATACCGACGCTCGGGTTATGAGCTGGATTTATGAGGAATATAGTAAAATTGTCGGCAAAAAAACTCCGGCAGTAGTTACGGGCAAGCCGATAAAACTTGGCGGCTCGCTGGGCCGCGATGTGGCGACGGCGCTGGGCGGTGTTTATGTTTTAGAAGAAATCGTCAAATTGCAAAATTGGCAAAGTAAAAAATTAAGCGTGGCAATCCAGGGATTTGGCAATGCCGGCATGAACGCGGCGCTGCTTTTGGCGGAGCGCGGATTTAAAATTTTAGCGGTGGCCGATTCGCAAGCCGCGATTATCAGTAAAAATTTAAAAGAAGGTTTAAACGTAAAAAAATTGATAGAATTTAAAAAGCGCACAGGTTCTGTTAAAAACTTTCCCGGCAGCAAAAATATTTCTCAAAAAGAATTAATTTGCATCCAGGCGCCCGTTGACATTTTAATACCAGCTGCGCTGGGCGGGCTTATCACTGTTGATGACGCTAAAAAAATTAACGCCAAAATTATTTTGGAATTAGCAAATGGTCCGTTAAAAAATGGAGTGGATGAAATTTTGGAAAAAAGAAAAATTTTAGTTATTCCTGATATTTTAGCCAATGCCGGCGGGGTAACGGTTAGCTACTTTGAATGGCTGCAGAATCTTAAAAATCAACACTGGAGTAAAGAAAAAGTTTTTGACGAGCTTAAAAAAACTATGGATAAAGCCACGCGGGATATTTGGAAAACCAAACAACAATATCATACTGACCTGAGAGTCGCGGCTTATATTTTGGCAATTCAAAGAATTATAAAAAAATTGAAGATTTAATCATTAATTAATCTCAATTATTTATTGTTCGAGCGTGTCGAGAACTATTTATATAACTTCTCGACAGAGCCGCCCGTTTATAAACAAACGGTTGTCTCTGCTCGAAGAATAATAAATTAATCATGAGCCCAAAAACAAAAATTTGCCTGATGAAGGCATTTGCCGGCGAATCGCAGGCCAGAAACAAATATACCTTTTTTGCCTCCGTGGCTAAAAAAGAAGGTATGGAGCAAATCGCGGCCATATTTTTAGAAACGGCTGACAACGAAAAAGAGCATGCCAAACGCCTCTTTTCGCTACTGAGTAAAGATAAAATAGAAATTACCGCTGAATTTCCTTCTGGAATAGGGGATACGCAAACCAATTTGAAATCTGCGGCTGAAGGTGAAAAATATGAATGGGGGACAATGTATCCTGATTTTGAAAAAATCGCCAAAAGAGAAGGCGATAAAGAAGCGGCTGAGCTATTTCACGAACTAGTCCAAGTTGAAGCCAAGCACGAAAAAAGATATCTGAGCTTGTTAAAAAATGTTGAACAACGCAAAGTCTTCAAAAAAGATAAAGTAGTCAAATGGCACTGCCGCAATTGCGGCTATGTGCACGAAGGTCGCGAAGCGCCCATGCAATGTCCGGCTTGCAAACACCCGCAGGCGTATTACGAACTCTTAGCGGAAAATTACTAAACAAGTTGCCCATAAAGTTGAAATTTTTAAAGAACCTGTTGAGTATTAATTATAGGTCATTTCTATAAGATTTTTATTTGTAATTAACTTAGTTTTGGTTGATTTAAGCCAATTTATTGACAATTGCTTAAAGCGGCCTGACTAAACAAAAAACATGATGGGCTATGCTTGGCCAATGATGGGCGGCTGGTGGGGCGGCGGCTGGGGAATTGGCATGATGATTATAGGAGCGATAGTTTGGATCGTCATTATTTTGGGAATAATCTGGTTAATCAGGGTTATGGCTGGAGGTGGTTATCATCACATGATGGATGACAAAGATTCGGCCATAAAAATTCTAAAAGAACGTTACGCCAAAGGCGAAATCGATAAGCAGGAGTATGAGGAGAAAATGAGGGACTTGTCCAAATAGTATTAGAATAACTTTCAATAAAAAGAGGGTTATTTTGTCTTATTTGGAAGTATATCTATGAATCTTTTTGACGTGCTTGCGCCGATATATGAGAAAGTCCATTTTGGCGCTAAGAAAACTTTTGACAAAATTAAATCAATCGTCATTTTTGAACCCCTAGATAAAGTTGTTGATTTAGGTGGAGGAACAGGAAGAATAGCGAGATTTTTAAGAAATAAAGTTCAAAAAATTACTGTAGTAGATACTTCGGAGGGAATGCTTAAACAGTGCCGGCGGCGACACCCTGAACTTTCTTGTGTACATGCGGAAGCGCAAAATCTGCCGTTTGCCGATGATAGTATAAATAAAGTCATGGTCATCGACGCATTTCATCATTTTCAAAATCAAAAACAAGTTGTTAAAGAGATAAAAAGGGTGCTCGCTAAAAATAGCAAGGTAGTAGTTGAAGAATTTAATCCTCTAAAGATAACTGGCAAATTGGTGATCATTATGGAAAAACTATTTTTAATGGGCAGTATTTTTCACACTCCTTTATCATTAGCTGACTTATTTTCCAGTAATGGATTCAAAGTGCGGCTTATTGATGAAAATAGGGCATCTTATTATCTGATTGGAGAAAAAATATAATGTTAAAACCATATGAAAAAAGCTGTTTTTTACACAATTAGCGTATTAGGATTCATTCTCCTTATTAGTGGCTCTGTTTTTGCTCAAGGAATGATGGGTTTTCCGAATTCATCTCCCGATAATGCTGCCATACAAAGTCAGCAACAAGAAGAACAAGAAGGTAAAAAGTTTTTGGACGACTTAAACAACAAAACAGTTACTTGTTCGCAATTCAAAGACGCGGATTTTGAAAAAATTGGCGAGTATTTTATGGGTCAATCCATTGGAGATACCTCAAGGCATATTGCTATGAATGAAATGATGAAGGGAATGATGGGTGAGCAAGGTGAAGAACGGGCGCATATTGTGATGGGTAAACGCCTGAGCGGTTGCGATACTTCTGCCGCTTTACCGTCGCAAGACGGTGGCTTTATGACTATGATGATGGGAGGGCGATCGTCTCCTTTCGGGCTTAATCAAGGAAACAATTCTATGATGAACTTTGGATTAACGCCCTTCGGCAGGTTCGGCTGGATTTTTATGATTCTGTGGTGGGTGCTGATAATCGCCGGAGTTGTCGTACTTATCAAGTGGCTTACAAATCAATCTCGTAGCATACACAATCATGAGAAATCGCCGCTTAAAATTTTAAAGGAACGCTACGCTAAGGGCGAGATTGACAAAAAAGAATTTGAAGAAAAAATGAAGGACCTGGGAAAATAATAATCTTATTGGGGATTCAATTTTTTACCCATCTTTGATGGGTTTTTTTATTACCCCCTATCGGGGGGAGGGGGACTTGACAAGATTTTCTTTCGCGCTTAAAATGAAATAGTATAAGCTTTAATACTGTATTTAATTATATGATAAAAAATCAAGATAGCGTTCAGCATCGTCTAAAAATCATTGAGGGTCACATTAAAAAAGTCCGAAAAATGGTGGAAGGGCGGCAATATTGTATTGATATTTTAAATCAGTCCTTAGCCGTCCAGCGGGCACTCAAAGAAGTTGATGCGATAATTTTAGAAAAACATCTAAAAAGTTGCGTCACCGACGCCATCAAACGCAATAAAAGCTCAACGGCCTTCAAGGAATTGCTGACTGTTTTTAAACGAGCTAATAATTAATTTAAGTAAGTATTTTTAAATTATGAGCAAAGAACATATTTTTTATGTCCGAGGAATGCATTGCGCCTCTTGCGAAGTTTTGATTGAAAAAAAATTGCTGGAACTTAAAGGAATTGAGTCGGCTGATGCATCCACAACCAATGGACAGGTCTTAATTGTCTACAAAGGAGAAAAGCCAGCTTCGGAAACATTGAATAAAATATTCAAAGAGAACGGCTATTTTTTTTCCGAAAAACCCTTCCCAACCGAACAAATTGCTCGCGTTAACGGCTGGCTGATATTTAGCATTTCTCTTTTAGCTATCTCTATCTTTTATTTTTTACAAAAAACCGGCCTAAGTTCACTGGTATCGATTAATTCAAAATCCAACCTACCAGTTTTTTTTGTTTTTGGAATTCTGGCGGGCGTTTCCAGTTGCGCGGCGCTGGTGGGAGGATTAGTTCTTTCCATGTCCAAGCAGTGGAGTGAACTTTATTCTGACCGAGATTCTTTTTGGCAAAAGTCGCAACCCCATTTTTTATTTAATGCCGGCCGACTGATCTCTTACGGCTTACTGGGAGGTGTGTTGGGTTTAGCGGGAGAAAAACTGCAATTTTCTCTAACTGCTTCATCAATTTTGGTTATTGTCGTATCAATTTTAATGATCCTCCTGGCACTTCAGATGTTAGGAATTAAAGCTTTCAGAAAATTTCAAATTACAGTGCCGAAATTCCTAACCAAAAAAATTACCGATGAATCTAATTTCCGCGGACGACTTATGCCTTTTATCCTTGGCACGCTGACCTTTTTTCTGCCTTGTGGCTTTACGTTAACCGCCCAGGGAGCAGCGTTGCTGTCGGGCAACGCGCTTAACGGCGGGCTCATCATGTTTCTTTTTGCCTTGGGCACTTCGCCCACATTGCTGGCGATTGGGCTGACAAGCGTTAAATTTATAAAAAATCATCAACTCTCTGCTAATTTTTTAAAAATTGCCGCAGTTTTAATTTTATTTTTTGCGTTATTCAACTTAAATGCGCAGCTTAATATTTTGGGAGCACCGAGTCTGAACAGTCTGGTCAGCCAGATCGGACAAAAAAATATTTCAGATGATCCTAGCCAGCAAAACAAAGATTTGCCGCCGATCGTTGAAGGAAAGCAAATTTTAACGATGCAAGCAGCATCTAGCGGATACTCGCCCGATTATTTTAAGGTGCGCGTCGGCGTGCCGGTCAAATGGGAAATCCAAGATGTCGGCACCAGCGGCTGTACCAACGCAGTGATATCCCGAAATCTCTTTAATGGAGAGATAGCGCTGATACCCGGCCAAACAAGTATTAAAGAATTTACGCCAACCAAAACCGGCAAATATCGTTTTTCCTGTTGGATGGGCATGATTTCAGGGACCATTGAAGTGGTTAATCCCAGCAGCTCCGCTGTCCCAGCGGTCAATGCGGCAACAGAACAAGATAATAATTCTGTAATACCTTCCGGCGCCAGCGGCTGCGGCTGCTCCGGAAAAAAGCCTTCACAATAATATGGAAAAATTAGTTTTTAAAATCTCTGGCATGCACCCCGCACCAGAGCAAAGCTCGGTGCGGGGCAAGCTGCTTGACTCTATTTTGTAATACGATGACTAAAATAATTTTGAAGATTAGCGGTATGCACTGCGCGTCATGCGCGGCAAATATTGAAAACACCCTCAAAAAACAGGAGGGTATTGTTTCAATTAACGTTAATTTCGCCAATGAGAAAGCCTACCTGGAATTTGACCCGGGAAAAATAACGATTCAAAAAATTCAGGAAGCAACAAAAAAAATCGGCTACACCTTAAGCGAAGAAATGGTAATGACCGACGGGAGCGAACACGACCATCATAAGATGCAAAAAGAATCCGAAACAAAAAAAATGCGGAACAGATTTCTGGCGGCATTAATTTTCGGCCTACCGATAATCTATATGGTGATGGGTGAAATTCTAGGCCTGCCAATGCCCGAAATATTTGAAAAGTTCGGCGTGCCCATCCAAGCGATTTTGGCAACGGCTGTGATACTTGCCTGTTTTAACATTTGGACCTCGGGCGTAAAAAGTTTAGTGCGCCTGCGCCCCAACATGGATTCGCTTATTTTTATCGGCACGGCTGTGGCATATTTTTACAGTTTAGCCGTAGCAATTCTGTCGGCCTCCGGCAAGATCGTGCCGACCTTCCTATATTTTGAAAGTGCGGCTTTAATATTGATTTTTATTTCGCTTGGCAAATTTCTGGAAGCAAAAACAAAAGGCAAAACCAGTGAAGCAATTAAAAAATTAATCGGATTACAACCCAAAGAAGCCAGCGTTATTAAAGACGGCCAGGAAATAAAAATCCCGATCGCCCAAGTCAAGGTCGGCGATATTATTTTAGTCAGACCAGGCGAAAAGATACCCATTGACGGCGTGGTCATTGACGGCTATTCGGGCGTAGATGAAAAAGCTATTACAGGCGAGAGCATTCCGGTTGAAAAGAAGGCAAGTGATGAAATTATCGGTGCCACTATTAACAAAACCGGTGTTTTGAAATTTAGGGCGACGCGGGTGGGCAAGGATACGATGCTGGCGCAAATCATTAAAGTTGTTGAAGAAGCCATGGGCTCAAAAGCGCCCATCCAGCTTTTAGCCGATAAAGTATCGCTTTATTTTGTGCCAACGGTCATTGGCATTGCTTTTTTGGCTTTAATTATCTGGCTTTTGCTCGGCCAGCCATTGAGTTTTGGTCTCACCGTGTTTGTCGCTGTTTTGATAATCGCTTGCCCCTGTGCGTTGGGTCTGGCTACGCCGACCGCTGTAATGATGGGAACAGGCCTGGGGGCACAAAAGGGAATTTTAATTAAAAGCGGTAAAGCGTTAGAGATGGCAAAAAAAATAAATGTGGTCGTATTTGATAAAACCGGAACGCTGACAAAAGGAGAGCCAGCCATCACCGATATCTTATCGGTGATGGAAATCCCAAATCCCAAATCCCAAATCCCAAACAAATTCCAAATCGAAAATCTCAAACCCGAAAAAATAATTTTACAAATTGCGGCTTCGGTGGAAAGGAATTCGGAACATCCGCTGGCGCAGGCGATAGTCAAAAAGGCGAATGAAGATAAAGTTGAATTATTTGATGTTCAAAATTTTCAGGCGCTGCCGGGCCGAGGAGTCCAAGCAAAATTACAAAACAGTCAGATTTTACTTGGTACAAGAAAATTAATGGCCGAAAATCAGATAGATTTTGGGTCACTGGAGGAAAAAATTGCCGATTTGGAAACCCAAGGCAAAACCGTGATGATTTTGGCTCAAGATAAAAAAATTATAGGCTTGATAGCCGTGGCCGACACGCTCAAAGAATATTCAAAGGAAGCGATAAAATTATTGCACAAAATGAACAAAAAAACCGCAATTTTAACCGGCGACAACAGACGAGTTGGTCAAGCTATTGCCAAAGAAGTGGGCATAGATGAGGTTTTAGCCGAAGTTCTACCCCAAGAAAAGGCCGCTGAAATAAAAAAATTACAGGCACAAGGAAATATCGTCGCAATGATAGGGGATGGCATCAACGACGCGCCCGCGTTGGCGCAGGCGGATTTGGGCATTGCGTTGGGTTCGGGCACCGATGTCGCCATGGAAACGGGCGAGATTGTTTTAATTAAAGACGACCTGCGCGATGTCGTAGCCGCTATAGATTTGAGTCGCTATACCATGGCCAAAATCAAACAAAATCTTTTTTGGGCTTTCTTTTATAATATTGTCGGAATTCCTGTGGCAGCGGGCGTTTTATACCCTTTCACCGGCTGGCTATTGAACCCTATGATCGCCGCCGCCGCCATGGCGTTTTCTTCGGTCAGCGTGGTTTTTAATGCCTTATTAATGAAAAGATATAACGCACAATTTAAAAGAAAAGTCTTTTATGATTAAAAAAATTCCTCATCAACGTTTGTTTTATGTCTTTGTCTATTTATATTTCCTGTTGATAATTTTAATGATTATCTCAGAGGTCTTTTCAAGAGAAAATTCGCCTATTTTTTTTGCTGGTTATTCTTTTCTTATTCATGTAGTTGTGCTTGGATTGACTATCTTTATGGCTTTTTTAGGTCTGTTTTTGATGCGCTCAAGGGCGGATATCGCCGAAAAAGAAAAGGATGGTCTCCATCAGAAAATTAACGCTTCCACCCGTGAATTAATCGCTGCCTATCAACATATGGGATTGGTAAATCGCCAAATCGAAACAATCAAGGAAATTATCAGTAACTCGCCGCTTAAAGAATCCGAAATAAACAAAAAAAATTTTGAGCTCATTTTGTTAAACATTCTAAGCTCGGCCGCGGCTTCGGCCAGAGCCAAATGGGGAATTCTCCGGTTTTTTGATATTAAAAAAAATGCCACCGTTGCTGAAATTGTCTTCAATTCCCATCACCTAAAAACACCCAATATTTCTAACGATATTTTAATTGGATATCTCAAAAACATAGCTGCTCCAATCCAATACTTTCTAATTACGCCCGATGAAAAAAATGAAACAGCCACTGCCTTTTTTATTTTCCCAAAAGTTGGCACCCTCGGTCACAATATTGACAAGCCATTTCTAAAAGTTTTTGCCAACCAAGCGCAATTAATTTTTTTGGCTTTTAACAGAAGCTCGGCAAGATGAGGTTGTGGAAAAAATTATTGACAGTTGCGCGATTGCCTTTTAAGATATAAATAATCCTTTCCTCACGGATGATATTTAATTTAAGCCAAGGAAGGAGGGTTGCTCTTTTCAAAAAATCTGGCAAAATCTTGTGAGGAAGAAGAGCTCCAGGTAGCCGGGTATCTGGCGAAGGGAGCAAAGAGGCGAAGCGGCTCTTATGGCCCAAACCTTACCTGATTGCACGGCGTAAACGTAAAACGGAGGGTTGGTATGCCTATGATTGTAGCAAGTTGACTAAGCACCCAGGCCGAGGCGCGGGCTTACGCGTAAAATTCGATTACTACTCGTTGCGCAATCCTGCGCCTCATTTTTTATTGTTCTTTCGTCGTTTTTCTCGTCTTTTTATTTGAAAGTCCATAAACAAAAAGGGCTTTCTTTTTTTATTTTTTTTATATAGAATGAAACCATGCCAGAGCTTCCCGAGGTTGAAACAATTAAAAGACAGCTCAATTTACTGATCGCCGGCAAAAAGATAAAGCGAATCGAGGTTTTGCTGCCAAAAATCGTCAAAGCACCGGCGATCGAGTTCAAAAAAGCGACGAGCGGTGCAAAAATCACGTCGATTGACCGGCGCGCCAAGATTTTAATTATCCATCTGCAAAACGGCTGGAGTTTATTGATGCACCTCAAACTTTCCGGTCAGCTGATTTTTGACGGCCAAAAAACTAAATTCACTCACGTGATTTTTCGTTTTTCTGACGGCCATCATTTAATCTTCAATGATCTGCGACAGTTTGGTTATATAAAACTGATTAAAACCGACCAGCTTGATAATTTTTTACAAAAAGAAAAAATTGGGCCAGAACCCTTTGACAAAAATTTTTCGTTGGCGCGCTTTGTGGCGCGGCTTGACCGCCGACCTAACGCCAAAATAAAACAATTTTTAATGGACCCGACCAACCTCGCCGGCATCGGCAACATTTATTCTGACGAAATTTTGTTTGCCTCGCGCATCCATCCATTGCGCAAGATCAAAGACTTAAAACCCGGCGACGTAAAAGCGATTTACCGAAATATCAGAAAAATTCTGACCGAAGCGATAAAACTAAAAGGCACCTCCGCTAACCTCTACCTTGATGCTTACGGTCGCCAGGGAGATTTTTTAAAGCATCTGAAAGTTTATGGCCGCGAAGGAGAAAAATGTTTTAAATGTAAAGATATGGTAAAACGGATAAAATTGGGCGGCCGCTCGGCTCATTTTTGTCCGACTTGTCAAAAATGAATATCAAAAAAGAGGTTTTAGTAGTTTGTCATAATATCCGAAGTGCGTTCAATGTTGGCTCAATCTTCCGCACGGCTGACGGAGCGGGCGTTACAAAAATAATTTTGGGCGGCTACTCGGCCCACCCGCCCCATCCAAAAATTACTAAAACGGCGCTGGGCGCTGAAAAAACGCTTCCATATGAGCGCTCCTGGCTGACCTGGAAAGTTATTGAAAATTTAAAAGAAAAGGGGTATTATATTGTTGCGCTGGAAAAAACCAAAGAAGTTTATCCCGAATCGCCGGAAGCGAAAGGGACTAAAAATATTTTTAATTTTAAACCGAAATTTCCGCTGGTGCTGGTTCTCGGCAACGAAGTCAGGGGACTTTCCAGGGAAATCCTAAAGCGCTGCGACGAAATTGTTTTTATTCCAATGAGGGGTCGCAAAGAATCGTTAAATGTCTCCGTAGCGTTTGGCATCGCCATATACCAATTAACTAATCACTAATTTATGGGCCGTATTCAAAAACTCCGCGAACAGCGAAAATTAGAAGCGCAACAAGAACAAATTGAAAAAGCTCAGCGCACAAAAAAAGTCCTCACCTGGTCAATTGCCAGTCTAGCAATTTTAGCATTAATTACCTATGGCGTGGTTGTTTTTGTTAATAATAAGGCGACAACCTCCTCGGCCAATCAGTCTAACATTCCCAGCGCCACGCCTATCTCAAATTTAATTGTTCCGTCTATGAATCCTTTAACCAGTTCAAATCCGCAGCCCGAAATATCAAATAAAACCGCGGTCATTGAGACTGACCGCGGCAATATTAAATTAGAATTATATTCCAATGATGCGCCCAAGACCGTGGCTAACTTTGTTGACTTAGCCAATAAAAATTTTTATAACGGCCTGAAATTTCACCGCGTCGTGCCCGGTTTTGTCATTCAGGGCGGCGACCCCAAGGGTGACGGCACGGGCGGGCCAGGCTATACTTTTGAGGACGAAATAAATCCCTGGAGTTTGGGACTATCGGATGATGCGATCAAGTCATTGGAAGCAGAAGGTTACAAATATACGCACGATTTAACTTCTCATAAAGTGACTTCTGGAGCACTTGCCATGGCTAACTCCGGCCCGAACACCAATGGCAGTCAATTTTTCATTGTTAGCGAAGCCGACCAGCCTCACCTTGATGGTCGCCATACTGTCTTTGGACGAGTGATTGAAGGCATGGATGTCGTGCGCCAAATCCAGCAAGGTGATATAATAAAAAGAGTATATATTGAAAAATAAAAAATATTTGCCGCTTTTTTGGTAGCAAAAAAGCGGCGGAAAAAACCATCGCGCAAGGCGTAAAAATTTGATAAAATCGGATTTGCCTCGCTAAATTTGCTATCCCACATCAACCACAGCACGCAAATTCTTCACGCTCGGCTCATCACGATTTTCTGACAAATTTTTCGCCAATGCGCGGGAATACAAAAAATGGCACACCGCACTCAACTCAAACCCCAAAAAAAGACCTTTTACTCCAAGCGTGATAAAGTAGGCAAATTTACGGATATCCAAAGTATTTACCGCAGCATCCGCCAGGATATGGCACGTCACGCCAAACACAAGGCCAAACCCGGCCAGAAATTTGCCGGAGATTAAGAATTTTATGCCAGGTAGTGAAAATTCGACTGTTAATAAAATTTTATTAGATTTTTCTCACTTGGCAGAAACCAGAGAGATTCGAAGCAATAATCAGCTTTTTAAAAGTTAATTATTTAGTCGAATTTCTACTACCTGGTATGTCAAAAGTAGTTTTTGATATCGAAACGATTGGCATTGATTTTGAATCGCTCAAAGAAGATGAGCAAGATTATATTTTAAAATACGCCGAAGACGAAAAAAAGATAAAAGAGACCAAAGGCAAACTCGGACTTTGGCCTTTTACCGGCCAAATTGTAGCGCTCTGTCTTTTTAATCCGGAAACTGAACGAGGCAGAACTTTTTTTCAAGCACCCGAGCAAAAAATTAAAGCATTTATTGAAGAGGGGATAGAATATGAAACCGCCTCCGAAAAAGAAATACTGGAAAAATTTTGGGAACACATTAAAAATTATCAGCAGTTTGTAACCTTCAACGGTAGAGGATTTGACTGCCCTTATATCATGTTGCGTTCGGCCGTTTTGAAAATTAAGCCGACCAAGAACCTGATGCCCTACCGCTATGACCCGGCCAACCACGTTGACTTGTTGGACCAGCTAACTTTTTACGGCGCGTTTCGCAAATTCTCCTTAGATTTTTATTGCAAAGCTTTTGGTTTAAGGAATAAAAAGATTGAAGGCATGAGTGGTGCCCTGATTCAGGAATATTTTAAAGACGGCAAGTATCTGGAAATCGCGCGCTACTGCTCCGCCGATGTCCGCGCCACGGCAGAATTATTTGAGCGCTGGCACAAATATATTAAAATGTGATCGTTCGCAAAAATCCAAAGCTTAATGGCTTATATAAAATATGTTAAATTTGGCTTGATTTGCGTGGCGATTTTTGAAATTGTTAGTATTTTTTATATGTTATATGTCTATAACAAATTTGTTTCAGACCCAGGCAACTATTTCAAAAGCTATTTAAATATTCGTGTCCAAAAAGAATTGCAAGAAAAATAATTAATTACTATGCCAGAATTTAAATTAGAACAAGAACTCACGGAAAAGAAGAAATCTAAAGATAGAAAAATTTCTAATGGAGATTTCCATCCGTCACAAAGTGACCTTAATACTTTACTGGAAGATGGGCAACAACCGGTTGCCGACAAAACCGATAAAATTTTATCACCGGAAGAAAATGCCCAGCGACTGAAAGCGCTCCGGGAAAAATTAGAAAAAGACGAACAGCAACCGCCGCTTTTTAAAGAAGAACGTTGAGTTTGCTGCAGGCTTTACAAAAATTTCCTTCGGTGCTATAATGTAAAAACATGCCAGGTAGTGAAAATTCGACAGTTTATTGAAATCGCCTGGCAAAAATAATAATATTAAACTCGATAATTAAATGAAGGCTATTATTACATCGCAAGATGAATAATTAGTCGAATTTCTACTACCTGGTATGACCGATAAAAAAATCATTGTTATCGCTATAATCTTAGCCGTTTTAGTCATTGGCGGCGGCTGGTATTATTCTACCCACGGCCCGCGTCCGGCCAGTATATCTGAGCAAAGCGGCAGTCCGACTCCTTTGGCCGCGGCCACCGAGCCGGGAATAATTTTTGGCAATCCCAGCGCCCCCGTCACCATGGAAGAATATACTAATTTTTTGTGTCCGGCTTGTATGAACTTTGCCACCCAAACTTTTGACAAAATAAAAGACAATTATATTGCCACGGGAAAAGTAAAGATGGTTATTTATATTTTTCCGCCATTGGAATTGAGCAAGGCCGGCCTTTGCGCGGATGAGCAGGGCAAATTTATTGAATATCACGATTATGTCTTCAGCCATCAAAATCAAATTACGGACGAAAGCATTTTAAAAGATTTTGCCGTTAATGCCGGCCTGGATGGTGATAAATTTACTACCTGTTATGCAAGCAATAAATTCGACGACAAAATTCAAAAATGGATAGACGAAGGCCAGGCCAGGGGAGTTGACTCAACGCCGACTTTCTTTATCAACGGCCAAAAATTCATCGGCGCCCAACCATATGAAGAATTCCAAAAACTGCTTGATCAGAAATTAAATCTATAATTAAAATGTTTTAACAAAAATAGCCCCAAAAGGGCTATTTTTAATTGTTGATATTTCGTGTTATTATTTGACATTAAATTTATTTTATTGTATAATCAAATAAATTTTTAATTATGAAACCGCAAAGTAAAACAAAGGGAATATTAAACTCTTTAGCCATAGGTATCTTTGGTAATTTTTTAATTAGCGCAGCGGTTCTGGCCTTAGACGTGTTGCTTGGCGGTCCGAAAATTTATATTGAGCGATCTAGTGCGACCGTTGTTTTTGCTGTAGTTTTAGCGCTGTTTTTAACTGTCGTTTTCTGGAGCATCTATACCTTAGTTAAAAATAAATCGTCTCAAAGACTAATTGCTACCGGTCCTTACCAATACGTCAGACACCCAATCTATTCAGCCATTATTTTTTTGTTAAATCCGGCCCTGGCAATTTTATTTCGCTCCTGGCTACTTTTTTTGGCAATTATCCCTGTTTATTTTGTTTGGAGAAAATGTGCCAAAAAAGAAGAAAAGTATCTGGCCGAAAAATTCGGCCAGGATTATTGGCAATATGAGAATGTAACTTGGCGATTTTTACCAAATTTGTGGCGAGTGAATAAAATCTTATTTTATATTGCGAGCGCTTTGTCGATTTTTGCCATTACCTTCGTCTGCTTAAATTTTTCGGCGGTTTATCTGCGCTGGGTTAATTACGAAAAAAAGCCAGCCAAAGTCACCTACGATAATCAGCAGCAACCTTCGCCTTCTTATTTCCAACAAATGTTTGAAGCTGGATACATTGGTCATCCCATTGATCAAGAATCTATCTCGTATTACAAACCAAACTATTCCGAGCAGCCTAATTTAATTATAATTTCTAAAATCAATGTCCGGGCGCCTTTGGTTTTTGCCAGCGGAACTTCGCAGAAAGAATTGAACAAAGCCCTGGACCAAGGAGTAATTATCTATCCGGGCAGCGCTCTGCCCGGCCAAAATAGCGAGGTTTTTCTTTCCGGACACAGTTCAAGTTACCCTTGGGATAAAACTCAATACGGTCAGGTTTTTACTCTGCTTGATAAGGTCCAAGCAGGAGATACTGTTTCTTTAATCTATGACCACGCTCAATATGATTATCGCATCACTGGCAAACAAATTTTGGCGCCCAAAGACACTAAAATTAATTCCACCGATGAGCCGACCTTGGCCCTGATGACTTGCTGGCCAATCGGCACGGCGCTCAATCGTCTGGTGGTGAAAGGCGAACTGGTTAAATAAAATTTTGTTTAATAAAGTTAATATATTTTTATCTGTTTATTAAAAATATTTATGTGAAGACGAATTCTTTTTAATCTTGACAAGTTTTAGTTTTAAATGTTATATTAATAAATTACGTAAATTTCTATTTATTAAAGTTATGAAATTAAATATCTTAAAACCTTATTTAAAAACGAACAAAATTTTAATTACTAGCTTAGCGCTTTTAGTAATGACGGCTATAATTTCTGGTCAAACACTTTTTTCTTTTAATGTTGCCTCTGCCGATCAAACTAATTTCACAATTAATAAGCTCGTGCGCAACGTGACGGCCGGACAAAACAGTTTTAGCGGAGATACCAACGCCAATAACGGCGATTTAGTCCAGTTCCAAATTCAGGTTCAAAATACGGGCAACGCCACGCTCAACAATATTATCGTGCGCGATAACCTGCCCTCTGGTTTGTCTTATGGCGGCGGCTCAACCCGCGTTGACGGCTCATCTGTTTCCGACGGCGTAGTGAGCAACGGAATCAATGTGGGTTCACTGAACCAAGGAAATATTCGCACAATTACTTTTGAAGTCACGGTAAACTCCGGTTTTAGTAATCAAACTTTGACCAACACGGCTTATGCCCGAGCTGACCAAGTTAACGAAAAAAGCGATACGGCCACTGTTTTTGTTTCGGGGACTTCGGGCAATTTCAATTTTACAATTACCAAAACCGTTCGCGATGAAACAGCCGGCCAATATAGCTTTTTTGAAAATATTAATGCCAATAACGGTGACCAATTAATGTTTCAGGTTCAGATTCAAAATAATAGCAACAATGCCCTTAATAATCTATTTGTACGCGATGTTTTACCTTCTGGGCTTAACTACATCGGCGGCTCAACGAGAGTTGACGGTTCGTTTGTCTCTGATGGCATTATCAGTGGCGGAATCAATACCGGCTCACTGGTTGTTAACGGCATTCGGACAATTACTTTCGAAGCTTCGGTTAACGTTTTTGGTTCTTATAGTAGCCAAACCTTAACCAACACCGCCTATGCTCGTGCTGACCAGGTAAGCGAGAAAAGTGATACGGCCACTGCCTATATTTCCCAGCAAAATATCTACGGTAACTTAAACATTGTCAAATACGTTCGCAACCAAACTTCCGGCCAAGTTTCGTATACAACCAGCGTAAATGCTTCCGGCGGCGACCGAGTCACCTTTACAATTCAGATCTCAACGCTAAACAGCAATCAACAGGTTAATAATGTCAAGGTCTGGGATAGCATACCGTCGGGCCTGACTTTTGTTTCCGGTTCCGCCAAACTTGACGGAGTTTTTGTCTCTGACGCTTTGGTTTCCAGCGGCATTAACTTGGGTACTTTAGTCGGCAACCAAACCAGAACCGTGACTTTTGACGCAATGGTCAATTCAACACTTTCTAATCAAACCCTATCCAATGTTTCCTATGTCATTGGAGATAATGTTCCGCAGCAATCAGCTTCGGCGCAGGTAATCATCGGCCAAGTAACATCTTCAAATCCCTCGGCGACTTTAACTAAAAAAGTTGCCAACTTAACGTCACCCAACGGCAGCGATACTGATAACGCGGCTTCAATTGGAAATACAATTCAATACACTATAACTGTGACTAATAATGGTCCTGGTATTTTGAACAATATCCGCCTGAACGATGTCTTACCGCCCTATACTACTTTTCAGGCGGCTGATAGCAACGGTTCTTATGACAGCTCATCTAACCAGGTTAGTTGGTACAACGGCAACTTAGCCAACAGCGCAAGCCTTAGTTTCACTTATCGCGTCACGGTTCAGACGGTACCAAATAACGGCTATGTTATAACAAACACTGCCTCGGCAAGCGCTGATAATTTAGGCTCGATTAATTCCAACGAAGCCAGAACAACAGTCGGCGGAATAGTCAAAGGCGCTGTTAAAGCAGTAACGGGCAGCGATAATTTGCAAAGAAATTTTGCCCTCGCCCTAGTAATTTCTCTCTGGAGCATCTTTATCTTGTATCTTTTGATTGAATACGGAAATTTCTGGAAAGGAGCAAAATTAAAATTGGCAATTTTAAAACTAAAGTTAAAAGGAAGATTGAGCTAATTAACTTAGAGCATCAAAAAACCATCCCGCTTCAAGCCGGGTGGTTTTTTGATTGACCTTTCCAATAATAAATGCTAAAGTCATTTAACCTAAAAGTTCTTCTTAATTCGTCAAAAAAATATATAAAACAAAGGAGGAAAAAATGGTAAAAAAGACGATCCTTGGAACACCTATAAGCATCGATGAGGAAATGATTGGACGGCATTTCCTCAACATTTGCCAAGACAAACAGTGCAACGGAAAATACAAAGACGAAGGCGGAGATTATATTTGTACGCTGTGTGGCAAGCTCCAAACAAGCGGTGATGAAATTATAAAAAAAGCTTGCCAAATCGAAGACGACGCGCCTTCTTAATCCGCAACCAAAAAAGCTAAGCCCCTTTCGAATGAATTCGAATGGGGCTTTTTCCACAGTTTTAATTTTATTTATTATTTGATATAATTAATTTAATGAATCAAGCTCAGCTTGAAAGGTTTGTGGTTTATCTCCAAAAAGAAAATTGGCTGGTTTTCGGACCGGTTTCGGTTCCCATGGAATCAAAACCCGAAGAAGAAATTTCTCCATATGTTGCTACTCATCCATCAGCAAAAAAAAATCAAGATTTAATTTTAATCAAGCAAATTCAAAAACCAGCTGAACTGGTTTTGGACGAACGCTTGCCCTTTTTTTCTTTCAAACGTTTTTTTGTGCCCGAATATGAGACAATGTTTGAATATCAGGGCGTTAAATTAAATGATGTCGCCGATATCGATATCACTGCCATGAAAGAGAGGGAAAGAATTGCTTTAATTGGTGTAAGCCTTCTTGACCTCAAAGCGATTAATCTCTATGAGCAAATTTTTGAAAAAGACCCGTATTATCAAGCGCGCCGAAAAAAAATATTAACCGTCGGCTACTCGCTTGTTCCTGAAATTGAAAATAATTTTTTTGAATATAAATACGAAGAAGATATTCTGGAACATTTACCCTTTGATATATTCTTGGCGGCTAAAGGTCAAAAGGACTATCGGGTTTTCAGCGGCTCAATCAGGGGGCAGCGAATTTTAGAACATTTTGGTTATAAAGATTACGAACATATCCAGTTCAGCGGGCCGGTTCGCGAAGGTAAACTTGATAAACAAATGGTTTTGCTGCGCGACAAACTAAAAAATAAACACACTCCTAAAATTTGGGAGGAGTTGGGAAATATTTGCATTGAATGCGGCAAATGCACGATTGCCTGCCCCACCTGCTTTTGCTTTCGGATTGATGAGGAGCCTTCGCTAAAAGAAAATTCTGGTGTAAGATCGCGCTGCTGGGACGCTTGTTTCTATCAGGAATTTTCTGAAGTGGCTGGTCCTGATGTTTCCGGCAGAGGAAAGCCAAAATTTTTAAATAATACTGCCCAACGCATTCATTTTTGGTATTTTCACAAATTCGCGCGCATTCCCGATGAATTTGATTTTATGGGTTGCGTGGGCTGCCGCCGCTGCGCCAGGGTTTGCCCAGTCGGAATCGATATTACGAAGGTTTTAAAAAGTATCGAGGAGTCATAAAATCCCCCACCTTTTGTGGATATATATTAGAGATTATATTGCCTATATAAATCTTAAAGTTTAAAATTTATTTAATATATATTTGGTAATCATCCCGTGAGTCTTTGGGCTTAATCCATAAAAGGTGGGGGATAAAAAAAGGCGTCATCCTTTCAAGGACGACGCAATATCGGGGGTCTAAATTAATCGTCTTTCGCATGCGACTTCATGTAACAGTCATAACAAAAGTCTCCACTACCCTCCAAATAAAAAGGCCGCTCAGAAATAGGAGTATCCTTGGTATAGCCCAGGCCTACTCCACATTTTGAACAGGTCTCTTCTTCCCAATCTTTGACAATTATACCTGCCATCCTGTTAAGCTCCGCGCACGTGTCACTCATTTCCCACCTCCAAAAGAACATATTAGCCTAACATATTTTAATTTTAAATCTTCTAATTTAGCTGTCAAATCAATAATGCACAACCCCTACCAATCCCAACCCGCCAAAATTATTGATATCTCAGCGCAGACCGACAACATCAAACTGTTCCGTTTTGAATTTGAGAAAAAAATCCTGGCCGGCAATTTTAACTTTAAACCCGGGCAATTTGTTGAACTTTCAATTCCCGGATTTGGAGAATCACCATTTGCTCCCTGCAGCGCGCCGGGGACAAAATATCTGGAATTATGTATTCGCAATACCGGCAAATTAACCGAAAAATTACACGCTTTGAAAATAGGCGAGCAGGTCGGTATTCGCGGTCCCTACGGTCGGGGGTGGCCCGTGCAAGTTCAAAGTTCAAAGTTCAAAGTTCAAAGTTCAGATAAAAAAAATTTATTAATCGTGGTTGGAGGGTTAGGACTGATTCCTTTGCGTACCTTGATTTTGGGTAAAGATAAGTTCTTGGACAAAGATGCCAAAATCCAGATTTTTTATGGAACCAGACTGCCGCAAGAGATGTTATTTCGCTACGAATACAATCGCTGGCGGGCAAAAGGCGTTAAAATCAACCTAACCGTTGATAAAAAATGTCCGGATTGGGTCGGTTGCGTGGGACTAGTTCCGACTTTATTTGACCAATTTCCTTTAATTGAAAACGTAAAAGTTTTTCTTTGCGGACCGCCGGTAATGTATAAATCTGTTTTAGAAAAATTAAAAAAGGGGGGGGTTGCCGACAGAGATATTTTCTTATCGCTGGAACGACGCATGCACTGCGGTTTAGGCGTCTGCCAGCATTGCGGTGTCGGCTCCTATTATACCTGCAAAGACGGCCCGGTTTTTGCCTATGAGCAAATAAAAAATATACCCGGAGCAATTTAATCAATGAAGGAAAAAATTAAAACTATTGTCGGCGACGAATTTTACGATATGGGCCCAGCTTTTTTAACTGCGCTGATTGTAATTGTCGGTATTGCCGCACTTATAATAAAAAGCTTGCCGTTTTGATAAAGTATAAAATAATAAGTTACGAGTTTAAAATTTTATGTGCTTGACTATTCCGAAGCAAGTGCTATCAATTAAAAAAGATTTTATCGAGGTAATGTCTTCCAAGGGAAAAGAAAAATTGGGAACGCTTATAACCATCAAAAAGGGCGATTGGGTTTTAAGTCAAAACGGAATTATAATAAGGAAAATTGGTGCCGGCCAGGCGCAAGAAATAATAAATTTAATAAATCAATAATATTCTTCGAGCGAGCGAATTAAGTGAGCGAGTCGAGAAGTCCCTATATAAACTTAGGATAAATAAGTTCTCGAATCGGCCTGCGGCCTCCCTCGAACAATAAAATGCGCACTAAAGGATTACTTTTAGTTTTTTCAACAGCAATAATTTCCGGATTTTCAATTTTTATTAATAAATTTGGAGTGTCTTTGACCAATCCGTACGTTTTTACTTTTTTGAAAAATACCATAGTCGCTCTGCTTTTAACCGCTGTTATTCTTTTTTTTAAAGATTTCAAAGCCTTAAAACAATTGAGACCAAAACAGTGGATTTTGCTTGTTTTGATTGGCTTGGTCGGCGGCAGTATCCCGTTTCTGCTATTTTTTAAAGGGTTAGCAATGAGCGGCGCCGCGCAGGGAAGTTTTATCCAAAAAACGATGTTTATCTATGTAGCAGTAATTGCAATGATATTTCTTAAAGAAAAACTTTCTAAAAATTTTTTAATTGGAGCATTGCTTTTGCTTTTGGGCAATCTACTGCTACTAAAAACTCTAAAATTTTCTTTTACCTATGGCGATTTGCTGATATTTTTGGCTACGTTGTTTTGGGCAGCAGAAAATGTTATTTCAAAATACGCCCTGCGGGAACTTGTCGGGAGAACGGTCGCCTGGGGACGGATGTTTTTTGGCTCAATATTTATTTTGGGATATTTGGGCTTAAGCGGCCAGCTGAGTCTGGTGGAAAATGTGACATTTCCACAAATTATCTGGATTTCAATTACATCTATGCTTCTTTTTGCCTACGTTATGACCTGGTACAGCGGCCTGAAATATATTCCTGTTTCTTTGGCCACCGCCATTTTACTTCTTGGCTCACCGATCACAACCCTACTTACAGTAATGGCTACTGGAAAAATAAGCTGGCAAGAGATTCTGTCGGGAGCTTTAATTTTAATTGGATTAATCTTAATTGTTAGCTTTGATTATATTTGGAAAAAAATCAATGTCTTAAATGCAGCCAAAGATTTATCCTAATTTTTGATTTTTAATATTTGATTTTTTATTTTTTATATGTCCGGCCCCAAAATTGCTGCTCTTTACGGATTAATTCCCAATCGACTCGGTTTTTGCGGCCCGCGTCAGGAAATATTAAAAAAATTCTTGGCGGGTAAATTAGGAATTGTCGATGTGATCCCGGTGCTTGAAAAATTTGAAGCGGCTTATAGTTACTATGAATTGATCGCCCAAAAAAACAAAGTTAGAACTGGACCGCTTAATAAAAGAGTTGTTGAAGCTTACTGGATTGGCAACGAGCTTTTAGAAAAAGTAACAGCCGACGATCTGCGACAATTAATCATAAAAAAATTCACGAAACCCGGTTTACTCTCCAAAGAGGAGGCGGAAATCAAGGCAAAAAGTATTCCGGAAAATTCAAAACCTCATCACAGCTTTCATGTTTTAATTTTAGGTTCAATTACCGGACGCATAGATTTCACTGGGGATTCAAAATTAAAAGATACCTGCCGTATTGAGTGGGGAAGAGTCATAAAAATACCAAATACTAAAAAGCCCTATTCGAGCCGTTGGCTCGACGAGCCAATTAGGCAAAAGGCAAAAATAATCGTTCAATGCAATCCGCTCGTGGGTGAAAAAGTTATTAAATTAGGAAAGGCGGTAAAAAAAGAGGTGATTTGGGAAAAAGAGATTTTACCGTTATTGAATATAGGAGATTGGGTTTCGCTGCACTGGAACCATGCCATTCAAATCTTAAAAGAAAAAGATATAATAAATCTGCATAAATATACGCAAAATACCCTAGACGGTCTTTATGAAAAAAAACAAAAAACTTGCTTCGAGTAAAACCGAGAAGCCGACAATCGCCATAGTTTCGCTAACCTGCTGCGAAGGCTGCCAGGTCGCGGTTTTGGATCTCGGTGAGAGATTTCTCGCCTTGTCCGAAAAAATAACTATTGGCGATTTTATTATGCTTGAGGAAAAATCAGAACCGGCCGTCTACGATGTCGTTTTTGTTGAAGGGGCACCAATTACCAAAGAAAATATTTTGCGGCTCAAAGACCTAAGAAAACGGTCAAAATTTTTAGTGGCTCTTGGCGCCTGTGCCGCTTTGGGCGGCATTGCCGAAATTAAAAATTATCAGGATAAAAACGAACGCCTGCGCTATGTTTACAAAAACTTTGAGGGCATCAACAATCCCGACATTGTCCCGCTAAGCTATCACGTTAAAGTTGATTTTGAAATTCCCGGCTGCCCGATAAACAAAGAAGAATTTTTTGCGGTTGTTAAACAGCTAATCGGGGGCATCTCGCCTAAAATTCCGCAACGACCGGTCTGTTATGAATGCCAGATAAAACAAAATAAATGTTTGCTGCAAACAGGCCTGCCCTGTTTGGGGCCCGTGATTTTGGGAGGTTGTGGCGCGCCCTGCCCTTCAAGCAGCTATCCCTGCGACGGCTGCCGCGGTCCGCTCAAAAACGTCAATCCCGACAAATTAAATAAGCAATTAATGAAACAGGGCTACAGCCAAAAAGAAATTGATTTGATAATCCAACGCTTTGGTATGGAGGATAGAATATACCCTGAGCTGCCAATTATAAAAATAGATTAAAGATTAAAAAAAATTAACGGATTAACAGATCGGAAAATTCGTTAATGCGTAATTCGTTAATTAGATAATTAAAATAATGCAAATAAAAATTGATCATATTGCTAAAATCGAAGGGCACGCCGGCTTTACCGCCGATATTGCCGAGGGCAACATTACCAAAGCGCGGCTTGATGTGATGGAAGGCGCGCGGCTGCTGGAAGGCATTTTGCGCGACCGCTCAATTTACGAGGTTTCTCAAATTACCTCCAGAATCTGCGGAGTATGTCCCGTGGTGCACAATCTGACTAGCCTCAAGGCATTGGAAAGAGCGTTAGAAATCGAAATTTCAGAGGAAACTTTATTGCTGCGCAAATTAATGATGATGGGGCAGATTATCAACAGCCACGCCCTGCATCTTTTCTTTTTTTCGCTTTCTGACTTTTTTGGAATTCAAGATGATTTAACATTAATTAAAAAATATCCCGCTCGCACCAAAGACGCGCTGGCGGTTCGCGAATTTGGCAATCGCATAATTGAGGTAATCGGCGGCCGTTCAATTCATCCTTTAACTCCAACTATCGGCGGGTTTTTAAAACTGCCTGACCAGAAAAAATTAGGCCGACTTTTTGAAGACTCAACCCAAGTTTTGGCGTCTGCTCAAAACCTAGCCAATCTTTTTATTAAATTGGATTATCCTAAGTTTATTCGTTCCTCGCCTTTTATCAGTTTGCATCACCCAAAAGAATACGCAATTTATGAAGGACTGATTAAAACGCCAACAGAACGAATAGAAAGCATTGGTGATTTTCTAAAAATTATCAAAGAATACCAAATAACCAAAAGCGCGGTTAAGCGCTCGCAATATCAAGGTAAACCCTTTATGGTCGGTGCGATTTCGCGCCTCAATCATAATCACGCCCAACTTCAAGCCCGAGCTAAAAAATTGCTGAAATTAAGCAAAATTAATCTTCCTAGTTTTAATCCTTTCCATAATATTCTAGCGCAGGCGATAGAGATTGTTCATTGTCTTGAAGAATCGCAAAATTTACTCAAAAAAATTATGCGTCGATCTTTGGCGCAAGCCAATAATCAAAATCAAGAAAATTTAGTCCGAGAAAGTTTAAAAAGGATCAAAACAGGCGCCAAGGGTGTCGCCGCCATTGAGGCACCTCGCGGCACACTTTATTATTTTTACGAAATCAACGGCGATGGTCGCGTTAAAAATTGCAATATCATCACGCCGACTTCTCAAAACTTGGCGCGGCTGGAAGAAGATTTAACAGAATACCTCCCTTCGTTACTCAATAGTAAAAACGTCTGTAAATCCGACTGCCAAGATAAAATTAAAATGCTGGTGCGAGCTTACGACCCGTGCCTAACCTGTGCAACTCATTAAATAAATAATCAACAAAAACATATGAAAAACTTTTATTTATTTATTTTAATTTTATTAATTTTTACCCCGATTTTAATTATTTGGCCAATTTCGACCTCGGCCACGCTCGTTGGAAACGTTGACCAAGCCACTCTAAAATTGTCGCCTGATAGCGGAACATTCAACGTTGGCAACAATTTATCTCTCAGTCTTTACGTCAATACCTATAGCCAAAATGTTGTGTCAGTAACTATTTATTTGAGCTACGACAAAGCACATTTTAATCCGATGTATATTGACACGACAAATTCCATTTTTAATTTATCGGCGGAACAGACAATTGATTCGGCCAACGGCGTTATAAAAATTGCCAGAGGCAATATCACTTCCAATGCGGTCAATACATCAGAAGGGCTTGTCGCAAAGATTAACTTTCAAGCGACTTCCGCCACAAACCCCAGTTCAGATAACTTTATTTTACAATTTGCACCTGGCGACGATACCAAATCGGGTGTCTATCTTAATCAAAGCATGAACGTGCTGGCCGGCGTATATAACGGCCGCTACACTGTAACTTCCAATGATACCACACCTCCCGCTATTACCTCGGTTTGGGCCTCATCTATAACTTCCTCCGCCGCGACCATCACTTGGACGACCGACGAAGCTGCCGATTCACAGATTGAGTATGGCTCAACTACAGCCTATGGCTTGCTAACCACCCTTAATTCTTCAATGACAACTTCACATTCTCAAATTTTAAACAACCTTACTCCATTCGCGCTCTATCATTATCGGGCCAATTCAAGAGATGCGGCAGGAAATTTAGCGAAGAGCCTGGATGATATTTTTACGACTAATGCGGCCAGTAACTATTCTTCTCCTTCGCCCAGTCCCTCGCCAACCCCTTGCTCCAGTTGCGCAAATTCAAACTTGCCCTATGCCAATGGCTCGATCTTAAAATCTTCTGATAGCGATAAAATTTATCTTATTGTTAATAACCAAAAACGCTGGATTACCAGCCCCTCGGTCTTTACTTCTTATGGCCTGGTTGGCGCTAATCAAAAGACTATCAGTCTGGCGGAGCTAAACCAATATCAAACCGGTGCTGATATTAATCAGCCCTCCTTGTCTGAGGGCACTTTGATTCGCGCCACAGGAGATTTTAAGGTTTACATCATCCAGCCGCCCTACAAGCGCCACATTTTTAACCCGGCTATTTTTAATATGTACCAACACTTCAGCTGGAATTCCATCAAAGATCTTGATCCGTCAATCGTTGATTCCTATATCACCTCTGACATTTATCGCGCCGACGGCGATGCCAAGGTTTACTCATTACAGGAAATTAGCGAGGCCCAAGGAAAAGCTATCAAACATCATGTCAATCTCGCCCCTGCTCAATTTACGGCTCAGGGATACAGTTGGGATCAAATCTTTATTGTTAATGCCAAAGAGCGCGATTATTACGAAACCGGCAGCGAAATAGTGGATGACAGCGGCAAAGGATAAAAAGTAGTTAAATTAAGATTAGAAATATGCACGATTTTCATTTGGCAAATGAAATAATCAAGATTGCCAAAGACCACGCTCAAAAAAACGGGCTTTTAAAAATCAATAAAATCGTGATAGAATTAGGAGACATTGTTGAGCACGGCGAAAATATTAATCCGGAAAATTTAAAATATAATATAAATCTGCTTTTGCCCTGTGCGGTGGAAATAAAAAGAATAAAGGGGAATAAATGGAAATTGGTGAGTATAGACGAAGACTAATTTTCAATTATCAATTCTCAATTTTAAATTAATTTTCAATGATTTAATTTTCAAACATGCCCCGCCCGGGCGGGGCATTTATTGGAAATTGGAAATTGGAAATTTTTATTTATGTACGATCTAATCATTATTGGTGCCGGACCAGCCGGCCTTTCGGCGGCGATTTACGCTGTCAGGAAAAAACTGAAGACGTTAGTTTTAAGTCACGATGTCGGCGGTCAAATAGTTAAAGCGCTTTCGGTTGATAATTATCTCGGTATCCCGGGCGTTTTAGGAGTGGAGTTGATGGAAAAATTTCATGAACACGTAAAAAAATTAAATATTGAAATCAAAGAAGGCATCCAGGTTGAAAAAATTGAAAAAAACGAAAACAACGAATTTAAAATCACTATCGCCAACGTAGAATTTGAAACCAAAGCGATTGTGGTGGCGACCGGCAAAAAATATCGCCAATTAGATGTACCCGGCAGCCGGGAGTTTGAAGGTCGCGGCATTACTTATTGTGCCACCTGCGACGCGCCGCTTTTCAAAAATAAAAATGTGGCTGTTATCGGCGGCGGTGACGCCGGACAAGATACGGCGCACCAACTCAGCAAATACGCCAACAAAGTTTATATCATCAATTTAGCGTCAAAACTTACCGGCGAAAATCACCAGGTTCAAGAAAGACTCTGGAAAGACGAAAAGATTGAAATTATCAATACCTGCTATCCCATTGAAGTGAAGGGTGATAAATTTGTCAGAAATGTCGTTTATTCCTGCGCCGGCCAAAACGATAACAAAATTATTGATGTTGACGGCGTTTTTGTAGAAATGGGTTCAATTCCAGTTTCCGGTCTGGTTAAAGAAATGGTAAAATTAAATCAAGCCGGCGAAATAATTATCGATCCAAAAACCAACATGACCTCGACCCCCGGGATTTTTGCGGCGGGTGATGTAACCGATGTGCCGCGCAAACAAATGATTGTCGCGGCCGGGGAAGGCGCCAAAGCGGCGCTCGGAGCGTACGAATATTTAAAAAACAAATAAATGTCTTCGTCATTCTGAGGGCGCAGCCCGAAGAATCTCTCGCGTATGCGAGAATAATCTGGCATTCGCCAGAGATCCTTCGCTTCGCTCAGGATGACAAAATAGGCTATGATAAAAGTATATAGTACCCCTACGTGTCCTTATTGTGTGACATTAAAAAAATTCCTAAAAGACAAAGGGGTTGAATTTGCCGATATTGATGTTTCTGCCAACGAAAAAGAATTACAAGATATGGTCGACAGTTCCGGTCAAATGGGAGTGCCGGTGGTTGATATTGACGGACAAATCGTTGTCGGTTTCAATCGCGACAAAATAATGGAATTATTAAAAATTAAAGAGTAATAAATAAAACTTGTAATCTTAAACATGAAACTTAACTTTTTCATGTTGCATGTTACAAGCTTCAAGTTCCATGAATAAATTTCTCTTAATAGTTATAACAATCATAATTATTGTTGGAGCGTATTTTTGGTCTTTTTATAACGGTCTGGTTAAGCAATCGCAGGCCATCACCGCCCAGTGGGCGCAAGTGGAAAATCAGTTTCAACGCCGTTTCGATTTAATTCCCAATCTGGTTGCCTCTGTTCAGGGCGGCATGACGCAGGAACAAAAAGTTTTTGGTGACATCGCTGATGCTCGCACCCGTTATGCTGGAGCGCAGACAACCGAACAAAAAGTCGAAGCCGCTACTCAAGTAGAGAGTGCCTTAGCACGACTCTTGGTTGTGATGGAAAATTATCCGCAATTAAAATCTATTGATACCGTCCAAACTTTGATGGCGCAACTGGAAGGCACGGAAAATCGAATTGCGGTTGAGCGGGGACGTTTCAACGACCTGACGCGTGACTATAACACCCGTGTCACGCAACTACCCGGTAAATTAATCGCGCCACTCTTTGGTTTTTCAGCCAAATCCTATTTTGAAGCGGCTCCGGGAGCAGAAACCGTACCGCAAATAGAATTAAACCAGTAAAATTTACAATTTACTAATTTTCAATTTTCAATCAATTTTAAATATTTAATTTTCAATTTGAGAATTTTGGAATTGGTTATTCATTGAAAATTGTAAATTGATAATTGAAAATTAAATGCGTCTAATTAAATTAATAGCTCTATTGTTATTGCTGGTATTTGTCGCATTGCCTGCGCGGGCCTACTACTCTCCCGGCCAGCCCAACAAAATTAACCTTGTCTACGACTTTGCGCATATGATGAGCGACGGCGCCAGAACGCAACTGGACGCTAAGCTCGTTCAATTTGAAAAAGACACCTCAAATCAGATTTCCGTCGTTACAATTGATAGTTTGAAAGGTGACACGATTGAAAATTTTTCGGTCAAGCTTTTTGAGGAATGGGGGATTGGCAAAAAAGACAAAGATAACGGAGTTTTGCTTTTGATTGCCAGCCAAGATCACCAAATGAGAATAGAGGTGGGTTATGGTTTGGAAGGCGCGCTGACCGACGCGCAAAGCTACTGGATTATTCAAAACATTCTGCGGCCGGCTTTTCAGGCGGGAAACTACGACCAGGGGATTTCTGACGCAATTGATAAAATCATTGCCGCCACCAAAGGTGAATATGTTCCTTCGGAAAATTCAACGACCACTTCAAAAATTAACGTCAAGAGCATAGTCAATTTACTCTTTTTTCTTTTTCTAATTCCAATCTGGTTTTCCAGCATTCTGGCTCGTTCAAAATCCTGGTGGGCAGGCGGCGTTATAGGAGCCATCATCGGTTTTGTATTTATTTTTATTTTTTCCTGGCTTATCGGCTTAATCGCCATGGCGATTTTCACGCCATTGGGTTTGCTATTTGACTATTCAATTTCCAAACATTATCGCGTCCGCAAAGCCACGGGCAAACATCCTTCCTGGTGGGCGGGCGGGCCCTGGTTTGGCGGGTTCGGTGGATTTGGCGGAGGCAGCGGTGGCGGCGGATTTGGCGGCTTTAGCGGTGGTTCATCGGGCGGTGGTGGTAGTAGCGGTAGTTGGTAAAATTAGATTTAAAAAAATTTTTAAAAAATTAATAATATTTCAAAATTATGATTAAAATTTCAATAAATGGATTTGGTAGGATAGGACGTCCTACCTTTCGTCGAATTTTAGATAATCACGCGAAGATTGAAGTGGTCGCCATCAACGACCTGACCGACGCGCGAACACTTGCGCACCTACTAAAATATGATTCAAATTACGGGCGATACGACAAAGAAGTAAAATTCGAAAAAGATGCGCTCGTTGTCGATGGCAAAAAAATCAAAGTCTTGGCCGAAAAGGAACCAGAAAAACTTCCCTGGAAAGATTTAGGAATCGATGTGGTTTTAGAATGCACCGGTCTTTTCACTAAATATGAAGAAGCCAAAAAACATTTAGCTGCCGGCGCCAAAAAAGTCATTTTATCAGCGCCCACCGATAGCGATGAAATCCCAACTTATCTTTTGGGCGTCAACGCGGATAAATATCAAGATGAAAAAATTATTTCTATGGGTTCTTGCACCACTAATTGTCTGGCGCCGATTGTAAAGATTTTGAATGATGAACTAGGTGTGGAATATGGTTTTATGACTACAGCTCATTCCTACACCAACGACCAGCGCATTTTGGATCTACCTCACAAAGACCTACGCCGCGCCCGCGCCGCCGCAATCAATATTATTCCCACCACGACCGGTGCTGCCAAAACCGTTGCTAAAACAATACCTGAGCTTATTGGTAAACTAGATGGGCTGGCACTGCGTGTCCCAACCCCCACCGTCTCCATTACTGATTTTGTCTGCTCCGTTAAAAAATCGACGAGTGCAGAAGAAGTAAATAAATTTTTTAAAAAAGCAGCGAATGGAAAACTTAAAGGAATTTTAGATGTTTCGGAAGAGCCGCTCGTTTCAATGGATTTCAAGGGCAACACCAATTCCAGTATCATTGATTTACCCCTAACCATGGCCAAAGAAAATTTAGTCAAAGTAATTGCCTGGTACGATAATGAATGGGGCTATGCGTGCAGATTAGCAGAAATGACAGAATTTATTATGGGATAAATCATTAAAACTTCCCAATTGGGGCCCCATTCATTGAGGGGGCGAAGGGGAAGCGTAGCGCCTCCTTGGCGGAAATATTAAAACCGAGGGGTTTTAAGGAGTGAGGAGCTAAGCGACGCAACGACAGAATGGTGGGTATGCCTGCCGCTTAGCCGAAATGGCAGAATATATTTCTCACAATTAAAATATGCATCGAAGTAAAAAGTTTATTAATCCAGCGGTATAATTTAAAAAACTATTGACAAGCTTATTTAAAGGGGTAAAATGATAATCTTGATAATATTTTTTGTAGCTCTTTAAAATTTACGACAGGAAAGAGGTGATAATTATGGTTAGGATACTATTCGGATTTTGGCTGATTTTGTTTTTGTGGCTAGCCTCGGTGGGCGAGGCGGCAATGAAAACGATATCTCTGAGTTGGGATACCAACACCGAGCCAAACCTGGCTGGCTACCGGCTTTACTGGGGACAGACTTATGCCTCAGCCGCCAACAAAACCGGCACAATGGTAGAGATTGGCAACAAGACCAGCGTTTGTGTCCAGGTAGACGATTCGGTTCCTGTTTATTTTTTTGGGGTTACAGCCTACAATACCTCTGGCAACGAAAGCACAGCAACTGTCGGTTATCTCCTGTTTGGTAATATCGCTGGCACCTATAATGATGGCACGCCCTATACCAGCGCCAGAGTTGATGGATTTGATTTGACCACACTTGGCCTTTATTTTGGCCAATCTGTCAGCCATCCAACTTATAATTGTTCTGGAACGTTTGTCATCCAGCTTCCAACTGACGCCCAAAAAAGCGATCTTAATAAAGATGGTCGGGTTGACGGCTTTGACCTGATTGAATTAGGTATACGTTTTGGCAACGCCG
>Ga0315274_10000904_pt1 | contig 45980 bp, 38 predicted proteins | sample YL17G02_20_MG_FD_203700 | JGI IMG/M metagenome (GOLD analysis project Ga0315274, IMG submission 203700) | Sediment microbial communities from Yellowstone Lake, YNP, Wyoming, USA - YL17G02_20 | ecosystem: Environmental > Aquatic > Freshwater > Lake > Sediment | place: USA: Wyoming | collected...
GACTGGCGGTCCGGGAGGCCTCCGAAGGCGAACGAGGCCTACATCGAGAGGCTCCTCGACATGGTCCACATCAGCCCACTCCTCGTGGGCTACTCCGTCACCAGCTGGACCCTCCCGCTCCTCGCAGAGTACATGGGGAAGGAGACGGGCGTGCGACTGTCCGGAGAGCGGATCCGCCAGCTGCTCCTGAAGAACGGGATGCGCTTCAGGAGGCCGAAGCTGCATGTCGTGAGCGATGACGCCCTATATGGCCAGAAGAGGGAGCGCCTCGAGCGGCTCCTGGCCGCTCCCCCGAAGAGGACCGTGGTCCTCTTCGAGGACGAGACGGAACTACACCTCAACCCGCGCATAAAGAAGACATGGCAGGAGATCGGCTCCCCGATCAGGGTGGACGCGGCCGGGAAGGACCGGAAGCTCAACCTGTTCGGCACGGTGAATCCTGAGACGGGCACCCTGGTCACACGTTTCTGCCAGCACAAGAGGGGCAACGATTTCGTCGGGCTCCTGAAGCAGGTCGCCAGACGGTACAGGGGATGGGACGTCAAGATCGTCCTCGACAACTACAGCGTCCACTTCACAAAACGTGCGCAGGACTATCTCGAAGGGCTCGATGAACGTATCGAGCTGGTGCCACTGCCCACATATTCACCGCACCTGAACCCAATCGAGGGGTTCTGGCTCTTCCTGAAGTCCCACGCCCTGAGCAATCATCTCTTCGAGGACATCGGAGGCCTCAAACGGAACGTCCAGAGATTCCTGAGACATCTCGAGACGGGACGGGTTGAGCGCTATCGATATCCTGTCAGAAACGGGAAGAACTTAGTTGCTTTCCCTTAGCCTCCATTTCTATCTTCCGTTTACATGTAATCGGCAGGGAATAGCGTACCGAATGCCGTGAGGAGCTGGATGCTTGTCAGAGGGGTGACCTTTCAGCTCGAGTCCGACCTTCCGTCGGAGGCGAGGTTCCTGCTCGAGGATTTCAGGCTAGCGGTCAACAACGCAATCCGCGCAGGCCTCCAGGCGCGGGTCAGTTCGAAATACGCCCTCACGAAGCTGGCATACAAGGATTTCCGCAAGGACCATCCCGGGATGTACTCCCAACATCTCGTCTCCGCGTTCGAGGTGGCTGGGAGTGCCCTGAAGAGCCACCGGAGGCGGCTCCGGAAGAGCAATCCTAGCGGAGTCCCCTACGTCAAGCGTCTTGTGATGAAGGCGGAGAACCAGGCGTACAAGCTCGACCGCGTGAACGGGGTCATAGACCTGCCAATCCGGGCGGGTCTGCACGTACAGCTCAAACTCGTGGTGAGCCAGTATCACAGGAGATACCTTGATGACACCACTCTCACACTCGGTTCTCTGACGGTCATTCCCGACCGGGTCGTCATCGCCTTCAGGAAGGGAGAGAAGAAGCCCTACGTCCCCGAAACGACCCTCTCGCTCGATACGAACGAGGGGAGTCTCGATGGTGTGTTCTTTGAAGGCGGAGTGTGCACGCCCGCCAAGGCCGCCTTCGATGAAGTGGCCGTCATCCAGGCGCGGCACCAAGATAGAAGGAGGCGCCTGCAGAAGAAGAAGGCTCACGACAGGCGTACCTCGCGGCGCCTGTGCCGAAGAGAGGGACGGAGGGAGCATCACAGGATCGAGTACCGGATGCACCAGATCGCGAACGCGGTGGTGGACTTCGCGGAGGAGAGGAAGGCCGCGGTCGTGCTCGAGGATCTTAGAGGGGTGTTCAAGCCCCGGAGGGACAAAGGACTCAACAGGCGCCTGAGCATGTGGCCGAGGAGGAAGCTCCATCAGTTCATCGAGTACAAGGCCGCCTGGAGGGGCGTGCCAGTGATCAAAGTGAATCCGTACAACAGCAGCAGGAGGTGCCCGACATGTGGGACGATCCAACATTCCCGAATGGGCGCCCGGTTCGAGTGCGAGTGCGGCTGGCAGGCTGATAAGCATGTCAACGCCGGCATCAATCTGCTGCAAACAGCCTTCCCGAAAGGGTTGGCAGGGGGCTTACGGTTCAGCCCCGGCGCGTTCCAGCATGACGTGGTGATGATCCTATACGACCCCGTGAGGGGCGCACGGTCGGAGCCGAATGGAGCGAGTCAGCTGTCGAAGTGGTCCGAGGGATTACCACACGACTGTTGACAGAATCACCCGAGCTTTGAGCCAGCGATGGCGTTCTGGCCCGTGGATATCCCGCCGTCGCCGTTGGATATCCGCTCATGCCCGACGAACTCGAGCCCCCTCTCCGCCACCTTCTCCTTAACCCATGCCGTGACGGGCCCGCTGTACGCGACCCCCCCGCTGAGGCCCACTTGACGGATGCCAGCGTCCGAGGCGTGGTCGCACGCACGGTCCGCGACTGCCTGGACCAGAGCCCTCACGAAGGAAGTCGCCGCGTCGGCTCTCTGGGCATCGGTCTCGACCTTCAGGTCCATCAGCTGGTCGAACATCGGCAGGGTCTTCGCGTACTCCAGGCTGCCTCTCTTGCCGAAATCGACCTCGAACGGGACCGTCGGCGACCCGCGCTCGAGCCATCTCTCGAGCTTGATCGCGGGCTCGCCTTCGTAAGTCCTCTTGCAGCAGATGCCGAGTATGCACGAGACCGCGTCCAAGACACGGCCCATGCTCGAGGCCTTCACGCTCTTGTCCAGCATCTTCGAGTAGAGCCCAGCCTCATCGGACCCGACGAATGTGGGTTGCCGGTCCAGCATCAGTTCGATGGCGGTGACGACCCTCTTAGGGTCGACCACGGCCCGGTCCCCTCCGAGGAGCGGGATACCCTCCAGAGTCGCGAACCTCGTGTACTCCGAGAAATCCGCGAGCAGCGTCTCCCCGCCCCAAGAGGTGCCGTCGTCCCCGTACCCTGTGCCGTCCCAGGTGAGGCACACTATAGGGCCTTTCACCTTCCTGTCGATCATGAGGGATGCGGCGTGCGCGTGATAGTGCTGCGTCTCTATCATCTCGCAGCCGTGCTCCTTCGCGAGCCTCCTAGCGGCGATCCTGGTGGAGTATCTGGGATGCCTGTCGAGGCCTATGGCCTCGACGTCCTTCGTGCCCAGCAGTCCTCCCAGGTGATGGATCGCCTCGTCCAGGTACTGGAGAGTGGGATACTGCTGCGACTCCCCGACGTACTGCGTCAGGAATATCTCCCCGTTCCTGGAGATCGACGCGGTGACGTCCCACTGCGCCCCGACGCCGATGACGGTGTGCTTGTGGTTCGCCTCGACCGGGACGGGCACGAACCCCCTCGACTTCCTCGTGAAGTTCGTGCTCCCCGAGTTCACCTTGACCACAGAGTCGTCGCAGCGGTGGATGATCCTCCTGTTGTGCATCAGGTAGTAGTCGATGCCCAGGTCGAACGCCCTGTCGTTCTCGACCACCATGGGCTCGCCTGGCGGGTTGGCCGAGGTCATGATCACGCCGTCCGCCTTGAGATGCCTGAACATGAGCAAGTGCGCCCCGGAGTATGGGAGCATCACTCCGATGTTCCCCAGGCCGGGCGACACCTTCTCGAGCGCGGAGAACGCGTCCTCCCTCTTGTGCAGCAGCACGATCGGCCTCTGCGGGGAGGCGATCAGCGATTCCTCCTCCCTGGTCACCGCAGCGTATCTCTTGGCCGTGTCGAGGTCGCGCATCATCACCGCGTACGGCTTGTCGCCCCTCCGGTAGACCTTCCTCAGCTTCGAGGCGTTCTCGAAGGTGCATATGATGTGCATCCCGCCCCAGCCCTTGAGCAGGCCGACGTGCCCCCCGTCAATCTTCTCCGCGAAGGTCTTGAAGGGGTCTCCTCGGATCTTCCGGTGCGCCTTATCATATAACGTGTACGTCGGCCCGCACGCGGGACACGATATCGTCTGCGCGTGGAACCTCCTGTCATCGGGGGAGGAGTACTCCTTGGTGCACGATGGGCACATCGGAAAGTCCGACATGCTCGTCCGGGACCGGTCGAAGGGTACGTCCGAGATGACGGTGAACCGCGCCCCGCACTCGGTGCAGTTGGTGAAGGGGAACATGTGGCGCTTGTCCCTCGGACTGTCGAAGTCCTTCGCGCACTGGCTGCAGATGGCGGTATCGGTCGGGATGAGCGAGACCCGCTTCCCCTCCCTGCTCTGGACGATGGTGAAGTCCGCGAGCTCCTCGCGCACGTCCTCCAGGTCCGCCCTGTCGATCCTCGCGAGCGCCGGGAGCGCCTCCTTGAGCTTCTTCAAGAACTCCTCCGCATCCCGGTCCACGTGGATCTCGACGTTGGAGCCGTTGTTGAGCACGAATCCCTTCAGGCCCATGGCCTTCGCGACCCTGTACACGGTCGGCCTGAACCCAACGCCCTGGACTATGCCGTATGCGGTTATTTTCATCCGATACCTCTAGAGCCCGAGGGCGGCCATGAGCTCGTCCATGCCCTTGCCGCGTCTCGCATCCATCCTGATGATCCTCGCTGCGGGGTTGATCCTGACAGCGTCCCTCTCGAGTATCTTGGGATCGACCTCCATGGCTTCTGCGAGGTCTATCTTGTTGATGACGATGACGTCGCTGAAGGCGAATATCGGCGGGTGCTTCCGCACCATGTCGTCGCCCTCGGTGACGCTGATGACGACTATCCTCTTGTGCGACCCGAGGGGGAAGTCCACGGGACACACCAGGTTCCCCACGTTCTCGATGAACAGGTAGTCCAGCTTGTCCAGCGGGAGGTCTTCCAGGGCGTGGTCGACCAGGTGCGCGTCCAGGTGGCACTCCTTCCCGGTGTTGACGTTCGCGGCCGGCACCCCGTGGGCCACGAACCTCTGGTAGTCGTCGTCTCCGGACACGTCACCTGCGATCGCGGCGCATCTCTTGCCCTTCGCGCTGAGCCGGTCGACGAGCTTCTCGATGATCAACGTCTTCCCGGAGCCAATCCCGCCGAGGAAATCGAAGGCGACGACGCCGTGCTTGTCGAGGAGGGCTCTGTTCTCGTCGGCGAGCCTCCTGTTCTCCGCCAAGAAGTCCCTCTCCATGTCGACCGTGACCACCTTGTGCATGATGGTCGAGAAACAGGGGGTGCGCTTTAATGTTTTTGTCCGAAATCCCCGCTGCCCAGGCGCGCAATCCTGTTCAGAGGCGGCCCGCCGTGTAGAAAAACCTCACTGGGGGAGCAGTAGCATGGTGATGATCATGACCTGCGCCGCGGCCCAGCGCCGCACTTCCGCCGAGCGACCCAGCCTGACGCAGTCCTGCAACGCTCGAGACTTCCCCCGAAATCAGCGTGTCAGTTATAGAGTGATTGTGGTGCGATCCTTGAACTCACGAATGTCCGTCAGTTACGTTTATCAGACATGCGTGCCTGCGCCTCCTCATGCTCCCCCGAGTGATAATGCACAATGCGATGAGCCTCGATGGCAGGATGGACTGGTTCTCTGCCGATGCTGGGCTCTACTACGACATCGCCTCCAGGTGGAAGGTCAACGCGATGCTGTCCGGAGCGGACACGATCATAGCCGGTTCCGAACAGATGGCCGCTCACCAGGGCGACCCGGACCCTCCCTCTGAGATCGGGAAGTACAGACGACCCCTGTTGGTGGTCACAGACAGCCAGGGCAGGGTGGCCGATTGGGGGCCTTGGCTCAAGGCACCATATTGGAGCCGCATAATCGTCCTGTGCTCCTCGGCGACCCCGAAGAGCTACATATCGAAGCTCGAGAAGGCAGGCTTGGGACATATCATCGCCGGGAAGGACCGCGTGGATCTCAAAGCTTCATTGGAGAGGCTCTGCAAGGACCACGGCGTCAAGACGGTGAGGCTGGACTGCGGTGGAAGGCTCAATGGTGCGATGTTTCGCGCGGGCCTCGTCGACGAGGTCAGCATCCTGATTCACCCAGTTCTGGTCGGAGGGACGTCACCGAGGTCCGTGTTCAACGCGCCCGACCTGAAGGATGGGAACGGTGTCGTCAAGCTGGATATCAAGCACATGGAGCGCGTGCGCGGCGGGTACGTTTGGCTGAGGTACAAGGTCGTTCGATGACCCTCTCTCTCGGTTATATAAACGGGACGTCCTGGAACGTTCCCAAGTTTATCCTTCCTGCCCGCGTGTGATGCTGCGGGAGGACCTAGCCTGCGGCACATTCTCGCGCTTGTAGTCATGTTGTCTTGTCTTCTGCTGTCTTCGTCATCGGTGTCGGCGTACACCGTCGTCGACGTTCCGAACAAGCATGTCAGCATCCAGCTACCGTCCAGTTGGGAATATGCCAGGGACGTCTCGTATGACGGGACTATGTACGACCTGGAGTTCACGGGGCCATCGTCTCTCGGTCTGAACCCGCACGGGGTATTGACCTCTTGGGTTTGGTCCGGCCCAGTGACCAACGAAGCGCTCCGAGAGGAGATGCAGGGATATCTGGATGACATAGCTAGTGATCCGGTGTACACGGACTTCTATCTCGAATATCCCGTCCAGAACAGAAGCCGGAACGGCGTGCCAGCGGTCGATGTCATGTTCTCCGTCGCCATTGGTGACCCGGAGGAAGACGGTTACTATGCGACCGAGCGGGTCATGATACTGGCCAGCGACGTGTGGGGGATGGCGTGGCTGCTGAACGTGTCGATGATCAGCGGCCTCTGGATGTCGTCTTCGATTACGGTGAAGAACATAATCAACAGTCTCTCGGTCGATGAGAAGAGCTCCCCGGACGTCATCGCCCCAATGGTTGTCGGGGTCTGCGCAGTCGTCGCCGTCGCAGGGATTCTCCTGTGGAGACGAAGGGGCGTCAAGAAGACCGGGCTCGACCGAGGGGAGACATTGAATGCCTCATCGTCGGACCAATCGTCTGTGCCCCCTCCCAGAAATCGATGACCATCATCCTCCATCTGGGTCAGAATGGTCGCCCGCTCGTGCACCTTGAGTGCAGGAATGGTGGAGTGGGGGCAGAGGGATTTGAACCTCTGCCGAGCCAATATGTCGGAAGTCGGTGAGGGTCAAGGGGATTTCGCACCCTTCCTCTGGGCATGGTTCCACCCGGCCTCTTCATCCGGACCGAACCGATTCACACAGCGGCCCTAATGCCGCGTTCTGCGCTTCCACCCCAAGTCATATAGGTAAACTCCAATTTACTTAGAAAGCATAAAATAGGTAAAATGCAATTTACTTATACATATGTCAGGTGAAGACGAACTCTTGCAGGGCTTCGTCCGGCGCAGTCTCTCGCTGTCACAGGACCGTCTGAGGCGTCATGTGTTCTCCTCGAAAGGGGACAGACTCCACAAGAGGTTCGCCTTCGACAGGTTCGAGGGATACGTTGACGCCTTCTTGCGGGGAGATGCCAGCAAGCGCTGGATCGTCATGTCCGGATTGAGAGGCACCGGCAAGACTACACTGGTCGCCCAGCTACTCTTCAGTCTGTCAGAGAGGGGAGTTCCGCCGGCGCGCACGCCATATGCGTCTCTGGATGAGCTGACGCGCCTCACCGGCGCCTCTCTGAAGCAATACTTGGACGAATACGAGCGCCAGCTCGGGAAGGACTTCGAGACCCTGACCGATTCGGAGAGAATCATCCTGTTCTTGGATGAGGTCCACTACGATCCTGACTGGGCCGTCGCCCTGAAGAGCCTGTATGACCGAACAGATCGTGTGTTCATCTTCGCCACAGGTTCATCCTCAGTCTCCCTGCAGACCAGTCCTGACTCGGTCAGGAGATCGGAGTCAGAGCGGCTGACACCTCTGTCTCTTTCGGAGTACATGCTGCTCAAGCGAGACTTGAAGCCCGACGACGGCCTCCGTGGCTCGATCATCGACAGCCTATTCTCTTCGGCGAGCGCGGAGGACGCCTATCATGGGTTGAGAGCCGATCAGAGGGCGGTCACAAGATATCTAGCCGGAGTCCGACCAAGCGACGTAGAGCAATATCTTCGGGTTGGCACGCTGCCTTTCGCAATCCCGTACTCGGACCAGGAGGATGTTTACGAGAAGCTCTTGGACATCGTGGAGAAGACGGTGTGCGAGGACATCACCATGATGATGAGGTTCACGAAGAAGATGCAGACGAAGATGTCCAACCTCATCACGCTTCTCGCCGTATCGGACCGCGTCAGCTATGAGTCGATTTGCAGCAGGTTGGGGGAATTGACGAAACCGACTCTCAGCAGGATGATCCGTGGGTTGGAGAAGTCGGAGCTCGTGATTGCGGTGCGGCCGTTCGGCCGACCCGTGAAGAAGATCTCGAAGGCACCGAAGTACATGTTCATGGCTCCGTCCATGCGGGCAGCTCTTCTCTGGAAGGTCGGGCAATCGGACAGCCCCGAGGCGACGTCGGGAAGACTCCTCGAAGACGCGGTCACAATGTACCTCTACAGACTCCAGAGGGAACGCCGCCTGCTTGCGTTCGATTTCGATGCGTCAGAGGGCGGTGCCGACTTTGTGATCAACCGTCGCGACAAGAGCCGGATGGTCCTCGAGGTCGGCTACGGGAACAAGGGTCACTCACAGGTCGAGAAGACGATGTCCCGCACGGGGTCAGAGTACGGTGTGGTCGTGTCCGACCGGTCCCTCTCGCTCTTAGATGATAAGAGAATACTGAGCGTCCCCAAGGAATGGTTCCTTCTCGTATGACGTCCGCTCGCGATCAGGCGCTCCTGTGGGGACAGTACCATGTCTGTTCAGAAGGGGCTAGAGTGGGGGCTGAGGGATTTGAATCTCTGCCGAGCTAGTCTTTCCGAAGCCTGAGAGGATCAAGCATGATTTCGTACGCGCACCAACCCCACTTTCTCTATTCTTGGCCGCCCTGTTAACCGGGCCGCTCAAGGGGACTGCGGATATGGCAGAATCGGACCCTGCTGGTTGCACGCGAATCCCTGCATACAATGCGCACGCGGCGCTCGACAGGCTCAATTTGCCCGACCGGAATCTTCTGGTCATTACGAGAATAGCGCCTGATATGTGAGTGAGATGCATCTGCGGACGCCTTGTCGTCCTCGCCTCACGCACCGCCTCTGGCTGCCCTGCCCTGCGGGGTCAGCGAGTCCGTCAGGTAGTTCATGAACCTCACGACCGAGGGATCATCCGTCCAGAAAGCCATCATGTCCTCTATACGGGTCTCGTCCTCATACTCGCTCGCGAACAGTATGGTCTTCCTGTCGAACCGGACGAACAACACCTTCGGAGAGCCCGCCTCATGCAGCTTCAAGCTGTGACTCGGACTAGCGATCTCCCCGTACTTCGAGAGGGCGGATATCCTCCCTGGCTCCGGGGTCGCGAACATCACCTTCATCCTCTTCGACCTGGCCTTCTTCCAGATCTCCGAGAACGCCAATATGTGTTCTGGGGTCCCGGCTACGAGAAGTTCCGACCTGGCCGAGTCCGCTATTTCCCGCAACCTCTCTAGGATCCTCATCCTCCCTCTGATGACCCAGATGCGGGCTTCAGAGGCCTCCCTGTGAGGTGCGCTCGCGAGCTCCTCGAGACCATCCCTCGCATCCTTGGCCGCCCCCAGCAGCTCCGACTCTATCTTCGAGATTGCGACCTTGGGTGACATTGCCCTGAACTTCTTCGGCCGCCCTGTGGACGTCTCCACTATGCCTCTGCCCTCGAGCTTCTCCAGCGTGCCGTAGATGGCAGATCTGGGCACTTCGGCGATGGCGTGGATCTCGCCCACCCCTGCTTCGCCGAGCCCGGTGAGGGCAGAGAATACTTTAGCTTCGTATGTGGTCAAGCCCAGGGCGATGAGCCTGTCAACAACCTTCTGATGGGTCTTCATCGGAGTCCGTGCCTGTACGCGCACCGGATGCGACTCCGAAATAGATATATGTTAGTAGTCATTTAACGACATTCCTGTTAGTAGGACTGTAACAACAAAGATGGAGATGCTGACATGATATTCAAGAAGCTCGCCGACACGGTGGTCGATCACCACAAGCTGATACTGATCATCTGGATCGTCACTCTCCTGTGTATCTCTCCTGCGATAACGAAGGTCAACGAGGTGCTCGTCTACCAGGAGTCGGAGATGGTCGAGGGCGACACCGAATCGCTCATCGCTCAGAGGATCATCGACGAGCAGTTTCCCGTCGCGCTCGCAAACAGCACGCTCATGGTCGTCCTGGAAGGCCAGGATGTCGGCTCGGCGGAGGTAAGGGACTTCTGTCTGGACCTCGGAGACCGTGCGACCGCGGCCGACGGGCTCGCGTACCTCGAGGATTTCACCTCCGTCTATTCCGCCTCCGAGGCGATGATACACGCGCTGGCGTCCGAGCTCGGCCCCGTCATGGTCGAGACGGAGTACCAGGTCAACATGACCGCCTCCATGTTGTATGGCATACCGTCGCTCTACCTCGGCAACTGGAATGACACGGACCCCGCCCTCAGCATACAGGAGCGGGACTACGCCGCGTATCAGACAACCGTTGCGTCGATGCCGTACCTTCTGGCGTCCGCCGACGAGACGACTGCCCAGCTGTCGTATCAGTACCTGGGGGCGTTCTGCTACGCCTGGAACTCCACAAACGATACCGTCCTCACCTCGGACCCGCAGTCCCGGGCGGAGGCCGCCGTCAGCACCGCCGCACCTGCGTTCATCGCGCTCCTCGATTATCCAGATGACCAAAAGGCCATCATGTACGCGGTGCTCGCATCGTTCGATCTATCTTCGTTCACCAACCTCACGCTCATACACCAGTTCTCGGTCTCGACGGTCGCCGCCTTCGCCGGCGTGGACAACCTGACTTTCATGGAAGAGGTCTACGCGCTCGGCCCGGAATTCGCGCCCGAAGAGTTGGCTGCGTTCTCGCGTTCCGTGGTCGCCTCAAGCACCCTTCCAGAGCTGCCGGTCCAGCTGCCTCCCGAATACCTCTCCAGTCTCGTGAGCCCTGACAACACCACGACCTTGATCGTCCTGAGCTTCTCGAAGGACTCCGGCTTTGTCGAAGGAGGAGAGAAGCCGATTGTCAACAACGTCGTCGACCTCAGGGAGATGGTGTCGGAGTCGAGGGCCCTCTATCTGTCCTCGGAGTACAAGACGTACGTGACCGGGGACGCGGCGCTGACCGCGGACATGGAGGACTCAATGATGAGCGAGCTCTCCCTCATCGAGCCAGTCACCATCATAATGATCATCGTGCTCATGGGTATCTTCTTCCGCTCGGTGGTAGCGCAGTTCCTGCCCCTCGGAGGCGTCATGGTGGCCCTCGGGGTCAGCCAGGCGTTCGTGTTCGTCGTGGGCTCCCTGGTCGCGGACATACACTACTCTGTCGTCACGATGCTATTCAGCATCCTCATGGGCGTCGGCACGGACTACGCCATCTTCATAGTCGCAAGATACAGGGAGGAGCGCATCAAGGGACACAACCGGGAGGAGGCGGTCAGGACATCGGTCACATGGGCCGGCGAGAGCATCTCGACGAGCGGCGCCACCGTCATGGTCTCGTTCTTCGCGCTCTCCATCGCCGACTTCTCCATGATACGGACCATGGGCCTGGTCCTGGGAGTGGCGATTGCCATATCCCTGCTCGTCGCCCTTACCCTGGTCCCATCGCTGATCATGCTGTTCGGGAACAGGATATTCTGGCCTACCCGGGGGGCGCGCTGGTACAGGTTCGCAGAGAAGGTCATGGAGAGGAGATCCCAGGGGCACCGCGGGTACTTCTTCAAGGCGGCGAACTTCTCCATCAAGCACGCCAAGACAGTGCTCCTGGCGGCGCTCCTCATCTCGGTCCCGACCACTTACGTCTTCCTGAACGCTGAGACGAGCTTCGACTTCATAGGCGGTATGTCGTCCGGTGTCGAGAGCAACGAAGGCATCATTGCGATGACCGACGCGTTCGGGGCGGGGCGGATCATGCCCACCCAGGTCGCGGTGGTCTTCGACACGCCAGTCTATTCCGACGGCAACTTCAGCCTGGACAAGCTGGAGACGGTCGACGACATCGCCGCCGTCATAGCGGCAACCGACAATGTGAAACAGGTCACCGGTCCGACGAACCCGAAGGGCGACCACATCGACTACGCGAACCTGAGCGAGATGGCTCCAGATGTGAGTGCGAGCTACCAGGCCATGATGCTGCAGTTAGTAGGCGTCGACGGCCGCACGGTGCTGTTCACAGTCATCCTGGAGGCGGGGCCGATGACGCCCGAATCGCTCGATACGGTAGCGGTGCTTAGGGACGAGCTCGCCGCTCTGAAGGCCGCTGACGGGGCGATATCGTCCTCCACCATCTACGTGGGCGGCGCCTCGGCGGTCATATACGATCTCAAGGTCGACCTGGACCAGCAGTTCAGGACGATGGAGATCATGGTGGTCATAGGCATATTCATCGTCTTGCTGATCGTCCTGGGTGCCGTAATTCTCTCCGCGTTCGCGATAGTGTCGATCATGCTCAGCATAACATGGGCCTTCGCTGCGACCGTAGGCATATTCAGCTACGGGCTGGGCGAACCCATCCTGTGGATCATACCCCTGATACTATTCATCATGCTCATGGGGATAGGGATGGACTACAACGTGTTCATCCTCACCAGGATAAGGGAGGAGAAACACAAGGGGAAGAGCGACAAGGACGCGGTCGTGGAGGCGCTCGACTGGACCGGTGGCATAATCACCGCGTTGGCCATAATCATGGGCACCGCCTTCAGCATGATGATGATCTCGAGCACGATGATGCTGAAGGAGATCGGGTTCGCGCTCGCGTTCGCCATACTCCTGGACGCCATGGTGGTCAGGACATACATCGTCCCGGCGATGATGACCGTCCTGGGCAAGTGGGCCTGGTGGGCGCCAGGGCCCCTCCAGAGGGAGAGGGCGGAGAAGAAGTAGGGTTCGGGCGCGGAACGCCCCTCCCTCCAAACGGCCTCATGCGAGGTCCGACCTGCATCAGCGGTATCTCAGGGTGATCCACGTGGCGGGCTCCCTAAACCATGAAGTGCTTCACGTTCTTCCTCACCCTCTTCACGGCTTCCTGGATTCTTTTCCTCCTGGTCTCCTCTCTCTTCGCGGAGGCGACCCAGTGGATGTACGCGTGGCGGTAAGTCTTCGCCAAAGCCTGGAAGTTGCCCCAAGCCAACTCGTCTTGAGTCAAGGCGTCCTTGAGGTCCTTCGGGATCCTTGGAGGGGCGCTCGGTCTGTACGCCTTATCCCAATTGCCGTTCCTCTTCGCGGCTTCGATCTTGGCCATACCATGGGCGGTCACCCTCCCCTCTTTGATCAGCCTCTCCGCCCTCTTCCTGTTGCTTAGGGACCAGATGCTGTTGGGCTTTCTCGGAGCGAACCTCCACATGTGTCGTTCGTCATCTATGCGTCTCAGCCTGCTGTCGATCCATCCGTAGCAGATGGCCTCCTCGAGCGCCTCCTCGTAGCTGACGCTCTGTCTACCCAAGTGTCTCTTGAACGCGAGGATCCAGACTTCGGAGGACTTGTCGTGGTTCTTCTTGAGCCATCTTCGCCATGCGCTTCGGTCTTCAAAGAATATAGGCTCGGGTAGCATATCTGTCCCGATAGAGTTGGCTCAGGGAAAAAGACTATCTGAAGTGGACCGGAGAATGCCGTGATTCGGTAGGCCGAGATGAAGAGTGGAGCAGAGGGATTCAAACCTCTGTCGAGCCAGTAATTCCGAAGTCCGAGCGAATCAAGCAGAATTACTCGCAGGGGACAAACACCTTCTCTTCCAGTTTCTCGAATCAGATGGAGATTTCCTCTCAGTGAACTTGGGTCCGGGAAGTTATTTATAGGGAACATTATGTTATGTATAGCACACTAAGGTGTGCTTCATGAAAGAAACGACCAAACTCGTGCTGCTTACTGTGCCTCTGGCAGTTCTCGTTGGCTACTCATGGCTGTTCGTTCTCCCGTACTATTCGTATGATGATCCTATTGAGAGAGCGGGCGGTGCCGTCGTACTTGGGACCATTTGGGCAGTCGGAATAACAGTCGCGTCCGTGATGATAATCATAAGACAGTATCGTGCGGTTCAAGCTGGATTCCGATTGAATGACGAACGCAGCAGAGGGATAGTCATACGGGCTGGCTATTACTCGTTCTGGGTCTCAATTGGGTGGTGGCTCTTGCTCAACTTTGTCATCCTATCGAACTCAAACGCATTCGGACTTCTGTCCGTAGACAAGGCTCCTGAGGCGTTGGTCGGCGGGCTCCTGGCATTGCCCGTAATCTTCTTCATTGTCTGGTCTTATCTCACGTATAGATACAGGCCACGTCCTGGGTGATTCATTGAGAACGAGAATCAAGGAGCTCAGGGCAAGGCATTCGATGACGCAGAATGACCTGGCGAGAATCGTTGGCACTCGTAGAGAAACCATCCTGGCCGTCGAGAACGGCCAGTACTACCCCTCAGTGAAGCTTGCGCATGATATTGCCAAAGCCCTTCAGACGACGATTGATGAAATGTTCGTGTTCGATGAATAGCCTTGGACGATGCCGTGCCAGAGTGCCCTGGTACAAAAGACCCTTGATTTCTCGGACCGAGGTTATCACTGGCTATGGATAGGAGTGGGGGCAGAGGGATTTGAACCCCCATCAACGGGTTTCCTCCACGCGGAGAGCGACTCCGCGCGTTTCGGACTATGGGTCATCGCTCCAGTTAGTCATCACTGGTCAGCAAACCCAACGGAAATCATTCCCATAACTGGAGCCCGTAAGGATACCAGGTTACCCCATACCCCCTTGTGGTCGGCATCAGGGAATCTACTTCTTCCGCAGCTTCTGAGCCCTCTTCCTTCTTCTCATCTTCTTCTTGCGCCACTTCCAGCGCTGCTTGCCGCGCTTCTTCCAGGCTCTTGAGCTTCTCTTCATGAGTCAGACTCCCTTTGCCGTTTGGGCGTACATCGCTCCCTTTTAATATGTCTTTTGGAGGCCATGGCGGGCCGGTCGGGAATTTCGGGCGTTTCGCACGCCATTCGAACCCGAGACCACTGGCTGTCCTCGGCCCCGTGAGGGGCTTAGAAGGCCAGTGCTATATCCTAGCTAAGCCACCGGCCCATCTGGCCTTCCTCGACATGAAGCACGGCTGTATTAAAACCTTGGCGGTCGCCGGAAACCGTCACCGAACGGTTAAGTTCAACATCCTGCATTCACCTAGAGGTTCGTCCATGGGCGAGATAGAGATTTTCGAGCTGAAGCGAATCGACCTGAGAGACGCGGTCATCATAGACGGGTTCCCGAGCATCGGCCTCGTGAGCTCGATCGTCGCGAGCTATCTCATCGCGTTGCTGAAGATGGAGTACATCGCTGTCATGGACTCCAACCTCTTCCCGACCGTGTCGCTCATCAAGGATTCGGAGCCCCTTGGTCCCGCGCGGGTGTACGCGAGGCCGAACCTGAAGCCGGGAGAGCAGCAGATAGTCGTGTTCTCGACCGAGCTCCAGCCGTCCGCCAACCTGCTGAGGCCCATAGGCACGTCTATCATAGACTTCGCCCACGAGCAGAAGTGCAGGCTGGTCATCTCGGCCGGCGGACTCATAGTCGAGAGAGGGGAGGAGGAGCCCGATGCGGAAGTGGGCGAGATCGCGGTATATGGCATCGGCAGCACCGACGCGGCTCAGAAGCTGCTCATGCAGGCGGATGCGGAGCCCTTCGTTGAAGGCGTGATATCCGGCACCGCGGGCGTCCTTCTCAACGAGGGCAATCGGCGCGGGATGGATGTGATAACCCTTCTCGCCGAGGCGAGGCCAGACATGGCAGACGCTAGAGCGGCCGCCCTCATACTCGCAGCCATAGACCAGATGGTGCTCCACATGCACCTGAACGTCGAGCCCCTGTGCAAGGAGGCCGAGAGGCTGGAGGCTCAGCTGAAGATCCTCCACAGGGACGCCCAGAAGAAGAGCAAGGGGCAGACCCCCGGCGTCGCGGGCTACTACTAGGTCAACCCATCGATGCAGGCTATTTTATATCGCTCCGTGGCCCTTCCCGAACCTGCTCTCTCGTCGCTCGGCGATTCCTGAGATGCAGCCAGCAAGGGGAGATGGTGCGTGGGCCGGTGAGATGAGTGTTGGATCTGTTCTACAACGGAATCCTCGTCGTCATCGTGTCCATCTGGGTCATCGGCCTCCGGTCTGCGGGCATGGGCAGACTCGTGGCGGCCCTGAAGAAGCGCGCCACGCTGATCACGGTGCTCGCGTGGATTGCGTTCATCGCGTTCGCCGTGTCATTCGTCCTATACTTCTCGTACTTCGAGGAGATACACGACATCGACAACGCCGTCGAAGCTGCAGTGACGAGCCTGGAGAACGGGGTGAACCCGTACGAGGAGTATGTGGTTCCCAGGTTCAAGGGCAAGTACGCGCCCAACCCTGCGTGGTCCATGGGACCGTATAACTACCTCCCCCTTGACCTCATGGTGTACGTCGGCGCGCACGAGACCCTGGGATTCCTTGGCACGCCCGTCTGGTTCGTGGTCGCGAACCTGGTGTTCTCCGGTGCGGCACTCTATCTCTTGCGGAGGATTACAGATGTAGGCTGGCTGTCCTTCGCGCCGTTCGCGGGGATCGTGATGCTGTTTTACTCGTTCGACAATGCCTCTCTCACATTGCTATTCATGATCGCCTCTGTCTACGCTAGGAACCGGTCGAAGTTCCATCCGGAGGCGATGTCGATCATCCTCATGTCCCTCGCCATGATGACGAAGATATACGCGATACTCCCGTTCGCCGTCCTTGTCCTGTTCGACCTCCAGGCCAACGTCGTGGCGAAGAACATCAGGAAAACGGCCGAGGTGCTCGTGGCGGTCGCGCTTGGCGCGGTCATCGCGCTGTTGTTGATGTTGCCCTTCGGCGTATCCAACGTTCTGGACGCGGCGGTGTTCTTCCACGGCAGCGAGGCTGCGCGCGTCGGGACTTCCACTGGCGGAACGCTCCTTAGCGAACTCACTTTCGCATCGGACTACTATGTGGAGATAACCGTGATCGCCCTCGCCGCGACCCTGTTCGCGGGTCTGATGATGCGCAACTTGAACGACCGCGTCCTCCTGGTCACGGTCGTCTTCCTTCTCGTGGCGATCAAGAGCAGCCTCGCGCCGCTGACGGTTATGGGTGTGTTCCTCGCGCTTCGGCTGTGGGATATCTCGTGTGCGCGCGCCGCGAAGGATGTACTCTCGGACAAGCCCCAACCCGTCTCTCCGGAGGCCGATCCTCCCAAGGAGAGCGCATCCTCACCATTAGGTGACTGAGCAGCAATGTTGCGCCGCAGCGCCCTCGTCTAGGGGCGAGGTATTTGAGCTGCTTCCTAAAAGAATATCTATTGTTTCAACCATGCACGACTTAGCACAGCATTGTTAGCATGAACTTCGAGGTGTGCAAATGGTAACGAAAAAAGCTTCAATCAGGACGTCCGAGGTCCCCGGCCCCAAGTCGGTCGAGCTCGGAAAGCTGAGGGAGAGGTACATATCCAAGGCGGTCGGGATATCCTCGCCGGTCTTCATCGAGAAAGCCGAAGAGTCCCTGTTCTACGACGTAGACGGGAACATCTTCATCGACATGGGCAGCGGGATAGGCGTCACGAACGTCGGTCACAGGCCGCCCGAGGTCGTCAAAGCGGTCAAGGACCAGGCGGACAAGTTCCTGCACCTGTGCTTCCAGGTCACGCCTTACGAGAACTACGTGAGGCTCGCTGAGAGGCTCGCCAAAACTGCCCCCCACCCTGGCCTCGTCAAGTCCGTGCTCTACAACTCTGGCGCGGAGGCCGTCGAGAACTCGGTCAAGATATCAAGGCACGCGACGAAGAGGCAGGCCGCCTTCTCGTTCGTGCACGCGTTCCACGGCAGGACCATGATGGCCATGGCCCTGACCTCGAAGGAGATGCCTTACAAGGCGGGCTTCGGCCCGCTGCCAGAGACCTACAAGGTGGATTTCGCCTACTGCTACAGGTGTCACCTGAACATGACCTACCCTTCCTGCGGGGTCGCGTGCGCTGACAAGATCGACGAGATATGGTCGAGCCCGCAGTTCCAGGGCAAGGTAGCATGCATCATCGGCGAGCCGATCCAAGGAGAGGGCGGCTTCATCGTCCCCCCGAAGGAGTTCTACCAGAAAGTCACGAAGATATGCAAGAAGCACGGGGTGGTATACGTCGACGACGAGATCCAGACGGGCGCTGGCCGGACGGGCAGGATGTGGTGCGTCCAGCACTGGCCGGGGGTCGAACCGGACATACTAGTCAGCGGGAAGGGTATCGGGGGCGGGTTCCCCGTGTCCGCGACGACCGGAAGGCCGGAGATAATGGATGCCACCCACACAGGCGGCCTCGGGGGCACCTTCGGCGGCAACCCGGTGGGCTGCGCCGCGGCCCTTGCGCAGCTCGACGTCATCGAGCGGGCACTGCCGAACGTGGCCAGGATCAACTCGTACATGACCAAGCGCCTGAAGGAGCTGCAGCAGAGGCACGCGATCGTCGGCGATGTCAGGGGGATGGGCGCTATGATGGCTCTCGAGCTGGTGAGCGACCCCAAGGCGAAGACCCCTGCGGCCAAGGAGACCAAGGAGATCAAGGCCTCCGCGCTCAAGAGAGGCATGATCATGCTGACCTGCGGGACGTACGACAACGTCATCAGGCTGCATCCGTCTATGATCATGCCCCAGGAGACCCTGGAGCAGGCCATGGACATCCTTGATGCGAGCTTCCAGGAAGCATGCAAGACGTGAGCGGGCCTAGGGCGCCGCTCCAAACACCTTATCTACCCTTTTGATTGCACGGTCCCGAGCCCTGCTCCCGACCGTCGCGGTGCGATAGTTTAAAATACACTTTCAATATTTCAAGTGTGCTTTAAGGGTGCGGCAAGGGCGCGTCGCCCGGCCCGCCGAAGGACAAGATACGAACGGAGGCATGGACATGGAATCTCAGAAGGGCAGTGCGATGAACTGGAAGGTCTTGCTGGTGGTTGCGGTCGTCGCATCATCGGTGTTGGCATTCACGGCCGGATATCTCCTGGCTGGCACGAACGAGTCTCCCGTAGAGGAGGAGGACACCAGCGCCAAGGCCATCATCATAACCGATGAATGGGGTACGATCGTCAGCATGACGGTCGAGGATGACTACAACAGGACGATAGTCCTCGACGGCGTCCCGGAGAGGATCGTGTCCGTCGCCCCGACCCCGACCGAGCTCCTGTTCGCCGTCGGCGCGGGAGGTCAGGTCGTGGGAGTGGACGACTACAGCGACTACCCGGTCGAGGCCCAGAGCCTCACCAAGGTCGGCTCGTTCACGCTCAACATCGAGGTCATCGTCGGTCTGGAACCCGACCTGGTGGTGTGCAGCGATCTCGTGCCCAAGGAGCAGCTGGACATGATCGAGGCCCAGGGCATCCAGTACTTCATATTCGCCACAAGGACCATGGACGACGTCTACAAGGATGTCAGGCTGGCCGGTCTGATAACCGGCCATGTCCAGGAGGCCGAATCCCTGGCAGCCGACCTCGAAGTGAGAGTCAAGGCCGTGACCGACCTCACGCTTGCGGACGGCGTGTCCAAGCCCATGGTATACATCGAGTACTATCCGCTCTGGACCTACGGTCCAGGATCGTTCGGGGACAACATGATCGAGCTTGCGGGCGGCGCCAACATCGCGCACAACGCGAGCGGCGAGTACCCGGAGCTCACGTCCGAGTTCATCATCGCTCTGGACCCTGAGATGATCATCTACACTGTTGGTGTGATGACGACGACCAACGCCACCGAGATATCCAGCCGGTCGGGCTGGGACCAGATCACGGCGGTCGAGGAAGGCGCCATCTACTCGATCGACGACAACCTGATGAGCAGGTACGGCCCGAGGGTGGTGGACGGCTTCGAGCAGCTCGCAGCCCTGATACACCCCGAGCTGTTCGCCTGAGAAAGGTGCGACCATGGGTTCGAGGGACCAGGACGGACACGGGGCGCCCTTCTCCAGGGTGAGCAGGCCCCTGATCATAGTAGTGCTAGGCGTCCTGCTGTTCGCCTCGATCATGCTCGCCGTGATGGTGGGCAGCCTCGGTCCCATAGGTCCAGGTGACCCAGTGGGGATATCCTTCTCCGAGGCCCTGGGCTCCATCTTCGGCGATTCGGAGTTCAGCTGGGTCTTCTGGGACGTGAGGATACCGAGGGTGCTCATGGCAGCCCTCGTCGGGGCGGCCCTCGCGTGCGCGGGCACGGCCATGCAGGCGATATTCAGGAACTCAATGGCCGACCCGTTCGTGATAGGCGTGTCCTCGGGCGCCGCGGTCGGCGCCTCCATCGCGAGCCTGATCGGCCTGAGCGCGCTCATAGGGACGTTCGCCTCCCCGATATTCGCGTTCCTGTCCGCATCGGCCGCGGCGTTCGCCGTGTACATGCTCGGCTCGGTCAAGGGGAAGGTCTACGTCGACACGCTGCTGCTCTCGGGAGTGGCGGTCGCGGCATTCCTCGGGGCCATGGTCTCCTTCCTGATCTACTTCGCGAGACAGCAGTATCATCAGCTGATCTTCTGGCTTCTGGGCAGCCTCGCGCTGGCGAGCTGGGACAAGGTGTTCGTGCTGGTGGTCCCGGTGCTCGCGGGTGCCGTGGTGATATTCCTGTACGGCAGGGACCTGGACGCGCTCCTGCTCGGCGAGGAGACCGCCCACAACCTCGGGACCAACCCGGAGTTCCTTAAGAAGCTCATGCTCATTGTCGCGACCCTTGTCACCGCAGCAGCGGTCGCTTTCAGCGGGGTCATCGGGTTCGTGGGGCTGATCATACCGCACATCACGAGGCTCTTGGTTGGGTCCAACCACCGCACATTGGTTCCCGCGGCGACACTGACGGGTGCGATATTCTTAGTCTGGGCGGATACGGCCGCCAGGAGCATCGTGGCCCCGACGGAGCTGCCCGTGGGCATCATCACCGCTCTGTGCGGGGGTCCGTTCTTCCTGTACCTCTTGAGGACCCGCAGCAAGGGGCGTGAGGATTGATGGAGGTCAGGATCGACGGGGTCTCCTTCGCATTCTCGGAGCGCATCAAGGTGCTCAAGGAGGTCTCTCTGGCCGTCGGGCACGGCGAGTTCCTGGGCATCATGGGCCCGAACGGGTCCGGGAAGACGACCCTGCTGAGGTGCCTGACCAACTTCCTGAGGCCCCAGGCGGGCTCGATACTGATTGACTCGAGGCCCCTCGGGTCGTACAGCTCCCGGGATCTCGCGCGCATGTTCGCCGTCGTGCCTCAGATATCCGCGACGGACTTCCCGTTCACAGCCTACGACATCGTAATGATGGGGAGGATACCGCACGCCGACAGCCGGCTGAAGGGGGAATCCGGTGCAGACGCCGAAGCCGTCCAGAAGGCGATGGAGCGGACGAGCACATGGGAGTTCGCCAAGAGGCCGTTCAACGCTCTCAGCGGCGGCGAGAGGCAGAGGGTCATCATCGCACGCGCGATCGCCCAGCATCCGAAGGCGCTCCTGCTCGACGAGCCGACCATATACCTGGACATCAGCGGCCAGATAGAGATCATGGACCTCCTGAAGGACCTGAACCGGAAGGAGGGCCTCACGGTCGTGGCCGTGCTCCACGACGTCAACCTCGCGGCGCGCTACTGCGACAGGATCGCGCTGCTCAGCAACGGACGATTAGAAGCCTTGGGGCCTCCAGGTGAGGTTCTTACCCCCGAGATGATACAGAGCGTTTACGGCGTGGATGTGATGGTCCGAAAGGATCCGTACACGAGCGCCGTCTACGTGATGCCTCGGTCCGTCACCTGGTCGCCCCACAGGCACGGCCCCAGGGTCCACCTGCTCTGCGGAGGGGGCACGGGAGGGCCGATCATGAAATCGCTCACGGACGCGGGCTACAACCTCTCCGCAGGCGTCCTGAACCTGCTCGATTCGGACTTCGAGAACGCCAAGGACCTGCACGTGCCAGTCGTCGCCGAGCCCCCGTTCTCGCCTATTGGGGTGGAGGCGCACGCGAACAACCTCAGGTTCGTCGACGAGAGCTCGGTCCTTGTGGTCGCGCCGTTCCCCGTCGGCCCGGGGAACATAAGGAACCTCGAGGCCGCGGAGCACGCGCTTCGGACGGGCAAGAATGTGTTCGTCGTCCGGCCGATCGGGGGACAATCGATAGACTTCGCGGGCGGCAGGGCCGATGCTATCATCAAGGATTTGATTACCTCGGGCGCCATTGAGGTCTCTGGGCCGGAGGGCTTGGTCGCACTCCTGTCCAAGGGATGAGCGCCGATGAAGGGGCAACCGCTTCGAGACCTGAGAAGGAACACGGAACTCCTGATTCTCATAGAGCTGATAGAATCGCCCTCGGCCAGGCTGAAGGAGATCGCGGCCCGGTTGGAGATCACAGTTCAGGCGGTCAGCCAGTACATGACCGCGATGAAGAAGGAGGGCCTGCTTAAAGAGCAGGCGGGGAAGCTCAGACCCACTCGGAAGGGCATGCAGATACTGCAGGAGCACTTCACCTCCCTGAAGCAGGAGGTCGACGCGACCCTCAGGCGGCTGAGGGTGATAGACACCTGCGTCGCCATAGCTGGGAAGGACGTCTCGAAGGGGCAATCGGTCGGGCTGGTGATGGAGGACGGGATGCTGATGGCATATCCGGGCTCAGAATCCTCGTCGACCGGGGCGGCCCAGGAGGCGGCTTCCGAGGGCGACGATGTGCTGATCGGCCAGCTCGAAGGGATCGTCGACATGGAGCTGGGGGAGCTGCTCGTGATAGAGATCCCTCCGGAATCCGAAGGCGGCTCCAAGGCGGCAGACATCGCCAAGGCGAAGGGGAAGATCGAACAGCTCTCCCCTGGGCTGCTGGTCGCGGGCGATATCGCCGGAGCCTCCCTTCTCTCGAAATCCACAGAGGAGTTCTTCACGATCCACGCACCGATAGAATCCTCCATGAGCGCCCTGAGCAAAGGGGTTGATGTCGCGTTCTGCGGGGGGAAGGAATCGACCGATCAGATGCTCGCAGCCGTTGCCGACCTCAAGAGGGAGAGCGGGTACGAGATCAAGTGGCGGGTCGTGAAGACCTAAGTCCTCGACGTTCCCAGACGGTGGCAAGCATAAATCGGCCTACCATGCTCCATCCTCCGGTGTCGACATGGACGTGGTCGAGGCGATAAGGTCCAGGAGAGCGCGGCGGACGTTCGAGGAGAGGCGGATCGAGGACGATAAGGTGCACGCCCTGGTGGAGGCCGCGAGGCTCTCCGCTTCGTGCTACAATAACCAGCCCTGGAGGTTCGTGTTCTGTGTTGGGGATCAGTCGCTGCCTGCCGTGAAGGCGACGCTGGCAAAGGGCAACGTCTGGGCGACCAAGGCCCCGCTGATAATCGCCGTCGCCGCGAAGGAATCGGACGACTGCCAGCTGAGCGACAGGAGGAGCTACTATCTGTTCGGCTGCGGCCTCGCGGTCGGTCAGCTCGAGCTGCGGGCGACCGAGCTGGGGCTTATCGCGCATCCGATCGCCGGCTACGACCCGATGAAGGTGAAGGCGGTCCTGGGCATCCCTGAGGAGTTCGTCGTGATCACACTGATAGTCTGCGGCTATTCCGGAACTGATGAATCACTTCTCTCGGACAAGCAGAAGGCCGGGGAGAGGGAACGTCCTGAGAGGAAACCTGTTGGAGAGAACTTCTTCATGGACAAGTGGGGCGCTCCGCTGGCATGAGGCCGGACCGCGTCCGCTGTTCGGATATGGTCGTCCCAGGCCCCGAGAAGACATATATCCAGGCTCAGGCCATCCTGGGTGCAGACGGAGGCTGCCTCCATGATTCGCCTGTACTGCTCGAAGGACGGAGAACTAAAAGACGTCGACAAGACCAGACTCAAGGAGGCTCTCTGGGTCGACATGGTGGCCCCGTCTCCGGAAGAAGTCGAGATGATGCACGCGGAGTTCGGGGTCGCGCTGCAGGACGTCGCGGACTGCCTCGACCCGAACGAGCGCGCGAGGGTCGAGATCGAGGAGGGCTACGACCTCGTGGTCCTCAGATGCCTTCTCACGGATGACAAGGGCGACGCTCGGATCCAGATGATGCCTATCGGGATCATCATGACGTCAAGGAACGTCATCACCGTCCGGCTCGGGGCCACTTTCGCAGCGCACGAGCTGACCTCCGACATGAAGAGGAGGCCGAGGATCGACTCGAAGGAGGACCTGTTCTTTGCGCTCATCAGGAAGGTCACCAAGGACATGGAGCGCAAGGTCAGACCCCTGGAGCGCATGATCGGCTCCATACAGGAGAGCATCCTAGCGGCGAAGAAGGCGGAGGGCGCGCACGAAGCGTTCGCATTGAGCAACGGGCTCATCCTTCTCAACACGGCCTTGCTGTCAAACCTGAACGCTGTCTCGATGCTACCGAGGGCCAAGCAGCTGAAGATGACGAAGGACAAGATGGATGTCGCCGAGGACCTGGAGAACGACATCGCCCAGCTCTACGAGATGACCACCATCTATCGCGAGATCATGTCCAACATCCTCAACGCCTACGAATCGGCCATCGCGAACAACCTGTCCACCGTGATGAAGACCTTGACCACCATCAGCCTGATCCTCATCCTGCCGATGCTCATCGCGAGCCTTTTCAGCATGAACGTAGGGCTCCCGGTCAGCGAAAGTGACCCCAAGACCTTCTGGTTCGTCATAAGCCTGTCCGCCGTCGCCGTGGCGGTCCTGTGGGCCTGGTTCAGGCTTAAGAGGATCCTCTGAACGGCATCGGGGAAAGGGCTTTGCCCCCGAGGCGCCTCTTGGTCCCCGTTGTGTGCTCCAGTGCCTGATGTAAGGGAGTGGGACAGTCGCGCCGCGGGTGTGACGATAGACGTGGACTACGAGAAGTGTGCGGGACATGCGAAATGCGTCGAGGTCTGCCCCGCAGGCGTGTACGAGCTGGCGGGCGGCAAGGCTACGTGCCCGAACATAGACGGCTGCATCCAGTGCTGCGCCTGCGTGGACGCCTGCCCCACGGGAGCAATAAGGCACAGTTCGTGCAGGTGACCGTTAGTGCCCTCTGACCGGCGGGGGTGCGTGGGGGCGGATCTATCGAGGCCATCGTAGGGGCATGATTCCCCGCTCGGAAGGTCTTCCGCAGCGGGCCGGGAGCACGTCCGTTTGCCGCCGGCCAGCGCACTACTTATAGGCACGGACTGCATACTGAAACAAGGACATTCCATGTTCGCCCTTGGGGACATCATTCTAGGCATCCTGTTGGGCCTCTCGGCCTTCCTTCTCGTCATAGCCTTAACATCGTATCGCCGGAGCGGCTTGCGGTCCCTCATGCTGATGTCCGTGGGCCTCACCTTCCATATAGCCTTCACATTGTTCGTCATCGTCGCAGTCAATGCGACCGATCTCCTGGAAGGGATAGACGGCATGCTCCTGCTCATCCTCGACGTCGTCATCCTGGCCGTCGCCATACTCATCGGTTTGAGAGGAGGGAAGCGTGCCGCAAGACCCTCTTGAGCTGGAGAACCGGAAGAGGCTGTTCGAGTGCGTCAGAATCAACCCAGGCCTGCACTTCCGGGAGATCCAGCGCAGGACGAACATGCCGATAGGCGTGCTCGAGTACCATCTCAACTACCTCGTGGACCGGAAAGTCCTGACCCTCGACAAGCAGGAGAGCTTCTCGAGATACTACCCGGGCGGGCAGATCGGAGCCGACAAGCAGAGGATACTGTCCGCGTTGAGGCAGGAGATCCCCCGTGGCATCATAATCTACCTCCTCAAGAACCCTGGGTGCACGCACGGCGCGCTGCTGCAGAACTTCACGATTTCAGGCGGGACTCTCTCGTACCACGTGAAGAAGCTCGTCGGGAAGGGCGTCGTGAAGCTCGAGAAGGCCGGCAGGGAGTCGCGCATGACCGTGATCGACCCCGAGAAGGTCTCTGACCTTCTCATCGTCTACAGGCGCACGTTCTTCGACAAGCTCGTGGACGATTTCGTGTCGCTGTATGTCGAGCGCGGCCAACAGGCAACGGTTCCGCCGGAGACACCCGGAAAGCCAGAGGACGTGCCGCCGCCTCAATGATAGAAATGAATCCGAGTCAGTCTACCTCTTGCGGTAGTATCTGTTCTTCTCTAGGACGACCAGGTCTACAGGGTCCTCATCGGCGTCCCTGGTGAACACGACATACGTCCCGGCGCCCGCAGCGGCCGCCAAGCCGATGACAAGCCCTATCGCGAGCGACATCGCGGACCTGCCGATGATCGATTCGTCCGGCAGCTCGATGATCCCTCCACCGCCGAGGTCGAAGACCCCGACGCTCGGGTCATGGACGATGCGAGTCGTGGTCTCGTTCATCGGTGTCGTCAGGTAGACCCTGAGCGCGGCCCCGTCGGTCCTGTAGAACGTGGATATGTCCTCGAGGGCATCCTCGGTCCCGGACCAGCTGAGCTGGGCCATCCTGGCCCACGAGAAGTATCCGAGGGCATCCGAACCCTCGACGAATTCGAATATCTGCTTGAACTCACTCCTGTGCTGGAACGAGTGTACGAGCTGCGTGACCGTTTCACCGTCAGTCACGGTCTCGTTGACATCTGGGTCGCTGACCGAGACGCCGTCATCCTCGTATCCCTGGAGCACATAAGGCATGTCGTTGGCCGTCGGCCCGAACTCGTAGCCGTCCATCATCATGACGCCGATATCCAGCGCGGCGCTGTCCGCGGCCACTTCGATGTCAGTGCCGAGCAGGTCAATCTCGATGTCGAACTTGATCTCAGTCGAGCCGTTGACGAGGTAGTCCGGGGAGTCGACGAGGTCGTAGTTGGATGAGTAGTTGCCAGTCGTCACGACGAACTTCGCGACGACGTTCGCCCAGTTCTCGATGACGAGGACTCCGGGACTGCCGGGGTTCGGGTTGCCATCATCCATGGTCAGGCGCTTGTTGATGTTCGTCGTTGCCGTCATCGTGACAGTCAGGCTATCGCCTGCCTCAGGGTCGGATGACTCGACGATGTCGGCGACCGACCAGGTCGTGTGCTCGAGAGGCGCGTGATACATCACATCCTCCAGCACCAGCCCGCCGTCGGTCGACTCGTTGTAAGCGAATATCGATGAGAAGATGAAGCCGTAGCCAGGCTCGGTCTCGTTGCCCGCGGATCTTATCACGGCCGAGGGCAGCACGGTCCAGATGCCGACCGTGGCGTCTGGCGTGTGAACGACGATTACATCGCCCACGGTCTCATAGGTGATCTCGTCCTGACCCGCCAGCGCGCTTGCTGAAGGTACGAAGCCGAGGGCTCCGAGCAGCAAGAAGGCTGCAGCGAAAATGGCGGACAGACTAGGGATCACTCGCATGCTAATCACAACATCATCATCGTCTTTATTAAGGGATTTGGTACACCAGTAGAACATCAGGCACTGACCCGTTCGATGTATCTTCACACTGTTCGGGCCCCGCCTTTTGTACCAATCGCGTTTCGGGTACCGTGTTGTACCTTCTTGTCTAGGGCGGCCTCTCGCGGTGTCGTACTGACCCTGCACTATCACATCGTTATGAATGCTTATGTTCAGCAATAAATATTAGCCTGTTAATGGATGGGAGGGCCGGATGCCTTCGAACGGCTTCTTAGGGAGAATAAGGGGGAGGAACAAAGAGATGAAGTGCAAGAGAGCAACCGCTGTGCTTTTCGTGGCTGCGCTGGCGTTTCTGCCAGCCGCTGCGATAGTTGGTGCCGAAGAGGAGCCCGCTGCGACAATCCCGTTCACGCCTGGGAGCGCGGCCAAGGGATACGGTGTGTACTTCGCTGACAACATGGCCTTCACTCCGCAGTGGAGGGTCGGCAACCTCGTGAGGATCGAGACCATGGTCCTCAAGGCGGGGGACAGCGACGGAGATGGACTGTTGGACGCCGCGTCGATACCGGTGGTCGTCAACACGAACATGACCTCAGGAGTTGTGAACACTCAGGCATCGTTGATGGCGAACCCGAACGACATCCTATACACGTGGATGGTCTCGGTTCCCCAGATCAAGATAACTGTGTCCAGCGCCACAACTGACGATGTCGTCGTGTTCCAGTCCAACTTCGCGGATGGTATCACTGGTGCGGACACCGTGACGAGGGAGATCAACAAGATGGGCCACTTGATATACGGCCTGCTTTGGGACACTTCCGGAGTGGATGCCGGGGTGTACAAGATCTCCGTCGAAATCCCTGGTGAGTACCCTGTCGTCATGGCTCTGAGGAGCCTTCTCGTCGAAGAGGAGGCCGACCCGATCGGGTACGAGGTCCTTCCGGCAGATGTCGGCGGACTCTCCGGGCAGGGCGGCATCGAACTGCCGAACAACGCGTACCTCTACCTCGGCAAGCTCATGACCAAGGGCGGCTCGAGCGGCGGAGGCAGCGGCAACCAGGGCGGTGGCGGCAGCGGCCGCAAGTGATTGTACTGTGAAACCTCAACACTCGCCGCGGGCATCCGCGTGAGTCAAACACCTTTCTTTTCTTCCTCTCTGCTTCGATTGTACGTCTGTCACAGAGCCCGTGCTCAATCCGTGCGCGAGAGGCGTGTCGAAGCGCGATTTCACGGCGTCGATGATTCTCAAACCGTGAAAAACATCAAGGCGTTATATCGGGCTGCTGGCTACTTAAATCTAATATTGTGCTAGCCTTTGATTATTGAACCACAAACCACTTATCAGCTCCCCCCACCTCAATGACCTAGAAGCGGCCTAGGCTGCTTCGAGAAAACATGAAGAGAGGCTGAAAAACATGATCGCAAATGCGTGGATTGCAATGGCGCTCGGCGTCGCTCTGATGGCCGGCGGTGTAACCGCCGCTTCGGCGCTCGGAGGGACCGGCGACTGCACCAAGGACCAGATACAGGACCAGGACCAGCTCAAACTGCAGGACGGCTCGTGTCTGGATGACACCGAGACGCTCGGCGACTGCGACTCCTGCAACGACTATCTCTACGACTGGGACTACCTCTACGGTGAGGCGGGACCACACCAGTCCGGCGTTTGAACAGGAGTAAGCCGATTCTCACTCTTGCACACAGAGTCTCCCCCCACACCATAGGACTCAACGCGAGGCTCTCCTGTTCAACAAACCTTTTTCCAAACCCCCTTTTCCCAACATTCTCTGGATCCCGACATCACCGATGCTGGGTCTTCGGGCCCGTCGGGCTGACAACTGCAAGCCCTTTCTCCGGTATCTCCCGCGCGTGTCCGCGCAGCAAAGATGCTCATCGGCTGAGCGTCCTCTTGGAGGGAGTCAGTGCTCAGGATTATTAAGCTGTTTCACCATGCAGTGGTCCGAACCTCTTGCGGGGTTCTAACAGTATGGGGGAGATTGAAACAGATGATGCCGAAGAGGATTTTGGGGATTGCGACAGCTGCGGTGCTTGTGGCGATATCGTTCGCCTCTCTCACCTCAGCCGAGGAGGAGCCTGCGTTACCGATTCCGATCATGGTGCCGATTGACGGCCAGGGGTCGGTGCCCGTGGCGGTGTATTTCGCGGACAACATGGCGTTCGGACCGCAGTGGCGCGTGGGGAACCTGATCAGGATTGAGACTGCGGTCGTGAATCTCGACCCGGACTGGGATACGGACTTCGCTGACACGATTTTCGTGGGCGACCTGCCTGTGGACCTCGCCCAGAGCGTCAGCGGCCTCATGATGACAGACCCGGAGACTGGCCTGTTGGTCCCGAAGGTGTACACCCAGAGCGAGATAATGGCGGACCCGATGGTGCTCTATGACACATACATGGTGTCGGTTTCGGAGATCACTATCACGATCTACCTGACCACGGACGCGGAGAACTACTGCTGGTCATGGATTTCTGACTTCACCAACGGAGTCCAGGACACGGATACGGTCACCCGTGAGATCAACAAGGGCGGGCACCTGATATACGGATTCCTGTGGGACACGACAGAGGCAGTGCCTGGCATCTACAGGGTCGATGTCAGCATACCCGGCCTGTGGAAGATCAACCATGCCATCGAGACGGAGTACCCCGTGACCACCGAGGAAGTCACCGTGACCGAGGAGGATGTCGTCGTTGAGCCGACTGGCTTCGAAACGGTGCCTTCGGACAACGGCGGAGTCGATTCTGAGACGAACACCGCATGGATCCAGATCGGAGACCTGGTCGCGAAGTCCGACAGCGGGTCTACTGGTGGCGGGGATAACGGCGACCACGACGGCGGCGGGGACGGCGGCGACGGTAACATGAATGGCGGCGGTGGCGAGCTGAACGGTGGCAACGGCAACGGCCAGCTCGGCAGCCTCATGAGCAGGTACCTGAGGTAGGCGCACCAGTCCATCCGCGGACATGAAACCCTTTCACTATCATCATATTCTGGGGACGATTGTACGTGCTCTGGACGTTGGCCGCTCGGGGATGTGCCTTCGACAGACGACGGGCAATTGCTTTCGGAGTCAATGGTATGCGCAGTCGTTGATGCAGAATTGTGGTCTACAATTGCACCCCAAACCTCTGACACCGGTCCATCCGCAATCACAAGTCATCGGGGATGTACCGAAGCGAGCATCAAGTCGGATTGCGGCCGCATATTGTCTCTCTTCCATTGCGGCGGGTCGTCGCCGAATCGAGCTGCTACTCATATTTCAAACACTGGATGGTTCTAAGAATGTTCCATCGTTTGATATTCGTACCACAATAGGTATAGTCAGTGCAAGCCGCTTACTGGCAGAGACGCCGGCCTAGAGGCACCAGGGAGACAGTCAGCACTCGTCTTGGCTCGATTACGTTGCCTCCCGCAGTTGCACGCTGGAAGCAATCGCGCTCTCTAGACCGGGTCGAGATGACCGACGGCATGTCAAAGAGAGGTGAGGAAATGGAGAAGAGATTCGAAAGTGAGCTTGGGAAGCGCATCGCAGAGGGAAGCAGACGCGGAGAGGGGAGAAAGGCGGCAGCGGTTGCCGTGGCTGTCATCTCCGCGGTCGCGTTCATCGGGACGGCTGCGTTTTCGGTGATGACATCGGCACAGTACGCTCCATCACAGTCCGCTCCATTCATGACGGATGAGATGCTGTTCGATCATCTCCGGAGCACGATTGACGATGGGGATGGATCAGTCGAGGTCAGCAGGGTCATGACGCTCATGACCCGTGCATATGACATCGATACCGGTGGCGGTGCCCACGTCGACTGCTTCAAGTTCATATATGTGATGAACGTCGCCGTCGTGGATTCCGACGGCGCGCTGGCCGAAGGCGCTCCAATCGGGACCCTCGACCTGTCGTTCTCGGACCAGGTCGCTGTCTACTACAAGTGGTCCATCGAAGCCACCGTCTACGAAGCGGAAGCCGGAATCTCGACTCCCTACAGCTACGACACTCTGTACAACGCGGATGAACCTGCGGTGGACTTCGTGACAGTGACCTCAATCGATGCGACTGTCGATGATGTCACGACATCCGACTACACCGTCAGTGTGGTCGCACCAGATGGAATAGCTGGCTCGGGGGACACAATGAGGTTCTACTTCACCATGACGTTCTACTACGTCACGAACCTTGATGGCATCGCGTACGAGACCCCGTTCAGTGCTGCTGTCCCGTTCGATGTGAAGTTCTAGCCGCAGCTCTGTGACCACACAAACCTCTACATGAAGAGGCCTTGTAGGCCTCTCTAACACCATTTTTCCTCTGGATTTCTCCTGGAGACTAGAGGTTCGCACGCAGACCGCGCATGCCGGACGGGCCCCCATCCAAGAAGCTGATCACGAAGGCCTCCGGTCTTTCGTTCGTGGTCCCGTCGTTGGAGATGTGCACTCTCCGTGCGTCTACCGCGGGCGCCTGACGGTGGGCGCATGTGCACCTGGCGGCTGATGCGCCCCCAAGCATCTTCGCCCATGACCGTAGTGAGGACGGCGGTTACACAGTCTTGCCGGTCATATCCTCCGCTCATCATCCTTGTCGCCGTGATGATTCCACTGACAGATGAGCGCACGCCCTCTCCGAGCATCTATCGTCTAAGATTGAACCTTGTGCTAATGGTTGATTATCGTACCACAAACCACTTAATCCGTCCGCTCTGGTGTGGAACCTGGAACGGCGAGCCGTTCCATGACAGAAGAGAGATTGGTGAAGAAGATGATTGCGAAGACGTGGATGGCGTTGGCGCTTGGTACCGTCCTGTTGATCGGCGGAGTCTCTGCGTTCTCGGCCTTGGGTGCTATGAACGGCACCTGCGACCAGATCCAGGACAAGCTGCAGCTCAAGGACGGCACCGGTGACAACTGTATCGACCCGGTCAGCCTACCTCCAGAGGGGTTGCTGACGGAGGAAACGAGCGAGGACAGCGCATCCGAAGTGGATGACTCTTCGGACTGCAACGAGACGGAGGAATGCGTCCTGTACGATTACCTGTACACCTGGGACTTCCTCTACAACGAGACCGACCTCGAGCCTCCGTATCAATCTGCATGTGGACAGGAGTAACCGAGATTCGAGTCTTGCACACAGAGTCTCCCCCAAATTCTTTGTGTCCAGGGAAGCTCCTGTCCACACCAAACCCCTTATCTCATATTCCTTCTGATTCATTTTCGATAGTTCCGTCTCAATTCTTATCAACCCGCTCGCCGTTCACCCATCCATGAGATTCGACCCCAGGTTCGTGAAGACGGTCAGGAAGGAGTTCCTCGCGGCCGAGATGGACCCGATGGGCAAGGAGAGGGCGTTCCTGGACAACGGCGCGGGAACGCTCGTGTGCCGCATGAGCGCGGAGAGGGAGCAGCTCGCGAGGGTCGACTGGAGCGCGAACGTGGGGAACCTGTTCTGCGAGTCACAGGGGGCCGAGCAGACGATACGTGAGGGCAGGCAGGCTGTAGCCGATCTCCTGGGTGCGGAAGGGCCCGAGAACATCGTCTCGGGCGAGGCCGCGACGAGCCTGCTCTTCAGCCTCAGCTACGCGATTGGCCGCGATCTCACGGGCGAGGAGAACGTCGTCACCACGGGATACGAGCACTACGCGAACGTGAACCCGTGGGTCGAGCTCGGGAACAGCGGTAAGATAGAAGAGCTCAGGTTCGCAGACTTCGACAGGGAGACTGGTGAGATCGACCTGGCGAAGCTCGAGGAGCTCGTGGATGAGAACACCGTGGTGATCACCGCGACCGCGGCATCGAACGTGCTGGGCACGAGGTCCGACCTGAAGAAGATCGGGAAGATCGCCAAGTCAGTCGGCGCATACTTCGTCGTCGACGCGGTCCATCACGTCGCCCACGGGCTCACCGATGTGAAGGACATCGGCTGCGACTTTCTCGTGTTCTCCGGGTACAAGCTCTTCTCGAGGCACGGCAGTTTCATGTACATGAGCAAGAAGGCGATGGAGGAGCTGATGCCGTACAAGGTCCTCTCGTCGCCCTCCCACGGCCCTGAGAAGTGGGAGTGGGGCACCAGGGACCAGGCGATGTTCGCGGCGATCACCGGTGCGGTGGATTACATCTCATGGCTCGGCAACCCCGCAGCGAAATCCCCTCCGAAGCCAGGGGCGCAGAGGCGCGCCCGGCTGGTGAAGGCGCTCGAGGACATCGAGGAGTACGAGGCTGGGCTCTCGGAGCTCGTCCTCGAGGGCGAGGGAAAGGTGTCTGGCCTGAAGGAGATCCCTGGCGTCACGATCTACGGACCCAAGGACCTGAGCTCCGCGGTAGGCAGGGACCCGACCTTTTCATTCAAGGTGGAGGGAAAGGATGACCGCGAGCTCTCGAAGCTGTTGTATGACAAGTACTCCCTGGCGATAGGTGCGGAGGACTACTTCTCGAGGGTTCCCGCGCTGTACAACCAGAAGACCATGTTGAGGGCCACTTTTGTGCACTACAACACCAAGGTCGAGGCCTTGTCGCTGTTGAAGGCTCTTAACGACGTATCGAAGGGGAAGCGCTGACGCCAGAGGCAGCGTCGGACGGTGTCCAGTCGTCGCGTTGGTCCGTTGCCGCTATAAGAACCATTCTACGGTATCCGGCCCGCTGGACGGTTCTAATAACGTTCCATTTTTTGATATTTGCACCACAACGGGTATAGTCACAACGTGCCGGTGGGCCATCAAGACGCGAGCTTAGAGGCACCATGGGGACGGCCGACACGAACCTCGGCTCGATTGCGTTGCCTCCGCAGTTGCGCGCATCAGACATGACGGCCCGCAGAAACGGATCGAGACGATGGGCCGGCTTGTCACAGAGAGGTGAAAAAATGGAGAAGAAGTTTGAAAGTGAGCTAGGAAAGCGCATCGTGGAGGGGAAGAAGCGCCAGTCCACCATCAACATGGGGGTCATCGCCGCAGCGGTCGTGTCATTCGCACTGCTAGTCGGTAGCGCGGTCTTCCTTCTGCCTGCGATGGCGGGTGCGGAAACCGGGAAGCCCGTGATGACCGAAGTGACACCCATTTTGGGTCAGGATGACTATCTCGTCTATGTCGCTGAGAGTGACGAAATCGTTCACACCGACAGCGTAGCCACCGATGAGAAGTATGATCTCAAGAGGTTGGTCACTCTCAAGGAGATGACCTACGAGAGCCCGAGCGCTCCGTATGACAAGGACTACAACATGTTCGTGTACACGGTGAACGTCGTGCTCCGCGATCTGGAGAACGTGGTGTCACCCGAGAGTATGGTCCTTGGAACTCTGACGATCCCGTACACTGGAAACGCGCTTCCGACGACGTCGTGGAGCATCGCGGTGAACCTGGTCGAGCTGACGGGAATCATTCCGGCAAGTGTGGCAACAGACCTTGAGAACGATGAGATTTCTGTTCAGGCGTTCTTGCCTGCAGGTATCTCTTACGCCTCTGGAGACAACATTCAGATAAAGGTGACGATCAAGGTTCTCTACTACGCTCCGGTACCGGTCGATGGAGTCGTTGAGGAGGCCTTCCCGGCCTTCTCCGACCTCTCGGACCTGCCGGTGGCAGAAGCAGGCGTTGACCAGACCGCGTACTCTGGCGATGAAGTGACGCTGGACGGTTCCCAGTCGACGGATGTTGGCGGGATTGTCAGCTACATCTGGACCTTTGACTGCGACGGGACTCTGACGAGCGTGGAGGGACAGATTGTTACGATATCCTTCTTCGCTGAGGGCGACTACGTCGTGACCTTGACGGTGACTGACGGGGATAGCCTGACGGATATCGACACTGTCCTGATCACTGTGTTGCCAGCACCTTTGCCTGAGGAACCCGCTGAGGACCCAGTTGTGGACCCAATTGAGGACCCCGTCGTGGACCCCATCGTCGACCCGATTGTTGACCCGAGTGACGTGCCAACAGAGACCCCTTGAAGGTCAAGCAGTCAAAACATCTTCATGAAAGCCTCGCACCATCGGCCAGCCGATTGAGGCAACAGCCGGTGGTGCACATTTTCTGTTTTTCTCACTGAGCAACGTACACGTAGATTGCCGTCAAGAACCGGTTCGAAAAAGGAAAAGGGATAAAGGGTTTGGGGAGGTTGGTGGGTGTGTGTGCTATCACTTCTTGTTGTAGTACTTCGCCCAGTCGCTCGACTGGGAGCCCTTGCTCTTCTCGAAGCTGTTCTGGACTCCCTTGCCGGGCTTCTTGCCGTCGGATGAGACGACTACCACCGCGACCACTATGATCACGATGATCGCCGCCGCAAGGCCGATCAACATTATTGGCAATCCCGTGGAGCCGTCCGTGCTCACATCGACCAGCGCCTCCGATGTGAAGGTCGGGTCGTGCACGATCAGGTCGCCGCCTGGGAATATCAGGCCGCCCAGGGCGACGAAGCCCACGAAGTTCATGAAGTGCCCGGCCACGGTGCCGGTCGAGGCGACCATGTACGCGGCCATTATCTGGGCCCTCACGAGCTTAGGCTCGCCGTCGACAGTCACATCGTCGACCCATGTCAGGGCTCCGATGCTGGTCCAGTCCGTCCCGAAGGTCAGCCTGGTCTTGATGCGCTCCGCGAGCGGCAGCCTCTCGGTCGAGTCGTTGACCGCGAGGGTGTCTCCCTCGGTGGATTCGCAGTTCATGACGCCTACCGCGTTCATGTGGCGCAGCATCAAGGCGTTCATCCACGCGTTCGGGAAGCCGTTCATCGTGATCGCCTGGAACTCCATCATCAGCATGGGGTTCGTGTTCGCGGGGTCGTAGTCCCAGCCCTCGATCAGCTGGTCCCACTTGACATCGTAGCTCATGAGCTTGCCCGAGACGGTCATGTTCTCCAGTCTCTCGGCGGTCATGTATGTCCAGCCCGCGAGAGCGCCCGTCTGGACGGTTATGCGCCACTGGGGCATGGTCGCGTTGTCTACCTCCACCAGGGAGGCCTCGAGGTTGAACGTCAGCGTCAGGTTGTTCAGCTTGTTGTCGCCGACAACCGGCTCCGCGCCGACATCCAGCTGGCTGTAGGGCTCGTCGTTGGCCGTGAGACCGAAGGTCCAGGCCCTCTTCTCGGCGTCGGTCGTCTCTATGACGTCCGTGGCGTTCCACGAGGTCTTGAGGTCTACCTTCTTGTACATGGGCTCGGTGGACACGTAGCTGGTGTACTCGCCGGTCTCCCTGTCGTAGAGCCTGTAGTACGGAAGCGTGCCGTCGTCGTTGACATCGTTGAACTCGAGCAGGTTGTCGAGCTTCACGGCGTAGATCGTGTAGATCTTGACCGTGTGGTTCTCGGCGAGCATCTCGCCGGTCCTGTCGTACACCTGCGCGAACCCGAGGTACCTCGCCTTTATCGCGACGAAGTACACGTTGTTCTCGACGTCGTCGTTGCCCCAGACTATGCCGAACGCGGCGTCGTTGCCGAAGCGCACGAAGAAGTGGTCGCCGCCCCCGAGTATGTCGATCGGGCCGGTCTCGGTCGTTATCTTGTCGCTCACGTCCACGGTCTCTGCGGATGCCGACGCTGGTATGGCCAGCGCGCTGAGCATCATCACGAACACCGCGGCCAGAGAGACAAACATCTTTGTCATGATCCTATTCATCTTATTCTTGCCTCCTCTCTTTGTTCGATATGTGATGTCATTACCCCGTTCGTGACTATATAAACCTCAATCGGTGTTTTGCACTGGTTTTCTCAGGGCCATGGGGGGTCATTCCCCGTCCGATACCCTCTCCGAAAGTAGTATTAGGCGGTGGACTCGTTCGAGTGGTCGATGGCGCGCCTGGTCATATCCCAGAACGAGAGGATATTGCTGCACCTGTCCGAGTTCGACAGGTACAGGGACGAGGCGGAGGTACCCATGGGGGTCTGCCAAGAGGGCATCTCGGAGCGCCTGCAGACGCAGGTGCACAACGCCTCCAGAGCCCTGGCCTCGCTGCAGGCCGAGGGGCTCGTGTTCGACAGGCTCTCACATGTCAGGGGCGCCCCGAAGAGGCGGAGGGCCTACTTCCTCACCGAGAAGGGTAGGCAGGCAGCCCAGACGATCAGGGTCGATGTCGGCAGGCGCAAGGTGGTCCTCGAGGACGAGGGATCCGCCCAGGAGCTCCCCATCGACGATGTCATGAGGAGGGTCGCCCGCCTGACGGGACAGGCCCCGAGCTTCTCGGAGATGCTCGACCTCCTGAGGCAGGAGGACACGATAAGGGTCCGGGACCTGAAATCGAGGTCCCGCGCACCTGAGGAGCCCGCGAAGTTCGTCGAGCGCGCCCACGGGCGGCCGAAGGTGGAATCGTTCTTCGGCAGGGAGAAGGAGCTGCAGAAGGTCGAGGAGTCCCTGTCGGCCAAGGAGGACTCGGTCATGCTCCTCTGGGGGATCCCCGGCATCGGGAAGAGCACCCTCGGGTCCAAGGTCTTCGACCAGCACTCGGGGAAGAGGTCCATGTTCTGGTACACGTTCCGAGAGTGGGACACCGAGGGGTCGTTCATGAGCGCCCTGGTGGGCTTCCTCGGGTCCGCCGGCAGGAGCGAGACCTCGGAGGCGCTGAAAAGAGGGCACGTGACCGCCGACCTGTTCGTCCCGTTCGTGAACGATCTCGCCAATTCAGACTCGGTGGTCTTCCTCGATGACGTCCACAAGGCGGCGAAGCAGCTGGGGCTGCTCCTGTCGGTCCTGGTCGATGCGGCCAAGGCGTCGAACTCCGCGAAGCTGGTTCTCATGTCCAGATCCATCCCCCCGTTCTTCTCCAAGACCTCCCCGGGGAACATCGTGACGGAACTCACGGGCCTCGAGAGGGAGGCCGCGAAGCAGATGGTGGCGGGTGCGAAGACACCGGAGGTGCTCCGCGCAGTGGACGAGAGCCACGGGCACCCGCTGCTGCTGAGGCTGATGGTCAGCAGCGGGATCAGCCAATCGAAGGGCGATGTAGTCGAGTTCATAGAACGGGAGGTTTACCTGGCGGCATCCCCCGAGGAGCGCTCAGTCCTCGAGCTGCTCTCGATCTTCCGGCACCCTGTGGGCGCGGATGCCATGGGCTCGATCGAGTACGAGACCGTGGCCAGGCTGAGGCAGAGGGCCCTGATAACCGAGCAGGAGGGCGGGATGTCCACGCACGACCTCCTCAAGGAGTTCTTCTCATCGCGCATATCCGCGGACAAGAAGGCTGAGCTCCACAGACGGGCGGCGTCGTACTGTGAGAACCACCCGCAGGTCGAGTGGAAGCTCGAGGCGCTGTTCCACGCGGCGGAGGCCGGGGACTGGCCCTCGGCCAGGCGGATGTCCGATGCCAGCGCGAGGGAGCTCGCGAAGGAGTTCCCCGGGGAGTTCCTCGCGCTGCTTTCGCGCATCCCAGTGGACAGCGGGACGAAAGCGGAGCGCGCAGGGGTCATGTTCATCCGAGGCCAGCTGAAGGAGCAGTTGGGCGACCACCCGGGCGCCATCAAGGACTATGAGGACAGCTCGTCCATGCTTGCAGGCGAGGAGGACGCCGCCATGCGTGCGGCCATCCTCGAGGCGACGGCGAAGCTGCAGGCGCAGGTCGAGCGATGGTCGGAATCGTTCTCCGCACACGAGAAGGCCCTGGAACTGTACGAGAAGTCCGGGGACAAGGATGGCCAGGCTCGCGAGTGGATGAACATAGGCGCGGTCCATCGGAAGAGAGGGGACTACGCCAAGGCTCGGGAATCATATTCCAAGGCCCTGTCGCTCGCGTCCCTCCAGGAGAACCGGTCGGCCCAGGCCGCTTGCATGAACAATCTGAGCCTGCTCGACTGGGACGAGGGGCGCATGCGGGACGCCGAGGTGCGGCTGAAGGAGGCGATCAAGTTCGCACACATCGCGAAGGACCACGCGGGGGAGGCGAAAGGCCTGGAGAACCTCGCGGAGCTGTACCGGACCCAGTTCAAAACCAGCGAGATGACCACCCTGCTCTGGGAGTCCTCCGAGGCGTTCAGGCGCGCGGGCGAGATTGAGGAGTTCAAGCGTCTGCAGGCGGCCTGCGGCGAGTCGCTCGGGGCGCAGGGGAGGATATCCGACGGGATAGACCTCTGCAGGACGGCGCTGGAGAAGCCGGAGCTGAGGAGACGGAAAGTGCTCTTCCAGAAGGGTCAGAGGTTCGACATGGGTGATTTCGCGCTTTCGGCCACGCTGATCGACCTGCTCCGGAGGTCCGGGGACTTCAAAGGTGCCCTGAGGGAGACTTCGAGGCTCATGTCGATGGCGGATTCGCTGAACAGCCAGACATTGCTGGCCAAGGTGAAGCTCGAACTGGCGCTGACCCATGAGAGTGCGGGGGACCTGGATGCTTCCTTGAAGGCCCTGACCGAAGCGGAGGGCATCCTGAGGAGCGAAGGGGACCACGAGGGCCTGATTGCCGTCCACATGCGCAGAGGGATCATCGAGGAGAAGCGCGGCGACGAGGTATCCGCGATCAAGAGCTACACGGAGGCGATCAGACACGCCGAGACCTCAGGGAACGACCGCGCCCGCTCCTTGGCCGAGGAGAACATCAAAGCTCTCAGATCGGCCTGAAGCCGGACCGCGCCGTGGAAAATCGGCGGTAGCCTTTTGATGGGTGATCGGGATGGCGGGACGTGAACGGTCACTCTCATGCCAGGGATGCGCCTAAGACGTTGTCCCGACCGCTGATACTGGCACTGACGATCACAGCTTCTTTCACCGTCATAGAATTGGTCGGCGGGATACTGAGCGACAGCCTCGCGCTGATGAGCGACGCGGGCCACATGTTCACGGACACCCTCGCCATCGGGCTGAGCCTCGCCGCGATGAAGATCGCCATGCGTCCGGCGAACGCGGGGAAGACCTTCGGATACCTGAGGGCCGAGATACTCGCCGCCCTGGTCAACGGCGCCTCCCTCGTGTTCATATCCGTCCTCATCATCTACGAGTCCTGGCGCAGGCGGACCTCCCCGCCGGAGATCGATGCCAACCTGATGCTTATCGTCGCCTCGCTCGGGCTCGTGGCCAACGGCGCGGGCGTGTACCTTCTCCATGACCGGTCCAAGGCGACCCTCAACGAGCGCGGAGCGTTCCTGCACATGTTCGGGGACCTGTTGTCCTCCGTCGCTGTCATCGTGGGCGCGCTCGTCATGATCGTAGCCGATGTCTGGATCGTCGACCCCATCCTGAGCGTCATGATCAGCGTCATCATACTCGCGGGGGCCTGGAAGCTGGTCACGCAATCGACCTCGATCCTCTTGGAGTCCACTCCTAGCCACATCGACCTTGAAGATCTCAGCAAGGGTCTGATGGGAATCGATGGGGTGACCGGCATCCACGACCTTCACGTGTGGACGCTGTCCTCAGGCCTGCACGCGATGAGCGCGCACCTGGTCGTGAAGGACAGGATGCTGAGCGATTGCTCGGGCGTCATCCAGATGGGCGAGTCGATGCTCAGGGAGAGGTTCGGTATCTCGCATACGACGATCCAGGTCGAATGCGACAGGTGTGAGGACGCGGCCTGCGTGTTCGACCACCACAAGTAGGCGGGGACAAGGTCACTCGTCCTCGTGCTCCACGACTTCGAAGTAAGGTAGCCGTTCCCCCAGCCTGTCCCTCGCCTTCCAGATCGGCCCCTTGGCTTCCTCGATGATCATCAGCCGGAGGACCCACAGCCTCCTGTCCATCGAGTCCCGCTCCCCCTTCTCCAGCTTGAACTCGTCGTAGAACGATGGTAACTTCTCGAGGTTCCTGAGGACGGTGTGGTAGAGCCCCCAGTCCTGGGCGCACAAGTGGGCGATGTACCTCGCGTTTATCACTCCCTCGCGGTCGTCAATGCCCACCTTGTGGTCCCTGAAGATCGAGAACATGTCGTGGTAGTCCTTGCGGTCCAGCTTCACCACCTGGATCTTGGTCAGGAACAGGTCCGACAGCGAGATGGTGTACGGATCGATGTCCAACCTCCCCCTGAAGTCCAAGGTGTGGTCCATCCGGAACATGTCCATGAAGACCTCGGCGTGCCTGTTGTTCACGTGGTCTTCGAACTTGAGCCTCTGAGCGCCGTGCAGTGCGTTGAACGCGAGGTCTGGAACGTACCCGAGGTCCTTGAACACCCTGACGATCTTCGGGGACTCGGAGCTCAGGCCCACGAGATCGATGTCAGAATAGGGCCTCTCGCAGAACGACGGCATGCTGCACTGCATCCTGACGGCCAGGCCGCCCATCATCCTGAATTGGATCCCGGATGCGCGCGCGTGGTCCACGATGCGCTTCGCCTCCTCGGGCATGTCCCTCAACGGCACGCCGGGCCTAGTCAGCTCCGCCTCCGTCGTCATGTGGAAGCCTGATGAGCAGAATCGAGTCCGCGGTAATAATCAGTTCCTATCCTTCGCCGCGCTCAGCAGGGATTCCTACCTGCTGAACTCCCTGAAAAGAGGGCACCAGGCCTTCCCTTCGTTCACATGTTTCTGGTAGTCCTCGCACAGGCGGCTGAACGGACAGTTCTCGTCGCACTCTATCGTGGATGTCGGCCCGTCCTCGCTCCCGAGCATCTTCCTCTGGTGCTCGACCGCCACCATCTTCCTCTGGAAGATCGCCCTGTCGGCTTTTGCCATTATGATCTCCTTGCGGTCCGCTTCCAGAGCCTTGGCGACCTCCGGGGCGGGCGAGATCCCGGTGAGGAAAACGTTCTGCACCTCGATCCCGAGCGAGCCCGGGCCCTGATTCTGGCGCGCCCTCGCGAGCGCGGACTTGGCCAGCTGCGCCCTCCGTCTCAGAACACTCTCGAGTGGCAGCCGCTGCACCTCGATGTGCAGCGCTTCTTGGATCACGTGACCTATCCTCGAGGCGAGCTTGGCCGGGTCCTCTGTCCTGTACTTGCCAGATGCCGGGTCTATCGTGAAATCGAGCGCCGCGGCGAGCTTGGCGGGCTCCGCAACACGGTACGAAGCCTGCCCCGCTATGGTGACGGTCTGGAAATCCGAGGTGGCCTCGTCGAAGGCGAATTCGGTGTCGAGGGAGCTCAGGGGTATCGAGACGATACTCGCGGTCGTGGGCATGTAGAAGAATCCCAGGCCCTTGCCTTCCCGGATCACGCGCCCGCGCACATGCTCTATGATATATTCCGAAGGACCGCCCTTGAAGTACCTCAGCACCTGCGCTCACCCATGCCCTGTGGTCTTTTCGGCCTGCACCTGCGGCTCACCGATTCGTCCCCTTTCCGTCGAACTCGTATCTCCGATGGCTGCGGTCGCCTCGGGTCAGTCACCGCGTTAGCGCCGTGGTGATACGGCTTCGATATCATTCCTATTCGCTAGTTATAGTTTTCCGAACAGGGACGGGAAAGGCGCGTCTAGGGTGGCGCGGGGCTTAAGTAGGACCTGTCGCCGACTGCGGTGCCGGTTCCTGTCGGTTCTAATGGTGTATCAAGACCGTTAACTACTCGTACGCTGATTTCAGGTCTGTCTCGTCCCGTCGCCTGACGGCAGGGGGCGAGGGTCCGTTGAGGGGGAGAGATGTCATGAGGATCAGCGCGGCTGGGCGAGCTAGAGGGTTGCTTCTGAGCGTGTGCGTCTGCACTGTGGCTATGATGGTGTTCCCCGTTGCGGGCGCCGATACACGGCCGGAGAGCGTGTTCATAGACGGCGTGCCGCTCTATCAGCAGATAGATGCGAAGGGCTGCGGGGCGGTGTCCCTGCAGATGGTCTTCGACTACTACGGGGAGTTCATCGACCAGAGGGAGATATACAACGCCGCGAGGAGCGGAGGCACCGCGCTTCCGGACATGGCCAGGGCCGCGCAGTTCAGCTCCATGAGCACAACCGCGGGCAGCAGGTGGCCGAACTCGGTCGTGACGGGCTACACCGGAAGGGACATGGGCTATGCGGGGTTCTTCTATGCATCGAGCGAGCCGTGGCTGGAAGAGATGAAGTGCATACTCGCCCAGGGATACCCGGTCATCGTGCTCGTTTACTGGTTGCCAGAATACTACAGCGGAGACCACTACAGGGTAGTGGTCGGGTACGACGACGCCGAGGGCGTCCTCCTGATCAACGATGGATGGTCCAGGGAGTTCAAGATGGACCACGACTACCAGGGCTCGACATCGCAGTCCGCCAGCGAGAACGCGTGGGACACCGACTTCGTGCCTCTGAAATGGAAGTACGAGGACTTCCTGGACACGTGGACGTGCGACACGACGAAATGGGGCGTTCCCGGCCTGATGTACGGGGGCGTGTTCGTGACTCCGTGGGAGGTGGACATATCCGCACCCGCGACAGTGGTGCCAGGAGAGAAGTTCACGGTCAGCGCGACCATCAGCTACCCGTGCATCGCGCCGTTCGGGTCCGATGCGTTCCCGAAGTTCACCGCGGACAGCTTCAGCGCAGTGCTGGAGACGACGACCGGGCTGAACATATGCAAGGCCCCGGACATCTCTGCCATCGGGACGTTCGAGGCCGGGGAGACGGTCACGCTCTGCTGGGAGATGTGCGCGTGCAAGAACGAGGGCGTGTACTCCTTCGACATCACCGCGAGCGGGCTCGTATCCGGGTCCATGGATGCATGGAAGGACTACCCCGCCTACGACTATCAGGACCTCATAGGCGGGCAGGCTTCCTTCGTGGTCGAGGTGGCGTCCTAGGGGTCATCCGGGCCGCCCGCGGCCGTCGGTCGGAGGCATACTGACGCAAGCATAATGTAACCCTTTGTCAGTTCAAGGAGGGGGGAGCCTAACAGTGTATCTCAGGAAACGCGTGCTAGCAGGGATTATAGTTCTGGTCATGGTGCTATCGACCTCTCTGATCTCGTTGTCGGGGTCTGGGGCGAAGGTGACTTACGAATACTACATCGCAGGTAGCTCCGAGGATGCCGTCAAGGACACATCGCCGGGCCTTCTGCTCGCGGGCGGGAGCAACGACATCGCCGCGGCAATGCTCTGGATGATCGAGAAGTCCGGCGGAGGGGACTTCGTCATAATACGCTGCACGGGCACGGACGCCTACAACCCGTGGATATACAAGCAGCTCGGTGGCGTGGACTCGTGCGAGACCATCATCTTCTTGGAGCCAGAATCGTGCTATGACGAATTCCTGCTCGGGCAGATACGCAACGCCGAGGCGTTGTTCATCGCCGGCGGCGACCAGTGGGACTACATCAGCATGTGGAAGGACACCCCGGTCGAGGACGCCATACACTACGTCCGCGACAAGGGCGCGCCCATAGGTGGCACAAGCGCAGGCCTCGCCGTACTGAGCGAGTTCGCGTTCTCTGCGGAGAACGACACGGTCGAGTCCGACGACGCACTCAAGAACCCGTACAACCGCCGCGTCTGTCTCGCCAGTGATTTCCTGGTCATGCCCAACATGGAGGACAAGATCACCGACAGCCACTTCGTCGCTAGGGACCGGATGGGCCGACTCGTGGTGTTCCTCGCGCGCCTGGTTCAGGATGACTGGGCCTCGACGGCGAGAGGCATCGGCATAGATGAGAAGACCGCGCTGGGCGTCGAGCCCAACGGAGATGTCACCATCTTCGGACTGTGCAACGACGGTACCGCGGCGGCGTACTTCCTGGAGACGCCTGAATATGGGCCTGAGGCCTGCGAGCCCAAGACGCCTCTGACCTACACGGGCATATCGGTCTACAAGATGACTCTCTCGACGACGTTCAACCTGGTGACCTGGACCGGCACAGGGGGCACATGGTACCACCTGTCCGCCGTGGACGGCGCGCTGGTATCCGACCTGCCGGACGGAAGCATCTACTGAACAAAACCTCACCAAACCCCATAGTCTCTCTTTTCACATCTGAACGACAGCTAGTCGGTCCGGATGGTCATATCCGGTCATTTCGGCAGTGGCAGGAGAGCAGGAATGATCGTGGAAGGAGTTGAACTCGACCGAGCCGGACATTCACCTGCTTCGGGACCCGCCCTTTCTGGTCCTCTCCTCGGTGATGAAGAAACCGCGTTCCTCGAGCAGCTCCAACAGCTCCTTCGGCTTCACGTGCCACTGGCCCCATTTCCTGCTGATGTGCTCCGTCCAGCTGTAACTGTCATATGTGTAGGTCTCTTTCCGTGCGCCTTTCTCAAGAGGTATCTTAGCTCTCTGACCGCGGTAGTAGTCCTGCGCAAGGTATCCGTCGTCCATGGCAGACATGGCTCTTGAGACCGCGCCGTCATCCAGCTCCGGATACTCGTCCTCGAACAGGGTGAATTCCATTGGGTAGCGAGGTCTCGACGGGGGGCTTTCATCGGGGTAGCCCATCACCAGCTGAACGAGAGGGAAGACCCTCTTGGGCAGCTTGTAGCTCTTCGCAATGATATCCGCGCGATACATCGCGCCTCCGAGGAGGCAGCTTCCCAGTCCTAGACTTCTCCCTGCTACTACCATGTTCTCCGCCATCAATGAGACATCTTGAATGCCGAAGAACATGAGCGTCAGGTCGTTCGTGACCGGCTTCCATTTCCTCTTGGCCATGATGAGCTCGAGTTTGTGATAGTCTACGCACAGCGTGAACAGCAGAGGAGCCCTGTAGGGGTTTCGTCCTCTCCTGCGCGAGAGCAGAATGCTGTAGGCCTGGGATGTGAAAGGAGCCTGCTGACCGGCTCTGACGATCATTTCGATGGTGTCGTCGGAGGGCATATCGTCTCTGTACTTCCGGATGGACTTGTGCTCCAACATGGCCTGGATTACCTGATTGCTCTTCACGAATGTCCCTTCGACGACTGGAATCGCGCTAGCCTCATTTGGCCTTTCCTCAGGACACGCTCAAAACATCGCTTCGTCACCCTATCAGAGGACTATCGCGCCGGGCTGAGTTCCTTCTACCTAGGAGTG
>Ga0315274_10000906_pt1 | contig 45927 bp, 45 predicted proteins | sample YL17G02_20_MG_FD_203700 | JGI IMG/M metagenome (GOLD analysis project Ga0315274, IMG submission 203700) | Sediment microbial communities from Yellowstone Lake, YNP, Wyoming, USA - YL17G02_20 | ecosystem: Environmental > Aquatic > Freshwater > Lake > Sediment | place: USA: Wyoming | collected...
TCGTCATGCCTGCGGGCGGTGAAGCACGGCGTTCTCTATGCCCATATCATCAACGGCAACCGGGAGCACAACCTGCTCCTCGAGCTCTTCACGGATGCCGGCGTGGGGACCATGATCTCAGCCTAGGTTCCCCACGCCCCCCCCCCTCTCCTCATCAGGGCATCCTGTTCCACCCCGAGCTGGGTCGGGACGGGAAGCCAGGGACCCGGCGGGATTATGGGCCGGGAAGCCAAGCTCCGGTGCGATGACAGAAAGGGGCGGACAGGTCCGGTCCAGGGCCCTCCAGATCATCCTGCTGTTCGGGCTCGTCTCCCTCTTGGGGGATATCATGTACGAGGGGGCTTGGGCCGCGAGCGGTCCGTTCCTCCTCCTGCTGGGCGGGAGTGCCACCGTGGTGGGACTGGTGTCTGGCCTGGGAGAGCTCCTGGGATACGGCCTACGGCTCGGCTCCGGCTACCTGGCCGACCAGACCCGCCGGTACTGGCTCTTCCTGGCCGTGGGCTACGGCATGCTGGTCGCCATCCCTCTGCTGGCATTTGCAGGGAGCTGGGAGATTGCCGCCCTTCTCTACCTGATAGAGCGGATGGGGAAGGGCATCCGCTCCCCGTCCAAGGATGCCATCCTCTCCCATGTGGCGAGCGGGGTGGGCAGGGGATGGGGTTTTGCGCTGCACGAGGCGCTGGACCAGGTGGGCGCCATCATCGGCCCGCTTGTCTTCACCGGGGTCTTTGTGGCCGGCGCTGCGGGCCTGGACGGGTACCGGGCCGGGTTCCTCGTGCTCGGCCTGCCGATGCTGCTCCTTGCCGCAGCCCTCCTGGCCGCCCGGATCCGGGTGCCGGACCCGGTGCAGATGGAGCAGGAATCCGGGGAGGTGGCCAGCGGGGCTGGGGCCGGAATCCCCCCGGTCCTTCTGCCGTACGGCCTCTTCACCGCCCTCTCCATGGCAGGGTTTGTGGCGTTCCCGCTCATCGCGTTCCATCTCCGGGCGGCCTCCGTCGTTTCGGACGCGGTCATCCCCCTGCTGTATGCACTGGCCATGGGAATGGATGCCGTTGCTGCGCTCCTGACCGGCTGGGCCTATGACCGTGCCGGTCTCGCGGTGCTGGTGGTGATCCCTGCTCTCAACCTTCCCGTGGCGTTCCTGGCGTTCTGGGCCACCGGCTCTCCCACCGCAGCCCTCCCGGCCGCTGCGCTGGCTGCTGTGATCTGGGGGGCGTCCCTGGGGGCACAGGAGACGGTCATGCGGGCAGCCGTTGCGGACCTGGTCCCCATCCGGCGCCGGGGCTCGGCCTACGGCATCTTCAACACGGTGTATGGCGGGGCATGGTTCCTGGGCAGCGTGACCTTTGGTCTCCTGTATGACCAGGGCCTGCTCCTCCCCCTGGTCCTCCTCTCAGCCGTTCTCCAGGTCCTTTCGGTCCCCGCGGTCCTGCGTCTGCGGGTGATGGCTGCGGCTGGTCCACCCCGGTAATCCGGTCCCCTTCACGGTCAGCGATGGGGATATACCCCGGAAGATGGAGATCCTTCCCATGCAGTTCGCGAGCGTCCTCTTTGTCGTCTTTCTCTCCCTCATCGGCCTCTTCCTGCTGGTGAGGGGTTTTCTCTCCATGGGAAAGGGGATGCAGGACGCGTTCCCCCTGTCACGCGGGTCGATCCTGGCCCTGGTGATCGTGTTCGCCCTTCTCCTCCTGTCCGTGGGCCTGATGCTGTGGGGGCTGGCCTGACGGCATGGGAGCAGGCCATCCTGTTCCAGGGAGGGATGGCAACGGCAGTTATGTATCCGGAAAGGGAGAAGGTACTGCATGCAGGGGCGAGAGGAGGATGTCCCGGTGCCCGGTGGAAACCTGCAGGATGACGGGCAGAACGGGAGGTCCCCGTGGGTGAGGGCATGGTGAAGCGGGAGAGCCGAAATCAGGGTACAGGGTCCCCGGGAGGGGTGGTGCAGGAAGGGGACCTGACCCTGATCCGGGACGACTTCCTCACCACCACCCGCATCCCGGACCGTTCCGTGGACCTGATTGTCACATCACCGCCGTATAACGTCCACATCAACTACGGCACCGTGAAGGACGACATCTCATACAGCGAGTACCTGGAGTTCACCCGTCACTGGCTGGCAAAGGCATGGGGCCTCTCCCGGGACGACGGCCGCCTCTGCCTGAACATCCCGCTGGACAAGAACCTGGGCGGGCAGCAGCCGGTATACGCGGATATCCTGGGCCTTGCCCGGGAGGCCGGGTGGCGGTACCACAGCACCATCATCTGGAACGAGCAGAACATCTCCCGCAGGACCGCATGGGGATCCTGGCGGTCCGCCCGGGCCCCCTACGTGATTGCCCCCGTGGAGGTGATCGTGGTCATGTACCGCGAGCGGTGGCGCAAGGGCCACACCGGCGTCTCGGACATCTCACGGGACGAGTTCATTGACTGGACCAACGGGGTCTGGACCTTCGGTGGCGAGAAGAGGAGGAAAACCCGGCACCCGGCACCCTTCCCGGTGGAGCTGCCCCGCCGGTGCATAAGGCTCTTCAGCTACGTCGGGGATACCGTGCTGGATCCCTTCCTGGGGAGCGGGACAACGCTCCTTGCCTGCGCGGAGCTGAGGAGAAAGGGGATCGGGGTGGAGATCGACCCCGCCTACTGTGCGGTGGCGGAGGAGCGGATCCGCGAGGTGATGGGGAATCTGCGGGAGGTACTCCCGCAGGATAAGGTAAAGGAGGGGACGTCCACGCGACCCGCCCGCATCCGGAGACTTTCCTCGCGGAAAGAGAAGGAGACCCGTACCTGAGTGAAAATTCGGGAATGGATCTCATCATGGGGGCGGGACCGGGAGCAGGCTGGCCCCCTCCCGTCGCCCTTCCCTGGTACAGAATAGGTGCTGTCTACCAGGACGCTCCAGGGGGGACCTTCTGGTCCCCCCGCCGCGTGGGCGCCCCCCCCCATGAGGATGGAAGGATCAGCGGTTTCCTCAGGTGACCCTCCTCTCGTGGGAAAGAATGGATCACCCTATCCTTCCCGGGGGATGCCCACGCGGCGGGGGCGGAGCCCCCAAGAGCGTTCCACTCGTACCGATGATTTGAGGGTCATCATGGCTGCATCTCTCTCAGAATTCCGGTGGGACGCTCCTGGGGGGACCGTGCGGTCCCACCGCCGCGTGGGCACCCCCCCGATGAGGATAACCCTGATGTCGGACTATTCGTGAACGGTCCCCCCCGTTCAGGGAGTCACCGGAGTGATCTCTGCCGCTCACCGCAGATCCCCCGTATCCTCACGTGGGGTTGGGACCGGGAGGGGGCCTGCCCCCTCCCGTTGTCATACCCCGAGAGGTATCTCCGGATGAATGACATTCCCTCTGTGATGAGAGATTGATTTGGGGACCCCTCCCCGCCGGCCCGGTGGAAGAGCCCCTCCCGAAAAAAGAGAGGAACCCGTCCCTTCAGCTGATCTCCACGAACTTCTTTTTGAATGCCTTGCAGATGGGGCACTGGGCCGGGGCCTCGCCCAGGAAGATGTTCCCGCAGATGCTGCAGACCGATACCTTCTCGCCGGGGAGATCCCGCTTCCCGTTCACGGCATCCAGCGCCTTCTTGTAGAGGCCGGCATGGACCTCTTCCGCCATCTTCGCGTAGTTAAACGCGATCTCGGCCTCGCTCTGGCCCCCCTCAGCCTTCGCGGTGGCGATGAAGCCGGGGTACATCTCGGTGTACTCGTGGGTCTCCCCTGCCACGGCCTTCTTCAGGTTGTCTGCCGTCGTGCCCAGGGCACCCATCACCCGGAGGAGGCGGCGGGCATGGATGGCCTCGGCCTCCGACGCCGCCTTGAAAAGCCGGGCAACCGCCGGGAATCCCTCTTCCGCTGCCTTTTCCGCAAACCCTGCGTACTTCCGGTTCGCCTGAGATTCACCGGTGAACGCTGCCATCACGTTCTCGCTGGTCTTCATGCCGGAATCTGTGGGGACGTGGGAAGATAAAGATGCGGGATGCCTCCGCGGGGGTGGTGCAGGGCAACGCACAGGCCGGGAGAAGAAACCGCAGGGAGAGGAGAGCCTCGCACGGATCTGGGGAATATATTTATCCTCACGGGAAAAAGCCGGATATATGACCAGTGAGTGGAAAATAGGTCTCCTGTGTGTGCTCTGCAGCGTGCTGCTGGTTCAGGGTGCGGCAGCCGGCGGGATCTTTGATTTTCTCTTCGGTTCCCCGGCCCAGCCCGCACCCTCCACCTCCACCCCTGCAGTCTCCGGTCCTGCCCAGCCGGTGACCACGGACCTCTCGGGGGTCATCACTCTCCTGCAGAGCATCCTTGCATCCGTCACCCGGCTCGAGCAGAAGATGCCCGCGGCAGGCGCGGGGATCCAGACCGGGAACATCATGCTCTACGATAATACCGGCAATGTGGAAGCCAATGCCGACCAGGCGTCTGCCGTTGTAGCCCTTCCCCCGGGTGAATGCGATGTCGGGGTCTATGCCCAGACTTCCCTGTATGTCAGCATGGAGGAGCTAAAGGACTGGACAGGCACCAAATACGCCCGCGGTGAAGAGACAAACAAAAAGGTCTGCATCGACTCCCGGCTCTGCCGGCGCACGGTGTATCTAGATGCAGAATATCCGTTCCTGTATATTTATTTCCGGGACACCAATGACCAGAAGAGCCTGGTGGACCGGGTATTCCTTGCGTACCGGTGCAAGGTCACCGGATCCTGATCTTTTTTCCACCGTCGTCCGGGCAGCAGGGCTGCTGGCTGTTACGGTGAGCCTCCCCGGACCGAGGCCCCCAGCTCCTTTCCCTTCCGGTACGCCTCGTCCAGCAGGTCGGGCCGGGTCCGGATGTCCCGGATGGAATCCATGTCCCTGATCAGGAGCTCGCCCCAGTACCGGCAGTCGATGATATCAAAGAAGGCGGCCACCGTCATCTTCGCCCCGTCAAAGACCGTGGGAAGGTTCATCCCTGAAATCCCGATGTAGAGGCCGTTCCTCGCCTTCCGCTTCTCCTTCGGGACCAGCGGCTGCCGGCGCATATACTTGGCCATGAAGAAGACCTGGCACCGGTCCATCAGAGACTTGAGTTTCCCGGGGATCCCCATCGTCATCACGGGAGTGGCCACGATCAGGCCATCCAGGTCCCGGATCTTCGGGTAGAGGGGTGTCATCTCGTCCTCCATCTGGCATGTCTCGTGGTCCCTGCAGTAGAAGATCTCCATGCAGGGTTCAAAGTCCAGGAACGGCACCACGATCTTCTCTGTCTCGCAGCCTGCGTCTGCGGCCCCCTGCAAAGCCCGGTCCAGCAGGATAGCCGTGTTCCCCTCCGGGAGCGGGCTTCCCAGGAGGCCGATCACCTTTCCTCCCATGGGTGATTCCTCTTGCGCCATGGCTCTTGAAGGTAGTGATCAAGATCCGCGGATGAGGTGATGGTCATGAGAAAGGCCCTCCTCCCACCGGGAGAGGGTCAAGGGCGAAAAAAGGCCACCTGCCAATCCCCCCAGAGGAGCTCCACTCACGGGTGTGCCTCTCCCCGTTCCCCCTGCTGTTCCCTCCTTTCTCCCGTGAAGAAACGGTTAAATAAGATAGCAATCAACCAGAAGACGTGGTGAACGTATGGCATCTGGAAAAAGTGGCAAAGCGGTGAAGGCCGGGGAGAAGGGTTCCCCAGGGAAATATGTCTGCATTGACTGCGGCTACGAGTTCGAGCTCTCCGCCGTTGAGAAGGACCTGAAGAAGTGCCCGATGTGCGCATGCGAGGAGTACCAGTGCTTTCCCATGACGGCTATCCGGCCGGACGTGAAAACCCCGGAAGATGCGAGGAACCCGCCCAAGAAGCGGGACTATATCAAGAAGTAACCCCCCTCCAATCCCTCATTTTTTCTATTCCCGGTCCCGTAGAACAGGAGATGAGTGTCGATGGTCAATGTCGCGAAGGTCGGGCAGGTCTACGAATGCGAGATCTGCGGCAATGTGGTTGAGGTGAAGGTCGTCGGCGGCGGCGAGCTGGTCTGCTGCGGCGAACCCATGAAACTGAAGGTGTGAGCGTATGGCAGCGAAGAAACCGGCAGCACGGAAGAAGGCCCCGCAAGGCCGGGGCAAGTCCCCGGCTGCGGCAACGGGCATGAAGGACCTGGAGAAGAAGATCGGCAAGGTCCCGGTCTTTTTCAAGGAGATGATGAAGACCGCTCCGGACATGCACGGGATGGTGCTGGCCTTTGACCAGCACATCTGGGACGACGGGCTCCTCTCCCGGAAGATCAAGAAGATCCTGGCCATCGCCATTGCGGCGGCCCTCCGGGACCAGCACGCGGTGCGGGCGCAGCTCGCGGGAGCGAAAAACCTGGGTGTCTCCAAGGGCGAGATCGAGGAGGCCCTGCGGGTCACGTTCCTCCTCTCGGGCATGCCTGCCTATGTGTACGGCAAGGCGGCCATGGAAGAGATCATGAAGTGAGGTGGGGAACCCATGTGCGCACCGCAGGACTGCACCCCGGAAGCTCCCACCTCCCTTCCCATCCTGGGGGACCGGGCACCGGAGTTTGAGCAGAACTCCACCCAGGGCGTGATCAAGCTCTCGGACTACAAGGGGAAATGGGTGGTCCTCTTCTCCCACCCGGCGGATTTCACGCCGGTCTGCACGACAGAGTTCATGGCCTTTGCCGGCATCTATGACGACCTCCAGAAGTTGAACGTGCAGCTGCTCGGCCTCTCCATCGACAGCGTCCACTCGCACCTGGCCTGGATCCGGAACATCCGGGAGAAGATGGGGGTCACCATCCCCTTCCCGGTCCTCGCCGATCTGGACATGAAGGTGGCAAAGCAGTACGGCATGATCCATCCCGGGCAGTCCAGCACCGCCGCCATCCGGGCGGTCTTTTTCATTGATGACAAGGGGACCCTGCGGGCGATGATCTACTACCCGCTTTCCAACGGGAGGTTCATCCCCGAGATCATCCGGCTCGTAAAGGCGCTCCAGACCACCGACAAGTATGGCGTCTCAACCCCTGCCAACTGGCAGCCGGGCGACAAGGTGGTGGTGCCGCCCCCGAAGACCGTGGCGGAGATGGAGAAGCGTCTCACCGAGGGGTACGAGTGCAAGGACTGGTACCTCTGTTTCAAGAAGATCTGAGGGCCAGGGAGATCCCGAATCCCCATCCCGTCATACCCTTTTTCAGGGTCTGATCGGTTTGGAGAACGGTTCGCGAGCTTTTAGTATCATGGGAAGCCAGCACTGATCCATGCCGATCAAGGTCCTCGCCATTGCCACCGGCCCCCGCAGGCATGGCAACTCCGAGACCCTGCTGGACTGGGTGCTCGCTTCCATGGGGGAGGAGCCGGGGGTCGAGATCGAGAAGTTCTCCCTGGAGGAGATCCGGGTGAACCCCTGCCGGGGCTGCAATGCCTGCGAGGTCCTGAACAGGTGCGTCCAGCGGGACGACATGGACATGCTCCACGACAAAATTGTCGCGGCGGACTGCATCGTCTTTGCCACCCCCATCTACTGCATGGGGATATGCTCCCAGGGCAAGGCTCTCGTGGACCGGGCCCAGGTCTTCCGGTCCCGGAAGTACGTGCTGAAGATCCCCGTGGTCCCCCCGGAGCGGAAGGGCAAGCGGCTGGGGATCTTCATCGCGGCCGCCGGGCAGAAGCTGGACTACGTCTTTGACGGCGCCATCATGTCGGTGAAGTGCTTCTTCCATGTCACCGAGGTGAAGAACAAAGACATCGAGTACCTGCTGGTGCGGGGCGTGGACGCGGCCGGCGAGGTGGAGACGCACCCCACCGCACGGGAGGAGGCAAGGGCCACCGGCACGCGGGCGGTCGCACGGCTCCGGGAGATGCTCGGCGCCTCCGCGGGAATCTTATGACCGTGCGGGGTCGCGGACGCAGGGGGGGAGCCCTGTGACCGGGCAGGGTCGCGGACGCAGGGGGGGAGCCCTGTGACCGGGCAGGTGCGCGGACAGGGGGTGGGAGCCCCATGACCGTCAGCGTGCTGGGGATCTCGGGGAGTCCGCACCGGCACGGCAACACAGAGACGCTGCTGGACGCCTTCCTGGACGGGGCGAAGGGGGCCGGGGCAGCGGCAGAGAAGGTGGTCCTGAAGGATCTCTCCTTCACCCCCTGCCAGGGGTGCAATGCCTGCCACCGGAAGGACGGGTGCATCGTCCAGGACGACCTCACCCCCCTCTTTGACCGTATCGCAACCGCAGACTGCCTGGCGCTGGCGTCCCCCATCTACACCATGGGGATCACCGCCGAGTTAAAAGGCCTCATCGACCGGGGCCAGTACCTCTGGGCCCGGAAGTACATCGCAAAGACCCTGTATTATTCACGGGACCACATCCGCCTACACAAGGGAGTCTTCCTCTCCACCGCCGGCCAGTCCTGGGATCATGTCTTTGACGGTGCCTTCCCCACCCTGACGGCCTTCTTCGACATCACGGGCTTCGAGTACTGGGACAATATCATCGCAAATACCATGGACCGGTACGGGTCCATCCGGGGCCATCCGACGGCGATGCAGGAAGCGCGGGAGAAAGGGGAGAAGGTGGTGGGGGCCATCGGGAAGCTGAAGGGAGAGGAATCAACCCCTAGAAAGTGATCCCTGATCTTCCTTGTGGCGGGGTCCGTGACACCTCACCAGAGCACTGAGGAAAACGAGGGAAAAGCATCTTCTCACCGGGGGAGGACGACGGGAGGGGGCTGTCCCCCTCCCGGTCCCACCCCCAACAGAGGATATTCTCCACCGGTTTTATTTCCGATTATCCCCCCCCGAATTCCAGATGGTAAAAAGATCAAGAGGCCAGATTTGATATTAAACTGGATACCCACCCCAGGATCCCGGGCGATAGGGATACGGCGACGAGCGCGAAGGATACCGCGATCAGCGCCACAAAGACGGGAACGTTCCAGGCCAGCACCTTCCTGCCGTCCAGTCCTCCCACGGGGAGCATGTTGAATGCGGCGAGCATGGCGTTCACCCGCCATCCCACGGTGCCGATGAGGCCGAAGATGCCGCCGGCCGCCAGCCCCAGCAGGAGGAACGGGATGCAGAGGATGAGGTTGACGAGCGGTCCCGCCGCCGAGATCCGGCCGTTCTGTTCCCGCGTGGGCGATCCGTAGATCATCGTTGCGCCTGGCGCGGCAAAGACCACCTGCACGAGGGCTGCCATCAGGACGGCGACGAGGAGCATCCAGTTGTCCTTCCGGAACTCCGCCCAGTAGCCGTATCCCATGGCCGTGAACTTGTGGGCCATCTCATGGGCCACAAAGCCGATGCCCACGGTGGAGAGGGCGACGGCAAAGAAGAGGAAGTACTCGGGGAGGGAGATGCCGGACCCGATGAAGAGCAGGGTGAAGGCAACGGAGATGGCGAACCAGGCAACGGCCAGGTCCCGCCATTCCCGGGGTGGAATCCGTTCGAGCATGTACGTCCCTCTCAGATGGCACCTGATCCCCCTTATCCCCTTGGGTGCAGCAGAGGTTATTTATCCCCGGATCCGGAACCTACAGCTATGACCGTGGAATCCATCCGGCGGGAGATCGATGACATCGATGCCCGCATCATCCGGCTCATTGTCCAGCGGCAGCACCTGGCCGGCCGCCTCGCCCACCTGAAGTACCAGCAGGGCCTCCCCATCCACGATGACACCCAGGAGTCGCGGGTACTGCAGCGGGCCTTCTCCCGAGCGGTGGAGGCAAAGGTGAACCCGGTACCGGTGCAGCAGATCTTCCATACCCTCATCGAGATGTCGGAAGAGCGCCAGCGGGAGTGCCAGGGGGACGGCAACCTCCCGTGAACCGCCCGGGTAACTCGCCAGGAGAGACAGAGAAAACGGGGGTGGAGGCTACCCGAACCGGAGGGTGGCCACCATGTCCAGGTTCGCATTGCCCTGCGGCTGCTGCTCGTAGTACCAGATCCCGTCCGGGTAGGGTTTCAGGTAATCGGCATAGCCGAAATAGTGGTTTTTACTGTGATACATGGTGCCGGTGGAGACCACCAGGTAGTACAGCCCCCCCTCCTTGACCGCCACCGGCGGATCAAAGGTCATCTCAACCCCCGCAGGTCCCGCCCCCACCCGGTCCGGCGTGAGGGTGACCTGTCCCCGGGTGATTCCTGTGGCAGGGTTCGGGGTGGTCCGGATCATCACCTGCAGGTCCATGGCAGGGTTCCCCTCCCGTCCCATCGTAAGTACGGCTCCCGTGATCCGGGATCCGGTGGCCCGGAACCCCTGGGAATGCCAGCGGCGGCTGTATGCGGAACCCAGGTACACACGGGTGTTGGGGTCCGAAGCGATGATCAGGGTACCTGATGGCTGGCTCACCGTCACGGAGAGGGATGGCGACCACGCCGATTCAGATCCCCCCGCGTCCCGGGCCTTCACCCGCACCGGATAGGTGCCGGCAGCCGTCCACCCATGGGACGCAGCATGGGTAGAGCCTGAAACCCGGAGGGGTGTCCGGTTCTCTGTCCCGTCCCCCCAGTTAAAGACACAGGCCACGTCATCGCCGTCAGGGTCACTGGCCACCACCCGGTACTCTCCTGCAGCCCCTGAGGCGAGCTCCACGGGTCCGGACGGAGCGGGGGGAATTTCGGGGGGCCGGTTACCATTGCCGGCGATGGTGACGGAAAGGGAGTCCGACCAGGGCGAGGCAGCAGACCGGTTGTCCACCGCCATCACCCGCACCGCAAAGGTTCCCGGTAAGGTCCATGCATGGGCACCGGTCACTGTCGTACCAGAGGGTACCAGGTCTGATACCCACGTGGATCCATCACCCCCCTCAAAGGTGAAGGTGAGGTCATCCCCGTCGGGATCTGTGGCATGGCTGGAGAAGGCCAGTTGCTGGCCGGGATTACCCAGGACCGGGCCTGAGGGTACCGGGGGCGTCTCCGGGGGACGGTTGGTGCCGGGCAGGTCACTGACCGTGACCGTGCGGGCCGGTGACCAGCCGGAGACGGTTCCGGAGGCATCGGTGGCCATCACCCGGACGGCATAGGTTCCCGGTGAGGTCCAGGCATGGGTACCGCTCACCGTGGTACCGGAAGGCACCGGGTCCGATTCCCACGTGGACCCGTCCCCCCAGTCGAACGTGGCCCTGAGGAGATCCCCGTCAGGGTCCCGGACCGTGGCCGCGTACTCGCAGATATTTCCGGTGTCGCATGCCGGGAGGCCTTCTGGGGCCGCCGGTGTCTGGGGCGGTCGGTTGCCGGATGCTGACGCAGCAAACGTCAGGAGGGCCGCCATGTCCAGATCCGGGTCGCCGTTCTTGTCCTGTTCATAGTACCATATCCCTCCCGGGTAGGGGTGGGTGTTGTCCAGGTACCCCTGGTAGTAGGCAGAGGTGTTGGCTGCGGAGCCCGTCGAGAGCACGAGATACGCGGAGGACCGTCCCGTCGCGTCAGCAGGGGTGTCAAAGGTCACGTTCACCCACCCTATCTCTCCCTGAACCTGCGCAGGAAGGATCAACGCCTGGGAGAGGGTGCTTCCGCCGGAAGTGCCCGGCGAGGTGCGGATCATCACCGACAGGGGAACGATGGGGAGCCCCTGCCGCCGGAGCGGCAGCGAGACACCGGTGATCCACGGTTTCTTCGGGCTGAAGCCTTGGGCTGTCCACCGCCGGTTGTAGGCGGATCCGATGTACACCCGGGTATTCGTCCTCTCAGTGATGGTCAGGGTTGCATCCGGTTGCAGCACCCTCACCGCAAGGGGCGGGGAGGGCGAGGAGGCCAAACCATAGCAATCCGTTGCCTGCACCGTTACAGGGAAGATACCCGGAACGGTCCAGGTGTGGGTGGCCTGCACCGCAGTCCCAGACGGGACGGCCGCACTCTCGGTCCACGTCCCGTCACCCCAGTCGAACCGGAGCTCGACGGGATCACCGTCAGGATCCGTTGCGGACGCTGTGTAGCGGTTCAGGAAGATGGTCTGGGTGGAGGCAGGGCCGGCAGGGATGGCCGGCGGGGCAGGCGGGCGGCTGTCCGGGACCTCGCTGACGCTGATGGTCGCGGCATCCGACCAGGGCGAGGAGGCATTGGAGACGTCAAAGGCCCTGGCCTTCACGGCATAGGTGCCCGGAAGCACCCATGCATGGTCCTCGGACAGGGATCCGCCGGATTCGGAAAAGCCGGTCCAGTTCGCCGTCCCGTCGCCCCAGTCCAGCAGGACCCGGACCCGGTCGCCGTCGGGGTCTTGGGCTCGGGTGGTGAAGGTCGCCGATGCCCCCGCCACCCTCTCTCGGGGCCCCATGGGCTTGGCAGGGGTGAGGGGGGCCAGGTTCCCTGCCAGGATCCACTCAGAGAAGTAGAGCTGGGATTCCAGGTGGGCAGCTGCGATGGCCGGGACCTGGTCCGCGGGTGGCCGGGGACTCTGGCCAACCTCGATGATGTAGGGATACGCGGGGAGACCCTCCCGCGAGAGGGAGAACCCGTAGATCCAGTCTTCCTGTTCGCCGGAAGCCTGAAAGAACTTCGAGGACTGGAGTCCGGTGTAAGTGCCGGAGCCCGACGACTTCGGGATAAGGGACGCAATCCAGGAACCTAGGCGGGCCATGCTCTCGTTATCCGCTGTGGAGCGGGAGGTGGTGTATCCCCAGGGCCATCCCACGGATTCACCTTTGCTGTGGTAGTTCAGGCTCCCCCGGAAGCCGTGGGCCACGATCAGGTCCCGGATGGCCTTGGTTTCGGGCTCCGAGAAGGGGCTCGGGCCGCAGTAGGTCTCCTGACGGGTATCATGGCTCGCCCCCACCTGGCCCCAGGTCCCGGCGGGATCGCCGTTCAGGGCCCCCTCGTAGTTCCGGTTCAGGTCCACGCCGTACGTGCCGTCGCCGTTGGCGCGCCGGTTCTTCCGCCATTCGGGATTGCCGTTCTCGGTGAACACCAGACCGTCGGGGTTCACGACAGGGACAAACCAGTTCTCGCCGGCGTTCACGATCCCTGTCACCCTCGGGTCAGACCCGTAATGGGTAGCAAGGAAGGTGAGGTAACTCAGGGCTACCTCTCCGCCGATCCGCTCATCTGCATGCTGGAGAGCCTGGATCAGGATGGCAGGTTCGCCGTCGTCGGTCCCGGGATGGTCGGTCACCTCCACCGCCCAGATGGGCCTCCCCTCCCAGCTGGTCCCGATCCGGTGGCGCATGATGATAGAAGGATGGGCCTCTTCAAGGGCGGACAGCTCGGCCTCCACGTCGCTCCAGGTATGGTACCGGGCAGGGACCGTGGAGCTCCCGAGGGTCCGGTACTGGAAGGGGGAGTAGTCCCGGTCCACCATGCCGGAGCCCCGTGCATCCAGGGATCGCGCCCAGATCCGGTGGCTGCCGGCCGGGAGGCCGGTGGTATTCAGGGCGGCAGACCACGCTGTGGTACCGTTCGCCAGGGTCCAGTCACCCCGGTCCAGCTTCACCTCTACCCTCAGGATCCCGTCGGGATCCCCGGCAGTCCCGCTGGCAGGCAGGGGAGCGGGCGAGAGAAAGGCAGTGCCGTCCACGGGGGATGCCAGCGCGACGGACGGGGGCGAGTTGGGATGGTCCTTCTTTTCGGCGAGGGCATCGAGGAACTCGTTCCAGGGCGTCTCCACAGAGAAGCGGAGGTCCGAATACCCGCCCAGCTGATACATGCTGATGGTGAGCCCTGTCGTCTCCGAGCGGTTGCCCGGGGCAATTGCAAAGACCGCGGAGGAGACGGCCGACCGGGCCAGGGCGCAGGCATCCCGGATCTCTATGGAAGCCGACTGGTTTGCCCCCAGGATACCGGCGAAATGTCCCAGGTCCGGGTTTCCGCGGAAGGTCACCGCTTCCACCGTAGCCTGGACGATGCTGTCATGGCCGGTGCCGGCCCGGTGCTTCATGGCCTGGGCGAGCGCGGTGACGGATGGTACCAGCTCCCGGTCCATCAGGTCCATGTCGGTTGCCGAGAGGACCCCGGAAGGATAGACCGACCGGTAGTGCTCCACCATCCGGGCCGCCAGCTCGCGGGCCGTCCAGTGCGGGTTCTCGCCCAGGTCCCCCAGGACGGAGGCATTGGGCTTGTGGTACGGGAACCCGTCCGCAGGTACCAGGTCGGAAGACCCCACCTGCACGTCGGCAAAGGCCTTCACCTGGTAATAGACTTCGGCCTGGGCCATGGAGCAGGCATCGTAGGCCAGGAGGTCGACCGGGCGGCCCCGGTACCGGGCTATCTCTGACATCGCGGACCGGAGCTCCTTCATGTCCATGGAGGTGGCCGTGTCCGAAAGAAGCCCCCCGAGGCCGCTGCCATGGTCCCAGAGGTCGATGGCGAGGTGCTCTGAGGGGTAATTCGCAATTACCCACTTTGCCACCGCGGAGAGGGTGACGGGATCCCCCATCTCCACCTCGGTGCTCCAGGCAGGGTTCACGTTCGAGAGCGGGATCTCCGTGGCCGAACCTCCCCCCTCAGTGACGACATAGAGGTGGGTGTTGCCACTACCCCGGTCGTCCTTCAGCACGACAAGCGTCACGTTGGCCGTGGACCCTGCCGCCAGGAACTCGGCAAAGTCATCGTCGCCGTAGGGGTCCAGGTTGTTGTCCCCGTCCATGTAGCAGAAATACACCCACTGGCGCGTGCCGGTGGCCTGCAGGAGAGACCCTGTCGAGAGCGGGATCTCACGGGCCTCCGGCAGTCCCTCTTCCACATCCACCCCGCGGCTCAGGGTCACCGCTGCCGGGGAGATGGAGGGATTGGCAGTGAAGGCCCGCCCGTTTTCAGCCCGTTCTGCAATCACCACCCGCCGCGTCAGGGGATCGGTGCTCCGTACAACGACACGATCCCGGTAGAGGCCCAGTACCCCCCCCTCCTCCCCCGCGGGAACGGGGTCAGCGGGCGGCTCGGTGCCCTCCAGGTCGATGCGGGTGTAGAACGTCCGGAAGGTGCGGAAGGTCCTGTCCTCCCAGGCCAGGTGGAGGTACCGGCCCTCGCGGAGGAGCGAGATGGCCCCGGGGGTGTACCCCCCGTCCCGGAGGATCCGGTCCAGGTCGTCCTGGAGGCGGGGTGCCTGTGACCCCTCGGCACGGATCCGCGGGGCGTAGCGGGTCCCCTCCAGCCAGACCCGGACGGCTTCGTCACCGGTACCGGTCACCAGGGCACGGTCCTGTCCAGTGGTCACTGTCTCGAGAAGCGGGAGATCTCCCGTTGGATCTGCTGCGGCCGAAGGGCCGATGAGGGCAGGCAGGAGCAGGAGGAGCACTGCCAGAGAGAGTATCTTCTTCATGGTCGGATCCTCTCCCTGCCGATACGCATCCCCGGGCAGGGAGCAGGATGGTACCGGGCATCGGGAGCGATTTCTCTTCTACCCTGAATTTCGTTATTTCCCATCTTCAATCTATTTACAGGCAAGAATCTCGGAAAAATCAAAGGAATCTGTTTTATTTACTCTGTTCAATATATTTATATAAATAGAACAATATTTCCCTGGTGTGAGCGGAATCCCCCGTCGGGAAACATGTGTTTCCTTTCAGGAGATCGCCATCAACCCCCTCTCCCTTCACTGTAACCACATCTCTTGAACATGGCGGACGGGTGCAGGGGCAGGGAATGGGTGGGAAAAACAGGGAGGGGGGCCCCCTCACCTCCCCCCTGCACCCCCGCCGCCGAATCCCCCGCCGCCACCGAACCCGCCGCCGCCGGACCCTCCGCCGCCGCCCTGGGAGGGCGGGGAGAAATGCGCGATCGGCATGAACCCGATGGCAAGCGCCGGGGCGATGTTGACCTCGGGAATCTGGATGTTCAGATCCTTCATCGCGGCGACCACCCTGTCCCCCACCCCCAGCGCGGTACCGTACACCAGCCACTCGCCCCACATCACAATGTCCTGGGGGGCATACTGCCGCATCAGGGCCAGGTCGGAGAGGAACCGGGTGAAGGCATCCCACTGGAGCTTCTCCTGGTAGTAGTTGTCCTTCCATTTCCCGAAGAGGGTGGAGGGGAAGGTCCAGGCAACGGCGCATTCCACCACTCCGGCGATCCCGAGGAACGTGGCAGGGAGGAGGAGCCCCGCGGCCTGGGGGCCCCAGATCAGGGCCAGGATGGCGATCCCTGCGACGATGGCCGCACCGAGGAGGAGCGGGACCACTCTGGGCCGGCCATCGATGACAAACCGGGAAGCCACCGATGCATCGGGTTGCGTGGAGAGCCCGTCCAGGGTAGCCTTCATCCGCAGGATCTCGGACTCCTTCATCCGGTCGGTCCGGGCCCGGGTGGCCAGCGCCTGGAGCTCCGCCGTGTGGACAACGTCTTGTTGGCCGATGTTCCGGAGGAAATTGAGCACCCGCTGCTCGTAGGGGTCATTGACCGTGGGCTGCAGGATCCGGATCTCCAGGTCGGGGGTGCGGTCTTTGATGAGATTCCCGATCCCGCTGAGAAGGCCGCCCTGGGGCTGCGGGGATTGCTCTGCCCCGGCCTGGATCTCAAGGATCTTCCGGTGGTTCAGGTCCAGGATGGTGGCGTACAGGCCGTTGGCATCAAAGTCCAGGGCATCCCCCCGGAAGACAAGGTTCACCACCCAGGGCTTCAGCGTCCGGTCAGGGACAAAGGAGAGGTACTCGGGTACCACGGCATCCTGCTCCTGTCCGTGCCGCCTCCACAGCCGGTAGAGGAGGAAGGGGATGCCGATGGCCAGCACCGCTGAGAGCGCGAGCAGGAACCCGCCCAGGTAGTAGGGGATCCCGTAGAGCAGGCTGGCCCTCTCGGTCTTCCCCTTCACGTCAGCAACAGCATCCGGGAACCCCCGGATCCTGTCCCCGAAGGACCGGGTGGCCAGGATCTCGTATCCCAGCACCTCGTCCTTCCCTGCACTCCCGGTGAGGACCAGGGAGCCGTCCGACCGGCCCACCGACAGGAACGGCGGGTAGGGGTACACTCCCTTCACGCCCTCAGCGGGGACCGTGAGGGTGACGGAGCGGTAGGGGACATGGGCGTCGGCGAGCCGCAGGTTCAGGTGGCTGTACTCGGTGTCGTACTCGATGGGCGGGTGGAGCCGGAAGGTGTACCGGACCGTATACGAACCCGCAGCGAAATAGGACGGGTTGGCGAAGCCCACCTCGTTTGCCTCCACCAGGTACTCCAGGTTGGAGAGGGCCGATCCACCGCCCGGAACAGAGGAGACGGGCGACTGGTCCGTGGTCCAGATCCTGCCGGTGTGGTCCTTCACGTAGCCGATGGTACCTGCAGGCGGCTCCATGCCGATGAACTCAATGGAAGGCCGGTCCAGGAACCCGAAGGAGAGGGGCACCTCCCAGGTCCGGTAGAGCATCCGGTAGGTCCCGCCGGACTTCACCAGGTAGGTATAGGTCTCGGTGAGGGTGCCGTCCGGTGCGAGGGCTGCCTCATACCGGTCCACCACCAGGTTCCCCTCCAGCGCACCCGGGAGCTGGAACGCCCCCAGGAGGGCAATGACGCCGATGAGGAGTGTCAGGGCAACGAGAGTGGTGATCTGCCTCTTCTCGCTCACAGAAGTGCCCCTCTAAAACTCGATCTTCACCGGCTTTGCGATGGCTTCCTCGAACTGCAGGTACTCGAGCTTCAGGAGGCTGATGATCCGGCCGACAAAGCTGGACGGGATCGTGTCCATCATGGTGTTGAAGGACTGGGCGATGTTGTTGTACGTGTAGCGCTGGCGCCCGATCTCCTCCTCCAGGGACTTCACCGAGTCCATCAGGCTCATGACGGTTCCTGAGGTCTTCAGGTCCGGATATGCCTCTGCCGTGGCAATCAGGGTGCCCAGCAGGGAACGGGACTCCCGCTCGATGGTGTTCAGTTCGCCGGGGGTCCCCTTCAGCACACTGGCCCGCATCTGGGTGACCTTCTCCAGGGTCTCCTTCTCGAACTTTGCATAGCTCTTGACAGCCCCGAGGAGCTGCTCGATCATGTCCAGCCTTTTTTTCATGGCGACCCGGATCTGCCCCAGGGTTGCCTCGGCGGCATTCTTGTAGGTGAAGAACTGGTTGTAGATCCCCACGAACCAGAAGATCAGGCCGATAATGACGACTACGATGATGATGGCGAGAATGATTTCAAGCACCACTTTCCTATCACCACCGGACGGTGGGATGTACCGGGTAATTAAAGGATGCGCTGCTCACCGGTGGGATTGAAGAGGGAGGGGCATTCCCGCGTCCGGAACTGCCTGTGGCCCTTTCGGGGGGCTCCCATCGGGAGGCTTTGCTCCGGCATCCTGATCCTCTTCCGGGATGATCAGCCCTGCGGTAATATACAGAATGATGCCGGCTCCCAGGGACAAGAGGGTCAGGAGCACCCAGCCCAGCCGGACCAGGCTCGGGTCCCCGGCAGCCCCCTTCCCGATGCCCCCGCAGACACCGGCCAGCACCCGCTGCTTCCGCGAACGGTAGACGCGCTGCATGGGATCCGGTAGGGGAATCCGGGGGTAATCGGTTTCCGTGGCCCGGTTCGCGAAAAGTTGGCGGGGGATATTTGATCGTACTCCTGCCCGGCGATGGGAAGAATCCGAAAGGGGGGATATCGTCTTCGGGGGAGGGCTCAGAAGGGGGCAGGCCCCCTCCCGTCACCCCCTGAGGAAAGAGGGATTGGATTCATGACCCCAACCTGCCCGGGAACCGGCAGGGGAGCCACTTCTGTCTCAGAAGACATCGTGAAAAACAGACGCCGGGGAGGAGATTTGAACTCCCGAGGCGCAGAGCGCCAGCAGCTTTCGAGGCTGCCGCCTTCCCGGACTAGACTACCCCGGCAGGAGTGACCCGGATACCATTGGCCGGCGCGAGAATTAAGGGTATCGAGGAGGGCGGATCCGGAAATGGGGGCCGCTCCCTCATGTCCGGGCATTCCTGCCATGCCCCGGTGCTTTCAGGAATCGAGAATGAATCCGCTCTCCTTCCCGTAGACAGGGAATGATGGAGGGGAAGCCGGGGGATCACCTGTCCTCATGGGGGGAGGGTGACGGGAGGGGGTCTCCCCTTCCCGCTCCCACCCCCGTGAGGATACGCTGAACGTCGGTGTGCACGATACCGGTGAAGAGGTTGCGAGAGAAAAAAGAGATATTTGGGGGATCATTACCCCATCGGGGGCATGCCGCCCGGCATCCCGGGCATCTCCGACGGCTTCTGGGTGATCATCATGTCGTCGACCCGGACCAGCATGTTGGCTGCCTCGGTGGCCGACTGGATGGCCTGCACCTTCACCCGCATCGGCTCGTAGACGCCCTCCTTGTACATGTCCACGACCTTACCGGTGTACACATTCAGGCCCATGGACTTGTTCTTCTTTGCGTGGGCTGCCTTCAGCTCCACCAGCTTGTCGATGGGGTTGAAGCCGCTGTTCTCTGCAAGGGTTCTCGGGATGGACTCAAAGGCATTGGAGAACGCCTCGATGGCGATCTGGGTCCTCCCGCCGACCTTGGCAGCATACTCGCGGACCCGGAGCAGGATCTCCGTCTCGACGGCGCCGCCGCCTACCACGTACTTGCCGTCCTCCATGGCGTCCATCACGACCCGGACACCGTCATAGACCGCCCGCTCCAGTTCGTCAATGAGCACCTGGGTGGAGCCCCGCAGGAGGATGGTGACCGCTCTCGGGTTCCTGCACCCGGAGATCTTCACGATGTCCACTCCTTCCAGCTGCTCGGTCAGCTCTGCATACCCCAGGACCTCTTTCGTCAGCTCGTGGGGCTTCTGGACGACCTGGGCGTTCAGGGCCCGGGCCGCCTTCTTCATGTCAGCCTCAGGGACATCCTGGATGGCAAAGACGCCGTTTTTACCCAGGAAGTAGCCCACGGAATCGGAGATGCCCTTCTGGCAGAGGACCACGTTGGCCCCGGCCTCGAAGATCTTGTCTGCCATCTTCCGGAGGGCCTCCTTCTCCTGCTCGTCGAAAGCCACCAGCTGGTCCGGGGAGGTGATCCGGATCTTGGACTTCACCTGGGTCTTTGTGATCTCGAGAGGTGTCGCGATGAGGGCCACCCGGCACTTTTCCACCTTCCGGGGCATCTCCTCGGAGACGCGCTGCTTGTCCAGCACGATGCCGTGCACCAGCTCCGCGTCGTCCATCGTCGTGCCGACGTGCTTCTTGATCATCACATCGTCCTCGTCCACCTGGACCTTCCCGTTCACGGTCTGGGCCACGGCCTTCACCGCGTCCACGACCATCCCGTCCAGCTTGGACTTCACCGACTCGATGGATTTCCCGGTCATGGCGGTATCGGCGATCTGGGTGAGGATCTTGCGGTCACCGGCCTTCACGTCGAAGGACATCCCCTCCACCACCTCCAGGGCCTTCTGCATCCCGAGCCGGTACCCCTGGGCGATGACCGTGGGGTGGATCCCCTGTTCCAGCATCCGCTCGGCCTCCTCCATCAGCGCCCCCACCAGGATGCAGGCAGTGGTGGTGCCGTCCCCGACCTCGTCGTCCTGGGTCTCGGCCACCTCCACCACCATCTTGCCGCCCGGGTGCTGGACCGATATCTCGTGGAGGATCGTGGCTCCATCGTTTGTGATCACCACGTCACCGGTTGACGAGAGCAGCATCTTGTCCATGCCCCGCGGCCCCAGCGTGGTCCGTACTGCAGCCGCGATCGCCTTCGCGGCCATGATGTTAGAGCGCTGGGCCTCCTTGCCACGGTTCCGCTCCACATTGCCCTTTAAAATAATGACGGTTTGTCCCGTAAGCTGCATCAGATATCCTCCTGTGTCATTACACATGGATTTGAACTTCTATATAAACCGTTCGAATAACGGAGGATAGAGGAGGGGCCGCTAGTCCAGGCGGGAAACCCGGAAGAGCGAGGAGACCGGGACCCCTTCCACCTCCCGCAGGCCGCGCTTGTCAAAGATCACCCAGATGGCGGCAGGGGTTGCCCCGTGGGAACGGAGGTAGCCCACCACCTCCCGAAGGGTCTTCCCGGACGTGATGACATCATCGACGATCAGGCACCGTTCGCCCGTGATTCCGGAGAAGTTCCCGCTCACAGACCCCACCTTCTTCTCCCCCTGGCTCGCCCGTGCCGGGTGGTACACGGCCAGCCGGGCATCAGCCTGGAGGGCCACCAGGGTGGCAAGGGGGATGCCCGAGAGAGCGATCCCCACCACCACACTGATATCGGGCCCCTCTTCGCCATCAGCCAGGGCCCTGTCGGCCAGGAGCACCGCCATGTCCTCCAGAAGGCCGGCCCGGCTGCTCACCTCGGACCAGTCAATCAGGATGTCCCTGGGCACCTCCCTCCCCTTCTCCTGGGTGAGGAGCCAGGTCACCGTCTCCATGGAGAGGTTCAGCTCGTCCGCGATCTGGGAGGGCCCGTGGCCGTCATCGTGGAGCGCTTTTGCCCTGTGGATCAGCTCCTCAAGTGAAGACATGTGAGAGAGGTGGGAGGAGAACTACTTAATGGCTTCTTTCCCGCATTGAACCGCAGACCGGGCAGGAACCGGGCCCGGGTGCCGTGGCCCCGCATCCCGGGCACCGGAAACTCCAGCGGATCCTCCGCGCCCGCCGCTGGAGGATCCCCTGGACCGGGATCCCCAGCTCGCGGGCTGTGTTCTGGACGGCAAAATCGTCGGTAACCACCGTACCCTCCCGTTCCAGGGCCAGGGCCAGGAGTTCCCGGTCTGCCGGAGAGAGGACACCCGCGTCGCCGGTGCGCCCTGCAGCCTCCTCCACGCGGAGGAGGGAGGTGTGCCCGGGCTCCTCCACCCGGAGCCCTGCGGCCAGGAGGGATTCGAGCCGGCCCTTTGCCCGGATGTCCCGGAGCTCCCCCACCACTGACGGGGTGGTGAGGAGAACTCCGGAGAGAGGCACCTCCGCGAAGAAGGCCGAGGCGTCCAGCACCCGGATCATGCCGCCCACTCCACGACCCCGTCCTCCCGGCAGCTCACGTCATACCCGAACTCGGAGAGAAGCCAGCGCATCGTGCGGGCATGGAGGGTGAGGGCAGGGGCGGTGAAGGAACCCCCGGCCAGCGCCAGGTACACGAGCATCTGGTCCGAGAGGTGGATGTCCGCCTGTGCACCGCTCTGTACGGCCTCCACCAGCCCCCGGGCCGCGGTCTCCCCCACCTGCTCGGCGGGGAGCCCCCGGCGCCCCAGGGCGCAGGCACCCCGGGCCCCGCTCCACGCGGTGCACGAAGATCCCGTGGAAGGGCCGTCCTGCCGCTCCAGCCGGACCGTGCAGGGGATGCCGGTCTCCCCGTTGATCACCATTTCGGCCGCCCGGGCCTGCCGCTCGGCCACGTGGGCAGGGAGGCCGGAGGAGCAGGAGACGATCCCGCAGGCGCCGGGGGCATCCCTGCCGGAGAGATCCAGGGAACGGAGGCGGGACGGGACCACACCCACGGCCACCTCCCCGCCGCCCCGGGGATAGTACCCGCGCTTGCGGATCTCTACTGTGACACCGGCCCCGAGACCCATGAGCACCGCGGTATGGACCTCCTGGAAGTAGTCGATGGTGGGGGCGTTCTCCACCTCCGTCCCTCCGGTCACAACGATCGTTCCCCCGCACCGGAGTGCCACCGGGAGGTACGCCTGCAGGACGAGAGGAATGGAACCCGCGGTCCCCACGTCCACCCGGAGGTCCCGGCGGGTTGGTTCCCCGGGAGAGAAGGTGATCCGGGAACTCCCCACCGCAAGCCCCGTGCATTCGGCACTGCAGACGCCGGCAACGGCCTTCACGGCAGCGATGTGCTGGGCAGCGAGGCCGGGATTTTTCCGGCCTGGACGGATCCCGCGGATCTCGACGGGAGTGGCGGTGAGGGCCGAGAGGGTGACGGCCATCCGCACCAGCTGGCCGCCCCCCTCCAGCCGGGACCCGTCAATGACCTTCATCGGGAAAGGGCATCCGCGATGGCGGCAGCGGCCGAGTACCGGCAGGCTTCGGACTCGATGGTGTCGCTGCAGGCGATCTCCCGGATCCCGGAGGTGCGGAGGAGATCCAGGGCCCCGCCGGTGAAGACCCCGTGGACGCCGATGGCGTGGACCCCCCGGGCTCCCTCAGCCTGGAGCATCCTGGCCGCGGTGGCGAGGGTGCCACCCGTCGAGATGATGTCATCCACCATCACCACGTCCCTGCCCTTCACCGCAAGGTCCTTTGCCTCCATCCGCACCTCCCTGCCTGAGATCCGGGTCTTCTCCAGGTGCTCCGCCTCCCATCCTCCGAGGGATGCCACCGCCCGGGCAAACGCGAGCGCCCCGCGGTCGGGGGCCAGGACGAGAGGCCTCGTGAGACCAAGGCCGCTGATATATCCGGCAATGGCCGCCTCGAGGGTGACGTTGCGGGCAGGGGCATTGAAATACGGAAGTACCGTCTCCTTGTGGACATGGACCGTCACCGCCTGCACCATTCCCCGTCCGAGTGCACCGGCGATGGCACGGGCCGAGACCGGCTCCCCCTCCCGGAACGCCCGGTCCTGGCGGGCATAGCCCAGGTACGGCACCACCAGCCGGACCTCGGATTCCCTGCAGGCGTCCAGGAGGAGCAGGAGCTGGACCAGGGAATCCGCGTCCATGACGGATCCCACCACCACCGTATCCCTGTCCAGGGCACCCCGCTGCAGGCGATGCTCCCCGTCAGGGAACCGGGAAAACCGCACCTCTGCCATCTCTACTCCCAGCGCCCCGGCGATCCGCGACGCGAGCACCTGCGACCTCTGTGTACCGACGACCTTCATCCGTCCACCCAGACTCCAGCTGAAAGTACTTAAACGATCAGGAATAATATATAAACAACTGATTTTCCCGAACGGAGTGTATCGTCCATGGAACCTGCAGCAGGTGAGACTGTCGGCGGGGAGGTCTTCGGAGGCATTGACCTGGACACCTCCTCCGAGATCGAGGTCCCCCCGCGGCTCATTGACCAGGTGATCGGGCAGGACCACGCGGTGGAGGTGATCCGGAAAGCGGCCGTCCAACGGCGCCACGTGATGATGATCGGGAGCCCGGGTACCGGCAAATCAATGCTCGCAAAGGCCATGGCCGAGCTCCTGCCCAAGGAAGAACTGCAGGATATCCTGGTGTACCCCAACAGCGAGGATTCCAACAACCCCATCATCCGCACCGTCTCGGCGGGCAGGGGGAAGCAGATCGTGGCCGCCCACAAGGGCGAGGCCAGGCGGCGGATGCAGACCCGGAACACGCTGCTCATGCTCCTCCTCCTGGGCATCATCGGCTATTCCTTCATCACCTACCAGTGGCTGATGGGGATCATCGCCGCGGCCTTTGTCTTCATGGCGCTGCGGTACACGACCCCGAGGGAAGACCTGATGGTGCCCAAGCTCCTGGTCTCCAATGACAGCACGGCCACGGCCCCCTTCATCGACGCCACCGGCTCCCACGCCGGGGCGCTTCTCGGCGACGTGCGCCACGACCCGTTCCAGTCCGGCGGCCTGGAGACCCCGGCCCACGAGCGGGTGGAGGCAGGGGCTATCCACCGCTCCCACGGGGGCGTGCTCTTCATCGATGAGATCAACTCGCTGGAACCCCAGTCGCAGCAGAGCCTCCTCACCTCGCTCCAGGAAGGGGAGTTCCCCATCACCGGCCAGTCCGAGAGGTCGAGCGGGGCTATGGTCCGCACCGAGTCCGTCCCCTGCAGGTTCATCATGGTGGCCGCCGGGAACGTGGATGCCGTCCAGAACATGAACCCGGCGCTCCGGTCCCGGATCCGCGGATACGGCTACGAGATCTTCTTCCGGGACTCCATGGATGACACCCCCGAGAACCGGCGGAAGTTCGTCCGTTTCATTGCCCAGGAAGTGAAGAAGGACGGCAAGATCCCCCACTTCGACCGGGCCGCCATCGGCGAGCTGATCCGGGAAGGGAGGCGCAGGTCCAACCGGAAGGGGCATATCAGCCTGAAGCTCCGTGACATCGGCGGGCTGATCCGGGTGGCCGGGGACCTGGCCCGGCAGGAGGGTGCGGCCATAACAACGGCGGCCCACGTGGTCCGTGCCAAGGAGTCGGCACGTTCCATCGAGGAGCAGATATCGGACGAGAATATCCGCCGGAGCCGGGACTACGAGCTGACGGTGGTGGAAGGAGCCATGGTGGGAAGGGTCAATGGTCTGGCGGTGATGGGAAGTGACAGCGGGTCGGTGCTCCCCATCATGGCAGAGGTTACACCCGCGATCAACAAGGAGAAGGGAGAGGTCATTGTCACCGGCACTTTCAAGAAGCGGTTGGAACCGGGACTTCAGGAAGAGGAGTCCATTGCCGAGCAATCCATAAAAAATGTCAGTGCGATCATCAAGAAGTTCACAGGGAAGGACATCAAAGAAATGGATATCCATATCCAGTTCATCGGCACATACGGGGCAGAAGGAGATTCCGCATCCATTTCCATGGCAACCGCGGTCATCTCAGCGATAGAAAGTATCCCAGTACACCAGGATCTCGCGATGACCGGTTCCCTGTCGGTCCGGGGCGATGTACTCCCGATTGGGGGGGTTACCTACAAGATCGAGGCCGCGGCAAAGGCGGGGATAAAAAAGGTGCTGATCCCGACGGCTAATGAGGGGGATGTACTCATCGAGGACCGGTACCGTGGGATGGTGGAGATCATCCCGGTGAAAACCATAGAGGAGGTCCTGACCCATGCCCTCATCTCCGAGCAGCGTGAGGGGTTCCTGGCCAGGATCCGGAACCTGACCGTGCGGTCCTCGACCAAGATCCTGGATACCGCGCTCCCCAAGCCCGTGATGTGATGCCCCTCCCCGGCATCCGCTATTGTGACATCCGCAGGGTCCGCGCCGCTTCCACCCACATCGACATCGACAACGGCGTGGTGGAGTCGGCCGGCACCTCCTTCTCCGACTCCTCCGTGATCCGGGTACTGGGGCCCCGGGGCTGGGGGGTCGTGGCCCTGGACCACTTTGACCCGGCATCCGCGAAGGATCGGCATGCCGTGCTGGAGCGCGGCCTTGCTCTGGCAAGGATCACCGAACGGGAGGTGGACCTGGCACCCGCACCGTCAGGGATCCGGCCCGTGCCCCCGCTGCGGGAGGATCCCCGCACGGTATCCCTGGAGGAGAAGACCGGTCTCCTCTCGGCCATTGCCGCGGCCGCCCGGGTGGAGGGTGTTACGAGCACCCGTGCCCAGTACACCGAGCGGGCGGAAGAGGTCAGCTTCTCTGACTCCTCCGGCCATGAAGCAGGGTACGGGGTGGTCAGGTCCGGGTTCTCGGTGCTCGCCGTGGCGTCCCGGAATGGTGTCGTGCAGATGGGGCGGGAGTCCCGGCACACCCTCACCGGCCTGAACCTCCGGCACCAGGAGGCGCTGGGCAGGGAGGCCGGCGAACGGGCAGTTGCCCTTCTCTCTGCCCCGGTCCCCCGGGGGGGCAGGATGCGGGCGGTCCTGGACCCGGAGCTGGCCGGGGTCTTTGCCCACGAGGCTGTCGGGCACGCTTCCGAGGGGGATCTGGTGCTGGAGGGATCCTCCGTCCTCCAGGGGAAGATGGGGGAGCGGATCGGGGCAGAGACCCTGACGATAGTGGATGACCCCACGCTCCCCGAGTTCGGGTTCGAGCCCGTGGATGCCGAGGGGGTGCTCCCGGCCCGGACCGAGATCATCTCCCGGGGCCGGGTAGCAGCCTACCTGCATACACGGGAGACGCTGGCGGCGCTGGGGAACGGCGTCCCCGGCCATGCCCGGGCCATGGAGGGGGACGCCCCCATCGTCCGGATGTCCAACACCTTCATCGAGAACGGTGATGCGTCCTACGACGAGATCCTGGAGGAGTGCGGGGAGGGTATCCTGCTCATCGGGTCCCGGGGCGGGCAGGTGGACCCCGGCCGTGGAGTCTTTCAGTTCAATGCCGAGTACGGCTACCGGTTGGAGAAAGGCAGCATCGCCGGCATGGTGAGGGACGTCTCGCTTTCGGGCGAGATCCTTGCCACGCTCCACGACATAGTTCTCGTGGGGAACAACCGGGCCATGCACCAGGGCTTCTGCGGCAAGGGGGGCCAGAGCGTACCGGTGAGCGACGGGGCGCCGCATATCCTGCTTGACCGGGCTGTCGTGGGGGGTGGCGGGGCTGATTGACCGGGTGATCCGGGCCGGTGAACGGCTCGCCGACGAGGTGGAGGTGTTCCTGGTGGAGGGCCGGAGCGTTACCGCCCAGCTCCAGCGGGAGAAGGTGGACCGGGCCGAGGAGTCCCGCTCCTGGGGCATGGGGATCCGGGTAATCCAGAAGGGGCGGATCGGGGTCTCCTCCACCGGTGATCCCGCGGCGTGGGAACGCTGCCTCCAGGCAGCGGTGGATTCGGCACGCCTTGCCACCCCGCAGGAGTGGAAGGGCCTCCCCGGGCCCGGGCCGGCGGCAGGGGAGGCCCCCTGTTGTGATCCCGCTATCGAACCCTCCCCGGATGGGGCCCGGGGCATCCTCTCCAGGATGCTGGAGGGAGTTGCAGGGCACCCCGATGCCCATGTGACCTCAGGATCCGCCACCCTCTCCCGTGCCACCCTCACCCTGGCCAACAGCCACGGTCTCGAAAGGACCATGGAGCGGACAGAATGCGGGTGTTCGCTGGAGGCGATCTGCGGCCAGTCCACCGGCTCCGAGTTTGACCAGTCCCCGTTCCTGGACATCGATCCCCGGAGGGTGGGAGACCAGGCCGGGTTCCTTGCCGTCCATTCCTCGGGGGGCAGGGAGATTGCGGACGGGCAGTACAGCGTGATCCTCTCGCCGGTGGCCTTCGCCCAGCTCCTGGGGTATATCGTGGTCCCGGCCCTCTCGGGGCGCAATGTCCACGCGGGGAGGTCCCGGCTCGCGTCCCTCCTCTCCACCCGGTGCATGGACCCGGCACTGGATCTCCGGGATGATCCCTTTGCCCGGGGCATGGGCGCAACCGCCTGGGACGCGGAGGGGGTTCCCGCCCGGCGCCTCGACTTTGTCAGGGAAGGGACCCTCCTTGCCTTTGCTTACGACCTGAAGACCGCGTACCGGTACGGGAAGGAAACAACGGCCAGCGCGGTCCGGGGCGGGTTCGGGGGTGCACCCTCTATCGGGATCCACAACCTGGTGCTGGACGGGAAGAGGTCCGACATCACCCGGGAACGTGGGCTCTATGTCCATGACGTGGTGGGGGCGCATACGGCCAATCCCATGAGCGGGGACTTCTCTGTCGAGTGCCAGAACCCGGTCTGGATGGAGGACGGGGCCCTCCGTGAGCCGGTCCGGAAGGCGATGATCGCCGGAAACCTGTTTGATACCCTGGCCGAACTCGGCGGGATCGGCAAGGATTCCCGCATTGTGGGGAACGCCATCCTCCCCTCCGTGCGGCTGAAGCAGGTGCAGGTGATTGGTGAGTAATTCACAGGGTCGCCTGCTCCTGTTCCTTCATTACAGTGACTTGAGTAGTGGTACGCTCCAGGGGGGACCTTGCGGTCCCCCCGCCGCGTGGGCGCCCCCCTTGGGAGGATAGGAGGATCTGTCGGTGTCAGATATACCTGAATCATCATTCCCAGGCAGCCCGGCTCACCCCATCCTCACCGGGGGTTGCGACAGCGGCGGGGGCGGAGCCCCCGAGAGCGTCCAGCAGGCAGAAACCGATTACCAATGTTTCAATAATCAACTTGTACCGGGACGCTCCTGGGGGGATTTCCCGGTCTCCCCGCCGCGTAGGTGACCCCCCCTATGAGGATAACGGAGTTCTTCCTTGTCCAGGGTGCAACTACTACCCGGCCCCACCGGGATCCCCCCCGCAACCGGAATGCCCTTATATCCCGGCCACCCATCTCCTGATCATGCTCGGGCTGATCCTGGCCATCATCCTGGCCGTTGTCGTGGCCGCGGTGATCTATTACCTGCTGAGGAAAGCAGTCGTGCTGCTGATCAATGCCCTGGTGGGGCTGATCACGCTCTTTCTCCTGAACCAGTTCCACGTGATGTCCTGGTTCGGCGCCCCTGAAATCACCATCTCGCCGGCCACGGTGATTGTCTGCGCCTTTGGGGGACTCCCGGGAGCGATCATTCTCGTGCTCCTCGCTCTCGCGGGCATCACGGTCTAGAAGACGTTGGCCCCCGAGTGGATCAGGACCCGGTCCGCGGGGATTCAGGCAAGACCTGGTCTCCCGGGACCGGGAGAAGAGATCCCGGGACCGTTCCCTGCGAACCCGTTCCGGGAGCCGGCGCTCCCGACACTGCATGGTCCGGGAGGTCTCCTCCGGCCCCCCCATCCTGCCACGGAAGGGTGCCCTGCATCCTCCTCCGGTGTATGCTCCAGGAACGGCCCCCCCGCGATACCGTTAAGTCACCGGGCGCGTATGTCTCCATGAGGTGCGAGAGATGTGCAGTGTCGGCGGACCGATGGACGTGGAATATAAAGAGCGGGTGAAGGGCAAGGATTACAAGTGCAGGGACTGCGGGGAGAAGTTCAAGGGCGTGGGCCGCAGGCCGATCTGCCCCAGCTGCCAGTCGGATAACGTGGCCGAGGAATGAAGTACCCCGTTGGTGACCGGATCCTCACCATCAATGGATTGCACTCTTTTCTGCTGGTGGCCCGTGCAGGGCATTCCTTCGATCTCTGTATCGAGAGCTGCACCGGTGAGATCTTCCAGGCTGTGGAGCCGGACGATCTGGTCGTCGTCTCGGCCCCCGAAGGAGGAGCGGTGGAACCGGCGGTGTTCCTCCTCCAGCTGGTGAAGAACTACCATATGCCCCTTCTCGTCCTGCCCCGGGATCACCCGGGAGCGGGACGGCTGAAACTCCTGGTCTCGGTCGCGGGGAAGATCCTGACGAGCTGCACCATCCGCCGGGGGACACACCCGGATCAGCACCTCCTCTGTTCATCCGAAGAACTGGCCGGTATTCTCCTGCGGGGTGAAGAGGGGGCGGTGGTGGTGGAGAATCTGCCGTCCTCTTCCACCATCGATTACCTCCAGGATCTCCGTCGACAAAACAAACAATAACACATATATAATCTTCTCTCCGAGAGGTACTCTGCATTTGAGAAGGAGGGCTGAATGAAAACCGAGGTTCTCAGGGGCATCAAAAAGGCCGAAGAGGATTATCGCACCATGGTCCACGAGGTGAAGGCGGAGCGGGAACGCAGGGTGACCGAGGCCGGACTGAGATCCGATCAACTCGTGATGAAGGCAAAGGTGGACCTGGAGGAGCAGCGGAAGAAACGACTCGCAGAAGCGAGGGTGGAGGCAAAGAGACAGTCTGCAGAGGCTGTCAGCGAGGGCGAGAGGCAGGCTGCAGAGGTGAGGGAGAAGGGCAGACAGAATGTTGAAAGGGCAGTGAAATTCCTCTCATCGCGGTTCGAGGAAGAGCTGCATGCTCACCGCTAAGCGGATGACCCGGCTCTTCATGGCGGGTCTGAAGGAGCAGATGGCATCCGTCATCCACGAGATCTACCGCCACCACCTCTTCCATGTCCAGGGCTTCACCGAGGCCCGGGGGGAAGACTACGAGGGCTTCAGGATGGGGATGCCCCTCCCCGGGGCAGGGGAGGCGGCCGCCCAGCTGGTGACCGTCCGTGGTCTTCTCTCGACCCTCGGCATCTCACGGGAGAGCCCGGCATCCGTAGGAAAGAGACCGGCCCTGGAGGTCCGTGCATGGCTGGAGAAGCAGCTCCCCCTCATCCGGAATGAGGTGGAGAATGAGGTCAGCAAGAGGCGGGCCCTCCTGGAGACCGACCGGAAGAAATACGAGGATCTGCTGCGGGAGGTTCAACCCTTCGGGGCGGCCCCCCTCAACATGGAGCTCTACCGCGGGTATGAACACCTCTCGGTCTTTGCGGGCCACATTCCCCGTGACGTGGAGATCCCGGCCCCCCACGAGAAGTTCTTCACCGATACGGTGCCGGGCAATTTCATCGTGGTCTTCACCCCGAAGGAGGCTCACCTCAGGGTCGAGCGTACCCTCCTCGATTCCCATTTCAAGGCGGTTCCGATCCCGGCAGGAGAAGGATCGCCGAAAGAACTCTACCGGATGTACGATGCCCGGCTCGCGGAGATCCGCGGGGAGTTCTCGAGGATCGAGCAGAAAGCGGAAGAGATCAAGAAGGCCCACGCGGACTGGCTCCTTGCGGGCGAGGAACAGCTCATGGCCGACGTGGAACAGAAGGAGATCCCCCTCCAGTTTGCCACCACGGAGCAGGCCTTTGTTGCCGAGGGCTGGGTCCCTGCCCCGGACGCCGGGAGGTTCATCTCGGCACTCCAGAAAGCCACGGGAGGGAAGATCTTTGTCACCGAGGTTCCGATGGATGAGGTCCCGGATCAGCCCCCGGTAGAGTACAACAACCCCTCCTTTGCCCGCCCCGCGGAGCTCTTCATGGATGTCTACGCACGCCCGAAGTACACGGAGATCGATCCCACGATCCTGCTCTCCATCGTCTTCCCCCTCTTCTTCGGGCTGATTGTCGGGGATGCAGGCTATGGCCTGCTCTTCCTCGCCATGGCGTACGGCCTCAGGAGGTTCCTCTCGGGCCCGGAGGGGAGGATGCTCCTCACCAACCTGAGGAACGCCAGTCTCTCCAGCCTGGTGTTCGGGATGCTCTTCTCCGAGTTCTTCGGGTTCCGCCTCCCCTGGGAGCCGATCTTCTTCTCCCGGCACCTGAATATCGGTGGTGAGGCGGCCGCCCACGGGCCTGCAATCCCGGAGCTGATGGTCCTCTCCATCTGGATCGGTATCCTGCACATCACCCTTGGCAGATCCTTCGGGATGATCAACCATGCGCGGCAGGACCATGGGAGGCACCGGACCCTGGCCGTGCTGGCAAACCTCGGATGGCTCTGCGTGATGTGGGGGATCCTCACCCTCATCTGGTCGCAATTTGCATTGCCGCTCATGCCCGACCTGACAGGGGTCCCGGCCGGGGTCCTGGGCCTCAACCTGGCCGGTCTTGTCGGGGCGGCTGCCCTCGTGGCGGGTGTCATCCTTATCGCACGGGATTCTGTTCTCGAAATTGTCGAGATACCCACCATCATCAGCCATGTCCTCTCCTACGCCCGGCTGGTTGCGGTGGGCCTCTCGTCGGTGGCCATCGCCATGGTGGTGAACTTCTTGGCCATCGGGATGCTCATTGAGCCGCAGCTGGAGAATCTCACGGCGGTGGGTATCGTCATCATCATCATGGGGGTGCTCGTCTTCCTCATCGGGCATACCCTGAACATTGCCCTCGGGCTGCTGGGAGGGGGACTGCACTCCATGAGGTTGCACTACGTGGAGTGGTTCACCAAGTTCTACAAGGGTGGAGGAGAGAAGTACACACCATTGGGAATGATTCGGAGATTCACAGAAGATTGACGGAGGATATGGTATGGTTGAAGCTGTTGCTGTTGAGACGATTGCCGGCATGACGCCGGAGATGATCGCTGCCACGCAGATAGGACTCAAGGCCGTCGGGGCCGGACTGGCCGTTGGCATGACCGGCGTTGGGTGCGGTATCGCAGAGATGGCTATCGGGTCTGCCGCCGTAGGGGCGGTGGCCGAGAACAAGGATATATTTGGTCTAGTCCTTCTGCTCACTGTCATCCCCGAGACCATTGTCATCTTCGGGCTTGTCGTTGCCCTGCTGCTCTTGTTCTGACGGGATCTGCCTATGGGAATCGAAGTCGTTCTTAACGAAATCCGGGAGAAAGGCAGGAGAGAGGTGGAGGAGACCCGGCGGGATACCCAGACGCAGGTGGAGGCGATCCTCTCGCAGGGCCAGCAGAGGGTCCGGGAACTGGAGCAGGGGCTGGAGGAGGAGCTGGAGAAGCAGGTCAGCCACCTCATCAACCAGGAGATCTCGGCTGCCCACCTCACCCAGAAGAGACTGCTCCTGAACGTGCAGAAGGAACTCTTCGCGCAGGTGAAGGGGGAGGCCTTCTCCAGGATCCTGGCGCTGCCCGAGGCCTTCCACCGGAAGGCCCTCGAGAGACTCCTTCTCCAGGCACGGGGGGAGATCCGGGAAGGGAGGGTCCACTGCAGCAGGAAGGACCTTCCGCTGGTGGGGGAGATCCTCTCAAGGCACCCCGAGCTGAAGGACCTCCGCCCCGGCGAGCCCATCGCCATCGACGGGGGTATCATCATCGAGAGCAGGGATGGCCACCTCAAGATGGATTCCAGCTACCGCATCATGCTGGAGAAGGTCTGGGAATCGGGATTGAAGGAAGTCTCGGATGTCCTGTTCAGGTGAGAGGGGATCCGGATGATGGCGTCCAGCAATCCGGGGTCATATTACTACGTCTGCACCCGGATGCGGGTCAGGAGGACGAAACTCATCCCCAGGGAGATGTACCTCCGTCTCCTCCAGATGAGCCTTCCCGAGATCACGCTCTTCATCGAGGGTACCCAGTACAAGCAGGAGATCGACGAACTGGCCACGTCCTTCAGCGGCATCGACCTCGTGGAAGTCGCCCTGAGCTGGAACCTGGGGAAGGAGTGCCAGAAGATCCTGGACATCTCTCCCGGAGCCCTCAAGAGCCTGACGGCCAGCTACCTCCGGAAGTGGGACATCCAGAATGTCCTCACCATCCTCCGGGGGAAGGTCCAGGGGGTCAAGCCGGGGAGGATCAAGGAGGTGCTGATACCGGCCGGGGAGCTGGACAGGACCATCCTGGACCACCTGCTCACCGAGGAGACTCCCGAACGCGTCGTCGAGGATCTCAAACGCTTCCGCACCTATGACGTTTTGGCGCAGGAGCTTCCCCGGGCCATGGAAACCGGATCCTTTGACCGGATGGAGAACGAACTGTACAAGCAGTTCTATGAGGAGATCCTGAGGGAGGCCGCCGCGGGCGTCAAGGGCGGGGAGCACTTCACCGAGTATATCCGCCTGGAGATCGACATCAAGAATGTCATCAACATCTTCCGGCTCATGGACCAGGCGCCTGTGGGGAATATCAGCGAGATCCTTATCCCCGGGGGAGGGATCTACAGGATTCCCGATCTCCTGATGATGGCCGGGATCCGGGACCGGAACGAGCTCATCGACACATTGAAGGAGCGGACGACCCTGGAGCCCCTCCTGGATCTCCTGGAGGACCTGAAGAAGGGGCGTTCCATCCGTGAGATCGAGATCCTGCTGACGCGTTTCCAGCTCGCCCAGATGGAGCGGCTTTCAAAGCGCTACCCGTTCTCCATCTATCCCGTGCTGAGCTATCTCGAGTCCAAGAGGATCGAGGTGTACAACCTCAGGGCTATTGCCCGGGGGAAGGAGAGGAACCTCTCCCCTGAACTGATCAGAGACTACCTGGTGATGTGAATGGAGATTGCGGTCATCGGGAGCAGCGATTTCATCCTCGGGTTCCTCCTGGCCGGGATCCGGAAGACCTACGCTGCAGAGAATGACGAGCAGCTCCGGTCCCACATCGCCCGTGTCCTTTCGGACAGGGATGTGGGTATCCTCGTCCTGAAGGACAGTGACCTGGAGAGGATCCCGAGGCGCCTCCGGGAGACCCTGGAGAAGTCCACCAGTCCCACCGTCATCGCCATCGGGGCTGAGGGCGCAGGGGAAGCCTTGAGAGAGAGAATAAAGAGAGCAATGGGTGTAGACCTGTGGAGATGAGAGACGAGAGTTCCAAGGGCACAGGAGCAGGCGTGCTGAAACGGATCGCCGGACCTGTGGTCACCGCCGTGGGCCTTGCCGTACACATGTACGATGTGGTCAAGGTCGGCAACGAACAGCTGATGGGTGAGGTCATCAAGATCGACGGGGAGAAGGTCATCATCCAGGTGTACGAGGATACCACCGGCCTGAAACCCGGGGAGAAGGTGGTGAACACGCACCTGCCTCTCGCCGCCGAACTGGGCCCCGGGCTCCTCACCAGCATCTACGATGGCATCCAGCGTCCCCTGGAAGTGCTCGTGAGAGAGAAGGGGAACTTTATCGAACGGGGGGTGAGTGCACCCGGTCTGGACCACAAGAAAACCTGGGATTTCGCACCGAGGGTCCGGAAGGGCGACAGGGTCGGGCCCGGCACCGTTCTCGGGGACGTGCAGGAGACCGACGTGTTTGTCCACCGGGTCATGGTACCGCCGAACCTCGCGGGCGGGATTGTGAAGAGCATCGAGTCCGGGAGGTTCACCGTCGATGACCCCATCTGCACCCTGGAGGACGGTACAACCCTCACGATGCTCCAGAAGTGGCCGGTCCGGGTTGCACGCCCGGTGGAGGAGAAGATGAACCCGGATATCCCCCTCATCACGGGCCAGAGGATCCTTGACGGTCTCTTCCCCATCGCCAAGGGCGGGACCGCCGCAATTCCCGGCCCCTTCGGCAGCGGGAAGACCGTGACACAGCAGCAGCTGGCCAAGTGGAGCGATGCCCAGATCGTGGTGTACGTGGGGTGCGGGGAGCGCGGGAACGAGATGACGGAGGTGCTCACCGAGTTCCCGGAGCTCCAGGATCCCAGGACCGGGAAACCCCTGATGCAGCGGACGGTGCTCATCGCGAACACGAGCAACATGCCCGTGGCAGCACGGGAGGCCTCGGTGTACACCGGGATCACCATTGCCGAGTACTTCCGGGATATGGGGTACGACGTGTCTCTCATGGCCGACTCCACCTCCCGGTGGGCCGAGGCGATGCGGGAGATCTCCTCCCGGCTGGAGGAGATGCCCGGCGAGGAGGGCTACCCGGCGTACCTGGCGGCCCGCCTCTCCGAGTTCTACGAGCGGGCGGGGAGGGTCAGGAACCGGAACGGTTCCTTCGGCTCTGTCTCCGTCATCGGGGCGGTCTCCCCGCCCGGGGGGGATTTCTCCGAGCCCGTGACCCAGAACACGCTCCGCATCGTCAAGGTCTTCTGGGCGCTGGACGCCAAGCTCTCCCAGAGGCGGCACTTCCCGGCGATCAACTGGCTGAACTCCTACTCCCTGTACATGGACATCCTCCATGACTGGTACGACCGCGAGGTCTCGCCGGAGTGGAACCAGCTGAGGGGCTGGGCCATGGAGATCCTGCAGAAGGAGGCGGAGCTGCAGGAGATCGTCCAGCTGGTGGGCTCCGATGCCCTGCCGGAGGCGGAGCAGGTCACCATCGAGGTGGCCCGGATGATCCGGGAGATCTTTTTGCAGCAGAATGCGTACGATGCGGTGGATACCTTCTGCGATATGACCAAGCAGTTCGACATGATGAAGGCCATCCGGAAGTTCTCGGATCTGGCGTACGGGGCACAGGCGGCTGGGGTCCTCCCCCAGCAGATCATGAAGATCCCCTCAAAGGGTGAACTGCCCCAGATCAAGTTCATCAGGGACTACCAGACGTTTCTCTCGGAGCTCCTGGAACGGATGGAGAAGGAATTCAGCGGGCTGAGGGCGGGTTAGCATGAAGGAATACAGGACGATCACCCGGATCGCGGGCCCTCTCCTCTTTGTGGAGAAGACGGAGCCGGTAGGGTACGGGGAACTGGTGAACATCATTCTCTCCGACGGCTCCCTCAAACGGGGGCAGGTCCTGGACACGAGCGACGAGATGGTGGTGGCCCAGGTCTTCGAGACGACCGCGGGCATCGGGAGGGACAGCGGTGTCCGGTTCACCGGCGAGACCATCAAGATGCCTGTGGGCAGGGATATGCTCGGCAGGATCCTCTCGGGGGGAGGCACCCCTATCGACGGGGGCCCCGAGATCGTGCCGGACAGGCGGCTGGAGATCACGGGAGCTGCCATCAACCCCTATGCCCGCCACTCTCCCGAGGAGTTCATCCAGACGGGCATCTCCACCATCGACGGCATGAACACCCTGGTGCGGGGGCAGAAGCTCCCCATCTTCAGCGGCGCAGGGCTCCCCCACAATGATATTGCGCTGCAGATCGCACGGCAGGCCAAGGTGCCCGGATCCAAGGAACCCTTTGCCGTGGTCTTTGCAGCGATGGGGATCACGAAGGAGGAGGCCAACCATTTCATGGCCGATTTCGAGCGCACGGGCGCCCTGGAGCGGGCTGTGGTCTTTCTGAATCTGGCCGATGATCCCGCGGTGGAGCGTATCATCACGCCCCGGCTGGCCCTCACGACAGCCGAGTACCTGGCATTCCAGCTGGGGATGCACGTGCTCGTGATCCTGACGGACATGACCAACTACTGCGAGGCCCTGCGGCAGATCGGCGCGGCGCGGGAGGAGGTGCCCGGCCGCCGCGGATACCCGGGCTACATGTACACCGACCTGGCAGGGATCTACGAACGGGCCGGGATCATCCACGGTGTGAAGGGGTCCATCACCCAGTTCCCCATCCTGACCATGCCGGGCGACGACATCACCCACCCGATCCCGGACCTCTCCGGCTACATCACCGAGGGGCAGCTGGTGATCTCACGGGACCTGCACCGGAAGGGGATCTATCCCCCCATCAATGTCCTCCCCTCCCTCTCGCGGCTCATGAACCTGGGCATCGGCGAGGGCCACACCCGGGAGGACCACAAGAAGGTGAGCGATCAGCTCTATGCGGTCTACGCGGAAGGGAACGACCTCCGGGGGCTGGTGGCCATTGTCGGGAAGGATGCCCTCTCGGAGCGGGACCAGATGTTCCTGGAGGCCGCCGACGCGTTTGAGGATCGCTTCGTCCGCCAGGGCCCGAATGAGGACCGTACCATCCAGGAGACCCTGGACCTGGGATGGGAACTCCTGGCCGCGCTCCCGGTGGAGCAGCTGGTGCGGATCGACCGGGGCCTCATCGAGAAGTACCACCCCAAGTTCCGGGGTGGGAAGAAGGCCGGGGCAGGGAAGGCCTCGGCAGGGTAGGGCGCCATGGTCCTCCAGGATATCAAGCCGACCCGTTCGGAACTGATCCGGCTCAAACGGCAGATCCGGTTCTCCGAGCGGGGCTACAACATCCTGAAGCTGAAGAGGGACGGCCTCATCCTGGAGTTCCGGAAGGTGCTGGAGGATGCCAAGAGGAGCCAGAGCGATCTCCAGGATGCATACCGAAGGTCGATGGAACGGATCGCCATCGCCCACACGGTGCAGGGGTCCATCGGCGTGAAGGCAGCCGCCCTCTCCCGGAAGGAGACACCGGAGATCGAACTCACGAGCAAGAATATCATGGGAGTGGTGGTGCCGGAGATCCGGGGCAGCAAGGTGAAGAAGGGGATCCTGGAGCGGGGCTACAGCCTCATCGGGACCTCCTCTGTCATCGATGCGGCAGCGGAGGGCTTCGAGGACCTGGTGGAGGCGGTCATCAGGAGCGCGGAGATCGAGACCACGCTCAAGCGCCTGCTGGATGATATTGAGGGGACCAAGCGGCGGGTCAATGCCCTGGAGTACAGGGTCATCCCGGAGCTCAAGACTGCCAGCGCCTTCATCAAGATGCGCCTGGACGAGATGGAGCGGGAAGAGCTGTTCCGGCTGAAAAAGATTAAGGCGCGGGAGAGAGAGTAGCGGAAGGAGAGGAACCGTGACCGGCATCGGAACTCTGGCCCAGGTGGATGCCCGGGGGAAGGTGGTGCTCCTACGGCTGGACCTGAACTCCCCCATCGATCCCCTGTCCCTGGAGATCCTGGACGACAAACGGTTCCGGGAACACCTCCCCACCATCCGGCACCTGGCAGAAAGCCGGCTCGTGATCCTCACCCACCAGAGCCGGCCGGGCAAGAAGGACTTCACCACCCTCGAAGCCCATGCCGGGAAGCTCTCTCGCCTCCTCCAGCGGCCGGTCACGTACGTGGAGGACATCTTCGGGGCATGCGCCCGTGATGCCGTGCGGGTGCTGAAACCCGGGGGGATCCTGATGCTGGAGAACGTCCGGTTCTCCGCCGAGGAGAACCTGACGCTTTCACCCGAGGCGGCGGCGAAGACCCACCTGGTGCGGTGTCTGGCCGCCATGGCCGACCTCTTCGTGAACGATGCGTTCGGCACCGCCCACCGCTCCCAGCCCACCGTCGTGGGACTCCCGATGGCCCTGCGCTCTGTCGGCGGACTGCTGATGGAGAAGGAGGTCTCGAACCTCTCCCGCGTCTTCTCCGGCGCCCCGCGGCCCGTCTGCTTTGTGCTGGGGGGCACCAAGGTGGACGACTCCATCGGTGTCGCACAGCACGTGCTGGAAGCGGGGATCGCGGATTCGGTGATCGCCACCGGCGTCGTGGCCAACGTTTTTCTCGCGGCGGCCGGCCACCGCATCGGCGACCCCTGCCTCAAGCTCATCGAGAAGCTGGAGTACACCGGCGAGATTGACCGGGCAAAGGAGCTCCTGGCCCGGTTCCCCCAACAGATCCTCGTCCCCGATACCGTCGCGGTCAGGAAAGGCAAGAAGCGTGCCGAGTACCCGGCCACCGCGATCCCGAAGGATCTCCCGGTGCTGGATATCGGCACCGAAGCCATCAGCCGCATGACGGAGTGCATCGCCGCTGCAGGGACCGTGGTCCTGAACGGCCCTGCCGGGGTCTTCGAGGACCCGGAGTTTGCCCTGGGCACCCACGAGCTCCTGAAGGCCGCGTCCCGGGTGAAGTTCTCGGTCATCGGCGGCGGGCACACCGCCGCCGTCATCGAAAAGATGGGCCTCTCCGAGGCATTCACCCACATCTCCACCGGAGGAGGGGCCTGCATCGAGTTCCTGACGGGAAAGAAGCTCCCGGCGATTGATGCGCTGGAACTTTCGAAGAAGAAGTTCGGGTAGGGGGACTTACTTCACCGGCGGTTTTTCGGCTGTCGGTTCCTCCCCGTCCTTCGCCGGTTCCTGCCCTTCTGCCGCGGATTCCTGGGTCGTCGCGGGCTGTTCACCCTCTGCCAGGCCGGTCTTCGACGTGAACTTCTCGATCAGGTCAATGGACCACCGGTCGCTGAACGCGGCGATGAAGGCGATGACGTTGAAGAGAGCCGTTTTACCCGCTAGGGGTTCCACTAGCGGACTACCTGGGGTACCAGCTGCGGGAGCACCTGAAAAGTACAGTTGTCCACTCAACGCCAGAAAGTAGACGACCCCCCCCATGACCAGACCAATCAGTGGCTTGGCAATGGCCCAAGTATACAGCTGCGTCAGGTTCGCAAACCTCTTTCGCCGGTACGAAAGCTGATAGATCACTGCAACCATGCCACCGAGGAAACCCCATTCCAGGATCGGAACGGGAACATAGGCAATCATAGGATCCCCCCCATTCCATACCGCGATAGTTACCACCGCCATTACGGCGATGGTGATGAATACGTATACAAAGGTTAGTTCCAGAATGAATTTCTGTTCATCCGTTGCCTGAAGTCCGGATTCCATGCTTAATCCTCCCGTGCCTGTGTGCCCGCAGCCCGATCGCCCTCATCGGGGGAGGGTTTGAACGAACCCCTGTCGATCAGTCCCCGGTACCATCGGTCGCTGAAGGCGGCGATGAAGGCAAGAACGAAGAATAACCGGCTTCCGACCAATAAGGGCGGTGGTGCATTTTCTATCCCTTTGGAGAGCACGAATGCGCCCAGCGCCAGTATATAGACACCATACGCCAGGAAATAGACGAGCACTCCGATGACCATGCCGATGATGGGCCGTGCAATCACCCAGGTACGCAGCTGCATCAGGTTCGCAAATCTTTTCCGCTGATAGACCAGGCGGTAAATCACCGCGGTCAATCCCCCGATAATCGCCCATTGCAGGATAGCCACCGGAACCGATCCAATGGTTTTAGAATCGGTTTGATATGGAATCAGAAGAATCCCCACAACGAGTATGATATACAGGATCGTGATCTCAAAAATGATTCTCTGTTCGTAGGTAGCGAAAGATTTGGATTCCATCCTCACTCCTCCCGATCTCCCGCAGGACTGAAAACAGACCCCATACCCTGAAAGGAGTTAATGCGGTTGCTCTCCGTACCCGCACGATGAGGAAAGGCATCGCCTGTATATAATGATTTTTATATTGCTCTCTGGCTGATGCCCGGACGGGGAAAGGGCCCATCCTCGGATAGAAATAAGCCGGGACGGGGATATCCCCACGGGGGTGGGGCCGGGAGGGGGCCAGCCCCCTCCCGTCTCATCCTGCTGTCGGCCGAATGAATCGCATAGTACCAGCTGTTCCCGTGTACCCATACGGGGAGGCTCCTGTCCCCCGCCGCGGAGGCGTGCCCCCCGGGAGGATGGATGGTCCCACCGGTTCCCGTCGTACTATGAAAGGGAGCGACCGGAAGAAGGGGGACCTCTCCTCCCACCTACCTCATGACACAAGGGCAGAACGGAGTTTTCCAGGAGTTCGGGTTTCTTTCAGGGCTTCCACTGGTTATTTCTCCGGTTCTCCCCGCAGTCCCAGTATGGCATGGAGGGGGGATATGTGCGAGGTGTGAGCGAGCGCGATCACCATGTCATCCGCCTGGAGCACGGTATTGCCCCGCGGAACCACGAGTTCGCCCTGCCGGATCACTGCAACCAGGACACAGTCCTCGGGAACGTGAAGGTCACGAATGGCCTTCCCTGCCGCCATTGCCATTGGATGCACTTTCTCCTCCACGAGTGAATACCGCCCCTTGCCAAGCGTGAGCAGGGTCATCATCTCTCCGAGGGACATCTCTTCGGCGATGAGCGGGGCCATCAGGTCCGCCTGGTTGAGCGCCACATCCACTCCCATCTCGGCCGTGAACATCCAGACGTTCCTCGGGTTGTTCACCCGGGCGATGGTCCTCGGCACATGGAACTCGAAACGCGCCAGGCTTGTCACCACTAGGTTCACCTCATCTGCTCCGGTCACCGCCGCCACCACATCGGCCTGCCGTATACCTGCATCTTCCAGCACACCGGGGTCGGTCCCGCTGCCCATGATGACCGTGTTCTTCGGGAGAACCTGCTGGAGCCGGGGCAGCTCGTCGCGTCGCACCTCGATCACCTTCACCAGATACCCGCGGGTGAGCAACAGCGATGCGAGGTAGGTACCCTCCTTCCCACCCCCCACGATAATCACATTGAGTGCCATCTTTGTCCTCCTCACATCATACCGAGCAGCGCCTTCAGGCGATCGGCTGAAGTAGCAAGTACCGCGATATGGATCAGGTCCCCTTCCTTGAAGCTGGTGCCCATGGTGGGAAGAAAGGTCTTCCCGCTCCGGGTGATGGCGACTACCCGGATCTCGTCAGGGACCGTAAGGTCCTTGACTGCTCTCCCCACCAGGAGTGGCGGGGCCTCAGCCTCCACCAGATCCACCTCGCCGCTGCCAAGGGAGTGGACTGCTCCCAGCTGGGAGAAGGTGAGAAGGTCGGCCAGACGCTGGATGCCAAAAGTGACGGGTGAAATGGTTTGCAGGCCCAGACGGCGGTAAATCTCGGCTTTTCGAGGGTCATAGACCCGGGCAACCACCCGGGGAACATGGAACACCTCCCGTGCCAGGCGGGCGGTTACCACATTGGTCTCATCGCTTGAAGTGACCGCCGCCAGGCCATCGGCCCGCTCGATGCCTGCGGACATGAGCACCTCCTTGTCAAAACCAGGGCCCACCCGTGTCCCTCCCTTGAAGGAAGGCCCCAGACGTTCGAATGATGCCGGATTATTGTCCACGACGGTGATGGCATGACCGGCAAGCGCAAGCTCCCGGGCGAGCCCGGCGCCGGTATGACCGCACCCGATAATGATAATCCTCATACATCCCCAGTCGTTGAGGGTGCATTTATAGTCGATTGTCGTTCTTTCCTGCGCAGCAGCGCCTTACGCACCTCATCAGCGAGGAGCAGGACCGGGGAGAAAGCAAAGAGAAAGAGCCAGTTCTCCACGGGAAATGCGGCCGTGCCAAAGAGTGGCTGAAGGAATGGCGTGTAAATGAAGAGACAGACGATGACAAGTTCTGAAATAATCCCAAACCAGATGAGCGGGTTGGTAAAAAGGGGCGTCCGGAAGAAGGATGCACGGTCGGTCCGGTGAGCAAAGAGGTTCCCGATCTGGGTGGTCACGACAGCTGCAAGCGCCATGGCAGTGGCCGACCGGTACAGGACCCCTGTTGAGGGAAGGTCGATCCATTGCCCCCAGTAGCCGCTCGTCCAGTACATGAAGAAGAAGGCGCCAATGGTCACCACACTCTGAATAAGACCCAGGAATCCATAGGCCCGGAGGAGCAGGGAACGGGTGATCACGTGCTCGTTCAGGTTCCGGGGCGGTTTTTCCATCAGACCCGGTTCCGGAGGCTCGGCACCCAGTGCGAGGGCCGGCACCATGTCGGTACCGAGGTCAATGGAGAGTATCTGCATCACCGTGAGACCCAGCGGGATACGGCCACGGCTCAGGGCAAAGAGGATGAAGGGCGCAGCCTCCGGGGTATTGGACGTGAAGATATAGCTGATGAACTTCTTGATATTGGCATACACCCCTCGTCCCTCCTCCACCGCGTTCACAATGGAAGCAAAGTTATCATCGGTCAGGATCATGTCCGCCGCCTCCCTCGCAACATCAGTGCCGGAAAGCCCCATGGCAACACCGATATCGGCTTTCCGGAGAGCCGGCGCATCGTTCACTCCGTCCCCGGTGACCGCCACCACGTGCCCCTGTTGCTGCAGCGCACTGACCACCTGCAGTTTATGTTCCGGTGCCACACGTGCAAAGATCACCTCCTGACAAAGGGCATCGTTCAGTACCCGGTCATCCATCGCATCCAGTTCGGCGCCGGTGATGATACGCGGTTTCTTCTCCTGGATGATACCGATCCGCCGGGCGATGCTTTCGGCGGTGAGCCCGTAATCACCGGTGACCATGATGATCCGGATTTTAGCCTGGTGGCATTTCTGAACCGCATCTGTCACCTCGGGCCGCGGGGGGTCCATCATGGCCACAAGGCCCAGGAACACGAGGTCACGTTCGATGGCATCCGGTGTATACTCGATCTCTCCGTCGGGCAGCGTGCGCATCGCAGCTGCGAGCACTCGCAGACCGTTTTTTGCATACCGATCGTTGGCGGCGAGAACTTCGGCCCCGGTTGCCTCATCCAGCGGGGCCACCATGCCTTTCACCCGGATATGGGTGCAGAGGGCTAGCACCTCCTTTGGCGCCCCTTTCACAAAAGTCACCCGATGCCCCGTGTGAGAGCCAGCTCGTCCCTGCTCATGGATAGTACTCATCCGCTTGCGCCGTGAATCGAAGGGGATCTCGCGGAGCCGGGGCTTCATCTGTGCTTCCCTCTCCGGGTCAATCCCTCCCTTGACACAGACGACCCGCAGGGCGGCCTCGGTGGGATCCCCGAGCACCCTCCAGGAGGGGGATTCAGTGTTCGGCGGGAGAAGCCGGGAATTGTTGCAGAGACCGGCGGCAACGAGCAGCTCGGTAAGGTCACCCTCCACCGTTACGGGCAGTCCCCGCTCTTCGTCTATGATCGTCCCCTCAGGGGCATAACCCACACCCGTTACGGTGAATGGCCGGTGAAAGAGCCAGAGGTTGCAGACCGTCATCTCGTTCTGGGTGAGCGTCCCGGTTTTATCGGTGCAGATGACCGTGGTACAGCCCAGGGTCTCCACCGCTGACAGTTTCTTGATCAGGGCATGGCGTTTTGCCATGCGCTGGGTGCCCATGGCAAGCGAAAGGGTCACGAGCGGAAGCATCCCTTCCGGCACAAATGCCACCACCATGCCCATCGCAAAGATGAAGGACTCCGCAAGGTCCACACCGGCGAGCAGGACTGCCAGGAGAAAGAAGAGGGTACCGATGCCGGTGGCAATGATCGTGACCGCCCGAGTGGCAAATGCCATCTCCCGCTGCAGGGGGCTCAGATCCTCCTCCACCGACTGGGTGAGATGGGCGATCCTTCCAAACTCGGTCTCCATCCCCGTGGCATACACGACAGCCCTCCCGGTGCCCATGGCAACGCTCGTGCCCGCAAAGACGAGGTTGGGCATCTCCACGAGACTCAGATCGGTGCGCAGCACTGCCTCTGCGGTTTTGCGCACGGTATGGGACTCTCCGGTAAGGGTTGACTGGTCCACCCGCAGTTCGGCTTCAACAATCAGGCGTCCATCGGCAGATATGCGGTCTCCCTCGGAAAGGAGCATCAGATCTCCAGGCACTAACTCTTCGGCAAGAATACGATCCTCCGTCCCATCCCTGAGAACCCGGGCATAGTGCGGGAGGAGTTTGCGCAGCGCTTCCATGGCCCTTTCTGCGCGGTATTCCTGCCAGAAGGAGAAGAGGCCGTTGATCACGTTGACCATCCAGATAGCAATCCCGAGCTGCGGCATCTTGGCAATAAAGCCGATGATTCCGCCGATCCAGAGCATAATTGCCATCAGGTGGGTGAAATTGGCCAGGAATCTGCGGTATAAAGGAATCCCCCGGATCTCGCGAATCTGGTTCGGACCGTATCTCTCCAGCCGCTCCCTGGCTTCGGCACCGGAAAGTCCCTCTGACTGGGTGAGGAGAACGCGAGAGACGTCGGGGATAGGAAGTGCGGGGATGGCGTTAGGGATAGGGGTCTCAATCTCCGTATCAGATGCGCCGGTCATTTCGTGATCCTGGTCAAGGTGTCCATTGTCGATCCCGGGGTGGGCGGCGAATGAATCAGCGGGAGGTCATCTGATGCATCATTCCGCATCTACCGGGAAATGGATGACCACCTGATATAACTCGATACCCGCAGCATTGTCCTCCACGCATCCCATAAGGGGTAGTACGGTGTATCCTCAACAAATGCTTTCTGGGGAAGCCGTGATCCGAAAGGATCATGGAGGTAAGGATTTTCTCTGGCTTCTCTGACGTCCTGAAATGGGGGGATTTTCTCATATGCCGGTCATCCCGGGGTCAAACCAGGAATGGGAGAGGAACGGAATTCCGCCGCCGCCATCGAGAAGATGGGCCTCTCGGAGTCCTTCACGCACATCTCCACCGGAGGAGGGGTCTGCATCGAGTTCCTGACGGGAAAGAAGCTCCCGGCGATAGTGGCGCTGGAACTCTCGAAAAAGAAGTTCGGGTAACCCTCTCTTTTTCCCGACCGGTCATCGCACAACCGGGAAGAAGTGGTGTAAGTCGGCATGAGAAAAGAACGGTCCGGGATATCCTCATAGGGGGTGGGCCCGGGAGAGGCTTTGCCCCCTCCCGTCAGCCTGTTGTCGGCCGGTTCAGTATGTTCGTAGATCCAGTTCGAGTGTACCGCTCCTGGGGGGCTCCCGCCCCCCGCCGCGGGGGC
>Ga0315274_10000908_pt1 | contig 45848 bp, 45 predicted proteins | sample YL17G02_20_MG_FD_203700 | JGI IMG/M metagenome (GOLD analysis project Ga0315274, IMG submission 203700) | Sediment microbial communities from Yellowstone Lake, YNP, Wyoming, USA - YL17G02_20 | ecosystem: Environmental > Aquatic > Freshwater > Lake > Sediment | place: USA: Wyoming | collected...
TCAATCATAATATTGAAAAAAATAGGAATAAAACCAACAGAAAAGAAAGTTGTTTATTTAATCTGGACATTCCAGTTATTAGTTATTATAATTGGATTTATCATATTCCGAACCGGAATCTTCTTATGAACACAAAAGAATTAACTAAAAATCTATTTGGCGGGAGTATAATATTGCTGATAACAATTAATATCTTTAATGCCTTGAACTATTTCTTCCATTTTGCCATGGCTCGCATGCTAATTCCTGCAGATTATGGCGTTCTGGCAGCTCTTATGTCTATTCTTTACATTTTCAATGTTCCAACAGAGGCCATTCAGACAATAATTGCAAAATATTCATCACAGGAAAGCTCTCTCGGCAAGATTAAGAACATAATCAAGAAATCCTTCAGAAAAGCCGCCAAAGTTTCTTTCATGCTAATTCTAGTCTATCTTGCAGCCTGCCTTGTTCTGACAAAAATTTTGGATATTAATTACTCTCTCTTAGCTCTAACAGGGTTATTAATTTTTTCAGTATTCTTTCTTCCAATCTCAAGGGGAGTTCTGCAGGGCAAGAAAAAATTCAAATCCCTTGGGTTTAACATGGTTATTGAAGCTTCAGTAAAGATTCTTCTCGCTATTCTTTTTGTTTATATTGGAATGAAAGTTTATGGCGCAATCCTTGGCGTGTTTATCGGAACAGTTTGCGCATTTGTATTGGCTTTTCCAAGTCTGAAAGAGGTTTTCTCCAGCAAGGAATTAAAATCAAACACTTCTGGAATCTATAATTACAGCATCCCTGTATTTGTAACAATATTCGCAATAATAACCTTTTATAGCCTTGATGTAATTTTGGCAAAAGCGTTTTTCTCTGCAGACCTCGCAGGGCAATATGCAATGGCTTCAACTCTTGCAAAAATAATCTTCTTTGGCACAGCTCCTTTAAGCAAGGCAATGTTCCCAATTTCATCTGAATCTCATAAGGACAAAAAATCTTCTCTTAAAATACTTGGAATTTCTCTTCTTATCTTAACCGCCTGCATCGCCATAGCATTAACAATAATCTGGTTCTTCCCAGAACTTCTTGTCAGAATATTTTCAGGCAATTACCACCCTGCTGCCTCGGGAATCCTATTTTATCTCGCAATCTCTATGTCTTTGATATCTTTTACAAATCTTATTCTTCTCTATAAGCTTTCTATAAACAAGGTAAAGGACTATGCAATACTTCTCATCTTCCCATTAATAGAGATAGCTCTGCTAAGCTTCTTCCATTCAAATCTTGTTGAATACTCTGTAACACTAATCTTCTTAAATCTCCTTTTCTTGTTCGGAAGCATATTCTTATTCAATGACTAAGATGAAAATCTCAATTATTATTCCAGCATACAATGAAGAAGCTCGTATAGGAAAAACCCTGGAAGAATATGCAAAATTCTTCAATTCCTTAGCAAAAGCCAAGGGATTTTCATATAGGATTTTAGTTGTTATCAACGGAACAACTGATAAGACAGCAGAAATAGTGAAATCTTATCAAAAAATATTCAAGAGCATAAGCTATCTTAATTTCAAGAGAGCTGGAAAGGGTTTTGCAATTACAGAGGGCTTTAAAGATTCCATTAAAAAGGATTTTAATATCATAGGGTTCGTTGATGCGGATTTGGCAACTTATCCAGAAGAATACTGGAAATTAATATCTTCAATTAACAATTTTGATGGTGCAATAGCCAACAGGTATGCAAAGAACTCCAAGATTATTCCTGCATTCAGCTTCAGGAGAATATTAGTCAGCAGGGTTTTTAATTTTCTTGTAAGAGTTCTTTTCCATCTTCCTTATGAAGATACTCAATGCGGGGCAAAGGTCTTTAAGAAAGATGCAATTAAGAAAATCCTTAATAATATAACAATGACTCAATGGGCTTATGACATAGACCTTCTTTACATTTGCAAGACAAATAATCTCAAAATAAAATCTGTTCCAACAATCTGGCTCGAAAAAGAGGGAAGCAGGCTAAATATAATCAAATCTTCAATTCAGATGTTATTTGCAATAATCCAGCTTAGAATCCTAAAATCTCCTTTCAAAAAATCCCTTAGGATTTTAAGTCCAATTATTGGAATAATTTATAAACTTGTCAGGGGAATTTAAGATATGGGGAATGATTTTTTGAGTAAGTTAATTGATTTGTTCTATAACAAAACAAAACTCTCAGTTTTGGTATTTTTTATTCTCGGTTTTATCCTTAGGATAATTGCCGCCAGAAATCTCGGAGTTTCTGCAGATGACGCAAATCACGCAATAAGGCCAATAGGAATCTTTAATTCTGATAAACTTGCCTTCTTTGACCAATCAACTTCATTATGGTACTACATCCAAGGTGTATTCTATAACCTATTCGGTTCAACAACCCTGGCTTCAAGATTTGCTTCTGTTCTTTTTGGCTCGCTCTTGATAATCCTGATGTTCTTGTTTGTAAAGAGAGTTTTCAAGTCAGAAAAAGCAGCATTAATCTCAAGTTTCTTGGTTGCAATCTCTCCAATGCTCATTAAAATTACACTTCCAGAGATGGACATGGCTGCAGCATTTTTCCTGATTCTTGGAGCTTATTTCTTGTTTGGATATCTTGAGTCAAATTCCAGAAAAGAGCTTATTCTATCTGCCCTAGTAATTGGGATAGGCATAATGATAAAACTCTATGTTCTTTTCTTCGCATTTTCATTCATATTATTCCTGATGCTCAAGAAATATCACTCAGAAAAAGACATTAAAAAAGCAATAAAGCCGGTTCTCTTATTCGGAATAATTATTTCAATTTTGGTAATTCCAACTCTGGCGCATAATTATCTCCTTTACAAAGACAAGGGTTTCATGGATTTGATATTTACAAACACTTTCAAGCTCGGAGTTGAAAAGGCAAAAGAGTTTTACAGTTGGGGTGCGGGCTGGATGCCTTATACTGACTATAAAGGATTCTTCTTTGGCAATCAGCGAAACTTTGATCCAACTTTTCTCCCAGGATTTTTAATTGTTCTTGGTTTCTTTCTTAAAGCAGACCCAATTTTGTTTATCCTTGGAATTCTCGGGTTAATTTTCATGTTCAAAAAGAATAGAGATTATTTCTGGTTTTTCCTGATTGTTTTCTTGCCGGCATTTGTCTATCTTGGCGCCCAAATCCCGATGTCCAAGCACTTTGTCTGGGGACTTGCTCTTTTTGCGCCAATGGCTGGAGTTTTAGGAGAAACGCTAATGAGCAAATTAGGAAAAATAAGGCTAAGATATATTCTGTTGGTGTTTCTCATCTTTAATCTATTTTATCTTGGCATGCCCAGAGGCGTGCAAAATGCTCATTTCTATGGAGAATCATCTTTCAATCAAATGGTTGACTTTAAGCAAACTATCCCAGATAGTGCTCTTGTTGTAGCAGATTCAAGAATCTATCGCGGCAACATTCATTGGGGACTTGCAGGCACTAATTTCATTGAAGCTGCCCAGTTCTTCCAGGCAGCACAGGAGTTGAACAAGCAAGGTAACCTTAAAGATATAGATGTTTATTATTTTGAATGTGTTATTGATGACTGCGGCTGGGGAACTGTTGAAGGGCAGCCCGAATTCAACTCGTCCATGGAGCAAGTTACTGCATTTTTTGAGAATAATTCATTCCACCAAGAAGATTTTGAAGCGCCAAATCCATATGTTTATTATTTCCCTGGTTTCGGCGAAAAGAGGACAGATTACAGGGTCTACAAAACAACACTGGCTCTGAATCTAGCAATTCTCAAAGCAGCTAAGAGCACGCACTCGTGGTTTATGTACCCGGAAAACTATGACCGTTCAATTTCTCCAATCTTCGACGACTACGAAACAAGTGGAATTGGCAGATTAATAGAAAAATTAGCATGGTTTATTTTCTACCTTGAACTTCTGTTTTCATTCATTGCGATGATTTATATATTCTATATTTTCATAAAGGAATAGAATGAAACTCTCAATTATAATCCCGGCATACAATGAAGAGAAAACCATATCTGAAATAGTTAGAAAAGTGAAAGCCCAGGAAGTTCATGATATGGAAAAAGAGATAATTGTAGTTGATGACGGCAGCAACGATAATACTCAAAAGATTTTATCAAAGATAAAAGGAATAAAACTTCTTGTTCACGAGCAAAACCGGGGAAAGGGCGCTGCAATTCGCACAGGACTGAAGCATGCGACAGGAAAAATTACTCTTATTCAGGATGCAGATTTGGAGCTATTCCCAGAGGACTATCCTGCCCTATTAAGCCCGATTCTTGCTAACAAAGCAGATGTAGTGTATGGTTCAAGAATCCTTGGAAACAACTGCAAAAACAAGAATTTCCTTTTTTACAACGGCGGAAAACTTGTGACTGCATTTGCAAATCTCCTGTATGGAATAAACATCACAGATGCGCCAATAGGATACAAGGTTTTTAGAACAGATATTCTAAAAAGTCTCAATCTCGAGTGCGAGGGATTTGAATTCTGCCCAGAAGTAACAGCAAAGATAGCAAAAAGAAAAATACCTATTTACGAGGTTCCTGTAAGATACAATCCCCGCTCTTCAAAAGAAGGAAAAAAACTTAGAGTGAAGGACGGAATAGAAGCATTACTAACTTTATTGAAATACAAGTTCAAAAAATGAAAATAGCAATATTTAATTGGAGAGACATAAAACACCCTCAGGCAGGCGGGGCTGAATTATATTTTTATGAATTGGCAAAAAGATGGATAAGTTGGGGCAATGAAGTAACCTGGTTCACCTCTATGTTTGAAGGCGCAAAGAAGTTAGATAAGATAGATGGAATGAATATTGTGCGTTCAGGCGGGAAGTTCAGCGTCTATTTAAAATCTCCAATAGCTTACTTGAATTCAAAGAAAGATTTTGATGTAATAATTGATTCAGAAAATGGCATTCCTTTTTTCACACCCCTCTTTGCAAAACCAAAGATAATTCTTCATATGCATCACCTCCATAAAGAGGTTTGGTTCAAGGAAATGCCATTTCCAATGGCTTTGCTGGGATATTTTCTCGAAACAAAGCTGGTGCCATTCATTTACAGAAAATCAAGAATTATAACTGTCTCAAAAAGTTCTGCTGATGAAATTATTAGGGAGAAATTTACCAGATTTAAGCCAGAAGTTGTAAATCCAGGAATTGAATTTTATAAATATAAAAAATTCGCAAGGACAAAAAGACCTTCAATTCTCTTTCTTAACAGGATTAAGAAGTACAAGGGTATTCAGATTCTTTTGGATGCGGTATGCGAGCTAAAGAATAAAGGATTTGACAAATTTGATGTGTTTATTGCAGGCTCAGGCGATGACTTGGAGCGAATGGAAATTTATGCCCAAGAGAAAAAGCTTGATAATGTCAAATTTCTTGGCAGGATAAGCGAAGAAAAGAAGAAGGAACTCATGCAAAAAGCATGGGTATTTGTAAATCCCAGTTTTAAGGAAGGATGGGGCATAGTAAACATAGAGGCTAATTATTTTGGAACCCCTGTAATAGGCTCAAATGTTGGCGGAATAAAAGACTCAGTCCTTGACGGAAAAACAGGGCTCTTGTTTAGCTACGGAAATTCAAAAGAACTTGCCAATAAAATAAAATATCTCATAGAAAATAAAAACATATCAAAAAAAATGTCAAAAGAAGCCAAGAAATGGGCAATGAATTTTGATTGGAACTCAAAAGCAAAATCTTACCTTAACATGCTCAATAAGATTGCTAAATCTTAGAAACAGATGCTGCCTTTTCAAATATTACAACAATTGGAGAATCATCAGGTATTGCCTTTACCAGAGCCAGATTATATTTGCTCTGCACATGGCTGAAGTTATATCCCCACCAATTCGAATCCTGCGGGCTGTCAAACAAGGAAAAGACAACATACTTTGGATTTATCTCACTAAAATTATTAACAAAATCATTTTCTTCTGTTGAAATTGTATAGCTAGCTCTTTCAGAGTAATAAGTGTTCTGAGGATGACTCCTAATCATTATCCTATCGCTTGGCTCTGTATGCTCTTTTATCCAGCTGCCTGTTTCCTTAAGCTGCTCAAAAGAAGGTATTTTTTCTTTTATAATTGTATCAGAATGGCTCAATAATTGGTATCCCCCAATTGCCAAAACAATAATCACAAAAAAGATTGCAATAAATTTGCTGTATTTCCTAATATAAGAGCTTATTTTATCAATAGAGAATGCAAGCATGAAGAATATCGCGGGAAATGCCATGAAGATATACCTGTCTTCATAGTGGCTGACTCCAAATCCAAAATATGCAAGAGGAATTACTATCCACAGCAGGGTCAGAAACTTATATGAAATCTCCTCATTGCCTCCTTTCCATAACAAATCAAATCCTATGAATATCTCAAAAAGATAAAATATTCCTATCAGAAACATTACCAATAACAATGAATGAAGATACATCGGGAATGAATAAATATATTCTTTAAGAACACTCATTGCAGATGAGAGAGTTATTCCTCCAATAGAACCTCCCCCAGCAGTTATTACAGCATAAAGGGGATGTCCATATTTTATCCAGGACCAAATCATATATGGCACAGCAATCAGCGCTGCTAATCCCGCAGATATCCAATAATCTTTATTCTTAAGCGCAGACAATTTTTCAGTTACTGCCGCATAAATAAGAAGAATCACAAAAAAGAAAAATGCAGGAAATCTAATCAATGTTGCTAATGCAAGTATTGGAACCACAAACCATACGAGCTTTGGTTTTTTTGTAAGGAAAAAATAAAATGCCAGCAATCCAAGAGTAACATGGGGGATATCGGTCATTATTCTCATGCTGTAAAATAAATTGATATAAACCAGCGAATACAAAAATGACGAAATTAATCCGACTCTTTCATCAAACATTTTTCTGCCGACCAAATAAACCAGATAAACAGAAGCTATTGAAACAAACAGCATAACAAATCTTATTGAAATCTCGCCTAAACTTAAGAAATAAAATGTAGATAGTATCAACGGGAATAAAATAGGTCTTCCTGGCCAGAAACCAGTGTCTGGAGTTCCAAGAGCAAGGCTTTTTGCCTTGACTAGATATTCTGCCTCATCCCACCAAACAGCCTGATTTTTAGTCAAGAAAAAATAATAAAGTCTTACAATAACTGCAAATGCTATGATAAGAACAAGATATAAATTATTTTTATTAGAGAGCCATTCTAATATTTTCTTCTTGCTCTCTTTTTTTTGTATTTCAATATTTTCCATGCTTTTATCAGTAAAATGCCCTTTTAATATTTTTATTTCGTGCTCTCAATTCTTTTCCACAATTCTTTCTGGGATTTCTTTCTTAGATTAATATCAAAGTATATGGCGGCCCATAGGTAAACTCTTGCCAGAAATAGCTCAAAAAGCCAGAACAATTCTTGAATATTTGAGACATATTTAAACAACCCGAAAATGCCAGAAGATTCTTTCTTAAATGAGCGCATTTCCACCCCCAGCAATTTCTGTATCTGATTATACCCTCCTGCGCTTCTTTTTTTCTGCTTTATCCAGTCTGAAAAATTATCAGGGTATTTGACATAAACTTCTGATTCTGGCGAATAAGCGATTCGATAGCCCGCATCATAAACTTTGTGGGAAATATAGCCATCTTCAGATAAGAGTTCTTCAGGAAGTTTTGGAAATAATCTTCTGCGAATTGCAAACAAATAACCTGAACAGAAGAATCTTTTTCCTATTGAAACAGCTGTTTTCCTTCTTTCATCAGCAACTTTTGTCAAGACATGAGCCCAGAAACCCAGCATATTATTTTTAGGATTTAAAGAAACAGGGCTGCCTGAAACAGCGCCAATATTTTTATCTTTTAATTTATCAATCAAAAACTTGATAGAATCATTGCCTGCATAAACATCTCCATCACTCAAAATCAAAATATCCCCTTCTGCCTTAGAAACAGCGAGATTAAGCGCAGCAGGCTTTCCCTTTCCTTCATCCTGAATGATGCTCAAGTTTCTATGTCTCTTGGCAAATTTTCTTGATTCATTTAAAGTCTCAGAGTCAGGAGCAACAACTATTATCTCATCATTCCATGCAACTTGCTTGGCAATTGCTTCTATTGCTCTTCCAATTGTCCTTGATTCCTTGTATGCTGTTATTATCGCTGTTATTTTCATCATATTTCAAGATTTAATCAGTTTTTCAATCTTCTCAATTATCTTGTCCCATCTGAATATCTCAACAGATTTTTTTGCAGCTTTTCCTATTTTCTTATCATTCAACGCAATTTCTATTTTCTTAGCAAATTCTTTCTCATTCTCAACCTCAAATAAAAGTCCTGTTTTGTTATTTTTTATCAAGTCCCTTGTAGCAGGAATGTCGCTTGCTACAACCACTTTCCCTCGAGCCATTGCTTCAATAAGTCCCTGGGGCATGCCCTCTGTTTTAGAAGGCAGGATAAATATCTTTGCAGAATCTATCTTTTTTATCTTATCTTCCAAATTATAGATTGGCGGAGAAAATACAACTTTTTTCTCAACACCAAGTTTTTTGATTGTCTCTTTTAGCTTATTCAAATAATCCTCTTCAGCAGGTCCGACAATCTCCAGATAAATCTTCTTATTTTTTAAGAGCGGAATTGCTTTTATTGCCGTCTCAATGTTCTTAATAGGCGATATTCTTCCAAGGAAAAGCATTTTGTTTTCAGCTTTTGCAGTTTGATTCATGCTAAAGAATTCTTCAGGTATGCCATTGGGAATATATGCAATCCTCTTTTCTTGAGCCCCAATCTTGAGCAAGTAGGGAATCTCCCACTTCGATATCGCAACTATCTTATCGAATTTATTTATTGTAGTTCTTCCGATAAAATTATCATAAAACCAGACAATCACATTTTGCGCAAAAGTTCTCGTAGTCTTTCTCTCAAAAGGTGCATGTGTTACAAGAATTACTTTGCAATTTTTGCCTTCCTTTCTTAACTTTTCGGCAATCTTCAAAGCCCTTGTTGTATGAATGTGCCTGTAACAATGTGCAATTATAACATCAGGATTAAATTCAAGAGCTTCTTTCATAAAATCCCATTTCATAAAACTTTCTCCGCCAATTTTCTTGAAAGGAAATCTTTTGATATTTACTTCTCCAATTCTTTCTTCTGGACAGGCGATTTCATCTTTGCCCTTAACAGCATTGGAAGAAAGAACCAGGACATTATGACCTTTTTGCGATAATCGAGTAGATTCCTCTCTGACTCTTGCCCATACTCCGCAAATTCCTGCTGAAAAAGGGCATATTTCAAGTATTTTCATATTGCTGCCTCAATTCTTGTAAATTTATTTCTTTCTTTTATTTTTTCTATAAGCCACTCCAATCTTTTCTCAAACTTATTGCTGTTGCAATGTTCGCTCGTTCTGCTTCCTTTTATGTTTACCATATCCCATGAATGCATTACAAAATTAATAGGAATGCCAAATAACCTGTGCATGTTCAATATTAATAATATCAGCCATTTCGGATAAACTTTGAGTTCAAATCCTCCCAAAGCCAATCCAGGAGACGACCTTGGCACTTCAGCAAATTTTCCAATTTTGTAAATATTGGATTTGCCAAAGAAATTCTTTATTATTTCCATTTTTTTAGAATCCTTTCTGAAAAGATGCCTTAACAGCATTATATTTTTTGAACAAACCGAGCTGTCATATTTTAAGCCGTATTTTTCAAGAAGATTAATTGTTTCAGAATCTATTGAGTGCTGCGGAGCCCTGAATCCTCTTGGAATTTGTTTGAATAATTTTTTATAAGCATCAACAGAATGCTTAATCTCACTTTCTTTCTCTTCCAAATTCATAGAATCAAATCTTTTATGGCTATATCCATGCAGCCCAATTTCATGCCCCTCCTCTGCTATTTTCTTGATAATTTTTGGGTAATTCCTGATAACCTCTCCTGTAACAAAGAAGGTAGCTTTTACATTATGTTTTGTCAAAATTTCCAATAAGCAGGGAATTCCCTTTATTATTCCCTTATAACCGGATGTTCGAATATCCCTTTCGCAATCAATTGTAAAGTAAGCTTTCATAATTTTTAGCCACTAAGAAAGTTTATAAAACTTAACAAATTCAGCAATTTATGAAATTCTCAGACTATTACAAGAACGAAGGAGTGGTAGAAAGTTATGAAGAAAAGCGCTCAAAAGGCATAAAATCAGGCATAGTACGAGTCCTCGAGAGAGCCGCAATAGAGCATCTCTTGAAAAATACTGGAAAGAATATTCTTGAAGCAGGCGTCGGCACAGGATATATAACAGAAATTTTAAGAAAACATGGAAAAGTTTCAGGTTTTGACATAAGCCCTGCAATGATTTCTAAATCAAAGTCAAAATTCCCAGACATGGAGATTAAAAAGCAGGACATTTTGAATCTGAAATTGAGTAAAAAATATGATGCAATAGTTTCAGTAAGGGTAATAAGCCACTTTAAATTTGATGACGCAAAAAAAGCTCTTGAAAATCTCAAAAAAGTCGCAAATCCCAAAGCTTCAATAATATTCAATCTTGAAAACGTCTCTCCACTCAGAAGGTTTCTAAGAAAAATTCTTCGCTGGGGCAGCACAGAAACTTATCAATATTCCAGTTTAGAGATAAATCGCCTTTTGAAAGAATCTGGCTTAAAAATAAAGGAACAATTTTACATAGATCATTTCTTTATTCTCCCTCTTCATGTCCTAAACAAAATATTATTAAATTCCCTTAGAAGATTAATTATCAAGTTAGAGCTAAAGCTCTCCAAAGTTAAATTTGCAAGCAATAACACCTTTATCAAATGTCAAAACTAATCTTTTTAGGCACAGATTTGCACGGCCCGCCAACAGAGCTCGCTTCTAAAACCGTAAGGTCTCTTAAAAATCTGTTTAGAGAGTGCAAAATCCTCTCAATTCAGAATAGAAAACCTTTTGAATCTCATCAAAGTATCAAGGTAATTCCAAGAATCTCAAGTTTAAATGCGCTAAGAAAATCCTGCCAGGCAATTCTTCTGCCTTTTTATCTTGGCGCATTAAGATTTTTTGGCTTTAGCAAAATATTCAGCTTTTGGGTTGCAAACTCAGCATATCACAAACTGCTCTTCAAGTTCACAAAATTTCTTGGATTTAAAACAATTTTCACAGTTATCTCTGAAAAGCCAAATCTCTCTGTCCTCAAGGAATGTGATACAATAGTCTGCCAGAGTGAAAGAATGATGAAATCCCTTTCTCAAAGCAAAGAGCTTAACCTGAAATATATTCCTCCATCAATAGATTTGAACACATCCGAGCCTAATAAAAAGTCAAACCCTCTTCTTGTTGCAAGCATCCCTTATGATGTTAAAGATTTTAAGGAAAGAGGCATAGATGTTATTTTAGATTTTATTAAAAAAAATAAAATAAGCTCAAAAATAATATTCAGGAGCAATGAATCTTTCGATTATGTCAAATCTCTGAAAATGCAGAATGCAGAATTAATAAACAAATCTCTCTCAGATGAAGAACTATCAAAACTAATGGCGCAGTCAAAAATAATGCCTTTGATTTATACAAAAAACGCTCCAGACATGCCTCTTAGCGCAATTGAAGGGCTTTCCTCTGGCTGCGCTATAATCTGCACCCCGAATATGGGCATCTCAGACATTATAAAGAAAGAAAAAGCAGGAATAGTGATAAATTCCCCAGCTGAATTAAGTAAATCAGTTCGCGCAATATTAAAATCATCCCTTTACAGCAAAAATGCAAGAAGAACTGCAGAAAAACACTTTCTTAAGGATAACTTAAAGAATTACATTAGCTTGGCATAGGCGTAAAGTTTTATCTTCTCCTCAAAAAGACTTTTGCCCATATTAATAATCTCGCAAGAAGCAGCTCGCAGCTCCATATTCTTTCTTTGAAGCAGGATGGATAATCCAAAAGAAGTTTTATTCCTTTTGCCTCGTTCAAAAAGGTCTTGCTCCTCGGAGTGGTTTTTATGTCTACATATTTGTGCAAATTCTCATGCGCGCTTCCTGATTCTGTTCTCTGTCCAATCCACTCCCTTAAGTTGTCAGCACTTTTAACATAAACCCGCGCATTCTCAGCATATTCAATTCTATATCCTCTCTCCCAAAGATAATACGGGATAATTGCTGCCCAGGCAGCATCAGAAGGAATGCTTTTTATCTTATCACTTCTGAATGCAAATAAATGCCCAGAGCATTCTATGAATTTATTGGACTTTGATGATTCTTTCCTTAACCTGTGCGCTGCCTCAAATAAAAAGTGAGCCCAATACCCGTATTTTGTTTCTCTCTCTTCAACCGGACTCGGCCTGCCGCTAACACAGCCAACTTCAGGGTCAGAAAAAACTTTTATTACCTCTTCCAGCGCCTTCTCAGAAATATGTGCGCTTCCATCAGTCAGCACTATTATATTGGAATGAACTTCCTTTAATATGAAATCTATTACCTTTGTATCATCTTCAAAAGGGCATTTAAAAATTCTTATACGCTTGTCTTTTTTCTCTTGTTCTTTTGCAATCTCAAGAGTTCTGTCATCAGAAACAGGCACAATAATATTATAATCATGCTTTATCTTTTGAGTCATTGCAGATTTTAGCGCTTCTGCAAAATTTTCTGATTTTCTGAAATTTGTTATTACCAAAGAAATCTTTTCATTCAACATGCTTTTGGCCTTTGTCACAATCTCTTTGAGATCTATTTTTTCCATGCTTTTGCAATCTTTTCTATAACAGCACAGGCATTTTGATTTTGCAACAATCTTTTCGCCTAATCCATACATTTCTATCTCGCTTGAAGAAGTTGGCCCAATAAGGCTGATTGTTTTTCTTTTTAATGCAAGAGCTATGTGCAAGCCAAGGCTGTCAGTTGTAAGTACCAAGGTGCAGACACTTATTAAAGCAGGAAATTCAACTAAGTCATTTCCAGAGCCCGTAGTTATTATAGGTGACTCGGATAATCTCAAGATTTCCCTGTTTCTTTCTATTTCATTTGGCCCGCCAAAAAGAAGGATTTTGGCATTGTATTTCTTGTAAAGCTGGTCAATTACCAATGCAGTTTTTTTGATTGATAATGCTTTTGGCCATCTGTCTGCCGCTCCAGTGTTGATTCCTATTATTAATTCTTCTCTTGAGAGATTGTGCCTTCTTAAAAAATCCTGGGCAAATTTTCTTTGCCATTGGGTTAATCTCAAAAATGGCTCATATTTTAGATAATTGCTTATTTCTGCAATCTCTGCTATAATCTGTCGATGGGTTTTTTTGTTTTCTTTTTTCAAGATATCATTCTGCGGTTTCTCGCCAAGTGCAGACATATCAAACCATTCTTTTGCACTTTCACTTGGGCAGACCTTTTCTTCTTTCCAGATAAATCCTATTCTTTTTTTAGCGCGAATTTTAGATGCAAACTTGCAGTTCGTTTCGTCTTCTTCCAGATTGATGATAATATCAAAATAGATATTTGCGACTTTATCCTTTTCTTCAGATATTAAAACACGATTTATATAAGGGTTATTTATGAACAGAGGTTTTGCCTTTTTGTCAGTTATCCAAAAAATCTCAGGATTATGAATTCTATACTTGTCTTTCAGCGCCTGTGCTATAAAACTTGTCCTCAGGACATCACCAATTGCACCAGTTTTTATTATGAGAATCTTCATTTAAAACAATCCACCTTGCTAACTTAAAAGGTTTCTTGCACTGCAACATAATTGTTCAATTTCTGTTTTTTGTCTTGCGATAAAACTATATGATGCAATTGCTAAATCTTTAAATACAGCTTGAAAACTAAAAAATCCATGGCAGACAAGCAAAAAAGTGCAGGAAAAGAGTGGAGTGACAAGAGCAAGTACAATTCTTTTAATTCATACAAGGGGCTAACTTGGTTTACAACCCATTACGAGCCGATTGCAAGATGGTTCAGGGGAGAATCAGATTTCTTGCCTCCACCAATTGAACTTTCCCTGGATCCAGGGCATCTTTGCAATTTTAGATGCGGGCATTGCAATGCCCAGAGATATCTGGCAATAAATCCTGATGAAGTCCCTGCAGACAGGAAAATAATGACTGGAGAACATCTGAGAGGATTGCTGGATTTCATGGCTGAATGGGGCGTGAGAGGAGTATGCATGGGTGGGGGCGGAGAGCCGCTTATGAACAGAAATGTCTGGACAATGCCTTCATATATTGCAAGCAAAGGCATGAAATCCTCATATGCTACAAATGGCAGCTTAATCAATGAGCAAATTGCAGAAGAAATGATGTATTGCAGATGGGTTGGTGTTTCAGTTGATTCAGGAACAAGAGAAATATTTGAGAAGGTCCATGGAGTTGACCAATTTGATAAAGTAATTGATAATTTGGGCTTGCTTGTAAGAACCAAAGAAAGAACAGGTTCTAAGATAGATTTGGCTTACAAATTTTTGATAAGGCCTGATAACTGGGAAGACATTGTAAAAGCATGCAGGCTGGCAAAAGAAATTGGAGTAAGGGACTTCCATGCGCGCCCTGTTGATTTGCAAAGAAAGGACTTTAAGCAGGCAATGGACTTAAATTACAACATAGAAGCAATCCAGGATTTGTTCGCCGAATGTCATGGAATGGAGCAAGGAGATGATTTCAGGGTTTTTACAGTAATGCACAAATATAACCCTGAATTCAAAATAATGCATCCTTTCAAGAATTGTGTTTCATCCTCTCTAATGCTTCAGGCATGCGCTAACGGTAGCGTTTATGTCTGCGCTGACCATAGATTAGAAGACAGATTCAAACTTTGCGACCATTTCCCCAATCCAGAGGAAATTCGCAAATACTGGGGAAGTCCAGAGCACAGAGCGCTTCTTAAAAGCGTAAATGTAGACAAGGAATGCGGCAGATGCACATATGGAGAGTTTGCAAGGCAGATAGAAGAGCTTGCCATGGGTGTAAATGAAGACGACCCAATGTGCGTAGATTTTCCATAAATTTTAATTCTTCAAATGTTGGAGAATCATTCTTTTTGGAGTTTTTGAATTAATCTCGCAAAATCTGTCAATCTTCTCAGGCTGCCCAAATTTGTTTTTAAGGCGAGTTTTATATGATTTATCTTGAAAATAAGCCTTAAGCGCATTATCTCTAAACGCCAAAACCTGTTCTGGAAATAAATATCTTGTTGGCAATGGCCATGTCTCAAAAGAATGTTGTGAATATCCTATCCATCCAGGACCGCCTTTCTCTTCTGGAAGCAATGCTCTTTGTGGATTCCATCCATCTGGAACAGGAAGTCGCCTTTGTCTTGCCAGCTTGTGCAACTGAGATCCTGGATAAGCCATTGCGCAATAAAAATTAGGCCTATCTCCTTTCAAATCTGATGCGAGAGCAAGAGTTCTCTGCATGCTTTCTTCATTATCATCTGGCAGTCCGAATATATAATTATCAACAATGCATATTCCAGCGTTTTGTATGATTTTGACAACATTCTTCATATAATCCTCATCTATCTTTTTTTTAGAACCTTCTCTTACATGCGCACTTCCTGATTCAATCCCTAATGCAAGCCAATTAAATCCTGCTTTCTTTAGTGCATCGAGATTTCCTTCTTTGACAGTATCAATTCTTGCATAAGCCCATATGTTCAGTTTATCTCCCAATCCTCTTTCAATCAGTCCATTTGCAATTGCCATATAATGCTTTTGATTAAATACAAACATCTCATCAATAATCTTCAGATTCCTTATTCCATAGTCGTTAACAAGCATTTCTATTTCTGAGACGACCTCTTCAGGATCTCTGAATCTGATTGTATTTTTTCTAGTGCCGCCTTCTGAGAATGGAGCATTTATACAGCAGAATGAACACTTGAATGGACATCCAAAACTTGTATATATGGATGCATAAGGTTGTCTAGCATCCAGATTATCCAAACAATGCCAATCATGAGCCCTATACTTTTCAACAGGCAACAAATCCCATGCAGCTTTTACCAAAGTACCTCTAATTTCCTGAGTTGTTAATAAAGAATCAATAGGCCCACTTTGAATATCCTCCTCTTTTCTGAACCATAATCCTCTTGTCTCAGCAGGAGCAGCTCCCGAGAGAATGTCTATTGTTGTGTTAAATCCCTCTCCTCTTCCAACAAAATCAACAGCACTTTCTTCTCCTAAAGTTTCTGAAGGCAGAGCAGATGGGTGAGTTCCAGTTAGAAGAATTCTCGTTTCAGGAAGAATCTCTTTTATTGCTCTTGATTCTAAATAAACTTCATCCATTAATTGTGTCGAGGCAGAAGGCTGGTTTCCATGAACAACTATCTGCACAAGTTTTGGACTTAAATCTCTTACTCTTTGAGCAGTTTCTTCTGGATTAAGTCCGTCAACATTAGCATCTAATATCCTAACTTCATAACCATTGTTTCTGATAAACTCAGCAGTCAATGCCGCAAGATAAGGCGGCTCGAATGCAGGATAAAATGAGGACTCTTGATATTTCTGGTACACTTTTCTTGTTGAAGGATTTACCAGCAATAAATCTAAGTTTGTCATTTTACTCCAGCAGATGGAAATTGCCCACATCGATTAAAACGCTTGGCCCATCTCTTTCCAGGGCGGCTCTGTAAGCTGGAACAATGTCCTCAGCCCTTTCTAATCTTTCAACCAGAGTGTGCTTTAGCATAATTCTCAATGCTTCTGTATAATCCTGGCAATGTTGTGGTCCAGGATAAATTGGTTTTGTTGCTCCGGCAGTTGCTCTGACAATAACATGCGGTCTAAACTGCCCATTGGACATTTCTTCTAATTTGTCAAGATGATTTACAAGTTGATTTCCAGCAAGCAACAAAAAGTCAGCTCGAGGATAAATGGAGATTGGAACATATCCTTTCAAAGCCATTCCAATAGACATTCCCATTTGTGCCTCTTCCATAATTGGAAGTTCAATTCTCTTTGCCATGGGAACTCCTTCAAAAGTGCCATACGTAAATCTGCTCCCAGAATATGCAACTGTCTGTCCCAGGAAGATTGTTCTTGGGTCTTCAGCTAACATTGTCATTGCTTTCTTCATTTCTTCTCTATATTTTGTTTCTGCCATTAGAATCCAACCTCCTTCCCAACTCCTTGATGGGGAATTCCGCTGCTATATACATATCTCATAGTGTTTCTTCGCAAGTTGCTTTCCAAGCCTCCCCAAACAACTTCAGTAGGAGTATCAACGCTTAATCCATTGTCTTCTACAACAAATGTAATTGGCAAATCATGATTGTCTGCATATTTAACACACTCATAAAATATTCCACTTTCAGCAGCCATATCTCCGCAGAATGCCCAGACCCTGCCATTTTCAGAACCATTAATTTTTAGCCCTTGAGCAATTCCTAACGCAATTGGAATCTGTCCCGGAACAATTCCAGAAGTTAGGAATTTATGTTCTTTGCTGTATATTTCCATGCTTTTTCCACTAATTATCTGTTCTCTAAGCCATTCAGGGCTAATCCCCTTCAGCAAGGCATGGTAGTGACTTCTATAAGAAGCGCAAACCCAATCATTTTCTTGCACTCCCCTAAAAATAGCAGGATTGGGATTATCAGGCACTTCAACCAACTTTTCATTTTGTAAGTGCTCTCTTGAGTATTCACTTGACTTATCGCAAATATAGTCTCCTATTTTTAATCCCCTGAATATCTTTACTAATTGCTCTTCATTTCCATGAGTAAGGTGAGCAGGTCCATTTATTTTCCCGCTCTTACAAAGCAAGGCAATATCTCTCTCAAAATCAATTAACTGCTGTTTTGCACTTTCTAAATCTCTAAGATTCATAAAATTCCCTCATTAAAGTCATATTTAAAGATTTATAGACTGCAATATTCTTATAAATTAAAGCTTGGCCTGCGTTGCAGCAGCCAGATTTTTATTATTGTATTCAAAATCACCCAGATAATCTTTGTATGCCCTTCTGACATTTCCGACTGGTTCTGCACTAATTTGCCTTGGATGTGGAATTCTTGAGCCAAACATGTAATTTAGAATAGGAGCACTGGCATGAGCAGTTGAAAACTCTCCTCTCTCATGATGGGTTAGTTCTTCCAAAGAGAATATCCCAAAAAATCCCTCAGTAGTCATCTCTTTCTTTTTCCCAATATTTCTTTGAACGCATTCAATAATCTCGCTAGGAACTCTCAAATAGAATGTGCTGTAAATTGCAGTATATGGTGAATTTCCGCCAGGAATAACTCCTGTTTGCCTGACTAAGAAATCTTTGTAAGGTTCAACTCTCCCAAGAATGCTATTTCTTACAGCGCGTATTTCTTCATCTTGTGCCCAATTCACAACTTTGCCACACTTTGTATTCTTATGGTTTGGGTCAAGTTCTTCGCAAATTTCAGTTATTAATGTGCCTTCAGGAGATACAGAATCTTGTTCTGGATTGCCGCCAATATTGTTGGCAGATAATCTATACGCTGCCTTTGGATATCCTTCATCATACATTAAAAAGAGAAACTTCTCTAATTCCTTGCAATGAGCTACAACCACTGATGGATGCGCGTCTAATATTTGTGTCATATTCAACCAGACATATAAGCCCTTTTTAAAGATATATGCATGAAGAAATATATTAGCATTTCTTCAGTTTCTCAATTATGCTTGTTGTAGATAAATCTGCAAACTCTTTGGATAATTCTCCCAGAACAACAAGTTCAGTTCCTTTATCTTCACACAATTTTCTCCTGTATTCCATGTCAAATGCATCTTCTCTCACAACATATACATCTGGTTTCAATTTCTCAAAAACAACATCGAGCAGTCTGAGCTTGTGTTCTTTGTCAGAGACATTATCAAGCAATGTAAAATCCACTGGTTTTAATGAATCAACCATCTTTAACCTTGCAGCTTCATTGAATATTGGCCTGACATCTCCTTTCCTCGCCTTTGTTATTGAATCTCCGCCAATTCCAACAACTAATATATCTCCCAGTTTTTTGCAGTTTTCAAAGAACACAGCATGGCCTGCATGAGTTAAGTCAAATGTGCCAGAGCAAAAAACTATTTTCTTGTCTTTATGATTCTCTCTCAATGCTCTTAGCTCGTCATAGTTTTCTAATTTCATTTAAATAATGGATGCTTGCAGTTTTTAAAGTTTTAGAATCTGTTTTTCAGCTTTTCCCAGTTTTCTTTATTAATCAAGTTTTTATAAATATTATTTAATATAAATGGATTTGTTATTGATTTTATAATTAATTTATAGGGATACAAGCTAAATAATATATTCTTTTGATAAGCCAAGGAGTATAATTTATCCATAAATATGAATCGCAGCGCATCTTTTGGCATTTTGGAATTAACCTTAGGGCTTTCTATTCTAACAAGAGGGATAGAGACAAATATTGTATTGTTCTCAGCTATCATTTCAACTCTCTTGTCCCTGAATGCTCTCTTAAACCTCTCAATATTTTTTATGAAATATTCTTTTGTTGTCATTAATTGGCTTAAATGAACCATTGGAACAAAATCTTCATATTTTAAAGTTTTAAATGCTCTTTTTGCCATAAACAATATGTAATTTCCAAGGTTTTCTGAATACCCATAATAATCGCAGCAACTAATTGGCTTTTTGGATTTCTCTAAAGAGTATGCCTGGAAGAAATTTCTGTAATTTGACTCTTTTGAGTTCTTTTCTTTCAAGACAATGTAATCATAGCCCTCTGCCAAATCAACTATCTTGTCATTTGGCAATCTTATTTCTTTTTTCGTTATTGCTAATATTCTTTTATTTTCTGTCAATAAAATTCCCTTCCTTTTCTTATTTAAAGCGCTAAAAAACTTTCTAAATTGTGCTTCCCAAGTGTAATTCTTTATCGTCTGCTTGTATAAGTCCTCAGAGATTTTATTTCTTTCTTCCTCATTTCCAAGATAATATCTTACCTTCCTCAATAATTCATCTTTTGAATCAAATGAGATTCTTGAGAATCCCTTGTAAAATTCTTCAGATTGCGGAAACTGCTCAACGAGCATAAATGACTTGCATGCCCCAACTTCAAAGATTCTTCCTTTCAGTTGCCTGTCTTTCTTGCCCTTTCCTTCAAGAAGAGTCTTGGAAAAACTAAGATTAACCTTGCTTTGGTTTATTACTTTTACATATTCATCTGAGCTGAGAATTCCCCCGCAATTGCCTTTCAAGTCATCATATTTATCCCAATCGCGCCCCCACACCTTGACATTTATGCCATTTTTATTCAAGTAGCTAATATAATCATATCTGTCTCTTATAGGCATGCCCAGAAAACCAACATCATACTTTTTCTCAATATTCATCGGTTTCAAGACGTCAGGATTAATTCCATGGAGGAAGGATACATTTTTAATTCCATCTTTTAAATAATCAGAATTATCCTTCTCAGATGTTATAATATAATCAAAAAATAGGGCGTAATATCTTGACCAGTCATCATACCTCCAGTTATCGTCGCCAAAAAATCCTACTTTAATAGTTTTGGGGGAGATTTGGTCGATGGCCGCAAGTGTCTCTGGACAAAATTCGTCATAACTTAAGCCAAATAATAGGTAATCTGGAGATTCTTTCTTAATAATTTTTAAAAACCTATCATTCATATTTTCCTTTCCATATCGCAAATAATAATCCCTTGGGCTAAAAACAGATACTTTTCCAAATAACTTCTTCAGAACAGGAATCCAATCTCTACATTGATAATGGTCTTTTAGACTGCATCCCCAGGAAGCAAGCATTATTTTCTTATCTTCAAAAATCTTCTTTTCACTCATAAAAATCAAATCAGGAATAGCTTTATAAGATTAATTGCATCTTAGAATACATGAAAGATATTAATGCCACAGTTATAGTTGATATTTCTCTGTCAGAGGAAGAAATACTCAAAAATCTTCAAAAAGATGCTCGCTGGGGCATTAAAAAAGCACAAAAAGATGGGCTAATTGTAGAAGAATCAACTGACTGGGAGAGTTTCTATCCAATTTACCTGGAAACTTTAAAAGAAGCAGGTGTAAAGCCAGAAACTCTTGAACACTTGAAAGAGCATGCAAAAGCGTTATTTTTATGCAAAAAAGACAAAAAGCTAATTGCAGGCGCCTCGCTGGATATAGTTGATAATATTCCGTATCTTACAAGAAATGCATCGCTTAAGGAATATCAGTCATTCCAGCCAAACAATTTGTTGTATTGGCAATGCATTCTTTGGAGCAAGCAGAATGGCTACAAAAAGCTAAATCTTGGCGGATGGCAGATAAATCCGAGTGGAAATGCGGCTGGCGTGAACAAATTCAAGGAGAGATGGGGCAAGGTTGAATTTTATCAGAAAGATTATCCGTTTCATGTTGCAATCGGGCGAAAATTAGTGAGAAATTTTGGATTTTTCAGGTGGCTCAATGACAAGCTTAAAGGAAGATAGAAAATCAAGAGGCAAGAAGGAAACTCTGTACGCGTTTTTGTTTAGCCTTGCATCCAAGGCAATTACTTATCTTTTACTTTTGGTTTTTGCAAATCTCTATCTTCCAGAGGAGTATGGGCTTGGAACTTTTGCATTGAACATAAGAAATATCGTAATGATGGTTGCGTTCATTGGCCTGCCTGATGCACTAATCCCTTTTGTTGTCAAGAATAAAAAAACAAGCTCAATTATAAACAATCTTTCAGCAATAACCTTGGTTACTTTTGCAATTGGATTGTTCTTGTCAGCAAAATACCCTTGGATTCTTCCTCTTGTAATTACCTATCCCTTAGTCATGCTTACTTCTGTTGCATCTGCCTTTTTAAGAGCAGAAGAAAAATATCATATTCCAGTAAGAGCAGGATTTACTTCAATAATCATAATTCTTGCTGCAGCATATTTCCTTAAGTCTTATGAAAAGTTGGGAGTTATAAGTGCATATGCAATAGGAAATTTATATGCATTCTTTGCCACAGCATATCCTGTAAGAGGCAGGATGAATGAGGTTCTGTCATCACTTTCAATAAAAAAATTCTTTGATTTTAATGAGTCAAAACCCTACTTTGTCTCTGCATTTTTCATTACAATCATTGCAGGAATGTTTATGCTTCTCAATTGGTTAAATTCAACTCTGCTGGGCGTGCTTGGCACATTCAGCCAGGTAGCGCAGTTTGGAATTGCCTCAGCAATAGCAGGTGTAATCTCAGTAATTCCCATTTCCCTTTCAATGTTTATTATTACAAGGTCAAGCCAATTAATAGATTCTAAAAAATCAGTTAATCTATTGCACAGGGTGGTTCGAGTTTCATTCTTTAGCTCTCTTTTGTCATCAATTCTTCTTGTAACTCTTATTCCGCTGCTAATTAGGATATTTTTTCCTAAATACATAGGAATAGAATCATCTGTCTCAGTTTTAACCTTGGGAATTATTTTCTTTTCATCTTATTACATTGTTTATTCATACTATATCGGAAAAATGAAAACCCAAAAAGCATTAATTCCCATCTTCATGGGAGTTTTGATTAATACATTAATTGCAATTTTAACAATTAAGAATTATGGCATACTTGGAGCATCAGCTGCAATTTCATTAGCTCACCTTTCAGTCCTTATCTGGATGAGCAGGAAGGAAAGAATAAAGAGAATAACTTTGGCATCATTACTCGCGATTGCTCTTATTTACATAACATATATGATAGGCTATTATGGTTTCATAATTTTGATTTTAACCATTCCAATTTCTTTGCTGTTCAAGATAATTACTTTAGAGGACATAAAAGTAATTAAAGACGCATTTTTTGAGATAATTTATGTCAAGAATGCTTAGAGAACAGTTCATTCTTGAGCATGCTCAAGAACCGCTACTCTGTGTAGCGAGAGGTTCTTGACATGTTAGTTAAAGTCCTTGGAGGAATTGACCTTATCTCTGCATTTGTATTTTTAATGTTAATTTTTGGCTTTGATGTTCATATAAGAATCATCTTGTTCTGCGCAGGCCTGCTGTTCTTCAAGAGCTTGTTTATTCTTGGAGGCGATGTCCTGAGCGGAATTGATTTATTCTCATCAATTATGCTGATAATATCAATCTTTTTCCTTCCTCCAATGTTCCTGCTCTGGACATCATCGTTTCTTCTTCTTGCAAAAGGATTTGTCAGTTTTCTTTGACATAAGATATTGTTCGTTCAAGTCCTGTTTCTAATGAAACTTTTGGCTCCCAGCCAAGCTCTTTTTTTGCTTTGCCATTATCAAGGGCAGAAAATCTTACCTCTCCAGGCTTTGCAGCAGCAAAATTAGGACTCTTGGCAAAATTCAATTTTTTTGCAATAATCTGATAAAGCCGCAATATTGAAACCTGTTTTCCGCTGCTTATGTTGTATATCTTGTTTTGAGTTTTCTTCAATGCCATAACATTTGCAGCTACAACATCCCCCACATAAACAAAGTCTCTTGTTTGTTTTCCATCTCCGTTTATTGTAGGTATTTCCCAAGCAAGCATTTTTTTGATAAAAATAGGTATTACTCCTGCTTCTCCGCCTTTCTGTCTCTCGCCATAAACATTAGAATATCTCAAGCTTACAAAATCAATGCCCATCTCCCTGTTGTACATTCTCAGGTAAAGCTCAAATATTGACTTATTTAGTCCATATTGGTTCGGAGGTGTTATTCTCTGGGTTTCTTTTATCGGCAAGTCCTCTAAAGAAACATTTCCATATAATGCTCCGCCAGTATTGCCATAAATTATCTTCTTAACATTATATTTTATGCAGTTTTGCAATATAATCAGGCTTCCAATTACATTTATCCTCGCATCAATAATAGGATTAACTACTGAAAAACCCACATCTTTTTGCGCAGCCTGATGATTAACAATGTCTGGCTTTTCTTTTTGGAATATTTTGTCTATTGCTTTTTCATCGCAAATATCCGCCTTGTAGAATTTGGCTTTTTTATTGACATTCTTCTTCTCTCCTGATGAAAGGTTATCAACAACCACAACTTCATGTCCCTCGCTAACATAAGCATCAACAATATTACTCCCGATAAATCCTGCTCCGCCAGTTACAAGTATTTTCATAAAATTAGATAAAAATATCTATTTATAAATTCAATTGTGGTGGATTTAATCTGAACTCTTTGCTACATGAGATTTTATCTTTTTTGCTGTTCTAAATCCAAGTTCAAGGGCATTATTTGTCCCCCTGTCCCACGGATAAATATGGTTCATATTTGCAATATATAGATTCTCAATGGGTGTTTCTATTTTTGGCATTTTTTTTGAATAATTTGCAGTTAAAATTGGCTGAGCATCCCTGAATCTGAAAAAGAAACTTTCCTTTATCTGGGATGCATCAAAATTAGGATTTATTTTTTTAAGGCATGGAATTATCTTTTCTAATAAATCTTTTTTGTTAAGTTTCCAGAGAGGACTGCCATAGTCCAGATATTTGCCAACCCAGATTAGGTGGCTGTTGCCATAGTGACTCTTGTTCACAAAGTTTGTATGCTCTGCCACCATCATGAATGGAAATTTCTCATCATTTACATTGAGCCAGTAAGTGCCATCTTTAAGGAATTGCCTGTCCAACTCAAGAGCAAAATACTGCGCGCCTATGGATTTCAATTGAGAATATTTTTTCTTATAATCTTCTGGGAAATCATAAAGTTTTAATGCAACCTCAAGAGGAACAGCCAAAACAATTGCATCAAATTCGAATTTTCCTTCATTCGAAAAAATTTCAAACTTGCCATCTTTTCTCTTTTTTATCTTTTCAACAGATACCTCTGTTTTTATTCTAATGCCTTTGGATTTCAAAACTTCTGCAAGCCTGTCAATAAATGCTTGAAAGCCCCCTTCAATATAAGCGAGTTTCTTGGTTCTTGGATGAACTCTTGCCCAGAACCATGCTGCATTAACATTTCCAGCGTTTTTGCCGAATTTCCCAGTAAACAGAGGTTTCCATAATACATTAAAAACTTCGTCTCCAGCCATTCTTCTTATGAATGAAACAGCAGATTCATTTTCATACCTCAAATAATTATTATCAACCCTCAAAAGTGCCATCATCAGCGCTAATCTTATTCTGCCGATAAAACTCAGAAAAGGAAATTTCAATAAAGACATTGGGGTATCAAGCTGCGCAATATTTCCGTTATAGTAGCATGAAGACAAAGTGTTTTTGAAAATTAATTTATTGCCCAGCCCTATTTCTTTTGCAATATTCAAGGCATGCCTGTCTGTAGAAAACCAGTGGTGAATCAATTTATCCAGATGCCACTCCCACTCTTTCTTCTTGAATCCTGCAGACAAGCCGCCAAGTTGCCTGTCTTTTTCTATTAAAGTTATCTCATGCCCCTTGAATTTCTCCAGGAAGTATGCTGTTCCCAATCCAGTAAAACCCCCGCCTATGATTCCAATTTTTGCCATATTAATTTGCATAGATAAGGGTATAAAAGTATTGTTATGAATAATATATTATGTTAAATTCTGAACATTTTTAAACTACAGATATGCTAAATTACCATGAAACTTGAGAAATTCTTCAATATTCTGGCAATATTGCTGATTATCTTCAGCCTATGCTTCAAAGTCTGCGCTTTGAATAATTCGATAATTGGATTTGATGAGGCAGGCACAGCATATATAGCAAATGAGATGAGCTCTGGCAAGATGCTATATCTGGATTACTTCGACCATAAATCTCCTTTTATGCATTACACTCTTTCTTTGGCATTCAAGATAATAGAACCAACACAGCTCTCAATAAAATTAATAGCCCTTTTTTTTGATATCTTCCTGCTAGTCTGCATATATCTTGTAGCAAGGCTTCTTGTGCCGAGATATGCTCTTTTATCAGCAGCAATTTACTCTGTCTTAAATCTTAACATCTCTTTGAATGCAGAAATTGTCGTCGCTGCTTTTGGACTATTAGCCACGCTCTTTTATACAAAATCCATAACAGGAAAGAGCACGCGGCTAAATCTCTTTATTGCAGGCCTGCTTATTGCTGTTGCCGTCTGGTTTAAACAAACTGCTGTAATTTTCTATCTGGCAATAATTGTTCACCTTATTTATCTTAAATATAAAAACCAAATAACAAAATCCGAACTAATAAGAAATATTGTTATTTTTACAGCCGGAGTACTTGCACTCTCAATACCTCTATTAATTTATTTCCTTTACAAGGTCGGATTTTATTTTCTTTATGCCATACTTAAATTTAATACAGAATTCACTGGCTCAAGCTCAAGAATTATCCAGACAGGCAAGGGCCTTAATATTTTGTTATTTAACTTTGGTTTTATGATTGCAGTCATTCTGGCTTCAATAACTAGCATAACGCAAAAGAAAGAAAAAATATCTTCATTATTTTTAATAATCTGCCTTTTCACAATTGGATTTATATTTTTTGGGCAGGAAATATTCTATCAGCACTTTTTCCAGCTTGCTCCTTTCATAATAGTCCTTGCAGTTTATTCTTTGACTTACCTTGATGAAAAAGCAAGAACCCTTGCAATTATAATCCTGCTAATCGGAGCCCTTTCAATCTCCCTTGTCGCCCTGGAAGACAAAGCAAGAGAGATAAAATCCGGGCAAATTGAAAAATATGATGAAGTTTTCATGTATCTGGAAAATGAAGTTCCAAAAAATGAGAGTTTCTTTGCAGATAACCCCATTTACACCTTTGTTGGGCAATACAAATTAAATCAGCCCTTGGTAGGATGCGCCCCCTCATTCAATTCAGTGTTTAATTATTCTTTTATTTGCAATCTCAATTACCTTGTTTTAACTCACAGGCAGAATTATCTCTCAGAAAATGAGAAATCCTGCATAAGGGATAATTATGTCTTGCTAAAGAGATTTGATAATGTAGGGGAAAGTTTTGTTGAGATTTGGAAATTGAAAAACAGCACAAATGACTAATCAAACTCGCTTCCTGTAAGAATCAGCTGCTTTCTCAAAATCAAGGAGAGTTCTCAAGGTCATTGGATGAGAATAAATCGGCACATCTGCTGCCGGTTCGTTTGATTGATATGTTCTTTCAGACTGTTTCAATCCTTCAAGGTTAGCTTCCAACCCCTTAAGAATATTTGTTGGGATAGTTATTACCTGTGGCTTTGTGGTGGCTATTCTTAAAATATCTGAAGGGTCTCTTAGGCTTGCGCCAATCAGGGAAGTTCCAGTTGATTCCAATTCCCGGGAAGCATAAGCCATATCTTTAAGAGTTATATCCCAGGCAGTTTCTCCGTATCTGCTCTTTTCTCCTGCAACAACATCCTTCCAAGAAGGGTAGGTCATCATAAGAAAGATATTGTGTCCTGCTAATTTCAGAATCTCAAAATCTAATCTTCTATTGACAAAAATATTTGTATATGTTGCGCCTGCAGCTGCTGCGCACAAAGCCTGATTTGAATCCATTGTTGCAGTTACATTTGTTTTAATTCCTCGTTTAGAAAGCTCTTTGGTGGCAAGAATGCCGCCAGCGCAGAAAGGAATCTTTACAACTACATTATCCCCAAACTCAGAAAGCCTGTATGCTTGCTGCAATAAAGAATCTCTTACCAGATGAGGATCTATTTCATCAAATTTTAGAACATCAAATCCTCTCAAGTCAGTTTCAAGGCTTATTGGAACATCCGGATATCTTGATACAATTGCTTTGCATGCTCCTTCAAATCCAAGAGATAAATCTCCTGTCAATTCCAGTATTCTTGGGTTTGTTGTAATTCCCTGATTTGCTCCCCTTGAAAAACAATACCCTATTTCAGGTATGCTGGCTGTGTCAGCAAAAAATTTCATTGTTTTGCACCTTCTGATTTTATGTGATTATCAATCATTTCTTTCAATTTGAAAACAATCATGTGCTGCAAAACTCCGTGAAATCCTTCAGTATGCGGAGTAGAATCCCTCGGAACAACAATGCACGAGTCACACATCTCCTTCATTTTTCCGCCGTCAAATCCTGCAAGCCCTATAATTTTTGCTCCTCTTTTCTTTGCAAAATCCATGGCATGGACAACATTTCCAGACCATCCTGAACCGCCATGAACAGAAACAAGAAGGACTGTATCTCCCTCATCAAGCAGGGTGTTTAACAAGCCCGAATAAGCCCTGTCCCAGCCAGAATCATTTATCCAGGCAGTCAGCGCGGGCTGATTATCATTTAAGCAGATTGCCTTGAATCCTTTTGCAGAACTAATCTCTTTCATCGAGCTGTCATTTACAACTGTTTTTAATAAATCGCCTGCAAAATGAGAGGCAGTGCTTGAGCTTCCTCCATTTCCCATTGTAATCACTTTCTTTCCATTTTTCCAGGTATCAAAAAGAATGTTTGTGAACTTGGAAATCTCTTCCTTGTTGATACTATTGCATATTTCTTTTGTTTCATCAAGATATTTGTTGATAAATTCTATCATTTTTATCTCACATCCAATAAAATTTTACTTCCATCCATGTCAAACCTGAATGGAACATACTTCAGCCCTTCATTTTCCATGATTTTTATAAACTCCCTTGGATTTAAGTCATTATAAAATAAAAAGAATCCGCCGCCTCCAGCACCCATTATTTTTCCTCCGAATGCGCCGTTTTTCAGCGCAGTTTCATACCAATTATCTATCTGCCTGTCTGAAATCTTGTTGGACATCTTCTTTTTTGTCTCCCAGTGCAGATTCATGAGTTTGCCGAACATCTTCGTATCTCCTTTTTCAAGCGCATTTTTTATGTCAAGCCCTATTTGTTTTATCTGCTTCATGCATTCCATTTTCTCTTCATCACTTAGGGCAGATTTTGCCTGGTCAAGTATGACTTCTGTTGCATCGCGCCTTATTCCTGTAAAGAACATGTGAAGATTCCTTTCTAATTCTCTTATTGTTTCATAAGAAAGATTTAATGGGCTTGCAAATACAGAACCTTCTTTGCTTATTTTAAGATGGTTTATTCCTCCGAGTGCAGCCGCATATTGATCCTGCTTTCCTATTGGCTCTTTTATTATTTCTATCTCAATTTTAGCAGCTTCTTCTGCAAGAGTTTTTGATGAAACATGCTCTCCCTTGTATGCATGGAGTGCTTTTAATAACCCGACTGTAAAAGCTGATGAACTTCCCATTCCAGAACTCCCAGGGACTTCAGAGATTATTGATATTTCAAGAAGATCTGTTATGTTCAGAAGTTTCAGAGCTTCCCTAATTCTATTATTTTCAATGCTGTTTATTTCAGATACATTTTCAGTCTTTGAGTAAGCCAGCCTGAATTCTTTATGGAACTTTCTCTGAGAAACAGTAACATAAATATATTTGTCAATAGCAGCAGTTATCAATTCGCCGCCGAACTTTGAGCAGAAAAATGGCAAGTCTGTTCCTCCGCCACCTATTGACAATCGTAAAGGTGTTTTTGTTATAATCATTTTTTTATTTTATCCCCTTTGACATAATCAAGCATCTTCCTTTTCTATTTAAACATTTCTGCGAAATATTTATAAATGAAAGTAGTAAATTTTCATTTTGTCGCCTTTATATAGAGATGTGCATCCTCTTTTCTCGCAAATCTTCCTCTTTCTATGCCCTTTGAAGTGAATATCTGAACCCCTTCTTCTACGCTGGAAAAACCTGCTTTTTTTATAGCATCAAGAATGTCATCCCTTGTCCAGCCGCTTTTATGTTCATCTCCAGGCCATCTTTGCCATCCATAAGTTGTTGCCCAGACATGTTCTGGCCTGAATGGGTTTTTCTCTTGCATCCCATGAGTTAAGTTATAAAGATACTCGCTCCAGACTTTCATATCTGGAACATCAAACAAGAAAGAACCTCCTTTCTTTAGAAGTTTATAGACATGTGCAAAGGTTTTGTGCGCATCCTGATACCTGAAATGTTCAACAACACCAAGCGCCAAGATTTCAGATAATGAATTTTCTTCCAGTGGAACTTCCCAAGGGTTGCAAATAAAATCCAGCTCAACTTCTGAAAGCGGGGTTATATCCTGGTGCAGGTATCCTGGACTGGGTTTTCCGCCAGAGCCAAGCTCCAATTTGTCAAGCTTGTTTTCTTCCAATTTCTTTATCTTCTCAGCTACCAAAACAAGGTCTGGAAGAGTAAAATCAGGATAAATCTTCTTTTCATGCTCTAACTCCATAATTTCTTCCCTTAAAATTCCAATTCTAAAAGTTTTTTTAACGCCGGCATTTGTTCCTGTTTTAATGTCGCTTAAATTATCTCCAACCATGTAAGAGTTTTTAACATCCAAATCAAAATCTTTTGCAGCTCTCTCAATAAGCCCGGTTTTTGGCTTTCTGCAATTGCAATCGCCCTGTTTCGGATGATGGATACAGCAATAAATCTCATCGATTCCAAGCTCCTTTTTAAGAAAATTGTTAATTTCATCAAGTTTTTCTTCTCTCAAATATCCAAAATAGACTCCTGGCTGGTTTGTTATAACAATTATCTTGAACCCGAGCTCTTTCATCTTGGCAATTCCCTCCTTAACTTTGGGCATTATCTTCAGCTGTCCAAGATTTGCAGGAGTCATTATATTTCCATCAGGCTCATACAGCATCTCATTTATTACTCCATCTCTGTCTAAGAATATGGCTCTATTCATTTTTTAAATCTCCTCAAATGCAATGTTTCTTTGATTAATGCTTTTATTATTTCTGGTTTTATCTTAACAAAGAATTTGGCTTTCCCGCCTACTTCAGCTTCAGAAACGCCGGCAATTCTTGGTCTATGCGTAACAGGAAGTTGTTTTATGCTGAATCCAGCGCCTTTCGCTTTTACAAGAAATTCTGCATCAGGGCCGCGGTCCTGCGTAAAAGGTTTTATTTTATCTATGACTTCTTTCTTGCACAACTTAAATGCGCAGTCAATATCCTTAAAAGGCAATCCGAGCAGGAATCTGAGTGTCATATTGTAAAGCCATGAATAAAACAATCTCATTTTTGGGTCTTTTCTTTGCTTTCTATATCCAATAACTGCGTCATATTTTTCTATATAGTCCATAAACTCTTTCAGCTCATTTATGTCAAACTGCCTGTCTGAATCAGTATAAAAGACAAGTTCGTTCTTGGCATTTTCCCATCCAACTTTCAGTTGTGTCCCGTACCCAACAAATCTTGGCTGCTGTATGACCCTTATATGCTTGTCTTTCTTTGCAAGTTTCTGCGCTATCTCAGATGTCTTGTCCTTGCTCACATTCGCCACAATTATGAATTCATAATCATTGAAATTTTCACTAAGGAAACCCGTTATCTCTTTTGTGGTTGCCTCTATGTTTTCCTCTTCATTATATGCAGGTACAAAAACTGAGATTGGTTGTTTGTATTTCATTTTATATCTTCAAGATAACTCTTCCAGATTCTATATCGCTTCTTATTTTCTCAAACTTTTCTATCTTGCCTATCTCTCCAAAATAGCTATCTTTGTCATTAGGATAAACATAAATCTTGGCTCCTTTTTCCAAAAATCCTGGAAACAAATGCCCCAAATCCCTCTCTTCATTGTCAGAAATTGATTCTATGATATTCTTATTGAATATGTAAATTCCAGCGTTTGCAAATCTCTTGCTTTCAGGAATAGCTCTCATCTCATCCTCACTTAATCTCTCCATGAACATTATTAAGCGATTATCCTCTCCAAAATCAAGCTGGCTTGACGGCTTTGCATCCGGAGCTCTTAGGTAACTGACCATTGTAATGTCAGCATTTTTTGCTTTATGGAAATCTATAAGTTTTGAAATGTTTATGTCTGTAACATTATCTCCGTTTATTATTACAATCGCCTCCTTTGCAAAATCTTTCATCTGTTTTATTGCCCTGCCAGAAGGAATCAGCTCAGGCTCTTTAAGATAAGTTAAGTTTACTCCAAAACCTTTTCCATCCTTAAAGTAATCAATTATCTTTTCTTTCAGATAGCAAGTAGTCATCCCAATATCCTTAATCCCATATTTTTTGAGAAGCGAAATTGTATACTCCAGGACAGGCTTGCCCTCAATTTTCAGCATCGGCTTTGGAGTGTCTTTTGTCAAAGGCAGCATCCTCTCTCCAATTCCAGCAGCCAGAATCAATGCATTAACTTTTTCATTCTCCTTTTTTATCTGCTCTTTCATCCACTCAGTAGTTTTTTTAATTCCCTCTTCAAGGCTTGTCTTTGGAGCCCATCCTATTTTTTCTTTTATCTTTTTATTTGAGAAAACCGCTCTCTGAGGATCGCCAATTCTTGGCTTCCCTTTCACAACTTCAATATTTGTATTAAGAACTTTCTGCATTGTTTTATACAAATCAAGAACACTTGTTTCTATGCCTGTAGAGACATGATATCCGTCGCATTCCCCTCTCTCCATTGCCATTATATTTGCATCAACAACATCGCCCACATAGCAATAATCTCTGGTGAGTGTTCCATCAGATTTCATCTCAGGTCTCTGCCCTCTCATAAGTGCATTCATAAACACAGAAATAACTCCCCCTTCAAGCTTTGGATTCTGCCTTGGCCCGTAAATATTGGCATATCTCAATGATGTGTAATTCAGCCCGTAATTCTTGTGGTACATGTAGAAATAATGCTCGGCAGTATGCTTTGACGCCCCATAAGGAGTCAGCGGATTTACAGAATGCTCTTCAGTCATCGGAATTTCAAGGGGGTCTCCGTAACTTGCGCCGCCTGAATTTGAGTAAATCAACTTTTTAACTTTGAATTTTACGCACAGCTCAGCAATATTTATCGAGCCTATAATGTTAACCATTGCATCTCTTTGGGGATTTTCTATGGACTGCACAAGATATCCTGCAGCAGCGTGAAATACATATTCTGGCTTTTCCTTCTCAAAAACTTCTTTCAATTTTTCAAGATTAGTAATATCCGACTCGTAAAACTTTGCCTTTGGATTCAAATTATCCCTGCTTCCAGTTAAAAAATTATCAACGCATGAAACATCATGCCCAAGGCTTACAAGCCTGTCTACAATATGACTTCCAATAAAACCTGCTCCGCCAGTTACAAGGCATCTCATGTTTTTGAAATACAAACCCCTTTTTTAAAGATTTGCGTAGTTTTCTTTCATATACTCTATAAAATTACAGAAAGCACTTTCTTCTCAGCCAATTCACCAGTAAAAATTCTCTCCTGTACATCTCTTTCCTGTAAGTCAAATCTGCCAAATCAAGAAGAGAATGAAAAACCATTCCAATAAATATGAACAAGAAAGGCAGATATAACAAGCCAAGAGCAAGAACAAGAATATGAAACTCAATTGTGTGGAATACGTGAAAATTTTCCTTAATAAAAATGCCTTTCTTTTTTCTCATCTCCTCTTTTCTTTGCATTTCTTCATGATATTCAAATGCATCAGACAAGCCCAATTTCCCAGTTTTATAAACAGCGCACATATAATGGTCAAAATCAATAAAAACCGCTCCAAAGAAAATCAATGTAAGGTTATACCAAGCAATTTCAGGAAAAATTAACCAAATCAGCGCAGAAAAAACAACTCCAAATAGAATGTGCCATCTCGGTAACATCTTAGCAAATCTCCTCTTCTTCAGATATTTTTCCGTTCTTTGTTAATACTTTTACCCTTAATCGCTTAATTATTTTTTTTAATTCATTCATTTTGTTATCATCTTCAACATTCTTCATTATATTAATTATTTAGCCATTTTATTAATAATTTATCACTTAATCTGCAATTTTATCAGTTTATCTCTTTTTATTATCTTTACTCTTCAATCTTTCTTATTATGTCTGCAAATGCAGGTCTTGTGATTAATATTCCCACGCTTACCCCTATAATTGTTGTGAGAGCAAAGCCTCTCAATAAGCCCGTTCCTGCCCAGAATAATGGAAGCATCGCAGCCACAATTGTAAAGAACGCTCCAAATATAATAAACAATGCCCTCTTTATTCTCTCTTTCAAGCTTGTATTCTCCTTTGAAACCGATTCGTCAATAATAATTATCTGGTCATTAACACCAGTGCCCATTCCAGCAATTATTCCTGCAATGCTCGGCGCATCAAGATTCCATCTTATTAATGCAGCAATTGCAAGAGTCAAGAATGCTTCTGAAAACACAGTTAAAATAACAGCCAGAGTTATCTTAATTTTTCTGTATCTTATGAACAAAACCGTGCATATTATGACAAATACAATCAATGCCAGCATTACAATATTCTTCGTGAACTCTTTTCCAAGCATTGGCGAGATGCTGTCCAGTTTTACAAGATTTAACTTGTAAGGCAAGCTTCCTGTTATTAATATTGTCTGAAGCTTGTTCATATTTACCTTAGCGTCATTAAATGCCTCTTCTTGCGTTGCTCCTGTGCCCGAGCCCTGAATAGAAACCTCTGTTGTAACTTGCCCTCTTAAATCAGCGCCTATTAAGAGAGAATCAACCTCTTGGTCATCAACATAAAGATATAATTTATCTGTCAGATATTTGCCTGTCTCGTCAAGCGAAATATTCTTTGTTATTGCAGCATGCGTCTCTGCGGCATCTGGTGTTAAGTAGATAGTAAATCTAAAGTTGCAAGCATATCCTCCCTCAACTTCAAAGCATCCCGATATTCCAGAGCACTCTGCCCTGTTCCTGCAAACATCAGCTATATCTCCTTTTCCCCCTTCAAAAGCAAGTTTTCCAAGTTTTATATTTGTAGCATTAGTTAAATTGGACCCTGTTGTTTCATTCCCGACTCTTGCCTCAAATTTTCCTTGTTTTGCAACCAGCTCTTTCAAGTCAGAAGGAGAAACTCCTGCAACTTCAACAAGCATGAAATTATTTCCTTCCAAGTCCGATACAGACCTTACTGTTATGTCTGATAAGCCAAAGACATTTAGTCTGTTGCTGGTTACAGAAATTAAATCAGCCATTTCGCTCTGGCTCAATGGCTTTTCAGCAGTTATCAATGCTCTTGCGCCTCCGCTTAAATCAAGCCCTGTTCTTATGTTAGTTGGTTTTATGTTTTCAACAGTTATTTTTGGAGATTCATTTGTAAGAAATATAATTTCTTCTCCCTTAGTGGTTATTGTAACCTTTTTCTCCTCTTCAGAAGGCAAAATATCGCTTATAACTCTTGAATAGTCATCAACATTTTTTATCTCTTCAGCATTAACTGACTTAATAATCATGCCAGAGCGCAGTCCTTCATCATATCCTGTTGAATTCTTTTCTATTGATTTTATAATGACTCCTGTTTCAGCAGAAGCATAGACAACATAAGCCAAGGATAATACTAACACAATAATAACAAAAACCTTGCCGACTTTTGAATTTACATAAACCAAAGATAAAGGTATAAGCAGTATTATAAAACCTGCAAGAAGCCTGGATGAAGATGAACCATTAATAATAATCATTGCAGCCAAAGCTAAACATATTGTCAATATCCAGACTCTTAATGATAGTTTTGCCATATTACTTTATCCCTTTTTTCTCGCAATACCATTTAATTATGCCTGCATTAGTCAGCCAAGTATTGAATATGTCTGCAAATAATCCTAAGGCAAGAATAAGAAATATCTGTCTGAATGAATCAGGCAATCCAGTAACAATGAAGAACGCAGGCAACACTGCAACCAATGCAGTTGTTGTCATGAAAATGCCTGTCTTGAATGCGCCATAAATTCTCTGATTTAATGTTCCTTCTGTCTTTTTCAAAGCCCTTGTTGTCAGCAATATGTCTGTATCAACAGAATAACCAATAAGCATCAAGAATGCGGCAATTCCTGCAGCAGAGATTTTTACTCCAAGATAATCTATCGCTGCAAGAGCCATTATTATGTCAGAAACCGCAGCAAAAAGTACTGCACTGCTTGGAATAAATGACTTAAACATGATAAAAATAACCATAGACATTAAACAGAATGATATAATTAATGCAATAATCAACTGCCTGTAGAAATTTGCGCTAAGAGTGGGCCCTGTGAATTCTATGCTCGAATTCTCATCAGTTAGCTTATCTCCTAATGCCTCTTCAACAGCGCTTTTCAATTCTTCAGGCTCAAGAGAGCTCTCAATCATAAGCGCAATGCTCTTTCCTGTCCTTAAATCACTCAAGCTTCTAAATCCAACATCAGGAACTTTCTCCTGCAGTTTTGCCTGCAAGTCAGCAGAATCAATATTCTCTCCAAGCAAAGTTATTGTTGTTCCTCCCTTCAAAGAAACATCCCTGTTAATTAAATCTCCTGTCTGGTTGTAAAATATTCCTATATAAACAAGCGAGAGAACAACTGCAATAACAGGAATAAGCATTAATATTTTATAATATCTATCATACCATCCTTTTGCAGGATGTGGTTGTCCAGCCTTGTTTTCAGGTTTATCTTCCATTATATTTTATCCATATCCTATCTTTTAAACTTAATTATCCGAAGCTTCTCCATTAGAGAAGCGAGGATTAGCGATATCAATCGCTGTTAAAATAATGGGAATGCGCTGGCTGGGAGTTGAACCCAGACTAACTGGTGATTTCACAACTAACTTGTTTGGAAACCAGTGGTACTACCGCTATACTACCAGCGCTTAATTATACTATCCCCAAAGACTATTAAAAAGCTTTTGTGTCTTTAAATTACATGAATAACCAAGAACCTGTTTGGGATAAATTATACAAATCCAGATTAAGCTGGAAAAAAGAAACAGCAAACCTTCCAAATATTATCAAAGGAAAATCTGTCTTGGAACTGGGCGTTGGAAACGGAAAAACTCTTCTATCAATAATAAAACAGAAACCCAAATCCGTCACAGCCATAGATATTTCCGAAGAAGCCCTAAACAAGGCTAAAGAATCAATAAGTTCAAATAAAGTCCAGTTCATCAAAGCTAATCTTCTCAACTTCCAGGCAGATGAAAAGTTTGATATTATTGTTTGTTACTATGTTCTTAATAATCTGAGAAATGCAGAAAGAAAAAAAGCAGCAATGCAGATATACGATTCTCTTAAGAAAGGAGGCATTGTTCTATTCGAGGACTTTGCAGTTGGCGACTTCAGGGAAAATAAAAATAGAAAAGATGGCTTAATCTGCCATTTTTTCGCAAAATCAGAAATAAAATCACTCTTCAAATCTTTCAATAAAATAAAAATCTCAGAAAGAATATCTTTTCCTTTTAGGGTAAATAAAAAGCTAGAAAGAAAGATAATTTCTGCAATAATTAAGAAATAAACGCGCCCGATAGGATTTGAACCTACGACCCCTGCCTTAGGAGGGCAGTGCTCTGAATCCAGGCTGAGCTACGAGCGCATGTTAATGACTCGCAATAGAAGCTTTTTAAAGTTGCTATTTGAAGATTAGGAGCTATAAAACTTTTTTAATTTTCCCAATTTTGTAGGGATTAGAAGAACCAACTTCAGCCAACCATCTTCTGGCTTGCTCTTTTCCTTGCATTTTAATCATTTTATAATTGTCACTATAATTCACTCTGAAACCCTCTTTTTCTAGAATGCCTCCAATTTGTTTTATCAGTGCAACTTCATTCATATGAAGAGATACAATCGGATGAACAGGTAATCCCTTTTTGTTCTTTTGTAGATAAAGGGATCCGTCTGTATCAAAAAGTCCTCTTAAAACATATTTTAGTTTTGAGAAGCCCATTGAGCACACAGATTCATGAATTTTTAGATTTTCCTTTTTTCCTATAGGGAATTTCAATTTTTCATTAAGATACTTAAGCAAAATCTTATGATTAAATACCAAGACTGCAGTATTATTTTTTGGTATTTCTGAAATCTTCCTTTTTCGTTTAAACAAATTCTCAACGGATTTTTGATAATTTTTTATCAATTCTTTTTCATTTGTCAGATTACAGCAAAAGCCCACTAACCAAAAGGTTTTGCCTCCAGAAAGAAAATTGCTGAGCCAGCCATCTCCCAAGAGGTTACCATAAAATTCTAAAAATTTTGGATCCTGCAGGTCTATTTTAAACAAATCTAGTTCCCTAAGCTCCTTTGTCCTTGCGCCTCTTTTTCCACCCAGCGATTGTCTTCTCCTAAATTCATTAATTCCTCCCATTTTTATTGCAAGATTATAAGACTCTCTTCCGCCCTTCAACTGTCCCCAATTATCTTCTCTCTTATCGACAATCTCTAATTTCTCGCTAAAACCTTCACTAACTACTTCCGCAGGAACCAGCCTATCGTTTCGGTAAAACCATGTCTGGAGAGTCTTAATGGGAACACTCATTTTTTTAGACAACTCTGAAATTGACTTACATGAGTATTTATTTTTCAATAGAAGAAATAATTTTCTTTTAGAATCTGCAGATAATAACAATCTCATTCAATAACTAACAAATGCAGGTATATAAACTTGCCTCTTCAGCTACTAAGTAGATAATGTGGGTGCTAGGATTCGAACCTAGGCAAGCACTAAGCTACGGGTTCTTGAGACCCGCCCATTTAACCACTCTGGCACACCCACACGAAAATAGAAGATATTGCCCTGTTTTAAATTTTGGGTTTTCCAAATCAATAACTTTATATATTCACAATTATCTCAACTTTTGAAGACGGTCATAGCAGCCAGGAAACGCCTGTTCCCATTCCGAACACAGAAGCTAAGCTGGTTGCGTCGTCATGTTAGTCTCCTACAAGAGGCGAAGTAACGATGCTGTCTTCGTTTTTTTTAATGCGCTTATGAAAACAAATATTACAAAGACAGAAGCAAAAGAAAAAATATCAAAATTCTTCCAGAGCAATGATTTCACTCCAGAGCAGCTCAAAAAAATAAAGCGCATTTCAATGAAGTTCAATATTAAGCTCGGAGATTACAGGAAATTATTCTGCAGGAAATGCCTTAATTCTCTTGCAGGAAAATTATCAATATCCAAAACTCACAAGACAATAATATGCGGGTATTGTGGTTATAAAAATAAAATCAGGATATCAGGTTAAAACAACAAAGATGATAATAGCAAGAGAGTTTACATTTGATTCAGCGCATAAATTGGACTGGCATAAAGGCAAATGCAAAAATCTGCATGGACATACATATAAATTGCAGGTTTCTGTCAAGGGCAATCTATCAGAACAAGGAATAGTTATTGATTTTGAAATTATAGATAAAATCGTAAAAGAAAAAGTAATAGACCTTTTAGACCACAGATTGCTAAATGAAATAATTCCAAACCCAACAGCAGAAAATATCTCTATCTGGATATGGGATAAATTAAAAGATAATCTAAAAGGGCTTTGCGAAATAAAGCTCTGGGAAACTCAGAAATCATTTGTAACCTATTCTGGAGAATAAAAACTATTCGTATTACAACAATTCTTATAAAGCTAAAACCGTAACAAAAAATATGATAACAAACACTCAGGGATTAAAATTAGTAAGGCAAGTTGATGAGTCTTATCCAATAATTTTTGGTTCAGACTTGTTTATAGATATTGCAGAAAGCTTGCACCCTGACAAAAGATATGCAATAGTAACAGATAGCAATGTCAGAGCTTTATATGCTGAGAAATTAACAGATGCCTTGAAGAAAAAAGAATTGCAATCAGATGTCTTTTCTTTTCCAGCAGGCGAGCAAAGCAAAACAATTCACACATGCATTCAAATAGCAGACGAAATGTCAAAATTAAAATTCGGAAGAGATAGTGTTATTTTAGCTCTTGGAGGAGGTGTTGTCGGCGACATGGCAGGATTGATTGCCTCAATTTTCAACAGGGGAATTCCTTATATCCAGATTCCAACAACACTTTTGGCGCAGGCAGATTCTTCAATAGGCGGAAAGACAGCAGTTGACAGCGAATATGGAAAAAATCTTCTCGGCACATTTAAGCAGCCTCTTGCAGTTTACATTGACATATCCACTCTCGATACATTGCCTGAAAAAGAAATAAAAAATGGTTTGGCTGAAACAATCAAGCACGGAATCATACAGGATGCTGGTTTTTTTAGGAGATTAGAAGATATTGTATGTAATTTAATCGCAAAAGAGCATGAAGATTTATTGTATATTGCCAGAGAAAATTGCAGGATAAAAGGATATGTTGTTGAACAAGACCTTCATGAAAAAGGCTTGAGAAGAATTCTAAACTATGGCCATACAATTGGGCATGCCCTGGAGAAACTAAGCAATTATGAGTTAACACATGGAGAGTCCGTCTCTATGGGAATGATGGTTGCTGCCAGAATTGCAATTTCTATTAGCACAGGTTTTACTGAAGCAGATTTAGAAAAACAGAGAAATCTTCTTCAAGCAGCAGGCTTGCCAATATCTATCCCATCGACTATTCCTGATGAAGTTATTATAGAATCAACATCAAGAGATAAAAAAGCAAAATGTGGAAAAACAAGATATTGCCTTCCCAAATCCATTGGGCAAATGAATGACTTCAATGGAGAATATGCAACATCTGTTGATGACGAGATAATATTAAAGGCATTGAATGAAACCAGATAAAATTAGGCAGTTTAAGCTTTCTTAAACCTGAAAATCTTTAGATTTCTCAGGGCCCAAAAAGGACTTTAGGCCTTTTTGAACTTTGTAATCTCTGGAAGCAGGTCTGATTGTCCTAAGAAAGCTGCCCTGCAGCAATATCTCTCTACTTTAAGCTCTTCAAGAATCTTTGCAGGCTCTTCTCCAGCCTCAACGCGCTTTTTGTATTCTTCATACAAATGCCCGATTGGCTTCCCACATCCGAAACATCGTACTGGAATTATCATACTATTAATGCTCAAAATTGGTTTTTAAAACTTCGCATTTTTGCGAATGTTCTAAAGATTTCAATCTTTAAACTTTCTCTTTAAGCCCTTTCTTCATTACGCCAAGAACCTCTTTTGGAAGAGTTCATTTAGTTAATAACAATCGTTGTAGTTTGATAAGCATAAGTTATCGCTTCAAGCGATAACTTATTAAGTATAATTCTCCAACTGGAATTATGGCAAAGAAAGAGGAAAAAGAAGTTCATGTTATTAGGTTAAAGAACGTCGCTAAATACTACCAGATGGGTGAAGAAATAGTAAAAGCAGTTGATGGCTTGGACATTGAAATCCATCCAGGCGATTTTGTGGCAATCATGGGTCCTTCTGGATCAGGAAAAAGCACAACAATGAATCTTGTCGGTTCTTTGGATTTAGCAACAAAAGGAGACATTTATCTTGACGGCTTGGACATAGAAGACTTGCATGAATCTGACTTAGCCCAGGTAAGAGGCAAAATAATTGGTTTTATTTTTCAAAGCTTTAATTTAATTGCTAATTTGACTGCAAAAGAAAATGTCATGCTTCCAATGATGTTTCAGGAAGTTGATGAAGCAGAAAGGGAAGCGCGGGCAGAAGAATTGCTGAAAATGGTTGGCTTGGAAGAGAGAATGGACCATCACCCAAACCAGCTTTCAGGCGGTGAACAGCAGAGAGTTGCAATTGCAAGAGCACTCTCAAATGACCCTGAAGTTATCCTGGCTGATGAGCCAACAGGAAACTTGGATACAAAAACAGGCGAGCTTGTTTTGAATTATCTAGAAAAATTAAACAAGATGGGAAAGACAATTATATTGGTTACCCATGACCCAAGACTAGCGCAAGAGCATGCAAGAGTTATCTATCATATCAAAGACGGAAAATTGGAAAAAGTGACTAAAAAAGTCAAAGGCAAATGGATTATTACTAAACAATATCATTAATGGATAAAAGATGATAAAAGATTATTTTTTAATGGCTTTGGATAACCTTAAGCACAGAGGAATCCGTTCTTGGCTGACAATAATCGGCATTTTTATCGGCATAGCTGCAGTTGTCTCTTTAATCTCTCTTGGCCAAGGGCTCCAAGACGCAGTAACAGGACAGTTCAAAACCCTTTCAGGGGATAATCTAATTATCCAAAGCTCAGCATCAGCATCTTATCTTGGCCCTCCAGGAACATCAGCTGTCAGAAAATTAAATGAGCATGATTTGGACATAATCAATTCTGTTTCAGGCATTGAACTTGTAATTCCAAGGCTTATCAGAAGTGTTAAAATAGAATTTAATGATATTATAAAATTCAAATATATTGCAACTCTTCCCGAAGATCAGCAGGGAATAGATTACATCTACAAAACAATGGACTTAAAAGTTTCAGAAGGACGCCTTTTGAAACTCGGCGATAAAAGAAAAATTGTTATTGGCGGCAATTTCATCGGAAAAGATGAATTTGACAAGCCAGTAAAGTTAAGCTCAACTCTAAAAATCCAAAATGAATCTTTTGAAGTTGTTGGAATTTTATCCAAGACCTCAAACTTGGAAGTAAACAATGCTGCTTTAATTCTGGAAGATGATTTTAAAAGAATCCTTGACATTGGCGATGAGATAGACTTAATCTTGGCAAAAGTAGTAAACAAAGACAAAACCGAGCAAGTTGCAGAGATGATAAAGAAAAAAATGCGCAAAGACAGGGATGAAAAAGAAGGAGAAGAAGATTTCTCTGTTCAAACTCCGGTAAAAGCATTAGAGTCAATAAGTCTAATTTTAAACATTATTAATTTAGTTGTTACGGGCATTGCAATAATCTCTCTTCTTATCGGGGGAGTTGGAATTGCAAACACAATGTACACCTCTGTTCTGGAAAGAAGGCGGGATATAGGCGTGATGAAAGCAGTTGGTTCAACTAATTTTGAGATTCTCAAAATATTTGTTGTAGAATCTGGCTTGCTTGGCTTAGTTGGAGGCATTGCCGGTGCAGTTGTAGGGCTTGCTTTTGCTTTTGGAGTTTCATTTGGCGCAAATGCTTACCTCGGGCAGGAATTGTTGAAAGTCAGTATTTCTTATCCTCTTCTTTTATTGGCAATTCTATTTTCATTCTTAATCGGACTTATTTCAGGTCTTGCCCCAGCATTCCAGGCATCACAGCTTAAACCAGTGGAGGCTTTGCGTCTATGATATCAGATTATTTTCGTCTAGCTATGAAAAATCTGAGAAGAAGGCAGCTTCGTTCTTGGCTGACAATGGTTGGAATTTTTGTCTCAATAGCAATCATATTTGTTTTAATCTCTCTTTCTCTTGGCTTGCAATCAGCTCTCTCAGAGCACATAAGAACCTTGGGCGCTGACAAGCTTTTCATTTATCCAAGCTTGTCAGCAGGCATACCGGGTGCAGGCAATCCAATTAAAATGACTCTGGATGATTTTGAGGTTGTCTCAAGAATCAGCGGAGTAAAAGCATCTACTTATATGGCTATGGAAAATGGAAAAATAAAATTCTCAGATCAGACAAAATATTTCTTTATTATTGGTTTTCCTCTTGATAAAGAAGCTAAAAATGTTTTTCTTGAATCAGGCGGTATAAAGCTGGATGAGGGCAAATTCTTGGCAGAGGGTGAGAGGGGTTACATAAATCTTGGCAGCGAGTTCAAATACGGCAAGATTTTTGATGAACCTTTGAAAACAGGAGACAAAATATACTTAAATGACTATCCATTTAAGGTAAAAGGAATTTTCAAGTCGCTTGGAAACCCTGCAGATGACTCGCAAACTTATATTGGAATAGAAGATATGAAAGAAATCTTCAACACAAGCGACAGGGTTGATTATATGGTTGTTCAAATTCAGGCAGGAGCTGATATGGCAGAGGTTTCCGCAAAAGTTGAAAAGAAATTGCTTGACTTCCGAGGACTTACGGAAAAAACAAAGGACTTTTCAGTCGTTACACCAGAAGAGCTTTTGAGAACAATTGGAAATGTCCTTAATATCTTAACAGCTTTCTTGCTTGCAGTCGCAGCAATCTCACTTGTTGTCGGAGCTGTTGGGATTGCAAACACAATGTACACTGCAGTTTTGGAAAGATACAGGGAAATAGGAATAATGAAAGCAGTAGGGGCAAGAAATTCAGATGTCCTGGCGATATTCTTGATAGAATCAGGCCTTCTAGGTTTAGTCGGAGGAATAATAGGAGTTGTTCTTGGAATAGTCATGGGTAAAATTGTAGAATATATTGCAGTTATCCAACTTCACACAACACTATTGAAGGCAGCAACTCCTTTCTGGCTTGTTGCAGGCTGTCTTGCCTTTGCATTCATAATCGGCTCTGCCGCAGGAACCTTCCCAGCCTGGCAAGCCTCTCAGATAAAGCCAGTCCAGGCTCTGAGATACGAGTGATTGTATCGGCTAAAACAAAAGCTTTTTATATCAAGAAAAATCTCCGAAGATTATGAAACAGAGATATCAATTGATGGAAGATGTATGTCAAACTAGAACTCGTGAAAGACCATTGACTGCAGAACAACGAGCAGTTCTTGATGAAATTAAAAGACCTCAACTGCAACAAGATGTTTATGAAAGGATGATTTCTCAAGGAAAAATCTCGCGGACTGGTTAATCTTATACTTCTGACAACTCAAAATTTCTACGCACAATATTTTTCAATAATTTCATTCAATTCAAGGTATGTAAATGGTTTTTGTCTAAATTCAGTCAAGTGGGCCCTTTTATCTTCCGGAAAATCTCCAACACCGATTATAGGCAAACCAGAATATAGGGGATTCTTTCTTACCGCTTCTGTAAATTCATACCCGTCCATATTTGGCATTTCGTAATCGCAAATAATTAATTCTATGCCTTGGGTTGTTTCAAGTACATCCAATCCCTGCTGCCCATCAAAAGCAGAAAAAACATCATGGTTACAACTTTTTTCTAATAAAACCCCCAATATCCTATGAAATATTCTATTATCATCAACAACCAATATCTTTGTCATATTTTTACTAAATTATGTGCTTTATAATCTTTTATGCAATATTTAAAATTATGAATAATAAGAAAAGTATATCTTAACTAATTACAAAATCCCCAAAACCCTATCGTCTCAATAAAGCCAGCTTGCTGCTCTTGGCCTTTCTTCTCTGGTAATACCCGTAAGCCATATATAGAACAAGAAATACAAGCAATCCCCAGAACAAATAATAATAAACTCCCTTTGGCTGCTGGACAACTTTTCCATTTTCAATCAGATTCTGCGAGAAATATACACTCTTCTCAACAGTTCTTCTGACATCATTCTGATCATTATAGCTTAATTTTACCTGTAGCTCGCCGACTTTAGGGACAGCAATAACATTGGCAGTTGTGTCATCATTTGAACTCAAGCTTCCGATAATTGCAGGATTTCCTCCAATCATTCTAATGTTATCTTGCTCAGGCACATCCAATGTCAAGGACTCAATATCATACTTTCCAACATTAATTATTCCAAAAGTTACCGTGTTTGTGGCAGAATCATAATCCTGAATGCTGACTTCAAAATCAGTTCTCGCATCCTTGACATTCACGTCAAATTTTTTAGTCAAGTCTGCTCTTGAACCATCATCACTAACATAACCATAAGAAACTTTTAATTTCTGGTCTCCATCAAGCGCATTTTCATCAACAACAAGCTTGTATGCCTTAAGAACAAAAGAAGGATATCCGCTTACATAAGTTCCTCCGAGTATAACTTCTCTTGTATCGCTTGATTCAATTGAAAATGGATATTCAGGCACAATATCAAAATATATGCTTTCGCAATCCGTTGTCTCAGTGCCATTTATCTGGAAAACAACTTTGACATACTCTCCTGGAACAGCAGGATAAGGATCCTGATTTAGCATTACCACACTTGGCTCGCATTCTGCACTTGCAAAACCAGATAAAATTACAATAAGTATTAATGCGATTAGTATCTCTTTTTTCATCTATTTACAAGGATTATTCACTTTAAAAATCTTTTTCAGTTCATCATATTTAAAATTTTCGAGATTACAAAGATTTATAAAAAGATTTTATCTCACAAAATTATAAAATAACAGACAGACAAACACTCTATCTGATTATTAAGAATGTAAGGAGGACAAAAATGCCAGGATTCAACCAAGGAGGGCGAAGAGATTTCGGCCCGCGAGAAATGCACAAAGCGACTTGTTCAGAATGCAAGAAAGAATGCGAAGTTCCTTTCAAGCCTATCGAAGGTAAGCCAGATTATTGCAAGGACTGTTAAG